>Ga0214917_10000314_pt1 | contig 63036 bp, 66 predicted proteins | sample LL_1208_BB_MetaG_FD_177983 | JGI IMG/M metagenome (GOLD analysis project Ga0214917, IMG submission 177983) | Freshwater microbial communities from Lake Lanier, Atlanta, Georgia, United States - LL_1208_BB | ecosystem: Environmental > Aquatic > Freshwater > Lake | place: USA: Georgia | collected... | reverse complement strand
ATTTCACGCTCGGCCTTGCCGCGGTTCTTCAACCATTCGGCGGCGGCGATGATGTCGTCCTTCGTGACGGAACGGCCGTCCTCGAAGCGGAGAAGGTTTTCCAGCAAAACCTTCAGCGAGAAGGGGAGGTTGGAAATGCCCTTGAGGCCGTTCTTTTCGGCATCCTTGAGCGAGTAATAGATGTAGGTCTTGGCACCGACCTTGAGCTTCTTGCGGCATTTGAAGCTGTCGAGTGAAGTCGTCACGGCGAAATCCTCTCGGGGTTCATGTTGAGGCCAAAGTGTTGACACACGCGCCGTCTCGGGAGTGCCCGAGTTCCCCACGCGATCAGCGTCGGCGCAGCCGGTTTGCTTATAGATAATTCTGAACAAAACCGCTACATGACGAAAGTCGCTTGAGGCTCCGGAGTCACAACTATCCATGCGGCTTTTTGCCAACAGTCTGGCCTGCCGCAGGTCATCACGGGTGGTCTTCGACAGCCTCACCTTCGAGGCCGGAGCCGGAGAGGCCTTGGCCATTGTCGGGCCGAACGGTGCTGGCAAATCGACGCTTCTGCGTGTCATCGCCGGGTTGCTTCCCGTGCTGGCGGGCCGGGTTGGGCTCGATCCCGCGCCAGAGGATACGCCGCTTGCCGAGCTTTGCCATTATGTCGGGCATCGCGATGCGTTGAAGTCGGCGCTCAGGCCCATTGAGCAACTCACCTTCTGGCAGGCGATGCTGGGCGGGACGGCGCTGCCACCCGATGAGGCACTTGCGGTCGTCGGCCTCACCCATGCGTCGGCTCTGCCGTCGGGCTATCTATCGGCTGGGCAGCGGCGGCGGCTGGCCTTTGCCCGCCTCCTCGTCTCGCATCGCCCCGTCTGGTTGCTCGATGAGCCGCAATCCGCACTCGATGCCGCCTCACGCGACCGGCTCGCCGGACTGATGGCCGACCATCTCGCCCGGGGCGGGATCATTCTGGCCGCAACGCACGATCCGCTGGGTATTCCCGCCCGCATCCTCGAGCTTGGGGGGAGGAGCTGATGTTCTGGGCCCTCGTCCGCCGGGATCTCAAGCTCGCGACCCGTATCGGCGGCGGCGGCGCGATGGGGCTTGTCTTTTTCCTGTCGCTCGTGACGGTGATGCCTTTTGCCGTAGGGCCTGATCTCAATCTTTTATCGCGGATTGGCGCCGCCATTCTCTGGGTGGCGGCGATGTTGGCGACACTTTTGGGCCTCGACCGGATCTTTCAGGCAGAAGAAGAGGATGGTTCGCTCGATCTTCTGCTGATGTCGCCCTTGCCACTGCCCCTCATCGTTTTGGCCAAGGGGCTCGCCCATTGGCTCGCAACGGGCCTGCCGCTTGTCCTTGCTGCGCCCCTTCTCGGGCTGCTTTTGGCGCTTGAGCCTGTGGTGCTGGGCGCTGTCACCCTGACATTGTTGGTCGGTACCCCGGCTCTGACCTTTTTGGGCGTGGTTGGTGCGGCGCTGACGGCTGGGCTGCGGCGCGGCGGCCTGATCCTGCCTATTCTCGTCATGCCGCTGATGGTGCCGGTGCTGATTTTCGGTGTCGCGGCCTCTAATGCGGTTTTGGAGGCGACGACGCCTTTTGCTCCGCCGCTGATGCTTTTGATGGCGGCAAGCCTGTTTGCTCTGGTCGCGGGCGTTATCGCTGGGGCGGCCTCGCTCCGTCATGCGGCCGGGTAGTTCTACAGGCGGGTCGTTTTGCAGGCGGATAAACGCTCTTCGGCCGATTGCACGGTTTTCGGCCATGTTGTAAAGGCTCAGCAGGTTTACTGAGCTTTTTGAGGACTAAAATGGCCGAATCGAACGCCAAAGGCACCGCAATGGACTATCCCGAGCACGAGCGCACTTATGAACGCTTCGTGACCTTCGTGAAATGGAGCACGATCGTCGTGTGCATCATCGTCGTAGGCATGGCCATTTTCCTCGTCTGACCTAAATACGGTCCCAGGACCGCCCTTTGATCTGGGTCGTTTCGTTTCCGGAGAGTGCCGATGCGCATTGCCGTCATCACAGAAAGCGACCCGCAGGAGAGCCGCGTTGCGGCCACGCCTGAAACGGTCAAGAAATTGAAAGCACTCGGTGCGGATATCTGCATCGAAGCTGGAGCCGGTCTTGGATCGGGCATCACCGACGCTGATTATACGGCGGTGGGAGCCGAGATCGCACCGGATGCGCGCGCCGCGCTTGCGGCCGCCGATATTGTTCTCAAAGTGCGCCGCCCCAATGACAGCGAAATCGCTGGCATCAAGAAGGGTGCGCTCGTCATCGGCATCATGGACCCTTATGGCCACGAAGACGCGCTGAAAAAGCTGGCCGATGCCGGCCTTGCATCCTTTGCGATGGAATTCATGCCGCGCATCACACGCGCGCAGGTGATGGACGTTCTCTCTTCGCAAGCCAACCTCGCCGGTTATCGTGCCGTCGTCGATGGCGCGGCCGGCTATGGCCGTGCGCTCCCAATGATGATGACAGCGGCAGGCACTGTGCCTGCGGCGAGAATTTTCATCATGGGTGTGGGTGTTGCGGGTTTGCAGGCGATTGCCACGGCCCGCCGCATGGGGGCCGTCGTCACCGCGACCGATGTTCGGCCCGCCACGAAAGAACAAGTTGAATCGCTCGGTGCAAAGTTTGTCGCCGTCGAGGATGATGAATTCAAACAGGCGGAAACGTCGGGCGGTTACGCCAAAGAAATGTCGAAAGAGTATCAGGCCAAACAGGCCGAACTCATCGCCTCACACATCGCTAAGCAGGACATCGTGATCACGACAGCGTTGATCCCCGGCCGTCCCGCACCGAAGCTTGTGTCGGAATCGATGGTCGCTTCGATGCGTCAGGGTTCGGTGATCGTCGATCTTGCCGTCGAGCGCGGTGGCAATGTCGCCGGTTCGAAGCCCGGCGAAACCGTCATCACGCCAAATGGTGTGACGATCCTCGGCTATCTCAACGTGCCGGGACGCCTCGCGGCGACGGCCTCGAGCCTCTATGCGAAAAACCTCTACGCCTTTCTGGAGACCATGGTCGACAAGAAGGAGAAGGTGCTCGCGGTTAATTGGGACGATGAGTTGGTGGCTGCCACTAATCTCACGCGCGAAGGCGCGATTGTCCATCCGCAATTCAAGCCGCAAGTCTGAGGAGCTCTGTCATGGCAAACGATACAGCCCAGCAAATCCTCGAACGCGCTCAGGCCGCTGCAAAAATCGCGAAAGAAGCGGCCCAGCAAGCGCAGACGCATCTTGAGCAGGCGAGCGCCGCGCTCGGCGGTGCGGCCAGTGCCGCGTCTGGCGGAGCGATCGATCCGTTCATTTTCCAACTCGCGATTTTCGTGCTCGCGGTTTTCGTCGGCTATTACGTCGTGTGGTCGGTGACACCGGCTTTGCACACGCCGCTGATGTCGGTGACGAATGCGATCTCGTCGGTCATCGTGGTCGGCGCGTTGCTCGCTGTAGGCGTCGAAGCGGTTGGCAATGATGCAGGCACTGGATGGGCCCAGTTCTTCGGGTTCGGCGCTTTGATACTCGCGAGCGTCAACATTTTCGGCGGGTTCCTCGTCACCCAGCGCATGCTGGCGATGTATAAGAAGAAGGGCTGAGCCGATGAGCGCAAACCTCGCAGCCATTCTTTATCTCGTCTCTGGCGGCCTCTTTATCATGGCACTACGCGGGCTTTCGTCGCCTGCCACAAGCCGTCAAGGCAATCTCTACGGCATGATCGGCATGGGTATTGCCATTGTGACGTCTCTTGCCGTCGCTAAGCCTTCCGGTCTCGCGAGCTGGGCGATGATTATTGGCGGGCTTGCCATTGGCGGCGGTGCCGGTGCGGTCGTCGCCAAGCGCATCGCCATGACGGCTATGCCGCAGCTTGTCGCCTTCTTCCATTCGCTTGTTGGCCTTGCGGCGGTGCTGGTCGCTGCGGCGGCACTTTATGCGCCGGCAGCGTTTGGCATTGTTGGACCGACTGGTGTGATCAAAGGCGCAAGCCTTGTTGAGATGGCGCTCGGCGTGGCGATTGGCGCGGTTACCTTTACCGGCTCAATCATCGCGTTCTTGAAACTTGATGGGCGTATGAGCGGCAAGCCCATCATGTTGCCGCAGCGCCATGCCATCAACATCGCACTCGCCGCGGCGTTGGTTGTGTTGATTGGCTTGTTTGTTGTCACGCAATCGACTTTGGTGTTCTGGCTGATCACGCTCGTATCGCTTGTGCTCGGCGTTTTGATCATCATCCCGATTGGCGGCGCGGATATGCCGGTTGTCGTTTCGATGCTCAATTCCTATTCGGGATGGGCGGCGGCTGGCATCGGCTTCACGCTCGGCAATATGGCGCTGATTATTACGGGCGCACTGGTCGGTTCGTCCGGCGCGATCCTGTCTTACATCATGTGTAAGGGTATGAACCGCTCGTTCATTTCCGTCATTCTCGGCGGCTTCGGCGGTGAGACCTCATCGGCGGGCAGTGGCGAAGTTGAGCAGCGCCCGGTCAAGCAAGGCTCGGCTGATGATGCGGCCTTCATGATGAAGAACGCATCGAAAGTCATCATCGTGCCGGGTTACGGTATGGCGGTGGCGCAGGCGCAGCACGCATTGCGTGAAATGGCCGACAACCTCAAGAAAGAGGGCGTCGAGGTGAAGTATGCCATTCATCCGGTTGCGGGCCGTATGCCGGGCCATATGAACGTGCTGCTCGCTGAAGCCAATGTTCCTTACGACGAAGTGTTTGAGCTTGAAGACATCAATTCGGAATTTGCGCAGGCCGATGTCGCCTTTGTGATTGGTGCCAACGACGTCACCAATCCGGCTGCGAAGACAGATCCGGCCTCGCCGATTTTCGGCATGCCTATCCTCGATGTCGAAAAGGCGAAGACGGTGCTCTTCATCAAGCGCGGCATGGGTTCCGGTTATGCCGGCGTCGAGAACGAATTGTTCTTCAAAGACAATACGCTGATGCTATTCGCCGACGCCAAAAAGATGGTCGAAGACATCAACAAGGCGATGGCGCATTAATCGCGACTGTCTGATCGCAATAAAAAAACCGGCCTTTGGGCCGGTTTTTTTGCGTCTATTGAAGGTGCTCACCGCCCCAAGCGGCGTAGTCCTTCGCGTGCTGTAGCATTGCCGGGATCGAGATTGACGGCGCGCTGATAGGCTTCGATCGCCTTTTGTTTCTCGCCAAGCTTTTCGTACGCCATGCCGAGCCCAGCCCAGCCATTCGGTTGACGATTGTCGACATTGAGCCCTGCGTTGAAATCTTCAATGGCAAGCTGATATTTGCCGAGCTCAACTAGGCTTTGGCCGCGTCCAAGATAGGGTGCCATCGCGAAGGGGTCGCGGTCGATCGCGGCATCGAAATCATTCACCGCCATTTGCTGTTGGCCTTGGCGTTGATGGATCAATCCGCGCGCATGATAGGCTTGGGCTGATTCAGGATTAAGGCGGATCGCCTGCGCAAGATCCGATAACGCTTCGGGGAATTGATTTTCGGCGCGATAGAGATTGCCACGACCGAGAAAGGCCGGGCCGTAATTGGGATTGGAGAGGATCGCGCGGTTGAAATCGGCGAGGGCGTCGGCATTGCGCCCAATCTGGCGCAAGGCCAGAGCGCGATTGGTGTAGGCAGCAGCATAATTCTGGTTGAGCTGGATCGCTTTCGAGAAGTCGCTGATCGCATCGTTGAAACGGCCGATACGGGCATAGGCTGCGCCACGCGTATTGTAAGCAGTCGCGTTCTGTGGATTTTGACGGACGACTTCGGAGAGCGATTCAATGTTGGTTGCAGCGGCAACGCTCGTGTCCGTATCGAGTTCAGCGATGACTGGTCCCCCAGAGCGTGATGTCGGGCTGCAGGCCGACAACATCAGAGCTGCTCCAAGGGCTGCAGCAAGAGCAAGCGAAGAGGGGCGCGAGGCAAGGGACGGGGACAACCGCATCATCATGGACCGCTTCCGAAGGATCACCGGCGAATCAATTGGGACCACTTTTCCCGCATGGGCGGAAAACACAAGCATTGCCGCAACGTGTTGGCGAAAAAGCGGCAGCCTAGATTTTAAACAAATCCGGCGCCCGTCGGCCTTGGCCGGGGCGCCGTGAATTAAGCATTCAGATGAGCAGCCTCGAAGCCGCCCTGCCGATTAGCGAGCTGCCGGCTTCGCCTTCGGAGCGGCCGGGATCAGGCCTTCGCGCTGGGCGCGCTTGCGAGCCAGCTTACGCGCGCGGCGAACGGCTTCAGCCTTTTCGCGGGCACGCTTCTCAGACGGCTTTTCGTAATGGCCGCGGAGCTTCATTTCACGGAAGATGCCTTCGCGCTGCATCTTCTTCTTGAGGGCCTTGAGGGCCTGATCAACATTGTTGTCGCGGACGAGAACCTGCACGTCTATGTCCCGTTTTGAAGGGTGAAAAATGGAGTTCCATAGCGCAGAGCCAATGGCCAGCACCGGATTGGGATGAGCGAGTAACAGAAAGAATCCTGTCTGTCCATGGCCGGCCCCCGCATTCGCAGGAAAAAGCCTGTATCAGGCGTTTTCCGGCAACAGACGGGTGACATGCCCCATTTTCCGACCGGGGCGGCTCTCAGCCTTGCCATAGAGGTGGAGATGGGCACCTGGCTCTGCTAGCAGGGCCTCCCAGCGCTCTGCCTCGTCGCCGATGAGATTATCCATCACGATCCGCGCGCGGCGGCGGGCGATCCCCAAAGGCCAGCCCGCGACGGCGCGGATATGGTTCTCGAATTGTGAGGTTTCTGCCCCTTCGATCGTCCAATGTCCCGAATTATGGACGCGAGGCGCGATTTCATTGACCAGCAACCGATCTCCCGCCACGAACAGCTCCACCGCGATGACACCGACATAATCGAGCGCGGCGGCAATGGTTTCACCTATGGCCATTGCCTCATGGCTGAGACCCAATGGGACAGACGCGGGCAGGGTCGTTCTGGCGAGAATGTGGTGGCGATGCTCGTTCTCGCAGAGGTCATAGGCAACGCTGTCGCCATGAGCCGCGCGGGCGGCGATCACCGAACATTCTCGGTCGAACGGTATAAGGGCTTCGAGGATTGAGGCGGCCTTACCAACCTTCTCCCAAGCCTCAGCGAGGCTTGTGTCAGGCCGGATCATCGCCTGACCCTTACCGTCATAGCCAAAGCGACGCGTCTTCAATACGCCAAAACCGCCCATCGCAGCCGCCCCTTCCATAAGGTCTTCAAGGCTATCGATGGCACGGAAGTCCGGGACCGGCAGGCCGAGATCGCGAACGAAGGTTTTCTCGATCAGCCGGTCCTGTGTCACGGCCAAGGCGCGGGGATTGGGATGGACGGGTCGAATGGCTGCCAGCACCTCGGCGGTGCGGGCGGGTACATTTTCGAATTCGTAGGTCACAACATCGACAGCTGCAGCAAAGCGCTTGAGTGCTACCTCATCAGTGAAATCCGCTTCTGTGCTGGCTGCGGCAACTTCGAAGGCGGTATTATCGCCGGCCGGCGCATAGATATGACACTTCAGGCCGAGTGTGGCTGCAGCGAGCGCCATCATGCGAGCCAGTTGGCCGCCGCCGAGGATTCCGATGGTGGCGCCGGGCTTCAGCATCTCAGCCCTCGTCAGACGGGCGTTCAGCCACGGAGGCCGTTTGCTGAGCGCGCCAAGCGTCAAGGCGCTCGGCGAGGGCATTGTCGCTCAAGGCAAGGACCGCGGCGGCGAGAAGAGCCGCATTAATGGCTCCAGCCTTACCAATCGCAAGGGTGCCAACCGGGATGCCGCCCGGCATCTGGACGATTGAGAGGAGGCTGTCCTGCCCGGACAGGGCTTTGGACTCGACCGGGACGCCAAAAACCGGAAGCGCTGTCATCGCAGCGGCCATGCCGGGGAGGTGAGCGGCGCCGCCGGCTCCCGCGATCACGACTTTGAAGCCATTGGCCTTGGCCCCTTTAGCAAAGGCCACAAGGCGGTCCGGCGTCCGATGTGCTGAGACGATCCGACAATCATGGCCGACGCCGAGCGCCTCGAGGGTTTCGGCGGCATGGCGCATTGTCGCCCAGTCCGACTGGCTCCCCATGATAATCGCCACAGGTTTGTTAGTGACACCAGGCTTGGCGCTCATGATCCGGCCCTTTCGCGGAAAGGGGCGGGAATAGAGCAGGGGCGGTGTGATGGCAAGTTGGGGGATCGCGATCAGGCAATAATGTCAGGCGTCAACTGGTCCTCAATGTCTGAGATCCGGTCCTTGAGGATGAGTTTGCGGCGCTTCAGGCGCTGGATCTGCAATTGATCGACCGCCGGCAGAGCGAGAAGAGCATCGATGGCATCGTTAAGATCGCCATGCTCGGTCTTGAGGCGACCAAGTTCAGCGATCAATTCCTGCGTCTGTGGATCGTAGGACAAATCATTCATGTCCGGTGGCTCATCCCGGCAAATGCGAGCTTTGAGAGTATGGCTCTCTACGGCGCATCTCGCAACCATGAAATATGTCGAAAATCAGGTCAGGTTTTATGAACCTTTTAGGCAAATTGACGCCTCGCTTTTATCTGCGGTTGTGGCAGACTTGAAATCCCACAAGGAGAACCAACCATGGCGATACAGGCCCATTTGGCAGAACTCGAAAAACGTCATGAAGCTCTAGAGCGTGAAATTCAGCTAGAAATGCTACGGCCCAGCGGTGACGATTTGAAAGTCGTTACGATGAAACGAAAAAAATTGATGCTCAAAGAAGAGATCGAGCGTCTTCGTCAAAAAAGCAGCAAACCAGTTTTGCACTGAAACGATAAAGGCCGGTATGTACCGGCCTTTTGCATTTCAAAAGCGGGGCTCTACGCTCCGCTTTTTGTTTTTGATGCGACAAATAAGTCGCAATGAATCTCGCCATCGCGAGGTGCGCAAGCGTAGTCCGTGTCAGTGCGTCCACATGATGACCGCGCCGGGCTTGCCATGATCAAAAACAGGTATGAAAAAAGCGGGCCGTTGCCCGCTTGATTTCAGTCTTCTGTTTCATGCGCCGTTTCGGCTTCTTCTGGCTCAGGCGATTTCGGCGGCAATTTCACCGAACGCAGCATGAAGCTTGGGACGTGCTCGCCGAGACCTTTCGGTGTCGGGCCGTCATCGTCGCGATCGCGCGGACGGCGCTCATCACGGCGCGGACGTTCGCGGCGTTCCTCGCGAGGCGCGCGTTCTGTACGCTCTTGACGCTCCGGCCATTCTGCGCGCGGTGTTTCGCGCGCAACATGTTCGTCGGGCTGATCGTCTGTCTCCGCAACATTTTCAGGCTCGCGTGCACGGCGCGGTTCGCGCCGAGTCCGGCTGGACCGCTCGCCGCGTTCGCCGCGTTCACGTCCTCGGCCAAGTTCGGGGCGGCGCTCGCCTTCGTCGGGCGGCAGATTGGCGAGATCGGGTCCGTCGAACTCGATCTTCGATTTAATCAGTAATTCAATGGCGCCCAACACTTTTGCATCGGAGTCGGACACGATTGTGTAGGCTGTTCCTTTACGGCCCGCGCGGCCTGTGCGTCCGATACGATGCACGTAATCCTCAGCGTGATGAGGTGCATCATAGTTGAAGACATGACTGACTTCAGGAATGTCGAGCCCGCGCGCAGCCACGTCCGAGGCAACGAGCAATTGCGTCGTGCCATTGCGGAAGGCTTCGAGCGCAGCCATGCGTGAGCGCTGGTCCATGTCGCCATGCAGGGCTGCTACGTTGAAGCCGTGCTTGCTCAACGATTTGTAGACGATGTGCACATCGCTTTTGCGATTGCAGAAGATGATACCGTTCTTCAGCTCTTCTGCGTCGCGGATGAGACGGCGCAAGGTTTCCCGCTTGGCGCTCGCTTGGCCGTGCGACGCGACGAGACGCTGCGTGATGGTCGATGCCGTCGTCGATTGCCGCGCCACTTCGATGCGAACGGGATTGTGCAGGAAGGTTTCGGTCAGACGTTGGATTTCCGGCGGCATAGTGGCCGAGAAGAACAGCGTCTGGCGCGTGAAAGGCACCAATTTGCAGATGCGCTCAATGTCGGGAATGAAACCCATGTCGAGCATACGGTCGGCTTCGTCGATGACGAGAATTTCAATGCCGGTGAGTAGTAATTTACCGCGCTCGAAATGGTCGAGTAGGCGGCCCGGTGTTGCAATCAGCACGTCAACGCCGCGCGTGATCTTAATGTCCTGATCGCCGAACGATACGCCTCCGATCAAAAGCGCCACGTCGAGCCTTTGGCCGACACTGTATTTGTTGAAGCTTTCCTCGACTTGCGCCGCCAGTTCGCGGGTTGGTTCGAGGATGAGCGTGCGCGGCATACGCGCCCGTGCGCGGCCCTGTTCCAGCAGCGTCATCATCGGCAGGGTGAAGGCGGCGGTCTTGCCTGTTCCGGTTTGTGCGATACCGAGCACGTCGCGGCGGGCGAGAATTTCGGGAATTGCTTGGGCCTGAATGGGAGTGGGCTCGGTGTAACCAGTTGCGGTCACGGCATCGAGGACTTTTTGGCTCAGGCCGAGGTCTGAAAAGCTCATCTTGTCTAACGGCCCCTTCGGGGCGAGGGGGAGAGGCAATGCTCATCCCGGGATGGAGGGGCAGGGGACGGAATGCCGTCCGGTCGGAATTTTGCCCCCGACGCGGCGCACAATAGAAAGAATCCGTGCTAAGTCAACGATCAAGGGTCGGTCCAGCCTGACTTCGAGGGTTATCATGATTGCTGAGCCACTTGTTTTGGTTCCCGGGCTCAATTGTACAGCCGCGTTGTTCCAGCCTCAGATTGAGGTGTTTGTGACGGAGCGCGTTGTCCATATTGTCGATCAAACACAGGACGATACGATCGAGGGGATGGCAGCACGGGCTCTGTCCGTCGCGCCGCCGCGCTTTGCCTTAGGCGGCCTGTCGATGGGTGGTTATGTTGCGCTTGCAATGCAGCGCATGGCACCGGAGCGGGTCACGCGCTTGGCCCTGCTCGATACGTCGGCGCGTCCCGATCCCGAAGAGGCCACCGCCCGCCGCCGCGTCTTGATGGAGCGCGCGCGATCCGGCCATTTCCAAGAGGTTCATCAGGCTCTATGGCCGCGCTTGGTCCATCCTGACCGGTTCGTCGACAAGGCGCTTGAATCCATCGTGCTCGCCATGATGAACGAGACCGGTGTCGACGCCTTCTGCCGCCAACAGGAAGCGATCATAGCAAGGCCGGATTCGCGGCCGCTTCTGGCGGCTATCGCTTGCCCAACGCTGGTGCTTGTCGGTGAGCAGGATGCCATAACGCCGGTCGAGATGGCGCGGGAGATGGCCGATGCCGTCCCGGGCGCAACGCTTGCCGTCGTGCCGGACACAGGCCATCTCGCCACGCTTGAGGCGCCGGTACATGTCAATGCCGCGCTGGCGAAATGGCTGATGCGGTCAACTTAACCGCACTGCCTTCATCGTGTGATGACGCTCACGCTTGTTTCGCCATTTCACGCAGCCGGAATTTCTGAATCTTGCCGGTCGATGTCTTCGGCAATTCCGTGAACACGATGTGGCGCGGGCATTTATAGGCCGCGAGATGCTGACGGCACCACGCGATCAATTCATCAGCCGTGGCGTTCGCTTCCGGTTTCAATTCGATGAAGGCGCAGGGCGTCTCGCCCCATTTCTCATCAGGCTTGGCCACGACGGCGGCGGCCTGCACGGCCGGGTGCTTGAACAGCGCGTCTTCGACCTCGATCGATGAAATGTTTTCGCCACCCGAGATGATGATATCTTTCGAGCGATCCTTCAGTTGAATGTAGCCGTCGGGATATTTCACGCCAAGATCGCCCGAATGGAACCATCCGCCCGCAAAAGCTTCGTCCGAGGCTTTGCGGTTTTTCAAATAGCCCTTCATCACGACATTGCCGCGCATCATCACTTCGCCCAGCGTTTCGCCATCGGCAGGCACGCTTTCCATCGTCTGGGGATTTTTGACGTCGAGCGCTTCGAGAGCAAGATAGCGCACGCCTTGGCGCGCTTTCTTCGATGCCTGCTCTGCGGAAAGAAGCACGTTCCATTCATCCTTCCAATCGTTCACGACAGACGGCCCGTATGTTTCCGTCAGCCCATAGATGTGGGTGACGTTGAATCCCGCATCCTTCATGCCGGCAAGGACCGCTTCTGGCGGCGGGGCTGCTGCGGTGAAAAATTCTACGACGTGAGGGAGCGGACGCTTTTCGGCGAGGGGTGCGTTGAGCAGAGTCGACATCACGATCGGCGCGCCGCAAAGATGGGTGACTTTGTATTCAGCAATCGCGTCGAAAATCGCGTTCGCGCGTACTTGTCGCAAGCAGACATGCGTGCCTGCAAGGACCGAGATCGACCATGGGAAGCACCAGCCATTGCAATGAAACATCGGCAGCGTCCAGAGATACACTGGGTGTTTTGTCATGTTGCAAGTGATGACATTGCCTTGCGCCAGCAGATAGGCACCGCGGTGATGATAGACGACGCCTTTCGGATTGCCGGTCGTGCCTGACGTATAATTCAGCGCGATGGCGTCCCATTCATCGTCCGGTGCGGCGCGCTCGTAATCTTCACTGCCACTGGCGATGAAAGCCTCATACTCCATCGCACCGAGGCGCTCGCCCTCGCCGGAAAACTCAGGATCGTCATAATCGATGATGAGCGGCTTGGTTTTGCATTGCGCTAGCGCGGGTTTGATCGTCTTGGCGAATTCCCGGTCGGTGATCAGCACTTTCGCTTCGCCATGATTGAGCGAAAAGGCGATAATCCCCGCATCGAGCCGCGTGTTGAGTGTGTTGAGGACAGCACCTGTCATCGGTACGCCGTAATGGCATTCGAGCATGGCCGGCGTGTTGGCAAGCATGACGGCAACGGTGTCACCCTTGCCGATGCCGTGTTTCGCGAGTGCTGATGCCAATTTCTTCGAGCGCGCAAAGAAATCGCGATAGGTGCGGCGCAAGGGTCCGTGAATGATCGCGACATGGTCAGGATACACAAGCGCAGCACGCTCGAGAAACGAGAGCGGTGTCAGCGGTTGGTAATTGGCTGGGTTCTTGTCGAGATCGCATGCGTATGGGCTCGTCGCCATGGCAGTCCTCCAATTGAGCCGATGCTAAACCGGCACCTGTAGGAGCGCCAACTCGCCGGCAAGGCGAAACGCGCCGTCCCAGATCAGTTTCAACCCGACTGTGAAGGTCAGTGCGTACACAATCGTATAAAAGCGGCTGGCATCGATCCGGCGTACGAGCCATACGCCTGCAAAGGTCGCGGCTATGGCGAGGGGAAAGAGGGCGCCAGAAACGGCCAGATTGCCGCTCGAGAATTGACCGAGCGCGGCGTAGGGGCCGGCCTTCACCAGATTGGTGACGGCAAAAAACATCGTATTCGTTCCGGCATAACGCTGCGGCGGCAAGCGTTGCGGTAGAACATAAACCTGAAAGGGTGGCCCGCCTGCATGTGCGACGAAGCTTGTGAGGCCGGCAACGCTGCCCCAGAAGAAGCCGAGCGGCGCGGTCGGTTTCAGTTGAGCAGCGGCTTGCAGCACGGCCTTGCGCCGCCAGTTGATCAGCACGAAACCAACAGCAACAAAGCCGACCACCAAAAGGACCATCGCATCCGAAAGGCGCGCGGCGAAGTACCAGCCAAGCCCGATCCCAACGACACTACCGGGCAGAAGCAGCATCAGGTTTCGGCGGTCGAAACTCTTGCGATAGGCCCAGACGGAGACCGCATCCTGCACGATCAGGATCGGCAGCATCACGGCTGCAGCCTGCACCGGCGGCATCACAAGGCATAGAAGTGGAATGGAGATCAGGCCGAGGCCTGAAAACCCGCCTTTGGCCAACCCCATCAGCAACACGGCGGGTGCAGCGAAGAGCCAAAAACTTGGATCTGAGAGGAGGGAAGGCAAAACGGAGTACCAGTGAAGGGAAGTGCGGAGCCACCTCGGCCGTGGGGTGTTCGATCCCGGGAACCTACAAAGTAGGTGGGCGCCGTTTTGGCCGAGCCCACGGGCAAGGCCAGGGACAGCTCCCTCAAGGATCGATAAGGCCCCGGGGATTAGAAGTCCTCACGCACCGCGCAGCCCCGCCCGAAGACTCTAGGCGTGCCATCGCCCGAATGCCAGAGGCAGGGATGAAATTTTGACGCAGATCAGCCCCGCGCCAGCATTTCCAGCTTCTCGGCGACATCGTTGAGCGCTTTGGCGATCTCATCCTCGCCATCGGCGACCATGGCGTCGATCCGGTCGGTGCGGGCGCGGAGGTCGGCGAGTTCTGCCTCAAGCTCCGTGACGCGGACCTTCACATCCTCGCGCTCGTCGAGGAAGGAGATCGCCGCCATCACGGTCAGCCGGTTGTCACCGATTTCCCCAAACGCCTTACGCATATCCGCAATGCGGCCATCGAGTTCATGGGCGAGGCTTTCGAGGTGAGGCTCTTGCCCATCGTCGCATGCGATGCGGAAGATCTTGCCAGCGATGGTTACGGTCACCTGCGCCATCTCAGACCGCACCGTTCTTTTCGAGCACGGCCCGGACCGTGGTCATGGCAACATCGACGCGGCGGGTGAGGTCTTCGGCCAAGTTCTCCACCCTGTTCGAGCGCGCGAGCGCGGCATCGAGTTCGGTGGCGAGGCGTGCCCGGTCGTCCTGCATTAGGGCCAGTTCGGTCTCGATCGGGCCGGTCTGGCGCTGGTTTTCGCGGCGGCGTGCCTCGGACTGTTCCAAAGCATCCACAGCGGCGCGAAGGCGCATCAGCGATTGGCGGATAGCAGGGGATAAGGGCCGACCCATCGGAATAGTCCTGCTGGGGCGCCGCTCCAATTCCAAACCGGGAATCGAAGCTCAAACGCGCAAACACGAGCGAATCTTCAACCAGAATCTTAGGGTCGCTCCCTAGACAGCGTCAATCGGCGCGCGGGTCTGTCACACAGGAAACCGGCCCTTTCGGCATCGCATGGCGATCTAGCAGCGCTACTCCCGCCTTTTTGCGGAGAAGACATGGGTTTTCCGCGCATTGACAGAGGGGGGTGAGGTGCTATCAAGCCCGCGCCTGAGCAAACCGGAATCTCCCATGACCACGCGCGAAAATCACGTCTCAATGGCCAATGCAATCCGGGCTTTGGCCATGGATGGCGTCGAGAAGGCCAAGTCCGGCCACCCTGGCCTCCCGATGGGGGCGGCCGATGTCGCCACCGTTCTGTTCTCGCGTTTTTTGAAGTTCGACCCTGCTGATCCGCGCTGGCCGGATCGCGACCGCTTCGTGCTTTCGGCAGGTCATGGCTCGATGCTGCTTTATGCGCTCCTGCACCTCATCGGCGTCGAGGAGATGACGCTCGATGAATTGAAGCGCTTTCGCCAATGGGGCTCGAAGACGCCGGGCCATCCCGAATATGGTCATACCCAAGGCGTCGAAACGACAACAGGTCCGCTCGGACAAGGGCTTGCCACGGCGGTGGGCATGGCGATTGCTGAGCGCCACATGGCGGCGGAGTTCGGCGACAGCGTTGTCGATCATTTCACCTATGTGCTCGCCTCCGATGGCGATCTCATGGAAGGCATTTCGCAGGAATCGATCGCGCTTGCCGGTCACCTGCAATTGAACCGTCTCATCGTGCTGTGGGACGATAATGGCATATCTATCGACGGCCCCCTCTCGATTGCAGATTCGGTCGATCAGCTAAAGCGTTTCGATGCGGCTGGATGGGCGACGACGCGCGTCGACGGTCACGATCCCGAAGCGATTGCAAGCGCCATCGAAGCCGCGCAGAAGGCAAATCGCCCGACGCTGATCGCCTGCAAGACGATCATCGGCTATGGCGCGCCCAACCGCGCTGGCACATCGAAGGCGCATGGCGAGCCGCTCGGCGGCGATGAATTGAAAGCCGCGAAAGATAAGCTTGGCCTATTGGCTGACGCGTTTGCCGTTCCCGGTGAAGTGATTTCGGCGTGGCGTGCGATTGGCAAACGCTCCGCTGAAAAGCGCACGGCTTGGCAGGCCAATCTCGCTCATCTCGAAGCAGCAAAGCGCGCGGAGTTCGAACGCCGTGTGGCAGGCAAATTGCCAGACGCGCTTGCGCCCGCGATTGACGCACTGAAAGTGAAACTTGTCGCCGAGCCGCAAGCGATTGCGACCCGCAAAGCGTCAGAAGTTGCGCTTGAGACCATCACCGCCGTTGTGCCGGAATTGATCCTCGGTTCAGCGGATTTGACGCCGTCGAACAACACGAAGACAAAAAACCTGACCGTGTTGAAGGCTGGCGAATATGGCGGTCGCTATATTCACTATGGTATTCGCGAGCACGGTATGGCTGCGGCCATGAATGGTATGGCACTGCATGGCGGCGTCATTCCCGCCGGTGCGACCTTCATGGTCTTCACCGATTATTGCCGCCCGGCCATTCGCCTTTCGGCGCTGATGGGCGTGCGCGTGGTTTACGTGATGACGCACGATTCCATCGGCCTTGGCGAAGATGGGCCGACGCATCAGCCGGTCGAACATCTCGCCGCTTTGCGGGCCATTCCGAATCTCGATGTGTTTCGCCCGGCCGATCCAGTGGAGACGGCGGAATGCTGGCAGCTTGCGCTCGAAAATGCCAACAGGCCAAGCATCCTCGCGCTGACGCGGCAAAATCTTGCTCCGTTCCGCAAGGCGAGTTCGCAGACCAATCTCTGCGCCAAGGGCGCGTATGAAGCATCGCCCGCGCAAGGCAAGGCGCAGGTCTCGCTGTTTGCTTCCGGCTCGGAAGTGGAAATCGCCATGGCGGCGCAGTCGCAGCTTGCCGAGAAGGGCATCGCTGCGCGTGTGGTTTCGGTGCCGTCCTTAACACGTCTTCTTGCCTTGTCGGATGGCGAACGCGCCGCCATCATTGGCGATGCGGCCGTGAACATCGCCATCGAAGCGGGCATCCGCATGGGCTGGGATCAAGTGATCGGGCCGAAAGGCGCGTTCATCGGCATGAATTCGTTCGGTGCAAGCGCGCCTTACAAAGAACTCTACGCACAATTCGGCATCACGGCCGAGCATGCGGTGAAGGAAGCGATGGCGCGTCTCTGACGCGCTTTCGTTTATGGATTGATCGGACAGGCGTCAGCGTCTGGCGCGCGCCTCTCCGGGTTTGAACGTTCGAACAGGGAGAATGCACATGACCGTCCGTGTTGCTATCAATGGCTTCGGCCGTATTGGCCGTAACGTCCTTCGCGCGATCATCGAATCTGGCCGCAAGGACATCGAAGTCGTCGCCATCAACGATCTCGGTCCGGTGGAAACCAATGCGCATCTTCTGCGCTACGATTCGGTGCATGGCCGTTTTCCGCATGACGTGATCGTCAAGGGGGATACGATCGATGTCGGTCGCGGCCCGATCAAGGTAACGGCGATCAAGAATCCAGCTGAATTGCCGCACAAGGAACTCGGCGTCGACATCGCGCTCGAATGCACCGGCATCTTCACCTCCCGTGACAAAGCCGCCGCGCATCTCGAAGCCGGTGCCAAGCGCGTGCTCGTGTCTGCACCTGCCGACGGTGCCGATTTCACGGTCGTCTATGGCGTCAATCACGACAAGCTGACGAAAGATCATCTGGTCGTCTCGAATGCGTCTTGCACGACGAACTGCCTCGCGCCCGTCGCAAAGGTTCTCAACGATGCCATCGGCATCGAGCGCGGCATGATGACGACGATCCACTCCTATACGGGCGACCAGCCGACGCTCGACACGATGCACAAGGACCTCTACCGCGCACGCGCTGCGGCTCTGTCGATGATCCCGACCTCGACGGGTGCTGCGAAGGCCGTTGGCCTCGTCCTGCCAGAACTCAATGGCAAGCTCGACGGTTTCGCCATGCGCGTGCCGACGCCGAATGTATCGGTCGTCGATTTGAAATTTTTGGCCAAGCGCGGCACGTCCAAGGACGAAGTGAACGCGGCCATCAAGGCGGCGGCCGAAGGTTCGCTCAAGGGTGTCCTCGGCTTTACCAATGCGGCGAATGTGTCGATCGATTTCAACCATGATCCGCATTCCTCAATCTTCCACATGGATCAGACCAAGGTGATGGACGGCAATTTCGTGTCGATCCTGTCTTGGTACGACAATGAGTGGGGGTTCTCGAACCGCATGGCCGATACGGCGGTGGCAATGGGTAAGCTTCTCTAAGGGAGGCTTCAGTGACGAGCCCCTTCAAAACTCTCGACGATGCCAAACTTGACGGTCAACGCGTGCTCGTACGCGTTGATCTCAATGTTCCGATGGAAAACGGCGAAGTGTCGGATGCGACGCGTATTGAGCGCGTGCTGCCGACTATTCGCGAGATTTCCGACAAGGGCGGCAAGGTGATCTTGCTTGCGCATTTCGGCCGTCCGAAGGGGCGCGATCTAAAGGACACGCTGGCTCCGGTTGCCAAAGCTTTGGAGCAGCATCTCGGCCGCGCGGTCGCTTTTGCAGAAGATTGCATCGGCGATGTGGCGAAGAAGGCAGTGGATGCGATGAAGAAGGGCGATGTCCTTCTCCTCGAAAACACGCGCTTTCATCCGCAGGAAGAAAAGAACGATCCGGAGTTTACGAAAGCGCTCGCGGCCAATGGCGATCTGTTTGTGAGCGATGCATTCTCGGCAGCGCATCGCGCGCATGCTTCGACGGAAGGTCTGGCCAAGATTTTGCCAGCCTATGCAGGCCGGACGATGCAGGCGGAAATTGAAGCGCTGTCAAAGGCGCTTGAAAAACCGGAGCGTCCAGTTGCTGCCGTTGTTGGCGGTGCGAAGATCTCGACCAAGCTCGAACTCCTCGGCAATCTAGTCAGGACGGTCGATATTCTGATCATCGCTGGCGGTATGGCGAATACCTTTCTCGCGGCGCAAGGTAAGACAATTGGTAAATCGCTATGCGAGAAAGATCTTCTCGAAACGGCGAAATCCATTCTCGTTGAAGCTGAAAAAGCGAAATGCGAAATCGTTCTGCCGCAGCAAGTCGTCGTGGCCAAGGAATTCAAGGCTGGTGCTGAAAGCCGCATCGCGTTGGCTGACGATGTGCATGATGACGAGATGATCCTCGATATTGGGCCGGATGAAGCCTGCCGCCTTGCAGGCATTCTGGCACGCGCGAAGACCTTGGTCTGGAACGGGCCATTCGGTGCGTTCGAGATCGCGCCTTTCGATAAGGGCACAGTGTCTGTGGCGCAGGATGCGGCGCGGCTCACGCGGGAAGGCAAGCTTCTATCGGTTGCCGGCGGCGGCGATACGGTCTCTGCACTCAATCACGCTCATGCAGCGGATGATTTCACTTACGTCTCAACGGCGGGTGGCGCATTCCTCGAATGGCTCGAGGGCAAGGCGCTGCCCGGCGTTGAAGTGCTTCGCAAGAATTGATCCTTAGGGGAGAACGAAACCATGGCCCGCATCACCCTGCGCCAGCTACTCGATCACGCCGCCGAACATGATTACGGCGTGCCGGCGTTCAACATCAACAATATGGAACAGGCGCTTGCCATCATGGCTGCTGCCAGTGCTGTCGATGCGCCCGTCATCATTCAGGCGTCGCGTGGCGCGCGCCAATATGCGCATGACGTGATGCTGAAGCACATGATGGATGCGGTGACGGAAATTTATCCGCAGATTCCAGTTTGCGTGCATCTCGACCATGGCAACAATGCCGCGACCTGCATGACGGCCATTCAGGCGGGCTTCACCTCGGTGATGATGGACGGCTCTTTGAAGGAAGACGGCAAGACACCGGCCGATTGGGAGTACAATGTCGGCGTGACCAAGCAGGTTGTCGATATGTCGCATTTGGGCGGCATCTCGGTCGAAGGCGAGCTCGGGGTTCTCGGGTCGCTCGAAACCGGCATGGGCGACAAGGAAGACGGGCATGGCGCGGAAGGCAAGCTTTCGCACGACCAGCTTCTGACGAACCCGAAGGAAGCCGCCGATTTCGTCCGCGCAACGAAGGTCGATGCGCTCGCGATTGCGATGGGCACGTCGCATGGCGCTTACAAATTCTCGCGCAAGCCCGATGGCGCGATTCTGGCGATGCATGTGATCGAAGAAATCCATCGCCTGCTGCCGAACATGCATCTCGTGATGCATGGCTCGTCGTCGGTGCCGCAGGATCTGCAAGACATCATCAACGCCTATGGCGGGAAAATGCCGCAGACATGGGGCGTGCCGGTGGAAGAAATTCAACGCGGCATCAAGCATGGCGTGCGCAAGATCAACATCGACACCGACAACCGCATGGCGATGACCGGCCAGATCCGCAAGATCCTCGCCGAGCATCCGGGCGAATTTGATCCGCGCAAATATCTGAAGCCCGCGATGGACGCGATGACCAAGCTCTGCAAGCAACGTTTGGAAGAGTTCAACACGGCAGGTCAGGCCTCCAAGATCAAGCGCGTGCTCACGCTCTCCGAGATGGCGTCCCGCTACGCCAAGGGCGAGCTTGATCCGAAGTTCAGCTAAGGATCCGCAAGGCGCTGGAAAGGCCCCGCGCGAGCGGGGCTTTTCTTTTTGGGTCGGGGCCCGATGGCTCCGCGTTGCACAGGGGCAAGGCTTCGGGGTAAGGCTCATTCATGTCGAATCAGGCCCGCCTCGTTCTGTTCACCCCTTTTGAGCCCGATGCGGCGACGCTGCCGCAGGCGCTTTCGGCTGCTTTGGCGGCTGTGCCGGTCGATGCCGTCATTTTACGTCTGCCGGAAACCGATGATCGATCCAAGATCAATCTTGCCAAGGCCGTCGCCCCCATCGTCCAAGGCAAGGGCGCGGCCCTGATGCTCGATGGCCATCCGGAACTTGTCGCGCGGACGGGTGCCGATGGCGCGCATGTCAGCGGGCTTGATGCCGTCGGCCCGGCGCTCGAAATTCTCCGCGCTCAAGATCGCATGTGCGGCGTCGGTGGATTGCCGGCGCGCCACGATGCGATGGAGGCAGCCGAGCTCGGGACCGATTATGTGATGTTCGGTGAGCCGCGGCCCGATGGCTCGGTGCCGCCGATTTCCGCCATTATCGAACGCGCGCAATGGTGGGCGGAATTGTTTCAGGTTCCGTGCGTGGCCTATGCGCCGACGATCGACGATGTCGGTCCGCTCGCCGCGACGGGTTGCGAATTCGTTGCGCTCGGCGATTATGTTTTTCGTGATGAAGAAGGCCCGGCAGCGGCCATGCAACGCGCGCTCTATGCGCTCGGCGGGGCTGACGCTGGCGCGTGATGAGAACGCGGCCCTCTTCTCTCATTTTTGCAGTTATGTTGGCGATCGTTTCGCCGATGGCGGTGAAGACTGCATCCGCGCAACAGCAAGCCAAGCCACAAGCGCCGAAATTTCTGCCGATGCCGCAATCCGCGCAACGTCTTCCCACGCAGGAAGGCGATAAGGCTTATGCCGCTTATCAATTGGGGCTTTATCGCGAGGCAATGCAGGAAGCCGAAGCACGCGCGAAAGCCAATCCAAAGGATGGCGCCGCGTTCACATTGATGGGTGAATTGTACGCCAAGGGCTTCGGCGTCAAACCCGATCTCGTCAAGGCGGGCCAGAATTTTCAGAAGGCGGCGGCTGCTGGCGATGCGCAGGGACAATATGCGCTGGCGATGCTGAAACTCGAAGGCAAGGGCGTTACGAAAGATGAGCCGGGAGCCAGGGCGCTGCTTGAGAAAGCGTCGGCGAAAGTCCCTGCGGCCGCCTATGCGTTTGGCTTGATGCTGCTTACCGACGGCAAGGCGGATTCCGACCGGCGCGCGGTGACGTTGTTCCAGGATGCTGCGCTGCGCGGCGATGCGGATGCACAATATGGGCTGGCTGTGCTTTACAAAGAGGGGCGCGGCGTACCCAAAAGCCCACCCGATGCGGCGCTCTGGATGGGGCGTGCGGCGCTCAGCAAAAATGTCGCCGCTGAAACCGAATATGGCATCATGCTGTTCAATGGCGAGGGCGTTGCCAAGAATGAGCAGGCGGCAGCAGCCATGTTCCGCCGTGCGGCGGAAAAGAATGGCGCAGTTGCACAAAATCGCTTGGCGCGGCTTTATTTTGCCGGTCGTGGTGTTCGGCGCGATCTTGTCGAAGGTGCCAAATGGGCGATCCTGTCGAATGCGCAGGGGTTGAAAGACCCTTGGCTTGACGATGCGATGCGCGAGCTAACGCCGGGCGAGCGGCGGCAGGCCGAAGAGGCTGTTCAACGTTTCCTGAGCCCCTGACCCGCGTGGCTGCGGCTTGACCTCGGCTCGCCCGCGTGAGACGAGGCGCTGCGCTTTCGCCTGCTTTGCGGGTAAGCGGCCTTGCTGTTTGACGCCGGAGAGCCTGCCATGATCCGTTCCCCCCAGATGACCGTGATGGTTGATGCGGTGATGAAAGCCGCGCGCGGTCTCCGCCGGGACTTCGGCGAAGTCGAACAATTGCAGGTCTCGCGCAAGGGCCCCGGCGATTTCGTTTCGAACGCAGATCACAAGGCCGAGAAGGCGTTGCATGAAGCGCTATTGAAGGCGCGGCCCGATTACGGTTTCGTGATGGAAGAAAGCGGCGTCGTCGAAGGTAAGGACAAGGCGCATCGCTGGCACATCGATCCGCTCGACGGCACGATCAATTTTTTGCATGGCATTCCGCATTTCTGTGTGTCGCTCGCGCTTGAGCGCGAGGGGACAATTGTGGCGGGCGTCGTCTACGATCCGATCAAGGACGAATTGTTCATCGCCGAGCGTGGTAAGGGTGCATTTCTCAATAACCGCCGCATGCGTGTAGCGGGTCGCGACCATGCCGCCGATGCCGTGTTTGCGACCGGCATTCCGACGATCGGTCGCCCGCATCATCAAGAATTTCAGGGCATCCTGGGCAAGGTGATGGCGCAATGCTCAGGTGTGCGCCGTTTTGGCGCGGCTGCACTCGACCTCGCTTATGTCGCAGCGGGCCGGTATGACGGCTATTGGGAACGTGGCTTAAGCAGCTGGGACGTTGCGGCAGGTGCCATCCTCATCAAGGAGGCGGGCGGATATGTCAGCGATATGACAGGAGCGGAGTTTACACCCGCCACACGCGACGTCGTCTGTGGCAATGAAGCCATGCATAAAGCACTTCTCGCCATGGTGAAGCTGCCTGCCTCTTGATCATGGCCGCGCGGGCGGCGAACATGGGGTATGAAACTCTCCGCTCCGACTGCCCGCGACCGTCTGACGAAACCCCGCATCTATCTGTTACGGATGGCGGTCTTCGTCATCCTATCAGGTTTCATTGCATTCATTCTTTACCAGCCGATCTGGAATGCGTTTCTCGCCAATCCCGGACTCAACGGTCTGATCATTGCCGTGTTGGCGATTGGCATTCTGCTCAGCTTTCGCGGTGTCACTCAGCTCTTTCGTGAAATCAACTGGGTGAATGGCTGGCATGCGGGCGCAACCGTACCGCGAGCGCGAAGCTACACGCCTGTCCTTTTGCAGCCACTTGCAATTCTCCTCAACCGAACGGGCCCGAGCAACGTCTCGACACTGTCATTGCGCGCGGCGCTCGATTCCATCGCATTGCGTCTTGATGAAGCACGCGACATTGGCCGCTACCTCACCGGGCTCTTGGTGTTTCTCGGTCTTCTCGGCACGTTTTGGGGTTTGCTTGAAACGGTCAGTTCAGTGGGCCGCGTCATTCAGACGATGAAGGGCGGTGCCGATGCGGGGCTCATGTTCGATGAGTTGAAGTCGGGGCTGGCTGCTCCGTTGAGCGGTATGGGCATTTCATTCTCGTCCTCGCTCTTCGGTCTCGCCGGCTCGCTCGTCCTTGGTTTTCTTGATCTACAGGCAGGGCAGGCGCAGAATCGTTTTTATCAGGAGTTAGAGGATTGGCTGAGTGCAGCCGTTCTCGATCTCGCCGTGGAACCAGAGACGCCTGCCGATCGTCTTGCGCAAATCGAAGCCACGCTCGAAACCATCCGGCAAACCATGCCGCCGGGCGAAGCGGTGGCGAGCCTCGCCGACAGTCTGCAAACCATGGTCGCCCATATGCGCAGCGAACAGCAGATGCTGCGCGATTGGGTTGATGCGCAGGCCGCGCGGGACCAAGAAATGAAAACCTTCCTCGCGCGTGCGCTTGAAGGGCTTAGGAAATGAGCTTTTCCCGCTCACGGCGCCGCGCCGCGCGCACGGTCGATTATTGGCCGGGCTTCGTCGATGCGCTGTCGACGCTCGTGCTCGCCATCGTTTTCCTCTTGTCCGTCTTCGTGATGGTCCAATTCTTTCTGAGCCAGCAGGTGACCGATAAGGACACGGCCCTGCAAAAACTCAACCGGCAGATTGCCGAACTCACGGATCTGTTGGCGCTTGAGCGCGTCAATCGCCGCAATGCGGACGATAATCTCAATCAGGTTTCAATCACGCTACGCGCGCTCGAAGCCGAACGCAGTCGCCTGCTCGGGCTTGCCGATACGCAGGCTGGAGCGGCCGCCGATGCCGCCGGGAAAGCAGGTTCGCTGGGCCAGCAATTGGCGACCGAAAAGGATATTTCGACCCGTGCCTTGGCGCAGGTTGAGGCGCTCAATCAGCAGATTGCGGCACTCAGGCGTCAACTCGCCGCGCTCGAAGAAGCGCTCGACGCGTCCGAGAAGCGCGATCGCGAAAGTCAGGCCCAGATTGCCGATCTCGGTTCCCGCCTCAATGTGGCCCTCGCACAGAAGGTGCAAGAGCTTGCGCGTTATCGCTCCGATTTCTTCGGTCGGCTGCGTCAGGTGCTTGGCAATCGCAACGATATTCGAATCGTCGGCGATCGTTTCGTGTTTCAATCTGAAGTGTTTTTCGATCCCGGCCAATCGGTTTTGACGGAGCAGGGCAAGGTTGAGATCGACAAGATCGCTACTGCGCTCGTCGATCTCGCACGCGAAATTCCACCCGATATTCCGTGGGTGCTGCGCGTCGATGGGCATACCGACAAGAGGCCCCTTTCTGGGGCGGGTCAATTCAAGAATAATTGGGAATTGTCCACCTCTCGCGCCATCGCCGTTGTGCAATATCTGATCGCCAAAGGCATTGCGCCGCAGAAATTGCTGGCCGCAGGCTTTGCCGAATTCCAGCCGCTTGAACTCGGCGAGAATGACGAGGCCTATAAGCGCAATCGCCGTATCGAATTGAAACTGACTGAGCGATGACAGTCGCGTTCCGACCGATGCGAATGGATGAGATCGATCTGTGCGCCGATCTCTGGGTGGAGACATGGTCCGACACCTATCCAGCCATCGATTTCAATGCGCGGCGCGGCTGGTTCATCGAGCGGTTTAAATCCTACGTTACGGGTCGGGTGAAGGCTGAAATCGCCTATAGTCGAGAAGGGCGGATTTTTGGCCTCGTCAGCGTCGATCCCGAGACCGGTCACGTCGATCAATTCGCGATTGCCAAACATGCGCGCGGGCAAGGCATTGCAACCGCGCTGATGGATCATGCCAAGGCCATTGCGCCGGGCTTTCTTCACCTCGATGTGAATACCGACAATCACCGCGCGATCCGCTTTTATGAGCGCGAGGGATTTCGCCGCGTGCGCGAGGGTTTTAGCGCCTCGGGCAGGCCGTCCTATTTTTATGAATGGGTGAAGTAAGGCGCGCTGGCACCGAAACCCTTATGGTGAGAAGCGGCATAGCCGCATCTCGAACCGCGAGGGAAATCAGCTTGCACCTTCTAGCACGCCCTCGTCCTTCGAGACGCGATGCTTCGCATCGCTCCTCTGGATGAGGTCTCAGCCGATGCGGGAAAGAGAGTGTCTCACTCCGCTGCCATCTCATGGCCGAATTGCAGCCTTGCGAGGCGGGCATACAATCCGTTCTTCGCCACCAGCGCAGTATGAGTGCCTTCTTCCACGATCTGGCCGCTCTCCATGACGAGAATACGATCGGCTTTCAAAATGGTGGCGAGTCGGTGTGCGATCACGAGCGTGGTGCGGCCTTCCATCAGGTGATCGAGGGCGGCTTGCACGAGACGTTCGTTTTCCGCATCGAGGGCGCTCGTCGCTTCATCGAGCAGAAGGATCGGCGCGTCACGCAAAATGGCGCGGGCAATTGCGAGGCGTTGGCGTTGGCCGCCCGACAGCGTGACGCCACGTTCGCCAACAACCGTATCGTAGCTTTCGGGAAGCTTCTCAATGAACTCGGCTGCTGCGGCCAATTCCGCAGCGCGACGGATCTGATCGCGCGTCGCGTGCTTCTGGCCGTAGGCAATGTTATCCGCGATCGATGTGCCAAAGATTACCGCTTCCTGCGGCACGAAGGCGATGCGGTCGCGCACTGTTTCGGGATTGGCATCTGTCAGTGTGATGCCATCGACCAGAATGCGGCCCTGCTGTGGATCGTAGAAACGTAGGATCAGTTGCGCCACAGTGCTTTTGCCGGCGCCCGAGGGGCCGACCAATGCAATGCGCTCACCCTTCTTCATCGCAAATGACAGGTCACGCAGCACATCCGTTTCTGGACGGGTCGGATAGGCGAAGGTCACATTCTCGAAACGCACTGTTCCTTGCGGCGGCTCAGGGAGGGGCACTGGATTGCGCGGCGCCGTGATGGCCGGTTTCACATCGAGCAATTCGGCGAGGCGGCTTGCTGCGCCTGAGGCGGCGCTGATTTCACTCCACACTTGCGAAAGTTCACCGAGCGCACCTGCGCCAAACACGGCATAGAGTACGAATTGTGAGAGTTCGCCGCCAGTCATCGTCCCGTTCAGAACGTCCTGCGCTCCCCACCACAACACGCCGACGACGGATGCAAAAATTAGAAAGATTGCAACGGCAGTCAGGATTGAGCGTGCGCGCGTCGCATCGCGCGCCGTCGTATAGGCGTTCTCGGACGCTTCGGCGAAATGGCGGCCGGTTTCGCGTTCCGCGTTGAAAGCCTGCATCACGCGTGTCGCGGCCATGGCTTCCGTCGCATAGGCCGATGCGTCGGCGAGCCGATCTTGGGCGAGCCGGGTGCGGCGGCGCACCGAGCGGCCGGAGGCCACGAGTGGCAATACGATGATTGGAATTGTGACGAGGACGAGGCCCGACAGATGCGGGCTCGTATAGACCATCATGCCGGCGGCACCGAGAAACAACACAAAATTGCGCAGAGCAATCGAGGCTGACGCGCCAAAGGCCGATTTAATCAGCGTTGTGTCGGACGAGATGCGCGAGACGAGATCGCCTGCGCGCACGCGATCGTAAAAGCCTGCATCGAGACGCAAGAGATGGCTGAACAACGCCGTACGAACATCGGCCACAACACGTTCGCCAAGCGTCATCACAAGATAATAACGCGTCGCGCTTGCAGTGGCGAGCACGCCAACAACGATCACCATCATGCCGAAATAGCGGTCGATGAGATCGGCGCCTTCCGCCGTGAATCCGAAATCGATCATCCGGCGCACGGCCAGCGGGATCACGAGCGTCGCGCCCGACGCGATGACGAGGGCCACAAGCGCGGCCGCGAGCCGTCCCTTGTAGCGGGTCGCAAAGGGCAAAAGCGGCATCAGTGCCGCGAGCGATGCGCGGTCCTTGGTCTCGGACTTGCCGGCTGTCTTGTTGGCTTTCTCGCCGGCTGTCTCGCCGTTCGTGGTCTGGCCTTGGATCGGGGGGGCGTTTTCGGGGGTCATGCGTCTCGGCCGAAAGGGAAACGTCGTCCTTATGGGCGCATTTTTACGAACTTGTCCATGCGGCGTGTTCCCGATGCTTGTCACCTCGGGGCTTCTCCGGTATAGGGGCGCATCCATTTCAGCGGAAAGCCCTGAGGCGCCCGTTCCGGCGGCCTCTTGGATTGTTCCGGAGACCCGAGGACTGACCATGAAGGCCGAGATTCATCCCGATTACCACACGATCAAGGTCGTCATGACGGACGGCACGGAGTTCACCACTCGCTCCACATGGGGCAAGAGCGGCGACACGATGCAGCTCGACATTGACCCGAACACCCATCCGGCTTGGACGGGCGGAACGCAGCAACTGCTCGATCGCGGTGGCCGTCTGTCGCGCTTCAACAACAAGTTCGCGGGCCTCGGCCTCAAGAAGTAATCCCGGCCCCTCAGGTTGCGGTTCGAAAAAAAAGCCCCGCTCGCGCGGGGCTTTTCTCGTTGCAGGAGGTTCGCCGCCTTGGGGCGGTCTTCTGGAAACAGGTTCAGCGGGCGCCGAAGGCGTCCGACAGCATCGACCATTGCGCCGCCACACCATTGGTCGGCGGGGTTACCGGCTCGGCCATGCGCGCTGGGCGAGTGTTCAGCAAAGTGTCGATATGCATCACCCGCTTCTGCAGGCGCAGCGAGCGGGCGGAGAGATCCTGAAGCTGGATTGGAAGTCCTTCGAGGCTGCCAGCATCGAAGCCGCGGTCTTTCTCGCCCAGCTTTACCTTGGCAAATTGTTGGGTCGCCTGCGGTTGCGTCATCTCGCCTTCGATCACTGCGCGCTGGATCAGGAGCCACGACGCCAACTGCATCAGCCGCGTGGTAAGACGCATGCTCTCATTGGCATAGGCGAGGGCGGGCATGCGGGTCAGCGTCTTGGCTTCCTCGCGGCCGGGGCCATCGAGATAGGCGGCCGCTTCCTCGACAAGCGCGATCCCTTCGGCAAACAAGGCCTTGAAACCCTCGGATGAAGCAAAGCTCTGGCCGAAACGGACCGGCTCATTGCGCGGAATGGCACGCCGCTCGTTTGCCGCGCGACTTTTCGTGCGGGCTGGGTCGGCTGCGTTGCGGATTTCGGATTCGATCATGGACAGGCCTGAATTGCATCAACGCCTGCACCTTAGGCACTTCTTTTGCGCCGCGCCTCTTTCACTTCCTATTAAGATTAACGCCGCTGCGGCCTGCGTGATGGACGGCGGCCTTGGGGAGGCGGCCAACAAAAAAGAGCCGCCATTTGCGGCGGCTCCAAGTCTATCGAACAGGGAGGAGTCCACGAGCGGGGGAGAACCGCTCTCTCCGGCGATCTGCGCCGGGTTGAGACATTTTGTCTCGAAACACTTAACCTAACGTTAAGAGCGGGCCTTGAAGACGCTTTCAGCCGATTGCTTCGATGCTTCCTTCGCCAGCTTTGCAGCCTCGAGCCGTAATATCTCGGTTTTGAGGAGCGCGATCCGTTCAGCCAACTCATCGACGGACAAGGTCGCCAGATCCTGACCGATCTCATGGGTGAGAGGCTTTTTGGCGGGTTTTTCGTCTCCAAACGGGTCGAACATCGTCTTTGTCTTCCTTCCCATTGCATGCTGAGGCTGGCCCGCTCATGCCAAGCTCCATTGGACAGCCGCGTGTGATCGTCCTATATTCCGCTCAACCCCGTCAATTTGGCCTGCCGGGGCTCCGGCCGAAAGGTCCGGCCGGAGCGCGAGAGCCTTTGCGTGCTCTCCGGCATAAGGCCGCCATGGAGACAGACTATGAGCACCGGCCCCCTGATGCCGAAAGCCACTGCCGTGTGGCTTGTCGACAATACCGCTCTGACGTTCGATCAGATCGCCGATTTCTGCAAACTGCACCCGCTTGAGGTGAAGGGCATTGCGGATGGCGAAGTGGCGGCAGGAATCAAAGGGCAAGATCCTGTTTCGGCTGGCCAGCTCACGCGCGATGAAATCGCCAAGGCGGAAGCAGACACGCATTATCGGTTGAAGCTGTCCACTTCGGCGGTGTCGCTTCCTGACGCTAAGCGTAAGAAGGGTCCGCGCTATACGCCTTTGTCGCGTCGCCATGATCGTCCTAATGCCATTTTGTGGCTGTTGCGCAGCCATCCCGAGCTGAAAGACGCGCAGATCATGCGTTTGGTTGGCACGACCAAGACGACGATCCAACAGATTCGGGACCGTACCCATTGGAACACTGCGGCGCTGTCGCCGCTCGATCCGGTGACGCTTGGTCTATGCTCGCAGATTGATCTCGATTTCGAAGTCGCGCGCGCTGCCAAGGAAAAGCCGGTTGTGCGCGACGATGCCGGCCAGACGCTGCTTCCGGCCGAACTGACGACGGCGAAGGAAGAGGTCGGTGTACCATTCTCAGGCCTCACCGCGCCGAAGGAAAAGGAAGAAAAGATCGACGTCGATTCGGTCTTCGCCAAGCTCAAATCGTTGAAAACCGACGATTGAGAGGCATTTTGACGCGTTCCGGCCGTGCGGTCGTTACCTTCGATTAACCTAAAGGCGTTAAGTCAGGCGTCAGTATCGAGTTTGTTCGCAGGACAGAAACCATGACCTTCGCCATGACCCGCACCGGCCGGCTTTCGAAAATCGCAGTGGCTGCCGTCTTCGCCATGATGCTTGCGGCTTGCTCGTCCAATAAGACGGATGACCTTTCTGGCAATCCGTCAGGTGCGTTCGGGGCCGGTGGCGCTGGCGGCATTGCCACACCGGGCAGCGCACAGGATTTCGTGGTCAATGTTGGCGACCGCGTCTTCTTCGAGAGTGACTCATCCGACCTGGCCTCGACCGCGACGACCACGCTCGACAAGCAGGCTCAGTGGCTCAATCAATATCCGAAATACGCGATTACGGTCGAAGGCCATGCCGACGAGCGCGGAACACGCGAATACAATTTCGCCCTCGGTGCACGCCGTGCGCAGGCAGCGCGCGACTATCTCGTTTCGCGCGGCGTCAACGCCGGTCGGATCAAGACGATCTCTTATGGCAAGGAACGTCCGGTTGCGGTCTGCGACGACATTTCCTGCTGGGCGCAGAACCGTCGCGCTGTGACCGTTCTGGGTGGCCAGGCCGGGATGTAATCCCGCCATATTTTGGCCGGGGACACGATTATGGTAAGCGGCTGGTCGATCTTGACCCGTCCGCGAACGAGCCAGTCCGATGCGCCGCTTTCTCCTGACTGCCAGTCTAACCGCCCTTCTGGCCACGCCTGCCTTTGCGCAGGACGTGTCTGATCTCCTCGTTCGACTGAACCGGCTGGAATCGCAGGTCCGGCAATTGTCCGGCCAGAATGAGCAGTTGCAGTTCGAGAACAAGCGTCTCTCGGAGCAACTCGCGAAATTCCAGAAGGATGTCGAGTTCCGTTTCCAAGATTTGCAACCGGGCGCAAAGCCGGGTGCAGCGCCTGCGAACGCCAAGCCCGCATCTCCACCCCCGCCAGCAGCCGCAGGCCAGAAGCGCTCCGATGCGTTCGATCCTGCCGCGCAACCAGGCGCGCCTGGCGCGCCGCAATCGCTTGGCGTCGCCGATATCATCGCCAAGGACACACAGACTGCGCCGTCGCAGCCGCTCGATCTGAATGCGATGCGGCCGGGTGGTTCGGTCGCCCAAGCTGCGCCTCAGACGACATCGTCAATCATTCCACAAGGCGCTTTGCCGGCGCGCGTGCAGGGCATGAACCCAGCAACGCCAGCCGCCGTGCAGCCTAGTGTCGATGCGTATGAAAACGGCATGGCCTTGATGAGTGCGCGCCAATACCAGCAGGCGGAAATGGCGTTCCGGCAATTTCTGACCGCCAATCCGCGCTCGCCAAATGTGTCGAACGCGCATTTTTGGCTCGGCGAATCCTATCTCAAGCGCAATCTTTATACGGATGCGGCTGAACACTATTTGAAGATCTATCAATCCTATCCGCAGTCGAAGGTTGCGCCCGAGGCGCTGGTGAAACTTGCCGTCTCTCTGCGTGGTTTGGGACAGAAACAACAGGCCTGCGCGACGTTGGCCGAAGTCGGTCGCAAATATCCGAACGCATCGAGTGAGGTGCGTGGCGCGGTCGATCGCGAACAGAAACGCGCTGACTGCTAAGATGAGCGCCGCTGCTCCCCTCGGCGAGGCGGAGATCGCGGCGCTGTTTGAGCCGCTTAATGCGTTCGGGCATGTGTTGGCGGCTGTCTCAGGTGGCTCCGATTCCATGGCCTTGATGGGACTTCTGGCCCAATGGGCGCGTGCGCAGCCCCATCTGACACTCTCGATTGCGACGGTCGATCACGGTTTTCGCCCTGAGGCGCGGGCCGAAGCGGAGTTCGTCGCGCAGACGGCGGAGGCTCTCGGTCTCTCCTGCACGATCCTTACCCGCGAAGGACCGGTGCCGGACAGTGGGTTGCAGGAAGCGGCGCGCGAAGCGCGTTACGATCTGCTCTATGGATGCGCCCGCGCTATCGATGCGCGGGTCTTGGTCACGGCGCATCACGCCGACGATCAGGCTGAAACGGTTCTGATGCGGCTTTGTCATGCGTCGGGTCCCAGTGGGCTTGCGGGGATGCGATCGGATATGCCGCGTGGTGCGGTAACGCTGATGCGGCCTTTCCTCAATGTGCCGAAAGCGCGTCTGGCTGCGAGCCTTGCGGAACTTGGGCTTGAGAGCCTCAACGATCCCTCCAATGCCGATCCGCGGTTCGAGCGGGTGCGGCTGCGGCACTTGGGAGATGTTTTGGCCGGATTCGGCCTCACCCGCGAAAGGCTCGGGCTTTTGGCCAAGCGGGCGGCCCGCGCCGATGCCGCACTTGACCGGGCAGCGGAGACCGCTTTCGTCCGCCATCGCCTTGCGGGCCCCAACGGAATGGCCTTTGCAGGAACTTTGTTCGGCGAACCGCGCGAGATCATCCTGCGGGTTTTGGCCAAAGGCCTTGCCCGCACCGTTTCGGATCGGCAAGTGCGTCTGGAACGCCTCGAGGACCTGACGGAGGCGCTTTGCCAGGCTTATGGCCGCCGGGAGACGCTTGGCCGGACATTGGGCGGGGCGGTCGTGCGCTTGAGCCCGGCGGGGTGGCTCAGTCTCGATGCTGAGGGGCCGCGGGGCGGTCAGGGCTGAGACACAGCGCGGCTTGTTTACGCATATTGACCTTTTCCGCAGGCGTTCCCTTGGCAATTGCGGTTACGACACTTAAATCTAGGCTTCCACTCCTCTCCCTCGCCGTGCGGGGGACGACCACGGTTGACCGGTCTCATGAACCCCAATGTCAGGAATTTCGCGCTCTGGGTCATCATCATTCTGTTGGTGCTGGCGCTTGTGACGCTTTTCCAGAATCCGAGCCAGCGCAGCGCGTCAGCTGATGTGTCCTACAGCCAGTTCTTGCAGGATGTGGATGCAGGCCGTGTCACCTCTGTCCAAATTGCAGGCCCCGAGATCCACGGAACTCTGTCGGATGGTCGCTCGTTCCAGACCTATTCGCCGAACGATCCGACACTCGTGCAGAAGCTCTCGCAGAAGGGCGTCAATTTCTCCGCGAAGCCGCAGAATGAATCCATGCCTTGGTTCCTCGCTCTGCTGATCAACTGGCTGCCAATGATCGTGCTGCTTGCGGCATGGATTTTCTTGTCGCGCCAGATGCAGGGCGGAGCCGGAAAAGCGATGGGCTTTGGCAAGTCGAAAGCCAAACTGCTCAACGAAGCGCATGGCCGCGTGACGTTTGATGACGTTGCCGGTGTCGACGAAGCCAAGGAAGATCTGCAGGAGATCGTCGAGTTCTTGCGCGATCCGCAGAAGTTCCAGCGCCTTGGCGGTCGCATTCCGCGCGGTGTGTTGCTCGTCGGCCCTCCGGGCACGGGCAAGACGTTGATCGCGCGTGCGGTGGCGGGCGAAGCGAATGTGCCGTTCTTCACCATCTCGGGTTCCGACTTCGTCGAAATGTTCGTTGGCGTCGGCGCGAGCCGCGTGCGCGACATGTTTGATCAGGCGAAGAAGAATGCGCCTTGCATCATCTTCATCGACGAAATCGATGCGGTCGGCCGTCATCGCGGTGCCGGCTTGGGCGGCGGCAATGATGAGCGCGAACAGACGCTCAACCAATTGCTCGTCGAGATGGATGGCTTCGAAGCGAATGAAGGCATCATCATCATTGCGGCGACGAACCGTCCCGACGTTCTCGATCCGGCGCTGCTGCGTCCGGGCCGTTTCGATCGCCAGATCGTCGTTCCCAACCCTGACGTGTCAGGCCGCGAAAGAATCCTCAAGGTTCATGTCCGTAAGGTTCCGCTCGCGCCCGATGTCGATCTTAAGGTGATCGCGCGCGGCACTCCCGGCTTTTCGGGTGCGGATTTGATGAACCTCGTCAACGAAGCCGCTTTGCTCGCCGCGCGGCGCGGCAAACGCATCGTTACGCGTGCGGAATTCGAAGACGCCAAGGACAAGGTGATGATGGGTGCGGAGCGTCGCTCGCTCGCGCTCAGCGAAGATGAAAAGCGTCTCACCGCTTATCACGAAGCTGGTCACGCCATTGTCGCGCTCAATGTGCCTGCGACCGACCCTGTACATAAGGCGACGATCATTCCGCGCGGTCGTGCACTAGGCATGGTCATGCAATTGCCTGAGCGCGATAAGCTTTCCATGAGCTTCGAGCAGATGACATCGCGTCTCGCGATTATGATGGGTGGCCGCATTGCGGAAGAGATGATCTTTGGCAAGGTCAAAGTGACATCTGGCGCGCAGAGCGACATCGAGCAGGCCACGCGCCTTGCGCGCATGATGGTGACGCGCTGGGGCTTCTCGCCGGAACTCGGCACTGTAGCCTACGGCGAAAATCAGGAAGAAGTGTTCCTTGGCATGTCGGTAGGTCGCCAACAGAACATTTCCGAGTCGACCGCTCAGAAAATCGATGCCGAAGTTCGCCGCCTGGTGGAAGAAGGTTTCGAAGAAGCCCGCCGGATTCTGACAGAGAAGCGCGATGCGCTCGAAATCTTGGCCAAGGGCCTTCTCGAATATGAGACGCTCTCTGGCGATGAGATCAAGGATCTGATCAATGGCAAGCCGCCGGTGCGCGACACCGATGAAGAGCCGCCAAGGTCATCCCCGGCGGTTCCGACTGCCGGCAAGGGTCGCCCGCGCGGCGCACCCGATGCGGGCAACGGCCTCGAGCCACAGCCCTCTTAAGTGATAACGCCCGGCCTTAAGCCGGGCGTTTTCGTTAAGGGCACGGTTACCAATCGTTATATTTCTTGATCCCGGGGTACCGCCACGCGAGCGGGATCGTTTGTTATACAGAACCGGCCAGCAGGACGGGGCAGGGGAACGCGATGAGCCGAAGCTATTTCGGGACGGACGGAATCCGAGGCGAGGCCAATAAGGTCATCACACCGGAGCTCGCCCTAAAGGTGGGGCAAGCGGCAGGGATGGTATTCCAGCGCGGCGAACACCGTCACCGTGTTGTAATCGGCAAGGATACGCGGCTCTCGGGCTATATGATCGAGAACGCGCTTGTCGCCGGTTTCACATCTGTGGGTATGGACCCTTTGCTGCTTGGCCCGATGCCGACCCCGGCTGTCGCCATGCTGACCCATTCGATGCGCGCCGATCTCGGCGTGATGATCTCAGCCTCCCACAATCATTTCGAGGACAATGGCATCAAGCTGTTCGGCCCGGATGGCTATAAGCTATCCGACGAAACCGAAAAGGAAATTGAGGTGCTGCTCGATTCCGATCTGTCATCCAAGCTCGCGACCCCCACGAAGCTCGGTCGCGCAAAGCGCGTCGAAGCAGTGCATGCGCGCTATATTGAGTTTGCCAAGCGCACCATCATGGGCAGCGTGGATCTCTCAGGCCTTCGGATTGTCGTCGATTGTGCCAATGGCGCGGCTTACAGGGTTGCGCCAGAAGCCTTGTGGGAGTTGGGCGCGGAAGTGTTTGCCATTGGCGACAAGCCGGATGGCTTCAATATCAATCGCGATGTCGGCTCGACGGCGCCACAGGCGCTCGCCGACAAGGTGCGTGAAATGCGCGCCGATATCGGCATTGCACTCGATGGCGATGCGGACCGCGTGATCATTGTCGACGAGAAGGGCCATGTCGTCGATGGCGATCAGCTGATGGCTGTGATTGCAACAAGCTGGAACGAAGAAGGGCGCCTCTCCAAGCCCGGTATTGTTGCAACCATCATGTCCAATCTGGGTCTTGAGCGGTATCTCGTCGGACAGGGCCTTTCGCTTTTGCGTTCCGCCGTTGGCGACCGCCATGTGCTCGAAGAAATGCGGGCGCAGGGCTACAATGTCGGCGGCGAGCAATCGGGCCATATCATTCTCAGCGATTTCGGCACAACCGGTGACGGACTCGTCTCTGCGCTGCAATTGCTCGCGGTGCTCAAACGAAAAGAAGTTCCGGTGAGCGAGTTGTGCCATTGCTTCGATCCGGTGCCGCAGCTTCTCAAAAATGTGCGGTTCAAATCCGGGCATCCGCTTGATGCGGAGCCTGTGAAGAAGGCCATCGCCTTGTCGCGCGAAAAGCTCGGCCAGGCAGGTCGCCTCGTGATCCGCCCGTCGGGGACGGAGCCTGTCATCCGTGTCATGGCGGAAGCGGATGATGCGGCGCTCGTAGCGACCATTGTGGACGAGGTCTGCGCGGCGGTGGCCAAGGCGGCGGCCTGACACCTCTTTTCCCTTCTTGCCGCTTTTCCATCTGCGGACGGATTGACGCACCCGCTGCCTTGCTTTAGGCACGGCGGCGGGACACTCCCCCCCAACGGGGAGCGCCCATCTGTAAGGATGGAGACAAACAGATGACGATGACCCCGCCCGGCACAAAGCCGGCTTGCGCGAATTTTTCTTCCGGCCCCTGCGCGAAGCGCCCCGGCTGGTCCCTCGAAGCTCTCAAAGACGCTCCGCTCGGTCGCTCGCACCGCGCCAAGGTCGGCAAGACTAAGCTGAAGCTTGCCATCGACCTGACGCGCGAAGTGTTGCAGGTCCCGGCCGATTATCGCATTGGCATCGTTCCGGCGTCCGATACGGGTGCGGTCGAAATGGCGATGTGGACGCTGCTTGGTGCGCGCCCGGTCGATATGGTCGCTTGGGAAAGCTTCGGCGAAGGCTGGGTGACCGACGCCGTCAAGCAACTCAAGCTCAAGGACGCGCGCGTTCTCAAGGCGGGGTACGGCGAGATCGTCGATCTCTCGACCATCAATTTCGATCATGATGTCGTCTTCACATGGAATGGCACGACCTCTGGCGTGCGCGTGCCGAATGGCGATTGGATCCCGGCGGACCGCAAGGGTCTGACGATTTGCGACGCCACGTCGGCGGCCTTCGCGCAGCGTCTCGATTGGGACAAGCTCGATGTGGTAACGTTCTCGTGGCAGAAAGTGCTCGGCGGCGAAGCCGCTCATGGCATCATCATTCTCTCGCCGCGTGCCGCCGAACGACTGACGACTTATACGCCCGCTTGGCCGCTGCCGAAGATTTTCCGTCTCACATCAGGCGGCAAAATTTCCGAAGGTATTTTCCAAGGCGAGACGATCAACACGCCGTCCATGCTCTGCGTCGAGGATTACATCGATGCGCTTGAATGGGCGAAAAAGATCGGCGGCCTGGATGCGCTCATCGCGCGGGCCGATGCCAATACCAAAGTCATCGCTGATTTTGCGGATCAGAATGATTGGATCAAGTTTCTTGCGAAGGACCCGACTAAGCGTTCGAATACGTCGGTGTGTCTCGTCTTCTCCGATCCAACGATCAAGGCGCTTGATGAGGCGGCGCAAGCCGATTTTGCCAAGAATGTCGCGGCTCTCCTCGAGAAAGAAAAAGTCGGTTACGATCTCGGGGCCTATCGCGATGCACCTGCGGGCCTCCGCATCTGGTGCGGTGCAACGGTCGAAGCATCCGACGTCAAAGTGCTGATGGAATGGCTCGCTTACGCTTTCCACACCACAAAGGCTCAGCTCAACAAAGCCGCCTGATGATTTCTCCCGGCCTTTGACGGCGCGCAATTGTGCGCTTGCTCGCAGGCCGGGATTGCATCCCGCATTTCCCATTCATCTGGCGCGCGATGACGCGCCTTTACGAAGGACCAATCTCATGGCTCCCCGCGTTCTCATTTCCGATGCTTTGTCGCCCGCCGCTGTCGCGATCTTCAAGGATCGTGGCGTAGAAGTCGATTTCCAGCCCGATCTCGGCAAGGACAAGGACAAGCTCGCTGCGATCATCGGCAATTATGATGGCCTTGCCATCCGCTCGGCGACAAAGGTGACCGATGCAATCATTGCGGAAGCAAAGAATCTGAAAGTGGTCGGCCGCGCCGGTATTGGTGTCGACAATGTCGATATTCCGGCCGCAACGGCGAAGGGCATCATCGTGATGAACACGCCCTTCGGCAATTCGATCACGACGGCGGAACATGCCATTGCGATGATGTTTGCGATTGCGCGTGAAATTCCGGCAGCCGATGCTTCGACGCAAGCGGGCAAATGGGAAAAGAACCGTTTCATGGGCGTCGAAATCACCGGTAAGGTGCTCGGCCTCATCGGTTGCGGCAATATCGGCTCGATCGTTGCGGATCGCGCCTTGGGCTTGAAGATGCGTGTCCTTGCTTATGATCCCTTCCTGTCGCCGGAGCGCGCCCTCGATCTCGGCGTTGACAAGGTCGAACTTGATGAACTTCTCGCTAAGGCGGATTTCATCACGATGCATGTGCCGATGACGGCGCAGACGAAGAACATTCTTTCAGCTGAGAATATTGCCAAGACGAAGAAGGGTGTTCGGATCGTCAATTGTGCGCGTGGCGGTCTCGTTGATGAAGTTGCGTTGCGGGCCGCTCTCGACTCAGGTCATGTCGCAGGCGCAGCCTTTGACGTGTTCCTGGAAGAGCCTGCAAAAACCAATCCTCTGTTTGGCCATCCGAATGTCGTCTGCACGCCGCATCTGGGTGCCTCGACCAACGAAGCGCAGGAAAATGTAGCACTTCAGGTCGCAGAACAAATGTCGGATTATCTGATCCGTGGTGCGATTTCGAATGCCGTGAACTTCCCGTCGATCACGGCGGAAGAAGCGCCGAAACTGAAGCCTTTCATTGCGCTGGCTGAAAAGCTCGGCGCATTTGCGGGTCAGCTCACTACGAGCGATATCAAGGAAATTCGCATCACTTATGAAGGTGTTGTTGCCGGATTGAAGTTGAAAGCGTTGACGGCAGCGGCCATTGCCGGCTTGCTGCGTCCCGCGCTCGCCGACATTAACGTCGTCTCGGCGCCGATCATCGCGAAAGAGCGTGGCATTGCAGTCTCAGAAACGGCGCGTGTGGCGGAAGGTGATTATGAATCGCTGATCACACTCACGGTCGTTACGGCTGATCAGGAGCGCTCGATTGCAGGTGCCGTGTTCCACGATGGCAAGCCGCGCATCGTCGCCATCAAGGGCATCAAGGTCGATGCCGAATTCGGTCCGTCGATGATCTATGTCACGAACGAAGATAAGCCGGGCTTTATCGGCCGTTTCGCTTCCACGCTTGGCGAAGCGGGCGTGAACATCGCGACCTTCGCGCTTGGCCGCGATGCCAAGGGCGGTTCGGCGATTGCGCTCGTCGAAGTCGATGGCGAAGTGCCGGACGGCGCGCTCAAGACGATCGAGACGCTGCCGGGCGTGAAGCAAGCTAAAGTCTTGAAATTCTGATCGATCGATCAGCGCAGAGATGAAAGCCTCCGCCGCAGGGCGGGGGCTTTTTTCATGCGCGCCGTCCGAGTGTTTCTGCAATCAAGATGCCGCCCACGACAAGGATCAGGGCGGCTGCGTGATAAAGGTGGAAGGGCTCGCCGAGAAAGATCACGGCGAAGAGCGCGCCAAACACCGGCACGAGATTGGTGAAAATACCCGCGCGGCTCGGTCCGACGATGGCAACGCCGCGCATGAAAAAAAGCTGTGAGACAAGGCTTGGGAATATCCCTGCATAGAGCAGCACCGCAAAGCCTTTGGCCGTTGGCCAGATGAATTCACCGCGCGCGATCTCGAGCCAAAAAAGCGGGATCGAGGTCAGAAACGCTACGGCCGCCATGGCGGTGAAAAAGCTGAGCGGGGATACTTGCGGGCGGTTGCGCAATGCAAGCGTATAACCGGCATAAAGGAGGCAGGCGACGATCAGGAAGATATCGCCGAGATTGAAGGTCAATTTTTTCAACGTCTCGAGGCTGCCTTGGGCAGCAATCGTCGTGACGCCTGCCAATGTCACGAGAACGCCGAAGAGTTGGATGGGTGTGGCGCGCACGCGAAAGAAAATCAGCGCACCCAGTAGAACGAAGACTGGGATGGCGCCCTGCAAAATCGTCATGTTCACGGCGCTCGTATAATGCGCCGAGAGATAGAACAGAGAATTGAAGGCCGTAAAACCGAGCGCGCCCATGAGTATGATCGCGGGCCAGTGCATCCGCATCGTCGGCCAATCACGTTTGAAATCGTCGCGCGCGATCAGCGTGAGAATGAAGCAGGCGATCAACCAGCGCCAACAGACCAGCGTCATTGGCGCGATCTCGCCGACGGCGGATTTGCCGGCCACACCATTGCCCGCCCACATGGCCGTCGTCAGCACCAGCAATAGGCTGGGCTGGCGGTAGAGCCAATCGCGGGCAGTGAGGTAGAGAGATTTCATGCGGTGCGCCTGTTACTGTAGCGGGCTTCGCATGCGCGCCCGGCGCGGGCAAGGCGGGTAGAGGCAGAGGGCCCATGCGCGGTATGCGTTTGCCGAAGTCGGAAGCTCCGGCTAAACCATTCCATCACCATCGCAATCGCTGATTGTTTCCACCATGCTTCGTTTTCTGGTCGTTGAAGGTAATATGCGCGCTGCCCGCGAGGGTTTTCGTGAGGCCTATGGGCTTACCCCGTCTGAAGCCTACGCCGATGTTCTGCAACATCTCGCGCCCGATACGCTGTGCGACATCGCTTTTCCCGCCGACGCAGGCGCCAATTTGCCGGATGGCGATGGGCTCGAAGGTTATGATGGCGTTGTCCTGACGGGCTCAGGCCTCAATGTCTATGATGGTGGGCCTGCCATCGAGCGGCAGATCGAATTGATGCGGGCGGTCTATAAATCGAAGACGCCCGCTTTTGGCTCGTGCTGGGGCATCCAGATCGGAGCGGTCGCCGCCGGTGGCACCGTCACAAAAAATGAGCGCGGTCGGGAAATCAACATCGCGCGCAATATCGCTCCCACTGAGGCCGGGCTATCTCATCCACTCTTACAGGGCCGGGCGCGGGCCTATGACGCACCGTGTTCCCATCTTGATCATGTGACCGGGTTGCCTGGGGAAATCACCTTATTGGCTTCCAACGCCATGTCAGAGGTGCAGGCGGCAGAGATCCGGCATGAGGGCGGGGTGTTCTGGGGTGTTCAGTACCATCCGGAATTCGACCTGCGCATAATGGCGGTGATCCTCGAGCGTTATGGCGATGGGCTTATCCTGGAGGGGTTCTTCAAGGACCGCGCCGATTGCGATCGTTTCGCCACCGATATGCGCACGCTCCATGACGAGCCGGGCCGCATGGATGTGGCGTTCCGCCTCGGGATTGGGGCCGATATCCTCGATCCGGCCATCCGTCGGACGGAGCTGACTAATTTCATCGCCCATCAGGTGCGTCCGACAAAATCGGCCCGTGGACGAGCGTGAGAAAACGCCTTCCTTTCTTGCCGTCTGTCCCCTGATCGGGTAGGGGTCTGCCGCAAGCCCCGGCCTTGCCGGGGCTTTTGCGTTCGGGCGGCAGAAAACCGTCGCGCAGGTCCGGTCGGAGAACAGATCTATGGCGAATGTGGTCGTCGTCGGCGCTCAATGGGGCGACGAAGGGAAGGGCAAGCTTGTCGACTGGCTGAGCGAACAGGCCGATACGGTCGTGCGCTTCCAGGGCGGGCATAATGCCGGCCATACGCTCGTTATTGGCGACAAGGTCTATAAATTGTCGCTCCTGCCGTCGGGCGTCGTGCGCCCGGGCAAGCTCGCCATAATCGGCAATGGTGTTGTGCTCGATCCTTACGCGCTCGTCGCAGAAGTCGAGAAGCTTCAGGGTCAGGGCGTTGCCATTTCGCGCGACAATCTCCGCGTCGCCGATAATGTCCCGCTGATTCTTTCGGTTCATCGCGAACTCGATGCGTTGCGGGAAAGCGGCGCGTCGGGCACTAAGATTGGCACCACTAAGCGTGGCATCGGCCCGGCCTATGAAGATAAGGTTGGCCGCCGCGCCATCCGTCTCATGGATCTGGCCGAACCCGACAGTTTGATGGACAAGGTCGAGCGGTTGCTCGCCCACCACAATGCGCTCCGCCGCGGTCTCGATCTGCCGGAATTCAAGGCGGCAGATATTCATGCCGAATTGTCGGCGATTGCCGATCGTGTGCTGCCTTACATGGACACTGTGTGGCAATTGCTCGACGAAGAGCGCCGCGCCGGCAAACGCATTTTGTTCGAAGGCGCGCAAGGCGCTTTGCTCGATATAGACCACGGCACCTATCCGTTCGTGACGTCGTCGAACACCGTGGCCGGACAGGCTGCGACGGGTTCGGGGATGGGCCCCGGACAAGTCGGTTATGTGCTTGGCATTGCCAAGGCCTACACCACGCGCGTGGGCGAAGGCCCGTTTCCGACAGAACAGGATAATGACATCGGCAATCTGATCGGCGAGCGCGGCCACGAATTCGGTACGGTAACGGGCCGCAAGCGCCGTTGCGGTTGGTTCGATGCTGTGCTTGTGCGCCAAACGGTGCGTACATCCGGCATTCATGGCATCGCGCTGACGAAGCTCGACATTCTTGACGGCTTCAAGGACATAAAGGTCTGCGTGCGCTATCGTCTCGACGGTGTCGAAATCGATCATTTGCCGGCAAGTCAGAGTGCGCAGGCGCGTGTCGAACCAGTTTATGAAACCATCGATGGATGGGACGGCACAACGGCTGGTGCGCGCAGCTGGGCGGATCTTCCGGCGCAAGCAATCAAGTATGTCCGGCGTATTGAGGAATTGATTGGCGCGCCCGTGGCCCTTGTCTCCACAAGCCCTGAGCGTCAGGATACGATCCTCGTTCAAAATCCGTTCGAGACCTAAGCGCAACAGGGAGGCGAGCGCGCCCGCATGGCGGATTATTATTCGCTCATTCAACGCGCTGTCGCGGGGCTCGAAGAGCCTACGCCTGAAAACCGTCGTGCGATCTATGAGCGCGCCATGGCGGCGCTCAGAATGCAGCTTGAAAACCTCGACCCGCCGCTCTCTCCGGCTGAGATTATGCGCGAGCAGATCTTGCTCGAGGAAACGATCCAGCGTGTCGAATTGGAAGCGACGCGCGTCTCCGATGAGCGGATCGAAGAAATCACCAATCTGCAACCGATTGCATCTTCGCCCGATGCACAACCGAACGATCAGGGTGCACTACAAGCCTCCGCGCCTGCTTTACCTATTCTTGCGGATGGGCTGCGTCCGGTCGTTTCAGCGCCGAGAGCGCGGCGTGTCGATGCGTTGCGTGTGGCCGTTGTCGGCGTTGCTGTTGCGATTGTCGTTGCTGCGACCGCCATTGCCGCTTTTATGTTGCGCGATACGCCCGCCGATTTCGAGCGCACGCAGATTGCCACGGATGCCGATGGCGAACCGCAGGGAAAGTTTCAGGATCGTTTGCCAACTATGGGCGTAAAGGCCGAAGCCTCCGCGCCTGCGCCTACGCCAACGTCTGCGCCGACAACGCAGACCCGACCGAGTTTACCTTTGGGCGCGCGCGCGATCCTCGTGCTTGAGCCGGATGATCCGCGCCAGCAACCTGTCGTCGCACAAGGCCGCACGGTGTGGAAACTCGATTCCGTCAGTGGCGGGCCAGGCCAACCCATCGATACGGCTGTGCGCGGCATGAGCGAATTCGGCGATAGCGGTCTCACGCTCGAACTGATGTTCCGGCGGAATCGAGATGCCGCACTGCCGGTTTCGCACACGCTCGAACTCACATTTGCACATGGGGAGAAGGCGCAAATCGCCCCTGTGCGCGATATCTCGCTGCCGGAAATGCGCGCGAATGAAACGCAGATTGGAACGCCTATGGCAGGTATTGCCGTGCCGGTGCGGGACAATCTGTTTCTGATCGGCCTATCTAATCTGCCGACCGATGTGACGCGCAATTTCGAGCTTTTGACATCACGTGGCTGGATTGCCTTTCAGGCACGGTTTGCCGATGGTCGGCGCGCTTTGTTGCTCGTCGAAAAAGGTGCTATTGGCGACCGTGTGATCGCGGATGCACAAATGGCGTGGAAATAAGCACATGAAAAACGCGGCGTTGCCGCCGCGTCGATCATTTTTTGCTGATTTTTGCTGACGATCCGATTTTACGCCGGAGCCGGCAGCGCGCGCGGTGCCTCGCGTTGCGTGATGAGATCGCGCACCGCCTTCTGCACTTTCTCGAAGGCCCGCACTTCAATCTGGCGTACGCGCTCGCGCGAGACGCCAAACTCTTCCGATAATTCTTCCAAAGTTACCGGGTCTTCGGCTAAGCGGCGCGCTTCAAAAATGCGGCGTTCACGATCATTGAGAACGCCCAACGCATCCTTCAGCGCATCACGGCGATTCTTTGTTTCTTCTTCCTCGACGAGACGGTTTTCCTGCGAGTCGGAATCGTCGACCAGCCAATCCTGCCATTCACCATCGCCTTCGCCATCGGCGCGGATCGGTGAGTTGAGCGAGGAATCGCCGCCAAGGCGGCGGTTCATCTCAATCACTTCCTGCTCGTTGACGCCAAGCTTGGTTGCAATCTGCTTCACTTGATCGGGGCGCAAATCGCCTTCATCGAGCGCAGCGATCTGGCTCTTCGCTTTGCGAAGATTGAAGAACAGTTTCTTCTGGTTCGCAGTCGTGCCCATTTTCACGAGCGACCATGAGCGCAGGATGTATTCTTGTATCGCGGCCTTGATCCACCACATCGCATAAGTGGCGAGGCGGAAGCCCTTGTCAGGCTCGAACCGCTTCACTGCCTGCATAAGGCCGACATTGCCTTCGGAAATGACCTCGCCGATGGGCAAGCCATAGCCGCGATAGCCCATGGCGATTTTCGCCACGAGGCGGAGATGGGATGTGACAAGTTTATGCGCCGCTTCGGTGTCGCCATGCTCGCGCCATCGCTTGGCGAGCATGAACTCCTCCTGCGGTGCGAGCATCGGGAAGCGCCGGATTTCTTCAAGGTAGCGATTGAGGCCACCTTCGGCAGAAATGGCGGGCAGGGCGGATGCCATTATCTTTCAGTCTCCTGTTCGGCCCCCCGACCGGGCGGGCCATGACGGGCTCCCTTCACGCGGCGAGCCCAATTGTCCCTATCATCCGGCTGACCATGGCCGAAAGAGGGCGAGAACCCGGAACGGGGTTAACCTTCAAGTGCAGTCAATAGATCCTCAAAATCCTGTGGCAGAGGTGAAACAAAATGCATGAATTTACGCGTCCGGGGATGGGCGAAGCCAAGCTCAGCGGCATGGAGTGCCTGCCGGTCGAGGCGTTTTAGCGCCTCTTGCGCGGCTTCTGGGAGGTGTTTTTCCTTCGTCTTGAAGCCTGAACCATAGGTGGCGTCGCCTAAGAGCGGGTGGCCGGAATGGGCCATATGAACGCGGATCTGGTGGGTTCGGCCGGTTTCGAGGCGGCAGGTCAACAGGCTGGCGATCGGCGCTTTCGGATCGCCGAAGCTTTCCTCTAGCTGCCAATGGGTGATGGCCTCCCGACCCTTGCCAGCGCGGACGACCGCCATCTTGTCTCTGGCAAAGTTCGACCGATCGAGATTGGCTTCGATTGTGCCGGACGATCGGTCCGGGCGGCCCCAGACGATGGCGCGATAGGCGCGTTCCAATGGTCCTGTGCGGCCGTGGTCGGCAAATTGGGCGGAGAGGGCCTGGTGGGCCGCGTCATTCTTGGCGACAACCAGAAGGCCGCTCGTATCCTTATCGAGCCTGTGCACGATGCCGGGTCGCTTGACGCCGCCAATGCCTGACAGGCTCTCGCCGCAATGGGCGATTAGGGCGTTGACCAGCGTTCCGGTCTCGTTGCCGGCACCGGGATGCACGACGAGACCCGCCGGCTTGTCGATGACGATCAGGTCGTCATCCTCATAAACGATAGTCAGCGGGATGTTTTCCGCCTTCGGCTCAGGGTCGACGGCATCTGGAACGATAATCGTCACTGAGGAGGTGTTTTTTAGTTTCAGGCCCGGATCGTCGATTGGGGTGCCATCGAGCTCAACCTGTCCTTCAAGGATCAGCGCCTTCAGACGCGAACGTGATAGATCGGGCAGGTGCCGCGCCAAAACGCGGTCCAGACGCTCGCCACGATCCTCTGGCGCAAGTTCAACGGTGACGGTCGATGGCAAAGGGCACGCTCCTGATTGGTCGGCTTTCTATCGGGGATGGAGGCGGGACGCCAGCGACGTGGATTTTGAGGTCTTGCGGAGACTTGGCCATTCTGGCAATCGAGAAGCGAGCGGAGACTTGTCCGATGGCCCGGTTCCTCATTGCAGCCTTGTTCGGTGGCATGATCGTCAGCATTTTAGCTGCTCCGGCGATTGCGGCCGATGCGAGCCTGAATTCTGCCAAAGCCATCGGCTCGGCGACGGCTTCGGATGCCGATATGCCCAAAACGGTCGATGCGCCCGATGGTGCTTTCGGCTTTGCCGATGACAGTGGCACAACCGGCGTCGGGCGTTATCAGTTCACGCTCGATTTTCTACCAAGTTGGTCGGGCGGGGCGATGACTGGCCGCGATCTTTCGGCACGCGCCGAAATCAACACAGGCCTTCTCGACACTTTGCAACTGGGTGTCGCAGTCTCTGGCTTGAATACGCGAAATACGCCGCGCGGCGAAGAGATCGAAACGGCGCGCAGCTACGCCTTCTCGCTGCCGGGCAAATGGCAATGGCGTGCGCGTGAGGTCAATGATTTCGGGATGGCATTTTTGTTCGAGCCGTTCATCGGTCGGCAGCAGAATAATCCCGCGCCAGGTGGTCTCATTTACGGTATCGACGCCAAGATTGCGGTCGATGCCAATATCGATAATCGCTTCTATGCGACGTTCAACATTGGTTATGCCATCGCGGCCACCTCGCCGCCGGTTGGTGGCACGGACTCATCAGGGCTTTTCTATCTCTCTCTGGCCGGCGCCTATCGCGTCACGGACGCGCTTTATGTTGGCGCGCAGATACGGCAGGGCTGGCAATTTGCAACAGCGCAACCTGATTTTTTGAATGGTAGCGCTTTGTCGCTGGGGCCAACGCTCGCTTGGCAAGTTAATGACAATCTGACTTTCTCGGCTGTCTATTTGCGTCAAGTTTTCGGCAATGACCGTACGCGTCCCGCTGCCGCGTTCGAATTGACTGATTTCCGGCTGAACGATGCGCGCGTGCGCATGACGCTGAGTTTCTGATTATGCGTTTTGGTATCTTAATTTTTGTTACAATAATGGCAATTAGCAGTTCTGTTCTTGCTCAATCGGCTGCGGATGATTGCGCGCGCCAAGCGCAGGATTATGCCAATCTCACGGCGCCGAAATCTGGTGGTAAAGTTGTGCGTAATTCTGTCAATGGCGTCATTGTTCCCGGCCCTGTGCCGGATACAACGCAGCTCGCACGCGGTCGCGACGGTTCGACCGTTTCAGGCTTTGCGCGCGTCGATCAATATGCGCCCAACCGTGAAGCGCAATGGATTGGGCAGCAGCGCTGCCAATTGCAAAGGCGCTAGTTCAAGCACGTTTCTTCTGCTCATCTTCGGGAAACACGGCACGCGCATCCCAGACGAAGAGCGCGCGCGCCTTGTCCCAGAAGTCGCCGCCGAGCACGAAGAAGCTGGCCAGAAACATCGTCTGCATCACGAGGCTAATCGCAACGCGGGTCTCGTGTGTGAAATGGAATTCATTGATCAGATGCATCGCCGTCACAACGACAAGCGGCGTCACTAACATGATTATGCCAAGCCGATAGCGCTTGCGGCTGACATTTCCTGCCGGTTTGATTTTTTCACCTGCTTTGGCAGCGGCGCGATGGACTGGCTCTGTAAGGCGCTCAAAATTGGTCTGCCCCATCACAGCGATCGATAGAAAGGTGAGGCCGTGATGCGACAGCATGAGAAAGCTGACGATGGCGGCCTTGTTATGCGTGATATGAAGAAGGCCGAGGAACGGCACGGCAAGTCCGCATAAAACGCCTAAGCCCAGCAGAATGCAGCCTAGGACGAAACGCGTTTGTGTGCTGATCATCTTTATGCACTTGCAACAGGAGTGTCTTGCTGCTTAGGGAAAGTTTGCGGTGCTTACAAGCGGCCACAGTCAATGGCAACGCTCATGTCGCGCTTGTTCGATGAGGACGCAGCAGCGCAAACATTGGCACGCGACGACATCAAGATCGCACGGTGAGGGGGGCTGTTCAGCAGGTAGGCGATGATCTCGGCGGCGCTGTCTGAAGTGGGACCAGCCCAATAGGCTTCACCTGTCCAACGACCGGGAAAGCCAGATGCTTCGATGGTGGCTGCGAAACCGGAATGGGCCGCTTTGAGATTGTCGCGATTGAGCCAGGCTTTTGCTGCGCGTGCGCGTGCGACGACTTCAAGCCGATGGTCGCTGCCAACGGAGGGCAGGTTCGCCTTGCTTCGCGCCTCATTCAGTGCCGCCAGAATATCGGGACGAATGCGTGTCATCACGTCGGCGGGTAAAGGCGTGGCGCATGCGGACACGCCAAGGGCCAAACCCAAGGTCAAGGTAAACATGGCGATTGAGCGCGCAGCAGATTTTGGCATGGCCATAGGGCGGTCCTTTCATCCGGTTGGCGCAGGACATAAAGGAGCCGCCCAGTCTCGTCACCTTTCAGACAGTGCGTTGAAAGGCAGCAGCGGCTCATGGCACCCGCAGGAAGAGCGCGCGTCATCGTTCTGCCTTTCCAGCAGGCTTGGTTGCGCTAGAATAGAGATTAGAAAAAGGAGGGCTCTCCCATGTTGAACCGGCGATCCCTGTTGGCTCTGGGTCTTGGCGGCGTATTAGCCGCGCATCGTCCCTACGAGGCTCTGGCACAAATGAGCCAGAGTACGGCCTATCGTTTCACCTTCGAGGGGCTTGAACGTCCGCCGATCAAGCTCGCCGATTATGCTGGCAAGCCAATTCTGGTGGTAAACACGGCCTCGTTCTGTGGCTTCGTCAATCAAATGGATGGGCTTCAGGCCCTCTATGCCGATCTTGCACCCCGTGGCCTTGTGGTGATCGGTGTTCCTTCAGGCGATTTCGGCGGGCAGGAAGCGGCCAATCCGGCCGATATCGCGGCGGTTGCCGTGCAGCATGGCGTGACCTTTCCGATGGCCGCCAAGAGCAAGGTCACCGGGTCGGATGCGCACCCTTTCTTCAAATGGGCGGCGGTGCAACGCCCGCGCGATCTGCCGCGCTGGAATTTCTATAAATTCCTCGTCGGGGCAGATGGGAATCTCGTCGATGTCTGGTCATCGCTGACCGCGCCCGACAGCAAGGACCTTCGGCGCGCGATCGAGAAAGAGCTGACGGCGAAAAGCTGATGCCGTCAGACCATCGTTAGAATGGATTCCACGTCGCCTGAGGCGTGAGCTTCAGATAGCCGACATTGACGCCGAGCCGCGCGCCGACGCCCGAGGCAATCGGAACGAGAATCATGTTGTCGGCAATCAGTGCCGATACGCTGAAACCGCCAATCAAATAGACCGACCCGTCGGCGCCGCCAAAGCGCGTATAGACAGCATCCACATTCGGCATGTGATAGACGAGCATCATGACGCGTGAGCCGTCGGCGCCCCAGTCAAAGCCTAAAGATGGCCCCTGCCAATATACTTTGCGGTCGCCTGCATTGCGCGTGAACATTTTGCCTTCGCCATAACGCAGACCGCCGAAGAAGGAGCCCGACCCTTCTTGGCCGAGGATGTAACCATTCGGTTCGCCATATTTTCGGAAAGCGTCTTCAATGGCGGTCGCAAGACCGCGGGACACGTCACCGAAGAATTTGTGACCATTATCGATGAGTTCGCGCGAGGAAAACGGCTGTGGCTCTACGAGAGCGCCCGATTGCGCACCCGATTGTGCCGCAGGCTTGCTGGCGGGGCGCGTGTTCGTTTGCGCCTCAACGCTTGCGGTGGAGGAGAGTGAGAAGAGGAGCGTGGCGGCCGCCATCGCTTTCCATAATCCTGCCATGACAGACTCCGACTCGATTACACGCGGCATCGCCGCTTTGTGTAAGAGAGTGCGTCTTTATCGTTAACGAAGCGTCAATGCTGAACAATTAGCGTGATTTTCAGATAGGTGCGCGATGCGCCACGAGGAGCTATTTCGATGACTGAATCCGGATCGCAGACCATGCCAGCCGTGGCGATCAAGCTTGAGGCGCTCGACCTCGCGGCCCTTCTGTGCAGCCGCGTCTGTCATGACGTCATCAGTCCTGTCGGGGCGATCGTCAATGGGTTGGAAGTGCTTGAGGACGAGAAGGATGAATCGATGCGCGGATTTGCGCAGGATCTCATCAAGAAAAGTGCCAAGCAGGCCTCAGCGCGCCTGCAGTTCGCTCGCCTGGCTTTTGGTGCCGCCGGTTCGGCAGGTGCTGCGATTGATACGGGCGATGCCGAGAATGTTGCACGCGGTTTTATCGGCGATGAACGCACGCAGCTTAGCTGGGACATGCCGCGCGTGCTCTTGCCTAAAAATCAGGTCAAGCTTCTGCTCAATCTGCTCGTGATTGCGACTGGAACTATCCCGCGCGGTGGAACGATCCATGTTCATGGCACTGTTGCCGACGACAAAGGCACGTTCACGCTTACGACACAGGGGCCGAGCGCGCGTATTCCTACCCATGTCGAGCATCTTCTGGCAGGCGAGGCGGAAGGTGGCAGTCTCGATGCGCATGGCATCCAGCCTTTTTACACTGGGCTTGTCGCACGCGCCGTCACTATGGATGTGTCGCTTACGCTCGATGGCGACAGAGCGACGATTAAGGCCGTACCGCGAAGCTGAGCAAGGATTTCTCAACGCTGCCCGGCTAGTCTGTCGCCATTGCGGAGACAGACATCATGGCCCAATGCATCATTGCGAATGAATCGCGCATTCTACGTCACATTATCCGTCGTATTGTGGAGCGACGCGGTTTTGATGTTGTCGAAGCGCGCGACGGACCTGAAGTCATCGATCTATTCCAGAATGGTGTACCTGCGCTTCTGTGCATTGATGATGCTTTGCCGGATATCGATGGAGTGTCGGTGATGCGCCTCCTTCGCGCCGAGCAAACGGCCCACATCCTGCCGCCGACCGTTTTCACCTTCATTGAAAACGACCAGATCCTGTTGACGCGCGCGCTTGCCGCAGGCGCCCATGCGCTTGTTCAGAAACCCTTCACAGCAACGCAGATGGATGCTGCCATCGCGCGGTTGGCGGCATAAAAAATCCGGGCCGAAGCCCGGATGTTTTGGTCATTTTACAGAAAAACACCGATCAGGCGGAGGCGCGCTGTTCGGCTTCCGTCATCTCGCGCAGCACATAACCCCGGCCCCATACCGTTTCGATATAGTTGCGGCCATTAGAAGCATTCGCGAGTTTTTTACGGAGCTTGCAGATGAAAACGTCGATAATCTTCAGCTCCGGCTCATCCATGCCACCATAAAGATGGTTGAGGAACATTTCCTTGGTGAGTGTCGTGCCTTTGCGCAGGCTCAGCAATTCGAGCATCTGATATTCTTTGCCCGTGAGATGCACACGTTGACCGCCCACTTCCACTGTCTTCTGATCGAGGTTGACCACGAGATCGCCAGTGATGATCACTGATTGCGCATGACCCTTCGAGCGACGGACGATGGCGTGAATGCGCGCGACAAGTTCATCGCGATGGAACGGCTTGGTCAGATAGTCGTCGGCACCAAAACCGAGGCCGCGCACCTTGTCTTCGATACCGGCCAAGCCTGAAAGGATCAGGATCGGCGTTTTTACTTTGGCTACGCGCAAACTGCGCAGCACTTCATAGCCCGACATGTCAGGCAGGTTCAGGTCGAGCAAGATGATGTCGTAATCATACAGCTTGCCGAGGTCGATGCCTTCTTCGCCAAGATCGGTCGTATAGACATTGAAACTTTCGGATTTGAGCATCAACTCGATGCTCTGCGCGGTGGCGCTGTCGTCTTCGATGAGCAAAACGCGCATGTCAGTCCCTCAATCTCAAAATCGTCCCGCGAAGGCTTAACGCCAGACCGGCCGCCGCGATTTGCTTTGCCCTCAATGGCGAAGCATTTCGATTCATAGTTAACGAGAGAATGGTTAACAAAACATGATTCAGTTCGGCAAGGGGGTTTCTCTCGCGTCGGCTAAAAAAAGATAAGCTACTGAAAAATAGAAGAAAACCTGATTTTTATGTCTTAAACCAAAAACTTAGAATTTCCCGATAAACGATTCTAGCGACTCAGGCTCTGGTCGGCGAATCACCGTCTGATCGTCCGGTCGCGCCGGTCTGTTCTGCGTCTCCTTATCACTCCGCTCGTTAACGCCGCGTTGCCAGGAGCGCCGATGCAAACCGTCCTTCGCACCGAATCAAACCGTCCTTTTGCGCTGGAGCGTCTTCTCGCTGCTGTCGCACGAATCGATAGCGCCACGCATTGGGGGCGTGTTGTCGCGCTATCGCCGATGTTTGCGACCGTGGCAGGCCCTGTTGATCGTATGCTGCTAAACGGGCGTCTCGTGATCGAGGCAGGGCATGGCGATATTCCTTGCGAAATTGTTGGTTTTCAATCTGGCCATGCTTGTGCGATGCCGCTCAAACCCTTTGACGCGGTGCGCCCCGGTCAGCGTGTGCGTGTCGAAACGGCAAGCGCGGGTGTGTCGCCGCATCGCGGATGGCTTGGACGCGTCATCAATGCGCTCGGCGAACCCATCGATGGGCGCGGTCCATTGCCACAGGGCGATGTTTTTCAAACTCTGCGCGCCGCGCCGCCAGCGGCGCATTTGCGCCGCCGTGTCGGTGCTCCGTTGCAAACCGGTGTGCGCGCCATAGACAGTTTCACCACTTGTTGCGAAGGGCAAAGACTTGGCATCTTTGCAGGGTCGGGTGTTGGAAAATCGGTTCTGATGGCGATGCTGGCGCGCCATTCCCAATGCGATGTTTCGGTGATTGGCCTGATTGGCGAACGCGGCCGCGAGGTGCGCGAATTTCTCGAAGACGATCTTGGCCCAGAAGGGCTTGCCCGCTCAGTGGTGGTGGTGGCGACATCGGACGAAACGGCCTTGATGCGGCGGCAGGCGGCGTTGCTTACGCTCACCTTGGCCGAATATTTTCGTGCCCAGCGGGCCCATGTGCTCTGTATGATGGACAGCGTAACGCGATTTGCTATGGCACAGCGCGAGATCGGGCTCGCCATTGGTGAGCCACCGACGAGCAAAGGCTATACGCCATCTGTATTTGCGGAGCTGCCCCAGCTCCTGGAACGCGCTGGACCCGGCGCCGAAGGCGAAGGCACGATCACCGGGCTTTTTTCAGTCCTCGTCGATGGCGACGATCATAACGAGCCAGTGGCCGATGCGGTTCGTGGCATTCTCGACGGCCACCTCGTGATGGAGCGTGCTATCGCAGAGCGGGGAAGGTTTCCGGCCATCAATATTCTAAAGTCGATTTCCCGCACCATGCCCCGCGCTACCCCTGAGGAATGGCGCGGCCTGATCCGCTCTGCGCGAGGGGCTATGGCGACTTACGCCGATATGGAAGAATTGATCCGGCTTGGGGCCTATCGGGCGGGCGCTTCGGCGGATGTGGATCGGGCGATCCGGCTTATGCCGCAGCTCAACTCATTTCTGGCCCAAGGTAAGGAAGAATCAACCTCAATGGGGGATGGTTACCTCCGTCTCGCAGAGATCATGGCTGAGGGCTGACCATGATCGATCCAGTCTCCGGAGCCTCCCGACCGGCTCCGAACAGTGAGTGTACCGATGAAGTCGCGTGATACGCTTCTGCGCCTCAAGCGCTTTCAAGTGGATGAGCGCCGCCGCCGCGTGGCGCAGATCGAAACCATGATTGCTGAATTTGAACGCATGGTTGCCGATCTTGAGCGCGAAGTGGAGCAAGAAGAGCAAAAGGCCGGGATCAACGACAAGGCGCATTTTGCCTATCCCACCTATGCGCGCGCCGCATTGCAGCGGCGGGATAATCTGCAACGTTCGGCCGATGAACTTCGTGCGCAGCTCGTCGATGCACGTGACGAGCTGACAGAGGCGGTCGAAGAATTGAAGAAATTCGAAATCATCGATGACCGCGAACAGCAACGCGAACGCGCTGTGGAATCAGCGCGTGAACAGTCTGAGCTGGATCGCATGGCCTATCGCGTCCGTGGCGGTTTCGCTGGCGCGTGATCAAACCCGCGCCGCAAAGCCGGCGCGGGACGATTAAAGACGTGGAAAATGCGGAAAAGCGTTGCTGGGCAATAATCCGGCGATGCGCGGATCTGTCGCGATCTCGACTGCGCGCTTATAGGCCCTAAAGCCTGACTTTTCATAGAACCGCAAAGCTGCGGGATGGTCCAGCGTGCAAGTGTGCACAAAAAAGCGCGCAATCGGCCGGGCGAAAGCGTGTGCGATTGCAAAATCCATCATGATTGCCGCATGGCCAGCGCCAATCCGTTCAGCAACTACGCCAAAAAACGCGAGTTCAGTTTCATTTGGTGCGCGTGCATCGAGTTCCACAATGCCGACCGTGCCATTTCTGTCCGTGACATGAAACGCGGCGACAGCCTCGTCTTTGAAGTGCTGCTCTAACTGCGCATCGCTCCATTCAAGCCGCGAAGCCCAGCCCCATTGTTCGCCGACGGCGCGATAGAGTGTCCGATAGGCTGTAGCGTCTTTAGGGCCGAACCGTTCATAGCTGAGAGTGGCCGACGATGCCGCGCGCGGCGAGGCAGGGGTGCGCATCTCAAGAAAGGTGACGATGGCGGCGATTTGCGAATCACCTAACGGGTAATAGCCCGCCTCAAGAGTGCCTTTCCAATCGATATCGGCCACATCAACCTCCCTTCATCCACTTCTTTACGCTTCATCAACCATAAACCGGCAAATTCTGCCGGTGTATTGAAGCCTTTTTTACCGAGATTGCTCAAGTGGCGAGAATTGTGCAGGCCTTGCAAGGTGTCGGACGCGAAAAGTTAGTCGCGTCGGGACTCGTTCTGATCGCGGTCATCGCGTTCATCGCCTTTATGGTACAAAACCTGACGCGAACGCCGATGGCGGTTCTCTACAGTCAGGTCACGGCAGACGATGCCGGTGCGATCATCAAGGAACTCGAAACGCGCGGAATCGCCCATCAATGGCGTGAAGATATCGGTGCCATTACGGTCCCGCGCGATATGGTGGCGCGCTTGCGTCTCGATCTCGCCGCACGCGGCATTCCGGCCGGAAGTGGTGTCGGTTACGAGATTTTCGACCGTGGCGATGGCTGGTCAGCCACGAGCTTCGTCCAGAACGTCAACCAATTGCGCGCTATGGAGGGCGAAATTGCGCGCTCGATCCGCTCGCTTTCTCCGGTGCAGGCAGCGCGTGTTCATCTCGCTATCCCTGAGAAGAAGCTGTTTCGCCGCGATTAAGACGTACCGCACGCCTCCGTTGTGCTGAAATTGCGTGGCGAGCTCGATGCCGGGCAAATCCGGGCGATCCGCCATCTTACGGCGGCAGCAGTTGAAGGGTTGAAGCCCGAGCGGGTCTCCATCGTCGACGAACGCGGCCGTCTGCTTGCGGCAACAGGAGACCCGGCCGCGCAAGGCGTTATAGCCTCGGACGAACGGCAGGCTGGCTATGAGAAAAGATTGCAGGCGCGCATTGAAGACATTGTGGCCAGTGTGGTGGGGCAGGGCCGCGCACGCGTACAAGTCCACGCTGAGCTTGATGTTAACCGTGTGCAACAAACGCAGGAAACGTTTGATCCGGAGAGCCGTGTGGTGCGTTCGACGCAGACACGCAATGAGACACGCTCCAATGAAGAGCGCGACAATGCGACGCTCGGGGCTGCTGCGCAAATGCCGAATGGCGCGCAGCAACCGCAGGGCAATGGTGCCAATCGAGAGCAATCGAACAAGGTCGAAGAAACAACCAATTACGAAATTTCAAAAACAGTCCGTGTTGAAACGCTTGAGAGTGGCCGCGTCAAACGCCTTTCGGTCGCCGTGCTGGTGGATGGATCTTACAAAAAGGCGCCCAATGGTGAGGTGACCTATGAGCCGCGGCGGCAAGAAGAGCTTGATCGGATAGCTGCTTTGGTCCGCTCAGGCGTGGGCTTCGATGTGAAGCGAGGCGACCAAATTGAGGTTGCCAATCTTCGCTTTGCCGATTTGCCAGCCATGCCCGAAACCCTCAGCAATGATCGAAGTACAGCACCTCTCGCCTTTGATGATTGGTTCCGCTTTGGGCAGATGGTGGTGTTGTCGCTCGTCATTCTGATCCTGCTTATCACTGTGGTGCGTCCAACATTGAAAGCAGCCTTTAGCGGCTCCACACCCATGCGCATGGTGGCCGTAGATAAGTCATCGCAAGCTGCGACCGAAATGGTGCCAGCAGGTGCCGCATCGGCTGTAGGGGAAGCGGGTCTTACTGACATTCCTGCTGTCGGAACACCCATGACGCGCATGATTCAAGCAGCCCGCCAGACCGGACAGGTTCATGCGCGCTCCATGGAGCAAGTTGGTCAGCTTTTTAGCGAAAATCCTGACGGTGCCATTACCGTTTTGCGGCAATGGATCAATGAACCGACGGATGCGTGACAAAAGCCATGGCAGCGAACGATCGTAGCAAGTCGCAATTGACGGGGCCTGAAAAGGCCGCTGTCCTTTTGATGTCACTCGGCGAAGAGCGGACATCGGAATTGTGGACGGCGCTAGAAGACGATGAAATTCGCACTGTCTCAGTTGCGATGTCGCGCCTACCCGAGATCGATGCGCAGCAAGTTCAGGGATTGCTCAACGATTTTGTGACGCGGTTGGCTTCCGGTCCCCTCGCGGGGAATTTTGAAAAAACCGAGCAGCTCTTGCGTAAGATTTTGCCGAACCGGCGCGCAGAGCAAATTATGGCTGAAATTCGCGGCCCGGCTGGCCGAAATATCTGGCAAAAATTATCGAATGTTCGGGATGAAATTCTCGCGGGCTATCTCAAGAATGAATATCCGCAAACGGTAGCTGTCATTCTTTCTAAGATTACGACAGATCAGGCGGCGCGTGTCCTCGCACTTTTGCCCGATGAGTTTGCCATTGAGACGGTTGATCGCATGTTGCGGATGGAACCTGTACCGCAGACCGTGCTTGAGCGCATCGAAGAGACCTTGCGTATCGAGTTCATCGGCAATCTCTCTCTCACGACAAGGCGGGACAATAATGAGCAGATGGCAGAAATATTCAATGCTTTCGACCGGCCTACGGAAGGGCGAATGTTGACAGCGCTCGATGAAATCAACCGGCAGGCAGCCGACCGTATCCGCTCACTGATGTTCACTTTCGAGGATCTGACACGGCTTGATTCTAACACCGCACAAGTCATCGTGCGGTCTGTGGATCGCGATCTCTTGGCGCGCGCTCTCAAAGGGTCGGCCGATTTCGTCAAGGACTTTTTCTTCGAGGCGATGTCGCAACGAGCTGTCAAGATTCTATTGGAGGATATGGCGACGATCGGGCCGTTGCGCCTCAAGGATGTCGACGATGCCCAACAGGCTATTCTTCAGATTGTGAAGGATCTCGCTACTAAGGGCGATATCGTTCTGTCGAAGAGTCGCGGCGACGATGAGATGGTTTTCTGAGATGAGTGCTATGGCAGCCCATAAATTTACCTTCAGCGATGATTTCGGACTCGAGCGGCGCGATGGCATCATGCGCCGTGCGCAGGATCGTGCTGCACTCGAGGAGGCTGAGCAGCGCGGCTATGCGGCGGGCTTTGCAGCCGGACAGAGCGCGCAGTTAGCCAGCGATGAAGCACAGCTGGCGCATTCACTTCACCTGATTGCATCTACGATTGAGCAATTTGTTGCAGATCGTGATCGTTTCTTCGAGCACTGCCAGCAGACGAGCGTGTCTCTCGCGCATCATCTTGTGACGCTTCATGGTGCCATAGTTTCTGATTACGATCCGTTGGCAGCATTTTCGGCTGCTGCACGGGAGATATTTTTGAATTATGCGCAAGCGGTCCGGATTGTTGCGCGAGTGCCGGTCGATATCCGCGATGCGACCGAAGTGCGAATGAAGAAACTGGCTGCCGATCTCAATTATTCCGGCGCTTTATCCGTTGAAGTTCTGCCAGCGGGGCATGGCGCTGCCGATTTTATGCTTGAATGGCCTGAGGGAGCTTTGCAGTTTGATCGTGCTGCTCTGCAAGCTCGTTTGGCAAATGAATTTCAGCGTTGCGGCTTTTCAATGACCGATGTGAGCGATGGCGATGATTGACAATGCTTCCCCACTCCTGCCCGATATTGCAGACGTACCACTTGACGGCGCTGCCGACATAAATGCGGCAGCGGTCATGGCTAAAACAGCAGCCGATCTCGAGCATGTGTTCGATGTGCCCGTCACCGTATCTGCAGTATTGGGTCGGACACGGCTTGAAATTGCTTCACTTGTCGCGCTCGGGCCAGGTGCAGTGCTTGAGCTCGATCGTCGTGTGGGCGAGCCTATCGATGTCTTCGTCAACAATCGCCTCGTGGCGCGCGGTGAAGTCGTGCTGATCGATGAAAAACTCGGCGTTACAATGACAGAAATTGTAAAAAGCGACAGGTAAGGATCATTGCAATGAGACTTTTAGTGATTGGCCCATTGCGGGCACCACTGATTGAGGCAACGCGTATGGCGATGCAGCGCGGTGCGGCAGCAACGACAGCGGAGAGTATTGCTCAGGGCTTGGATTTTCTGCGTAAGCGCGGCGCTGATCTCTTGATCGTCGATGTGGCGCTCGACATTGCCGCACTGATAAGGGCCCTAGAGGAAGAGCGGATTGCCACACCTGTTATTGCCTGTGGTACAAAGCTCGACAAAGATGCGGCAAGTGCTGCTATTGCGGCGGGCGCGCGGGATTTTCTTCCCCTACCGCCCGACGCCGAACTCATCGCCGCGATGCTTGAAGCTGTGACAGACTCAAAGCCAGCTTTTGTCTGGCGCGATCCGGCCATGGAACGTGTCGTGAGTCTGGCTGAGAAAATTGCAGCATCCGATGCGTCGGTGATGATTACCGGCGAAAGCGGCACAGGTAAGGAAGTGATGGCCCGCTTTCTTCATGACCGGTCGAAGCGGAAAGCCAAACCTTTTGTCTCTGTTAATTGCGCCGCTTTGCCAGAGGGGTTGCTTGAAAGCGAATTATTCGGTCATGAACGCGGCGCGTTCACTGGTGCGGTGGCGCGTCGAATCGGGAAATTCGAAGAGGCGGATGGCGGCACGCTACTGCTCGATGAGATTTCCGAAATGGATGCGCGGCTTCAGGCTAAGCTCCTGCGTGCGCTACAGGAGCGCGTGATCGATCGAGTCGGTGGCGGCAAGCCGGTGTCGGTCGACATTCGCGTACTCGCCACGTCTAACCGTAAGCTGGAAGAAGAGGTGCGGACGGGTCGGTTTCGGCAGGATCTTTATTATCGACTCAATGTTGTGGCGCTGCGGCTGCCGCCTTTGCGTGAGCGACCTACCGATGTGCTGGCGCTGAGCGAGCATTTCATTCAGCGTTTTGCGGTGGCGAACGGGTTGCCTGCGCGGCCTTTGGCTGAGGCGGCCAAACGGCAATTGCTGGCGAATCCTTGGCGGGGCAATGTCCGCGAGCTTGAGAATGTTCTGCATCGCGCGGTGCTTGTCGCATCGGGGACAGAGATCGGCCTCGATGCTTTGATTGGCTTGGGTGAAGCCTATGGGTTGGGCGATGATGTCGATCGGGCGGCCGCGCGTGCGGGTGCGGTGCTCACACGGGATCTCGTTGGCCGCAGCGTAGCCGATGTTGAACGGGGGCTCATCCTCGATACGCTCGATCATTGCGGCGGCAACCGAACCCATGCTGCGCGGGTACTTGGGATTTCGATCCGTACCTTGAGGAACAAGCTCAATGAATATGCCGGTCAGCATGACATGGCCGTTCAGCCCGGGGCTTGGCAGGGCATGGCTGCGCGTTCGACCATCTCGTAGAAACCGCGGCCTGACATTTATTTGACATAAAGTTGGGGCGGGCGGCGATCCGCCACGTCGGCCCCCCTTGCCTTGCGCTTGGCACTGGGGCAGTGATGCCAAGCCCAATCCGGGCCTAGAGGCTTTGTGACGCATGAAGCGTTTGCTCGATTATGTGTGGCCAGTCATCGGCCTTGCAGCCGTCGTTTTTTCAGGTTGGCTTCTCTACAAAGAGCTGGCTGGTCTATCGGCAGCCGATGTTATCGGCAGCCTAAAGGCGATTTCTCTGTACCAGTGGACGATGTGTATCCTTGCCACCTTGCTCGCCTATGCGGCGCTTGCTTGGTACGACCGGATTGCGCTGCTCCATCTCGGGCACAAGCTTGGTTGGGGCTTCATCTCTCTCGTGTCCTTCACAACCTACGCATTGTCGCACAATATTGGTGCCTCTGTGTTTTCGGGCGCAATGGTGCGTTATCGCGCCTATTCCACAAAGGGGCTGACGGCTGGCGAAATCGCCGTGCTCGTGGCGTTGTGCTCGTTCACTTTCGCCTTTGGAACCATTTTACTTGGCGGTCTTGTACTGGTCGGTGAGCCGGAACTCGTGCAGCGCTTGTTCGATATTCCGATCTGGACCGCGCGCCTCATCGGACTTGGCATGCTCGCCTTCTGCGCGCTTTATATTGTCGGCTCGTGGCTCAATCTGCCGCCGCTTGTGATCGGCAAGTTCAAACTCTTCTATCCGCGGCTTGGCATTGCGGGCCGCCAATTGATCGCAGCGCCGATGGAGCTAATCGGGGCAACGGCCATTATCTATTTCGCCCTGCCAGAAGCGGGTAACCCCGGTTTCTTCGTTGTCCTCGGCGTGTTCCTCGCCTCGTTCTCCGCCGCGCTGCTCTCGCACGCACCTGGCGGTCTCGGCGTGCTTGAATTCATCTTCGTCAAAGCGATGCCGGATATGGCCAAGGCCGACGTGGTGGCAGCGCTTCTTGTATTCCGTCTGCTCTATCTGCTGATCCCGTTGGCGTTTTCGATCGTCGTTGTGATTCTGTTTGAGCGTCAGCGCTTGGCGGATGTATTGCGGCGGACGAAAGATCAAGCCTGAGATCAAAGGCTGCCGAATGGCTTCAGTCGGACGCGCGGGGAAATCTCCTGCTGGGCCATCACGGGTGTGTCACGCCGCAACCTTTCCACGACTGAGCGCACATAAGGTCTCACATAGGCTGAGGTAACGAGGACGGGCGCGATACCTTCGCGCGCGGCTGCGTCGAACCGCTCGCGTAAGGTACTCATAAACTCGCCGACCTTGGATGGTGCCATAGCCAGATGGCGGTCATCGCCCTGTCCGACAATCGCTTCGGCGAAGGCGTTTTCCCAACCCGGCGACAGCGTAACGATGGGCAGCAGATTGTCCGCGCCCAGATATTGCGCGCAAATCTGGCGCGCAAGACGAACGCGCACATTTTCGACGATCTCGCGTGGCGATTTTGTGAAGCCTGCAGCTTCTGCAATGCCCTCCATAATCGTACCGAGATCGCGGATTGATACACGTTCGTCGAGCAACGTCTGCAAGACGCGTTGAACTGTTGTCATGGAGAGCTGTGCGGGTACGATTTCCTTGACGAGATCACTGTGCTCTTTCGGCAGTTCGCGAATGAGCTTTTGTAATTCCACATAACCGAGCAATTCACTGACATTGGCCTTAATCAGCTCTGTCAAATGTGTGGCAATGACTGTTGACGCATCAACGACAGTGAGGCCCTGTAATTGCGCTTCTTCGCGTAAAGAGCCATCAATCCAGAGTGCTGGTAATCCGAAGCTCGGCTCGATCGTTGGTTGGCCCGGTAAATTGACCGGTGCGCCCGACGGGTCAAGACACATGAATTGTCCCGGATACACTGTACCGCGCCCGGCTTCGATGTCCTTGATACGGATGATGTAGAGATTGGGTTCGATTTGCACATTGTCAACGAGGCGCACCGACGGCATGAGGAAGCCGATTTCCGCTGCGAGATTGCGCCTTAGTGCGCGAATCTGCGCTGTCAGCTTCTCTTGTGTGTCGTCTTCTGCAAGCGAGACGACGGCGTAGCCAAGTTCCACCTTCACTTCGTCAACGCGCAGGGCCTCTGTGTAATTGTCTTCTGTTGGTGCAGGCTTTTTGTCATCGGTGAGTGTTTTCTCAGTCAGTGTCTCACGTTTCTGGCTGCTGCTGATATGCCAAGCAAACCAGCCCGCTCCGGCGGCGAGGCCAAAAAACGGTAGGAATGGAATACCCGGCATCAATCCAATCAGGGCCATGACAACAGCAGATAGGCCGAGCGCTTTCGGCATGGTGGCGAGTTGGGCAGCAAGCGCTTTGTCCGCAGCGCCCGCAACGCCGGCTTTCGAAACGAGAAGGCCAGCCGCGGTCGAAACGATCAAGGCGGGAATCTGCGTCACAAGTCCGTCGCCGACTGTGAGCAGCGTGAACGTTTTGCCTGCAGCAGAAAATGTCATGTCATGCTGCATCATGCCGATGATGATGCCGCCAATGATGTTGATGGCCGTTATCATGAGTCCGGCAATGGCATCGCCGCGCACGAATTTCGAAGCGCCATCCATCGCTCCAAAAAACGAGCTTTCGTTTTCGAGTGTCGTACGCCGTTCACGCGCTGTTTTCTCGTCGATAAGGCCCGCCGAAAGGTCGGCATCGATCGCCATTTGCTTGCCCGGCATGGCGTCAAGCGTGAAGCGTGCCGCGACTTCTGCAATACGTCCCGAGCCTTTGGTGATGACTACGAAATTGACCGTCAGCAGGATTACGAAAACGATGATGCCGATGACGAAATTCCCGCCCATGACGAAATGGCCGAAGGCTTCGATCACGTGTCCGGCGGCGCCCGCGCCGGTGTGGCCATTGGCCAAGATAAGCCGTGTGGAGGCGAGATTGAGCGCCAGACGTAACATTGTGGCGATCAGCAGTACCGTGGGGAAGGCGGAGAATTGCAGAGGCGTCTCGATAAACAGCGCCGTCATCAGGATCAGCACGGAAAGGATGATTGAGACGGCGAACAGAAGGTCGAGCAGTAGCGGGGGCAGCGGCACAATGAGGATGACAATGATGCCCAGCACGACGAAAGCGAGTGCCATATCGCTTGAGCGCAGGCGGTTCGCGAAGGCACCAAGATCTTGCGGTAGTCCCGATGGCATGAAATTGCGCGGCCCCGGGCTGGCGTTGGCGGGCAATTCCGGCATGAGCAATCCTTGAAAAATGACGTGTGAAAAAATGCGCGGTTTGCGGCCGCACGAATAAACCTTGTCCTTTTATGGTGAATGGAGTGTTAACGATGACCCAAAACAGAAAAGGCGGCGCATGGGGCACCGCCTTCTTCTGGACTTGGAGGGTCCCAAAAAGTGAGTTTTAGACGCTCAATGGCGATATTGCTGGATACGTG
>Ga0214917_10000313_pt1 | contig 63083 bp, 46 predicted proteins | sample LL_1208_BB_MetaG_FD_177983 | JGI IMG/M metagenome (GOLD analysis project Ga0214917, IMG submission 177983) | Freshwater microbial communities from Lake Lanier, Atlanta, Georgia, United States - LL_1208_BB | ecosystem: Environmental > Aquatic > Freshwater > Lake | place: USA: Georgia | collected... | reverse complement strand
TCCATAGCACTGCAGCACTGCCAAAATACCGCCCGGCACGATGCCGGGCGCAGCACCAGAAACCGGAGGTTTCCAAGCAAAAATCGCAGGATGCGATGTTTTGCGTGAAACCGTTAGCCGGGCGCAGCATCAGCGGGCGGACGCCCGCCAAGACAAAATGGCCTGGAGGGCCATGTTTGTCGTGAAGCCGTTAGCCGGGCGCAGCACCAGAAACCGGCGGTTTCCAAGCAAAAATCGCTGGATGCGATGTTTTGCGTGAAGCTGCCGCAGACGGGAAAACGTGCTACGCCTGCAGGGCCGCCTCGATCTCGCGGGCGGCGCGGATGCACAGGCCCCCGTGGGCGGCGAACCTCTCCTCGGGCAGCCGCGACAGCGGTGCCATGATCGTGATCGCGGCGAGCGGCTGGCCGTGCATGTCGAGGATCGGCGCCGCCGCGCAGTGGATGCCGTCGATGCCCTCCGCCCGGTCGACGGCGTAGCCGCAGGCCCGCGTCGCCGCGAGGTCATCTTCAAGCGACGCACGGCTGGTGAGCGTGGCGGCCGTGAACCGCTTGAGCGGGCGGCCGCGCAGCCATTCGGCACGGCGCTCTGGCGGCCACCAGGCGAGGATCGCCTTGCCGGGTGCGCACGAATAGAGCGGCACCCGCATCCCGACCTCGCCGCAGACCTGGAGCGGGTGCGATCCCCGCACCTGTTCGAGCACGAGCCCCTTGCCGGCCGACTCGATCACCAGTTGCACCGTCTCGCCGCAGGCGTCGCGGAGGCTGCGAAGCGTCTCGTGCGCCGCGACGGCGAGGCTGCGGTCGCCGGTCTTCGGGCCCGAGAGCTCGAGCAGCCTGCCGGAGAGCGTGTAGGCCTTCGTGTCGGCGTGCTGCCGGCAGTAGCCCAGCGCCACGAGCGTCTTCAGGATTCGGAACACGAGGTTCGCGGTGATCCCGGAGTCGCGGGCCGCGCGGGCCGCCGTCACGCCGCGGGGATGCCGGGCGAGCAGGTCGAGCATCGCCAGCGTCTTGCCGCAGGTGGGCGAGGGGAGCGCATCGAGATCGCGGAGGGGTGCGGCGTGGCGACGGGGGGCGGTCGGGGCGGGCATGCGGCGGATGAACGGAGGGGGCGATGCGCGGCGGGGTCTGCTTGATTCGTATTCCAGATTACGATCTTATATAGGGATGGCAAGCACAGGGCTCCTCCGCGGCCTCGGCCGACGCATGCTCTTCGTCGCGGCGCTGGCGGCGCTGGCAGGCCTCGCCCGGCCGGCGACCATGCAGGCGGCCGCGGGCGAGGAACTCTTCGAGAAGGTCATCCGGCCCTATCTGGTCGAGCGGTGCTACGAGTGCCACGGCACGCACGGCACCCGTGAGAACGACCTGGCCCTCGACTGGGCCGGCGGCATGCGGACGGGTGGGGCGTCTGGCCCCGCGGTCGTGCCGGGCAAGCCCGCCGAGAGCGTGATCATGCAGGCGCTCGAGCACGAGAACGACCTGCTCATGCCGAAAGGCGGCCCGAAGCCCCCGGCCGAGATCGTGCGGGCCTTCCGGACGTGGATCGAACTGGGCGCGGCCGACCCGCGGACGCGGCCGCCTTCCGCCGAGGAACTGGCGCAGGAGACCTCCTGGGAGGAGATCTTCGCGCGGCGGAAAAACTGGTGGAGCCTGCAGCCGCTCGAGAAGCCCGCCGTGCCGCCGCCCGCCGCGGGCTGGCTGGCGGCCAGCGGGCATCCGGTCGACCGGTTCATCGCCGCGAAGCTCGCCGCGGCAGGCGTCGAGCCGGCCGCCGAGGCCGATCCCGACACGCTCCTGCGACGGGCCACGCTCGTGCTCACCGGACTGCCGCCCACGCCGGAGGAACGGGCCGCGTTCCTGGCCGACACCGCGGCCGACCGGTGGGAGCGGGTCGTCGACCGGCTGATCGCCTCCCCGCACTTCGCCGAGCACTGGGCCCGGCACTGGCTCGACTGCGTCCGCTACTGCGAAACCCACGGCAGCGAGGGGGATCCGACGATCCCGCACGCCTGGCGGTACCGCGACTGGTGCATCCGCGCGATCCGCGACGACGTCCCGGTCGATCGGTTCATCCGCGAGCAGCTCGCCGGCGACCTGCTCCCCGACCCGCGAATCGACCGCGACACGGGCACGAACGAATCGGCGCTCGGCATCGGCCACCTGCGGATGGTGCCGCACGGATTCACGCCCACCGACCCGCTCGACGAGATGGTCACGTTCACCGACAACCAGATCGACGTGATCTCGAAGGCGTTCCTGGGGATGACCGTCTCCTGCGCCCGCTGCCACAACCACAAGTTCGACGCGATCTCCCAGGCCGACTTCTACGCCCTCTTCGGCACGCTCGCCAGCTGCCGCCCCGCGGTGATCCAGGCCGACGCGCCGGGCCGCCGCGACCGGCACCGCGCCGAGCTCGCGACGCTCAAGCAGTCGATCCGCGGGCTGCTGGCCGAGGCCTGGCTCGCGACGCTGGCCGCCGGCCCCCCGGCCGCGCTGGTGGAGAAGCTGATCGCGGCCGCGGCGCCGCTCCCGGAGCCCGCGGCCGATGCAGGCTCCGATGGCAAGGCTGTCCAGGACGCTGTGAAGCCAGACGCTGTGAAGCCAGATCCGCAGCGGATCGCCCGCGAGAAGGAGGCCGCGGCGAAGGAAAAAGCGCGGCGGCAGCGGATGCGCGAGGTGGACCACCCGTTCGCGGCGGCGCTGCGGCTCGAGGGCCTTTCCGGCGACGCCCGCAGCCGTGCCTGGGACGAGCTGCGCTCGGGGGCGGCCGCGGTGCCGGCGGCGCAGGCCGCCCCGGGCGGCGTGCCCGAACTCGCGGCGTGGATGCAGTACGGCGAGCGGCTCGCGGCGAGTCCGCCAGGGGAGTTTCGCGTCGAGCCGGAGGGAGAGCGGGTCGTCACGCGGCTCTTGCCGGCCGGCATCCACTCGAACCTGCTCGCGGCCAGCGACGGCAGCGTGCTGCACTCGCCCAACTTCCCGGTGGCCAGCGACGAGATCCGGCTGCTCGTCGCCGGCGCCGGCAGGTCGCGGATGCGGATCGTCGTCTGGAATTATCCGCGGCCGCTGGGCCTCCTCTACCCGAATCAGACGCTCGCGAACTCGGAACCGGAGTGGATCACGCTGAAGACGGCGGTGTGGAAGGGGGAGCGGGCGCACCTGGAGCTGGCCACCGGCGGCGACCTGGCGGTCGAGGCGGTCGACGATGCCGGGTCGTGGTTCTCGGTGCTGGCCGTCGATTCAGGCTCGGGGCCGCCGCCGGCGGTGCACCGACCCGCTGCGTCGCTCTTCGACCTGCTGTCGGCGGACGACCCGGTGCTCGGTGGCCCGGCTCCCGACCCTGCCGCACTCGCCGTCGCCTACGTCCGTGCGGCGCGGCGGGCCGTCGAGGCCTGGCGCGACGGCACGGCGACGGACCCGCAGGTGCGGCTGCTCGACGGGTTCGCCGCCGCCGGGGCGCTCCCCTGCGATCTCGGCAGCCTGCCGTCCGTGCGGGAAACGGTGGAGCGGTTTCGTGCGCTCGCCAGGGAGATCCCGCCGCCGGTGCGGGCGCCGGGCGTGATCGAGGGTCCGGTCGTCGATCAGCCGCTCTTCGTCCGCGGCAACCACAAGCAGCCGGCCGCTGCGGTGCCGCGACGGTTCCTCGAGGCGCTCGATCCGCGGCCCTTCCCGCCGGCCGCGAGTGGCCGCCTGGAACTGGCCGCCGCGATCGTCGCCGGCTCCAATCCGCTCACGCCCCGCGTGTTCGTCAACCGCGTCTGGCACCACCTCTTCGGCCGCGGCATCGTCGCCAGCGTCGACACGTTCGGGCAGATGGGCGACCCGCCCACGCATCCGGAACTGCTCGACCACCTGGCCGTCCGGTTCGTCTCGCCTGCCGCCGACGGCGTGCCGACGCAGCGGCCCTGGTCGCTCAAGGACCTCGTGCGGTTTCTGGTGACGTCGCGCACCTTCCGGCTCGCTGCCCGGCCGACGGAGTCGGCGACGAGGCTCGATCCCGGCAACACGCTCTTCTCGCACGCCCGGCTGCGGCGGCTGGAGGGGGAGACGATCCGCGATTCGCTCCTGGCGGCGTCGGGCCGTCTCGACCGGCAGCCGTTCGGGCCGTCGGTGCCTGGCGGCGCGGCCCGCCGCAGCGTCTACGTGGCCGTGCGGCGCAACGCGATCGATCCGTTTCTGGCCGCCTTCGATCCGCCGAGCACGCAGTCGACCCAGGGCCGCCGCGACGTCTCGCACGTGCCGGCCCAGTCGCTCGTGCTCATGAACGGCGACTTCGTCCGCGGCCTCGCGACGGAGCGGGCGACGCGGCTGGTGGGCGAATGGCGGGAGCTGCCGTGCGACGAGCGGATCCGGCGGCTGTTCGTCGAGGCGTTGGCGCGGGAGCCCGGGACGGAGGAAGTCGCGGCGACGCGGGCCTGGCTCGACGCGCTGGCCGCGCGGCGCGGCGTCCCGGCCGCCGACGTGCCGGGCCACGTTCCGCTGTGGGCCGATCTCGTCCACGCGACCTACAACCTCGAGGAGTTCATCCATGTCGACTGACTCCCTCCCGACGCTCTCGCGGCGGCAATGGCTCGGCCGCTCGTCGGCCGGCTTCGGGCTGGCGGCGGTCGCCGGCGTGCTGGGCCGCCCGGCGGCGGCATCCGCGGGCGGCCCGCCCGTCCGCGCGAAGCGGGTGATCTTCCTGTTCATGAGCGGCGGCGTGTCGCACGTCGACTCGTTCGACCCGAAGCCCGCGCTCGCGGCCCGGGCCGGCCAGCCGATGCCGTTTCCGGTGGAGCGGACGCAGTTCAACAACAACGGCACGATCATGCCGACGCAGTGGGAGTTTCGCCGCCGCGGCGGGTGCGGCACCGAGATCAGCGACCTCTTCCCCGAGATCGCCGCGCACGCCGACAAGCTCGCCGTCGTCCGCTCGATGACGGCGAAGTTCAGCGAGCACGCACAGGGCAACCTCTTCATCCACACCGGCTTCCCGTTTCTCGGCTCCCCGAGCGCCGGCGCCTGGACGACCTACGGCCTCGGCCGCGAGTGCGACGAGCTGCCGGGCTACGTCGTCCTGCAGAGCGGCGACGCCGGCCCGCCCCACGGCGGCGTGGCCTGCTACGGCAACGGGTTCCTGCCCGCCGACACCCAGGGCTCACTCCTGCGGTGCGATGCAGACCCGCCGCTCCGCGACATCCGTCCGTGGGAGGAGGCGGCCGGCCAGCGGGCCCGGCTCGACTACCTCGCCGCCATGAACCGCCGGTTCGGCGGCCGCGCCGCCGCGGCCGACGCCGTCGAGGCGGCGATCCGCACGCACGAAACCGCCTTCCGCATGCAGGCCGCGGTGCCCGCGCTCACCGACCTCTCCGCCGAGACGGAGGCGACGAAGCGGCTCTACGGCCTCGACGCCGAGGACAAGCAGCAGGCCGCCTACGCGCGGCAGTGCCTGCTGGCCCGGCGGCTGGCGGAGCGGGGCGTGCGATTCATCGAACTGTCGTGCCTGGCCTACAACATCGGCGGCGGCAACAACGCCAACCCCTGGGACAACCACGGCAAGCTCAAGGAGGGGCACGAGAAGATGGCCCGGCAGGTCGACCGCCCGATCGCGGCGCTCCTGGCCGACCTCGACCAGCGCGGGCTGCTCGACGACACGCTCGTCGTCTGGGCGGGCGAGTTCGGCCGCACCCCCTTCTCGCAGGGCTCCGACGGCCGCGATCACAACCCGCTCGGCTACAGCATCTGGATGGCCGGCGGGGGCGTGAAGGGGGGCACGGTGCTCGGGGCGACCGACGAGCTCGGCTACCGGGCGGTCGAAGACGTGGCCACGCTCTACGATCTCTGGGCCACGGTGCTCCACCAGCTCGGTGTCGATCACGAGAACCTGACGTTCCGCCACGGCGGCCGCGACATGCGGCTCACCGACGTCCACGGCCACGTGCTGCACAAAATTCTCGCCTGACAGCGGTCGCGATCACGCGGCCTGCACCTCCCGACCTACGGTCCCTGACTCTCTTCCCAATCCCCGCTCAGGAGCTCTCCACCGCATGTCCTCCGGCTTCAAGTCAGAGCTGACCGGGTCGTTTTCCATTCCGTGCGACGACAATCCCACCGTCGCCATGGTCGAGGCGGCCTACCGCCACCTCGGCTTGAACTGGCGGTACATCAACGCCGAGGTGCCGCCGGAGGGGCTCGCCGCCGCCGTCGCCGGCGCCCGCGCCATGGGCTGGCGGGGGTTCAACCTCTCGATGCCGCACAAGGTGGAGGTGATCCGGCACCTCGACGGCCTCGGCGAGAGTGCGCGGCTCATCGGCGCCGTCAATTGCGTCGTGCACCGCGCCGGAAAAATGATCGGTGAAAACACTGACGGCAAGGGATTCCTCTCGTCGCTCGTGCCGGTCCGCGATCCGCGGGGCATGCACTGCCTGATCCTGGGCGCCGGCGGCGCCGCCCGGGCGATCGCCGTCGAGCTCGTCCTGGCCGGCGTCCGCCGGCTGTCGATCGTCAACCGGTCGGCGGCACGCGGCGCGGAGCTGGCCGACGTCGTGCGGGCGGCCAGGACGATCGAGGTGACAAGCGCCGCCTGGACCGGCGAGCTGCCGATCTCCGCCGACGTCGACGTGCTCGTCAACGCCACGAGCATCGGCCTCGGGGACGCCACCGCCCGCGTGCCGGTCGTGGCGGACACGTTCAGGCCCGGCCTCGTCGTGGCCGACGTCATCCCCAATCCGCCGCGGACCCGGTTTCTCGCCGAGGCTCAGGCGGCGGGCTGCACGACGCTCGACGGATTGGGCATGCTGGTGGGGCAGGGCGTGCTCGGAGTCGGGTATTGGACGGGCCAGGAGCGGCCGACGCTCGCCGCGGCGGCCGACATGGCCGCGACGATGCGGCGGGCACTCGAGGAGGTTTTCGCATGACCGCGATCGGGAGCAGGACGAACCGTGGCCGCCGGTCTTTCGCCGGGGCTTTCACGCAGGCAGGAGTGACGCTGATGGCGATGCTGGCGGCCGGGCAGGGGGGCGCGAACGAGGCGGCGGTCGAGCGGGAGATCCACGCGCAGCCGTCGTGGATCCTCGCCAACGACGACGTCGAGGTGGCGGTCACGAAGCTCGGCGGCCACATGGCGCCGGTGACGTTCGACCGCCGCGGCAGGCCCTTCCAGCCTTATCACCTCAGCCCCTGGCAGGACGAGCGGATCCCGAACCTGCCGGCGGCCGTGCTCGTGCCGCTTCGCGGCGACTTCTTCTGCCTGCCCTTCGGCGGCAACGCCGCGGCGTTCCAGGGACAAAAGCACGTGCCGCACGGCGAGTCGGCCGCCGCGGCCTGGACGCTCGCCTCCCGAAGCCGCGAGGCCGACGGCACCGAGACGCTCACGCTCACGCTCGACACGAAGGTCCGGCCCGGCAAGGTGACGAAGCGGCTCGCGGTCGCGCCGGGCCAGCCGGTGGTCTACAGCACCCATGTCATCGAGGGCTTCGCCGGCCCCGCGCCGCTCGGCCATCACGCCACGCTCGCGATGCCGGAGAAGGAGGGGGTCGTCGCGGTGTCGGTGAGCCCGTTCAAGCTGGGCATGACGAATCCCGGCGTCTTCAGCGATCCGGCGAGCGGCGAGTACCAGGCGCTCGCTCTGGGCGCGACCTTCACCGATCTCGCGCGGGTGCCGAGCCTCTTCAAGAGCCCGGCCGATGTCGACTGCTCGCGGTTTCCGACCCGCCGCGGCTACGCCGACCTGCTGGCGGTGGTCGCCGACAAGGCGGCGCTCGGCGGCGGCCCGGCCTGGACGGCGGCGGTGAACTCGGCCGACGGCTGGGTCTGGTTCGCGCTGCGCGATCCCGACGTGCTGCCGACGACGGCCTTCTGGATCGAGAACCGCGGCCGCCACGGCAGCCCGTGGAACGGCCGCAACAGCTGCCTCGGCCTCGAGGACGTCTGCGCGTTCTTCGCCGACGGCCTCGTCCCCTCGACGCAGGAAAACCTGCTCACGAAGCAGGGCATCCGCACGGCCGTCGAGCTCGATGCGAAGAAGCCCACGGAAATCCGCTACATCCAGGGGGCGGCCCGCGTGCCCGCGGGTTTCGACCGCGTGAAGCGTGTCGACTTCTCCAAGCCCGGCCAGATCGGCCTCGTCTCCGATTCGGGGCAGACGGTGACCGTGCCGGTGAACCACGGCTTCGTGTTCGGGAAGCGTCCCTGACCCAGGGGCCGCGGGAGTCTGCCATGTCGGCCGTGATCGACCTGCTTGCGGAGCTCGTGGGCATCGACAGCGTGAATCCCGCCTACGGCGGCCCCGGCGAGGCGGGCGTGGCCCGGTTCCTGCAAGGCTTCTTCGGCCGCCACGGCGTCGAGACGTTCACGCAGCCGGTGCTGCCGGGCCGCGACAACCTGGTCGCCGTGCTGCCTGGCGCCGACCGTTCGCGGAAGATCATCCTCGAGGCCCACATGGACACGGTGTCGGTCGCGGGCATGACGATCCCGCCGTTTTCGCCGACGGTGCGGGACGACCGGCTGTTCGGCCGCGGCGCCTGCGACACGAAGGCGGGTCTGGCGGCGATGGCCCAGGCCGTGGTCGACCGAGCCGGCTCGCGGCGTCCGCCCCCCTGCGACGTCTGGCTGGCGGCGGTCGTCGACGAGGAGCACGCCTATCGCGGCGTCGTGGCGCTCTGCGAAGGGGCCACGGCCGAGGCGGCGATCATCGCGGAGCCGACGAGCCTGCGGATCGTCACCGCGACGAAGGGAGTCGTCCGCTTTCAGGTGCGGGTCGACGGCCGTGCCGCCCACTCCTCGCGGCCGGAGCTGGGCACGAGCGCGATCCTCGGCGCCGCCCGGCTCGCCCTGGCGATCGACGAGCATCACCGCGGCCTCGCGGCGCGGCGGCACCCGCTGCTGGGCACCGCCACCGGCAGCATCGGCACGATTCGCGGCGGCGTGCAGATCAACATCGTGCCCGAGACCTGCACGCTGGCGATCGACCGGCGGCTCCTGCCCGGCGAGACGCCGGAGTCCGCGGTGGCCGAATACCAGAAGGCGATCGACGCGCTCGCCGCCCGCGACGCCTCGTTCCGGGCCGCGATCGAGCGGCCGCTCCTGCTCGTCGACGAGACGCTCGACACGCCGGTCGAGGCCGCCGTGGTCCGCGTGGCCGCCGCCGTGGCCGCGGAGCAGTCGCTCGATCCGGTCGCCGTGGGTGTGCCCTACGGCAGCGACGCCAGCAAGCTCTCGCGGCAGGGGATCGACAGCATCGTCTTCGGTCCGGGCAGCATCGACCAGGCGCACGCCGCCGACGAGTTCGTGCCGGTCGCCGAGGTGGAGCAGGCCGTGGCGTTCATCGGCGGGTTCATCGACCGGTTCGGCGCATGAGCATGCCGCCAGGGGATCGAACGACTCGAGCAACAGCGAGGTGCCAGATGATTTCACGGCGTGACTGGATGCGACAGGCGGCCGTCGGGGCCGCCGCGGTGACCGCGGGCACGAGCGGGGCGGCGGCCGCGCCGCAGCCGCCGGCCGACGGATTCGTCGACGCCCACGTGCATGTCTGGACGCCCGACCTCGTCGCCTATCCGCTCGCCGAGGGTTTTGCGCGGGCCGACATGCAGCCGCCGAGCTTCACGGCCGACGAACTGCTGGCGATGTGCCGGCCGCTGGGCGTGTCGCGGGTGGTGCTCATCCAGATGAGCTTCTACGGCTTCGACAACCGCTACATGCTCGACTCGATGGCCCGGCATCCCGGCACGTTCGGCGGCGTGGCGATCGTCGATCACGCGAGCCCGGGCGTCGTGGCCCGGATGCGGGATCTGGCGGCCCGCGGCGTCCACGGCTTCCGGCTCTACGCCAGCCGCGACAAGGCCGCGACCTGGGAGCAGGACGCCGGCATGAAGGCGATGTGGACCTGCGGCGCCGACGAGGGCCTGGCGATGTGCCTCCTGGCCGACCCCGACGCCCTGCCGATCGTCGAGCGGATGTGCGCCGCGTTTCCCAAGACGCCCGTCGTCATCGACCACTTCGCGAGGATCGGCATGCGGGGCGAGATCGACCGAGGCGACCTCGACCGGCTCGTGGCGCTGGCGAAGTTCCCGCAGGTGCACGTGAAGACCTCCGCGTTCTATGCACTCGGCAAGAAGGCGCCCCCGTACGACGACTTGGGCGGCATGATCCGCGAGCTCCGCGACGCCTACGGCGCGAAGCGGCTGATGTGGGCGACCGACTGCCCCTACCAGGCCGCCGAGGGCCACGGCTACGCGGCGTCGCTGGCGCTCGTGCGGGAGCGGCTCGACTTCCTCTCGGCCGACGACCGCCGGGCGCTGCTCCGCGACACGGCCACGCGGCTCTTCTTCCCGTCCTGAAGCTCCGTGGGATCGAATCAGCCAGCCGCGCCGCCGGCCTGCCAGCGGCGGATCGCGTCGAGCAGCCAATCGACGTCGTCGGCCGTGTTGTAGCCGTGGATCGCGATGCGGATCCGGCCGGCGTGGTGCATGACGCGGATCTTTTCCCGCTCGAGCCGGTCGTGCAGCCGCTGCGTGTCGGCGTGGCGGAAGGCGAGGATGCCGCCGGGCCGGGCGGCCTCGGCGGGGCACATGAGGTCGAGCCCCGCGGCCGCGAGGCCGGCGGCGGCACGGGCGACGAGCGGATCGGCGTGGGCCGCGATCGCGGCGACGCCGACCGACTCGAGATGCAGCAGCGCCGCCTCGAGCGCGTAGATCGCGGCGAAGTTCGGCATCCCGACGGCGAAGCCGGCGGCGCCCCGCCGGATCGCCGCCCGCTCGAAGCGGTCGGCGTCGAAGGCGTTTTCCAGGTGGAGCCAGCCGCCCGCACGGGGCGTGAGCCGGTCGGCGGCGGCGTCCCGCACGCCGACGATGCAGCCGCCGTGCAGGCCGAGCAGCCACTTGTGGGTGCTCGAGATCACGAGGTCGGCGCCGGGGCAGAGCCGCGGCACGCGGCCGACCGCCTGCGTGACGTCGACGGCGAGCAGGGCGTCCGGGGCGCCGCGGCGGACCGTCTCGTGCACGGCATCCCAGTCGAGGTGGTGGCCGTTCCAGAAGCTCACCAGCGACAGCTGCACGAGGCGGGTGCGCGGCGAGAGCAGCCGCTCGAGGTCACCCACGTCCAGCCGACCGCCGGACGACTTCCAGAGCCGGGGCGTGCAGCGGGCCGAGGGCACGAGCCAGGGGGTGACGCCGGCCGGAAAGTCGAGGTCGGAGACCACCACCTCGTCGCCCGCGGCGAAATCGATCGCCGTGGCGAGCAGGTTGTAGGCCTCGGAGGAACAGGAGCAGAACGCCACCTCGGCGGGCCGCATGCCGATCGCCCGCGCCGCCGCCTCGCGACAGCCCTCGACGTGGGCGAAGTGGGCCTGGCGGCCGTTCATGCCGTCGAGTTTGTCGCGGAGATAGGCTTCGACGGCACGGGCCACGGCCGGTGAGGGGATGCCCTCGGCGGCGGTGTTGAGGTAGGCCTGGTCCGCGAGCACGGGGAAGTCGCGGAGCCGCGCGGCGGACGTCAGCATCGGCCGCTCCGGTCCGCGGGCGGCCGCGGCGTCATGCGAGCACCGCCGTGTGCACCCGGCCGGCGACGTCGGTGAGCCGGAAGTCGCGGCCGGCGTGCCGGTAGGTGAGCTTCAGGTGGTCGACGCCCAAGAGATGGAGGAGCGTCGCGTGGACGTCGTGGATGTGCATCTTGTTCTCGACGGCGTAGTAGCCGTACTCGTCGGTGCTGCCGTGGCGGTAGCCCCCCTTCACGCCGCCGCCGGCCATCCACATCGTGAAGCCCTCGGGGTTGTGGTCGCGGCCGTTCTTCCCCTGGGCCACGGGCGTGCGGCCGAACTCGCCGCCCCAGAGCAGGAGCGTGTCGTCGAGCAGGCCGCGGTCCTTGAGGTCCGTGAGCAGGCCGGCGATCGGCTTGTCGACCTCGGCGGCCTTCTCGGTGTGCCCCTTCACGAGGTCGCTGTGCTGGTCCCACTGCACCTTCGCGTCGCTGTGCGTCACCTGGATGAACCGCACGCCCGCCTCGGCGAACCGGCGGGCCATCAGGCACTGCCGCCCGAAGTTTTCCGTGACGGGGTCGTCGAGGCCGTAGAGCGCGAGCGTCCGCTTCGTCTCGCCCGAGAGGTCCTGCACCGTCGGCATCTCCGTCTGCATGCGGAAGGCGAGCTCGAACGACTTGAGCCGGGCCTCGACGAGCGGCTCGTGGGCCGGGCCGCCGGCGGCGAGCTCCTCGAGCAGGTCGATCTGCGTCCGCTGCACGGCCCGCGACCATCGCGGGTTGGCGATGTACTTCACCCGCGCCTCCTTGGCCGGGCTGCTGGCGACGCCCAGCGGCACCCCCTGGAACTCCGGCGGCAGGAAGCCGGCGGCCCAGTTGTTCACGCCGCCATGCGCGAGCGTCGGGCAGATCGTGACGAAACCGGGCAGGTTGTCGTTCTCCGTGCCGAGGCCGTAGTTGATCCAGGCGCCCATGCCGGGGCGGATGAAGGTGTCGCTGCCGGTGTGGAGCTTGAGCACCGCGCCGCCGTGGGCGGCGTTCGTGCCGTGCACAGAGTGCAGGAAGCAGATGTCGTCGACGTGGCGGGCGACGTGCGGGAAGAGCTCGCTCACCTGGATGCCGCTCTGGCCGTAGGGGCGGAACTTCCAGGGCGAGGCGAGCAGCTTGCCCGTCTCGGCGAACTGCACCCGCGGCTTCTCGAAGGGCAGGTCCTTGCCGTCGTCGGCCGTGAGCTTGGGTTTGGGGTCGAAGGTGTCGATGTGCGACGGCCCGCCCTTCATGAACATGAAGATCACGCGGCGGGCGCGGGCGGGCAGCCGGAAGCCCGACGGCGGTCCCGGGGCGGCGGCGGCCGACTGGCCGAGGAGCGCCGACGCGGCGAGCCAGCCGAAGCCGACGGCCGACTGCTCGAGCACGCGACGGCGGCTGGCGACGGGGTTCCACATGGTCGGTGTCTCTCCTGCGAAGGCCGTCGGGCCCCGTCGATCCCGTCGGCCGCCGCTCAGCGCAGCATCACGAACTCGTTGCCCACGAGCAGTGCCTGGCAGACCGCCGTCCACGCCGCCGCTTCGCGATCGCCCGCGGCCACGCCGTCGGCGGCGAGTTCCGTCGAGACCGTGGCCAGGGACCGGCGCACCGCCTGCGTCTCCGCGTCGGTGGGACGCCGGCCGTACAGGCGGCGGAAGAGGAGCAGCGTGCGGGTGTCGGCGTCGTGCGGCGCGGCGGCGACGAGGCTCGTGGCGATCGCCTCGGCGGTTCCGATCGCGAAATCGCCGTTGAGCAGGTAGAGCGCCTGCGATGCGACCGTCGAGGTCGGCCGGTCGCCCAAGCCCACCGCGCCGTCGGTGCAGTCGAAGAGCCAGAGCGCGTCGCTGATGTGGTTGCGGATCACCGGCAGGTAGATGGAGCGGCGGCCGGTCTCGTAGCGGGTCTCGTCCTTGGATGTGTGGTCGAAGAGGAACGCCCGGTTCGCGACGTGGAGCATCGATCCGCCCATCGCGCGGTCGAGACGGCCGCTCGCCACGAGCATCGCGTCGCGGATGCTCTCCGCCTCCAGCCGCCGCAGGTCGGCCCGCCACCAGAGCGCGTTGTCGGGGTCGGCGGCGAGGCAGGCGGCGGCGGTGGGGCTCGTGGCGGCGTCGCTCGACCGCTGCCAGGTCTGCGACAGGAGAATGAGCCGGTGCATCGCCTTGAGCGACCAGCCCGACTCCACGAGGTGCACGGCCAGCCAGTCGAGGAGCGGCTGGTTGGTGGGGCGTTCGCCGGTGAGCCCGAAGTTGTCGGTGGAACGCACGATGCCCCGGCCGAAGTGCCACCGCCACAGCCGGTTGGCCAGCACGCGTGCCGTGAGGGGGTGCCGCGGGTCGACGAGCCAGTCGGCCAGCTCGCGGCGACCGCTGCCCTTCGCCGGCACCGCCAGCGGCCCGTCGAGCTCCAGCACAGCCGGGACTCCGCGCGACACCGCCTCCCCGAGCATCAGGTGGCTGCCGCGGATGTGGATCCTCGTCTCCTCCACGTCGCCGTCGGCCACGCCCATCGCCGAAGCGAGCGTCGGCAGCTCCGACTCGAGCTTCTTCTGGGCCTCGCGCAGCTCCTTGAGCTTCGCCTTCGTGTCGTCGGGAAACTTCTCTTCCGGGATCTCCGCCGGCGGCTTGGCTGCGTCCGCCGTGGCGACCCCGTCGCCCGAGGCCTGGCCGGCCACCGTCGCCGCCGCGAGCTGCCGCCGCGTGTCGGCGAGGAAGGTCTCGATCCCCTTCTTGCCGGCCGCGATCCGGGCCTCGTGCTCCGCGAACCGTTCCCGATCGGCGGGCGCGGCGATCACGTGCTCGTGCCACCTGGCGAGCCGCTTGAGCGACTCCATCGTCTTCGTGCTCTTGAAGATGCCGGCGAGCGCGTAGTAGTCGGCCTGCGACACGGGATCGAACTTGTGGTCGTGGCAGCGGGCGCAGCCGAGCGAGAGCCCGAGCACCGCGCGGCCCGTCGTGTCGATCTGCTCGTCGATGATGTCCATGACGAGCTTCGTGAGGTCTCCTTCGGCGAGCGCCTTCGGTCCCAGCGAGAGGAAGCCGGTCGCGACGAGCAGGTCCACGCGTCGCGACTCCTCGGTCTCGTCGGCGGCGAGCAGATCGCCGGCGACCTGCTCGCGGAGGAAGCGGTCGAAGGGCACGTCGTCGTTGAGCGACCGGATGCACCAGTCGCGGTAGCGCCAGGCGTTGCCGTGGGCGATGTTCTCGTCGAGGCCGTTGGAATCGGCGTAGCGGACGACGTCGAGCCAGTGCCTGGCCCAGTGCTCGCCGTAGTGGGGCGAGGCGAGCAGCCGATCGACGACCTTCGCGAAGGCGTCGGGCGATTCGTCCGCCACGAACGCGTCGATCTCGTCGGGTGTCGGCGGCAGCCCGGTGAGCGTGAAGGTGGCGCGGCGGATGAGCGCGGGCTTGTCGGCCTGCGCCGTCGGCTCGAGCCCGCGGGATTCGAGGTCGGCCAGGATGAAGGCGTCGATCGGGTGGGCCGTCGTGCCGCCATGTGCCGCCGACACCCGCGGCGGGGCAACGCGGACGGGGGCCCTCATCGACCAGAAGTCGCGGCCCCGGCCAGCGGAGACGGCCGGCGCGGCGACGGCGGGAATCTGGCCGTCGGGATGCGGGGCGCCCCCGGCGATCCACTCCACCAGGATGGCGATCTCCTCCTTGTCGAGCGGCTGCTCCGGCGGCATGGAGAGCGACTCGTCGAGCCGGCGGACGGCCTGGACGAGCAGGCTCTGCTCGGCCGCCGTCGGGCGAACGGCAGGCCCGGACCGGCCACCCTTCGCGATGCCGGCCAGCGAGTCGAGCCGCAGGCCTCCCTCGGCCGCGTCGGCGCCGTGGCACTCGATGCAGCGGCGTTCCAGGAGCGGCCGCACCCGCTCCGTGAAGAAGGCGGGCGGCACGGCCGGCGTGGCGGCCGTGGCGGGCGGCAGGGCCACTGCGATCAGCCACGCATGGGCCAACGCCGAGACGCCCGCCAGGAGGCTGCGCCGGGCTGTCGGCACGGGATTCATGAGGCCGTCTCGGCGAGCCCTGGAACGGCTGGCGGCTGCGGTGCCAAGCACCCGGGAAAAGCCTGCCCGAACCACCGTCAAGGATACGTCACGCCCCGGGGTGGGGCAACGCGTCCGGTGCGGCCGGCCGGACCCCCGTTCGCAGCCCGAACCCCGCCGGTTCTCAGGCCAGTTCGAAGAGTGCCTCGATCTCCACGGCGATGCCTCCGGGCAGGGAGCCCATGCCGACGGCGCTGCGGACCCCGACGCCGGCGTCGGGCCCCCAGACCTCCGCGAACAGCTCGCTGCAGCCGTTGATCACGTACGGGTGGCGGTCGAACTCGGGGGTGCAGTTGACCATGCCGAGCACCTTGATGACGCGGCTCACCTTGTCGAGGCTGCCGACGGTGGCGATGACGGTAGCCAGGATCGCGAGGCCCACCTGCCGTGCCGCCTGCTTGCCTCCGTCGGCGTCCATGTCGCGGCCGACGAGCCCTTGCACCATCGTGCCGTCGGCACGCAGCGGGCCGTGGCCCGAGACGTAGAGGTGATGGCCGACGACGAGCCCCGGCTTGTAGACGCCGGCGGGCTTGGGCGCGGGAGGCAGCGCGACGCCGAGTCGTTCGAGCCGTTGCTGCGGTGTCGGTTCTGCCATCGGAATCTCCTGCGGGGGCGGACGAAGCCCGTGAGCCTCTGGGATCGATGCCGGGGCGTGTTCTACGGCCTCGCAGCCGCCACGGCAACCGGACGCACCGCGCCGCGAGCCGGCCGCATGCGGGCCGCCGGTCACGGGCGGTGGCAGGCGGGCTCGCTGCAGAGAGTCACGAACGCCTCCACGGCCCGGGCCGCCTGTTCCGGAGTCGCGGTGAGGTGGCGGTCACGGCCGTCGGCGGCGGGCGCGAACGTCGTCCGACCGTCCGCGCCGATCGCGACGCGGCCCGGTTGCGAGAGCCCGAAGTAGCCCCGGTTCGGCCTCACGACGGCGAGCACGCTCGTGAGATCCCAGGTCGGCCGGTTGTGCGGCGGCGGCTGGTAGAGCACGTAGGACTCGGCGAGCGGATGGTGCGCCGCATACGCATAGTCGTGCTCGATGCTCGCGGCGGGGTAGGGCAGCGCGGTGCCGATCTCATAGCCGCTCCAGATCGCCGGCGTCGGCCACTCGTCTGCGAGCTTTCGGGCCGCCGGCAGGTCAGTGACGATGTTGTATTCACCGAAGCGGTCGTTGCCTGCGATCGGCGCGAAGCCGCCGGCCATGAGCGAGAGCAGGCGGACCTTCGCCGTCACGAGGTCGCGGCCGTTCAACGGCGAGATGTCGTCGGCCGGCGAGTCGAGCAGCCGGGCGAGGTTCGTCGAGAAGCCCACCTGCACGATGACGACCGAGCGGTCGGGCCGGCCGGCGAGCGTGCGGCGCAGCAGCCGCACCGCCTCGGGCGCGGCGGCCGCGTCGACGAGGTCGTGCGGATAGCGAAGCCGGTCGCCGTCGCGGGCCAGGGCGAGCGGCAGGAATTTTCCCGCGTCGGGCGTGACGCCGCCGCGGACGACGCCGATCGGGATCGAGCCCCGGCCGTAAAACTCGTTGACGGCGTCGGTGAAGGGGGCGGCCAGCGGGCTGTCCTTCGTGATCGTCACCGCGAGCAGCCGGCATTCGCCCCGCGACTCGAGCGCGTGCAGGAGGCCGAGGGCGAGCACGTCGTCGACGTCGTTGCCGATGTCGGTGTCGAAGATGATGTCGACCGGCGGGGCCTGCTGCCCGGCCGCCGGCACGACTCCGCAGACCGCGGCCGCCAGTGCGAGTGCGGGCAGCCGGAGGAGCCGGCGGTGCAGCGACGGTGTCATGGGCGATGCTCCGTGTGGGGCCGGCGGTGTCGGCGACGTCCCTGTCGCGGCGACAGGGTATCATGCCGCCGCACGCGGGGCTGGCAGCGGGTCGAACCGGAGGAGAACGACATGCGATCGTGGAACGAAGAGGGCGACGGATGGAGCGGGCGGTGGGCCCGCACGTGGCTGGTGGCGGCGATGCTGGCCGGTGCGGGAGCGGGGGCGATCGCCCAGCCGCCGGCCGATCCCTTCGAGCTTCCCGCCGTCGAGGACGGTCTGCCGGGCGAAGGAAAGCTCCGCCGCTACGACGGCTACGTGAAGGGCTGGCGGGAGCGGCGGCGGGCCTGGTCGCAGCGTGTTGCCGCCGACAAGGGGAGCGTCGTGTTTCTCGGCGACTCGATCACCGCCGGCTGGGGCGACGGCTTCCGCGACCGCTTCCCCGGCATGAAGCTCGCCAACCGGGGCATCGGCGGCGACACCACCCGCGGCATGCTCATCCGCCTGGCCGACGACGTGCTCGCGGTCGATCCGGCCGCGATCGTCCTGCTCGCCGGCACCAACGACATCGAGGTGGGCATCGATCCCGAAGTGATCGCCCGCAACGTCACGAAGATCGTCACCGCCGTGAAGGAGCACGACGCCCGCCGCGGCGTGACGACGCCGATCGTCCTCTGCCGGGTGCTGCCGAGCTCCGCGGAGAAGAAGCGGCCCGCCGACACGATCCGCAGGCTCAACGGCCTGGTGGACGCGGCCGTGCGGGGCGATCCGCAGATCACCGTGCTCGACACCTGGACGCTGTTCGCCGACCCGGCCGGCGACGCCCGGCCCGAATTCTTTCCCGATCTGCTGCACTTGAATCCGGCGGGCTACGACCGCTGGGCCGCGGCGCTCCGTCCCGTGTTCGCCACCCTCGGCTTCAGCGACACCGCGGCCGACCCCTTCGTGGTGGAGGAGGGCTTCGAGAGCCTCTTCAACGGCCGCGATCTCACCGGCTGGGGTTTCCGGCCCACGCCCCCGCGGAAGCCGCAGCCGAACCCGCCGCCCGACGCGCCGGTGTGGGTCGATGTGACCGAGCCGGTGTCGTTCGCGGCGAAGACCGTCTCGAGCGACGGTCGCTACGCGGCGATCAACGGCCGGCTCGTCGTGAAGACACCGCCGGAGGGCCGCCGGATCCAGCAGCTCTGGACCGAGCGGGAGTTTGCGGACGACTTCGTGCTGCGGCTCGAATTCCGCGCCACGCCCAACGCCGACAGCGGCGTCTTCATCCGGCAGCCTCAGCTGCAGTGCCGCGACTATTCCCTCGCCGGTCCCTGGAAGGAGCTGCAGAAGTATCGACCGCAGGAGTGGAACGAGCTCGAGGTGACGGTGACCGGCGGCGTCGCGAAGGCCACCTGCAACGGCGAGTCGCTCACCGACGACATGAAGGTGCCGGCCTCCGGTCCGATCGGCCTGGAGGGGGACCGCGGTCAGATGGAATACCGCCGCATCAGGATCAAGCGGCTGCCGCGTGCGGCCGCCACGTCGCGGCGGGTGCTCGTCTGCGGCGGCCGCACGGCGCTCGTGGAGATCGGTCCCGAGCACCCCGCGGGCCGCGTCGAGTGGACGTGGCCCGCCGCCACGCGCGAGGGCTGGGTGCTGCCGGGTGGCAACGTGCTGCTCGCGCTCGCGAAGGGGCCCGATTCGCCGCGGGGCGCCGCCGTGGAGGTGAAGCCCGCCGGCGGCAGCGGCGGCGAGGTCGTCTGGCGGTACGACGGCACTCAGGAGGAGGTCAACAGCATCCAGAAGACGCCGGAGGGCACCTACGTGCTCACGGAGGCCGGGCCGAATCCCCGGCTGCTGGAGATCGCCGCCGACGGCGGCGTGAAGGCGGAGTTTCCGCTCGCCTGCCAGAAGCAGAACGCCCACATGCAGTCGCGGATGGCGCGGAAGCAGGCCGACGGCAGCTACCTCGTGCCGCACCTGCTCGACTTCGCGATCATCCGCTACGACGCGACCGGCAGGGAGCTTTCGCGGATCGACACGCACGTGCCGGGCGAGCCGGAGGCGAAAAGCTGGCCGTTCACGGCGATCGCCCTGCCCGACGGCGGCGTCTTGGCGGGGCTCACCAACGGCAATCGCGTGGTCGAATTCGACAGGGACGGCGCGGTCCGCTGGCAACTCACGACGGCCGACACCGGCGGCGCGATCAACGACGCCTGCGGCATCCAGCGGCTCCCCGACGGCAACACGATGATCGCCAGCTACCGGATCGGCGCCGACGGCACGCGGCTGCTGGAGGTGTCGCCCGACAAGCGTGTGGTGTGGGCGTGGAAGGCCGACGTGCCGGCGGTGCACCACTTCCACGTCGTCGCCGTCGACGGCGCGAGCCTGCCCTGGCCGCCGCTGCGGTGAGCCGCGTGGCCGCCGGGTCGCTGCCGCGAGTGTGACGGCGCACCGGGGCAGCCCGTGCCCCATCGCCGGACGTGCGCCGCGGTCCTGCGGGGCCTCCGCGCACTGCATGCCGGCCGCGCTTTGGCATCCATGCCTTCACGTGCCGCCAGGCCCGGTTCTCGGGACACGGGCATCCCTTCACGGACGGCGTACGGTCTTGAGGAAGCATCGCGTCCTCGCGTGATCGGAGCAGGCAACGGAGTCGGTCGGGGGTCGCGCGCAGACGCCGGTGCATCGTGACCGGACGAGTTGGCGCACCTTTGCCCATTGAGGTCGCATCGTCACGATCCGCCGGCGGCGAGCACGAGCCCCCGACCGGCGGTGCGGGCGAGAAGACCCCGGTTTTGGACATGGAGCCCCGTGGTCCACGGTTCTGGGAGTCGAGTCGACCGCGCCCCGAAGGCAGGTAGAATGACTGGGTCGTCTTCGGAGTGCCGGCATCCATGACCAGCGGCCCGTCCCACCGCCGATGCCCGTGGCCCGGCCGTGACACCTCCCGGTCTGCGCTCGCGTCGCTGCTCGGCGGCCTCCTCGCCGTGCTCGGGGGAGCCGGACCGCTTCCTGCCGTGTCGCCCGAGGACGCCGCGTTCTTCGAGACGAAGGTGCGGCCGCTGCTCGTGGAGCACTGCGCGGAGTGCCACTCGTCCAAGGCCGGCGATCCGGAGGGAGGGCTGTCGTTCGACTCGCGGGCCGACTTTCTCGCGGCCGAGGGCGTCGCCATCGCCGGCCGGCCCGACGACAGCCTGCTGGTGAAGGTGATCCGCTACGACGGCGACCTGCAGATGCCCCCCGCGGGCAGGCTGCCAGACGAGGCGATCTGCACGATCGAGGGGTGGGTCCGCCGCGGCCTGCCCTGGCCCGACGACGGCGGGCCGGCGGCCGCGGCCGCCGGTTTCGACATCGCCACACGGAAAGCGGAGCACTGGTGCTGGCAGGCCCCGCGGGCCGTGCCGCCACCGCCGGTGAGAAACCTCGCCTGGTGCCGTGGCGACATCGATCGCTTCATTCTCGCGCGGCTGGAGGCGGCGGGCCTGGCGGCCGCGGCGGAAGCTTCCCGCGAGCTGCTCGCGCGGCGGGCCAGCGAGATCCTCACCGGCCTGCCGGCCGATCCCGCCGAGGTCGAGCGGCTGGCCGCCGACCCCGACCCGGCGGCGTTCGAGCGGTACGTCGATCGGCTGCTCGCCTCGCCCCACTACGGCGAGCGGTTCGGCCGGCACTGGCTCGACGTCGTGCGGTACGGCGAGAACCGCGGCCACGAGTTCGACTATCCGATCCCGAACGCCTGGCGGTATCGCGACTGGGTCGTGCGGGCCTTCAACGACGACCTGCCCTACGACCAGTTCGCCCGTGAGCAGATCGCCGGCGACCTCGTCGCCAGCCCCCGGATCGACGCCGCGACCGGCGCGAACCAGTCGGTGGTCGGCACCGGTTTCTGGTTCCTGGGGGAGGCGGTGCACGCGCCGGTCGACATCGCCCAGGACGAGGCCGACCGGGTCGACAACTGCGTCGACACCTTCGGCAAGGCGTTCCTGGGGCTGGCGCTCGGCTGTGCCCGCTGCCACGACCATAAGTTCGACGCGATCTCCAACGAGGACTACTACGCCATCGCCGGCATGGTGATGTCGAGCAGCTACCGGCAGGTGCCGTTCGAGACGCTGGAGGCCAACCGACGGGTGGCGGAGCGGCTCGACGAGGCCGACCGGACGGCGCGTGCCGAGCTGCTGGCGCTCGTGGCGGATTTGCTCGGCGCCGCCGGCCGCGAGTGGCTGGCCGCGCTCGATCGTCCGGCCGAGCGACCGGCCGCGGCCGAGGGCGTGACGATCGCCGACTACACGGCCGCCGCTCCCGCCACGCCGATCATCGCCGACGCCGCCGCCTGGCAGGCGGTGACGGCCGGCACGCCGGTGCTCCAGCCGCCGACCGAGGGAGCTCCGCGGCAGCTGCGGCTCGAGCCCGTGGGCCACGCCCACAGCGACCCGATCTGGGCGACGACGCGATCGACGGGCGAACGCGATCCGGTGCCGCTCGGTGCGATCGATCGTGCGGGGCGGGTGCTCCGCACGCCGAAGCGGCGGATCGGCGGTGGCGTGCTCTGGCACCGCGTCCGCGGCGCGCTGCAGATCAACACGGTCGTCGACGGCCACGTGCTGCTTTCCGGCGGGCCGCTCTACGGCAGCCATCTGATGTCGGTCGACACGCAGGGGGAGTGGAAGTGGATCCGGCAGGACCTGCGGAAGGACATGTCGTGGGACCAGGGGCACCTCGTGCACGTCGAATACGCCGCGACCGCCGGCGCCGCGGACGTCGCCGAGGTGGTCGCCGCGGCCGACGAGCCCCGGCGGGCCGATCCGGCCGCCGCCGCCGCGATCAATCGGCAGCTCGCCGACCCGCAGTTCGACTGGAACGCCGCCGCCACGCGGCGGGTCGTGGAGCGGGCCGAGACGCTCGTGGCGGCACGAGACGCGATCCTCGCCGACGCGAAGCTCGTCTCCGCGACCGCGCCGGCGATGCTCGACGGCAACGGTATCGACCAGTTCGTGCTGCTCAAGGGCTCGGCGGCCCGTCCGGGGGAGCTGTCGCCGCGGCGGTTCCTCGAGGCGATCGACGGGGCGGGGCAGCCGGCCTGGCCGGCCCACGCCTCCGGCCGGCTCGAGCTCGCGGAGCGGGTGCTCGATCCCGCCAATCCGCTCACCAGCCGCGTGCTCGTCAACCGCGTCTGGCACCACCTGTTCGGCCGCGGGCTCGTGCCTACGACCGACAACTTCGGCAAGCTCGGCGAGCCCTGCGCCGACCCGCAGGCGCTCGCCCTCCTCGACACGCTCGCCGTGCGGTTTCGCGACGAGGGCTGGAGCGTGAAGCGGCTCGTGAAGGACATCGTCACCAGCAGCACCTGGCGGATGAGCGGTGCTCGTGACGCCCGCGCCGTCGAGCATGACCCGCTCAACCTGCTCTGGCACCATCACCCGCTGCGGCGGCTCGAGGGCGAGGCGATCCGCGACAAGATCCTGGCCGTGTCGGGACGGCTCGATCCGGCGGTGGGCGGCCCCGGCGTGGAGGTGTTCATCACCGAGTTCCACGATGGCCGCGGCAAGCCCCAATCCGGGCCGCGTGACGGCGACGGCCGCCGCAGCATCTACACCCGGATCCGTCGCAACTTCCTGCCCAGCTTCCTCACCACGTTCGACATGCCCGTGCCCTTTCAGGCGATGGGCCGCCGCAACGTGACGAACGTGCCCGCGCAGGCGCTCACGCTCATGAACGATCCCTTCGTGACGGAGCAGGCGGCGCTGTGGGCGCGGAAGTCGCTCGCCGACGAGTCGCTGCCGGCCGAGCGGCGGATCGACCGGATGTACCGGGAGGCGTTCGCGCGGCCGGCGACCGCGCACGAGCAGGCGGCCGCGGCCGCGTTCCTCGCCGCGCAGGCCCGGTTGCACGGCGTCAGCCTCGCGGAGCAGCCGCGGCACGAGGCCACCTGGGCCGACCTGGCGCACGCACTGATCAACACTAAGGAATTCATCTTCGTCCCATGAGCCGTCGCGTGTATCCCTGTGGCCGTGTCCGCGCCGCCGGCCCGACCCGCCGCGGCCTGCTGCGGCAGGCGTCCTGCGGCTTCGGCGCCGTCGCGGCGGCGGCGCTGCTCGCCCGCGAAAGCGCGGGGGCGGCGGCGACCGGGAGCGCATCCGGGGCCCACCATCCGGCCCGGGCGACCAGCGTGATCTTCCTCTACATGGACGGCGGCGTGTCGCAGGTCGACAGCTTCGATCCGAAGCCGCGGCTCGAGCGGGACGCCGGCAAGGACCCGCGCACGCTCTTCAAGGTCGACGCCACGCAGTTCAACAACGTGGGATCGGTGCTGCCCAGCCCGTGGGCGTTTCGGCAGTGCGGCCGGAGCGGCATCCCGGTGAGCGAGCTGTTTCCGCACGTGGGATCGGTCGTCGACGAGCTGGCGATCATCCGCTCGATGACCAGCGAGTTTCCCGAGCACACCAACGCCAACTACTTCCTGCACACCGGCAGCGGCCTGCAGGGGCGGCCGAGCATGGGCGCGTGGACGACCTACGGCCTGGGCAGCGAGAACGACGAGCTGCCCGGCTACATGGTGATCAACGGCGGCCTCATCCCGCCCGGCGGCCTCGACAACTTCACCAACGGCTTCCTGCCGGCCACCTACCAGGGATCGGTCATCAAGCCGAACTCGGTCGGCCTGGCGAACGTCCGCCGCGGCGAGCGCGAGGCGGCGCAGCAGCTGGCGAAGCTCGCGCTCGCCCGGCAGCTCGACGGAGACTTCGCCGCCCGACTGGCGGCCGCCGCCGGCCCGCCCGACGCCCTGGAGAGCGCGATCGCCAACCAGGAGCTCGCCTACCGCATGCAGACGCAGGTGCCCGACCTCCTCGACCTCACGGGCGAGTCGGCCGCGACGAAGCGGGCCTACGGCCTGGAGGCGGAGTACAAGCCGACGCAGATCTTCGGCACCGAGTGCCTGCTCGCCCGGCGGATGGTGGAGCGGGGCGTGCGGTTCGTGGAACTCACCTGCCCGGGCGTCGGCGCCGATCGCTGGGACCAGCACGGTAAACTTCGCGAGGGGCATGCCAACAACGCCCGCGCCGTGGATCAGCCGATCGCCGCCCTCATCCGCGACCTGCGGGAGCGCGGCCTGCTCGACTCGACGCTCGTGGTGTGGAGCGGGGAGTTCGGCCGCACGCCGTTCGCGCAAGGGACGGACGGCCGCGACCACAACCCGCAGGCCTTCTCGATGTGGATGGCGGGCGGCGGCGTGAAGGGGGGCACGATCACGGGCTCCACCGACGACTTCGGCTACCGGGTGGTGGAGAAGAAGTTCATGATCCACGACCTGCACGCCACGATGCTGCACCTGCTGGGCATCGACCACGAGCGGCTGACGTACCGCTTCAGCGGCCGCGACATGCGGCTCACCGACGTGCACGGCCGCGTCATCCGCGACGTGCTGGCGTAGCGTGCCGCTCGGGCTGCGGCCGCGGCCGGAGATGCCCGGCGCGTCGAGTCGACGCCCGGCGTCGCCTACAACGGCTCGACCTGCCCGGTCACCACGTTGAGCACCGGCAATCCGCGGATGGCGGCGAGGCGGGCCGTGCCAACGAGGTGCGACATCGACCCATCCTGGGCGCGGCTGTCGTGAAAGACCGAATCAGTGAACGCCTCCGCGACGGTGAGGACCTCGACCTGCGGTGTCACGAGGTCTCGCCGCACGAAAAAGGCGTTGTTACCGGCGGAATTCGTGCCGACGAGCGCGTATCCCATGCGCTCCGCGAGATGCGCCGCGGCGGCGAGTGAGCAGCCGGTGAACAGGCCACTGAAATGGGCCCGCCAGCGTGTGAAGGCCGCGTCGTAGGGGACCGTAATCGCCCGATCGCAGCCGAAGACGGCGTTGTACTCGATCACGATGATGCACGGACGCCACTCGGACAGCGCCTCGAGGATGTGATAGTCGTTGCCGTCGAGGTCGATGGACAGGATCCCGAGTTCGTGATCGAAACCGCTCTTCGCGAGCAGGCCGGAGATGTTCTCCCGCGTGATGAAGGCGGCCTCGGCCGCGACGTGGTGCCGCCAGAAGATGGGCCGGGACCGCAGGCGGGCGATGTGTTCCTGGGAACCATCCAGGACGAACCCGCTCCAGTTGTCCTTCTCGAGCAGGAACCGGCAATTGGCTTCGCGAAAATCTTCGACACCGAATTCGATGAACGTCCGGTGGCGGATCGGGATCACCGACACGAGCCTCTGCAGGATGCCATCCTCGCCCCACTGCGAGAACACCTTGAATTCATGGTCTTGCAGCCTCGTCGACGGGTTCGCGCGGTTCTGCGTCGCCAGCAGCCGGCCCGGATTGAGGAGCAGCAGATCGACACTCTGCTCGAGTGCTCCCAACTGCGAGGATGCACGGCGGGCCGCGTGTGCTCGTCTACCGAACATGGCATCACCTTCGTTCGGGGTGCGGTGGGATGAAAGTCACGCGAGACGCGCGATCAGCATGCCTGGCGGTCCGGAAAGGGGCCCCTGGTGCGGCGCGACACGAGCGAAGTCGACCCACCAGAGGGCGTCGTTGACATCGGGCCGTTCGCGCCCGGACTCAGGATGGCCGAGAATATGTCAGAAGCGGCAGCGGGCTGGCAACACCGACAACGTCGCATCGCCCACGGCCACCGGGGCCCGTTCAGCCGGCCGAACGCATCGACAGGCTCTTGAGCGTCAGGACCGAGCCGAGCGACATCAGCGCCAGCCCAAGCCACCGCGGGGGCCGCACGACCTTGCGGGAGGCGGTGTTCTGCCAGAGGTTCTGGACCGGCGACGCCTGCTGGGATCCGAGCTGCGCGGTCACGAACGTGCTCGACCGTTCGCTCAGCGTGAACGAGTCGACGACCCGGAACTGCACGCCCGCGAAGAACAAGAGCAGGCCGACGAGCAGCACGTGTTGTCGCTTGACCCGCATCGCTGGCATCGGAGCCTCCCGCCCGGCGGTCGTGCCGTGGCGTCCTCTCCATGCATCGGGCGTGCCGCCGACCGGAGTGCATCGGGCGGACGGGAGCGACGGTTGTGATGCGGATGCGGCCTGGCAGGGGGCAACCGGCGTGTGAAGCTGGAGAAAGCGGGCTGTTCGAGGCGTTTCGTGCCGAAAATGACTGTGGAATCGACTGAGCGTGTGACGATGAACGTTGCGGATTGTGTCGTTTATTCCGGCCGCCGGCCGCGATCGACGACGCCCACCCGTGGCCAACGCATCCGTGAGCAGCCCATCCGCGAGCAACGTGGCAGCGACCGACGCATCCGTGCGTCGCCGCGGCGAAGCCCCTCCGTGGGACGACGGCGGGCCCGCGGCGCGACCCGTGAGGCGTGTCGTTGGCAGTGTGCGGCTCGTGCTGGCGTGCGCGTTGCTGGCCGTCTGCGGCCGCGTCACACCGGCCCAGGAGGACGCCGTCGTGCTGCCGTTCTCCGCGCCGAATGCGTCGGACGTCGCCGCACCGGTCGCGTCGGACGCGTCGCTCCCGGAGGAGATGGTTCTCGATGAGGGCTCGGCTGAGGGAGTCGAGGAACTGCCCGCCGACCGCCGACCATGGATCGTCCGGGATGGCGACGTCGTCGCCCCCGAACTGGTCGACGAGGTTTCGGCAGGCTTCGCCGACGGCCTGCGGACCCAAGAGTTTGCGTTGGACGAGATGCCCCTCGACGCCAGTTCCGGCGACTGGTTCTCGAGTGGTCGCTGGTACGGGTCGGCCGAGGTGCTGTCGATGAGCCGCAGCCGCAACTACCGGCGGGTCATCGGCTACGACCCATCGGTCCGCCGCAACCCCTTGGGCGGCACCAACCTCGCCGGCACGTTCATGAGCCCGGGCATCGCCTTCAACATGGCGCCGGCCGCCCGCATGACGCTCGGCCGGACGCTCGGCCGCGACCACCTGGACCGCGACCAGTCGCTGGAGCTGACCTACTACGGCGGCATGAGCTTCTTCATCCGCGACGCCTACCACGCCCTGCCACAGTCGATTCTGGTGACGCCCCTGGCCGGCACGTACCTCCCCGGCATCCCGGGGTTCACCAACGCGCAGACCTACGGGTCGACGTACAATTCGCTCTACAACGGCATGGAGCTCAACTGGAAGCTGAACCGCCGCCTGGGCCGCGACCAGTTGATCATGGCGCCGGACGGAGGATGGGCGCGGCACGCCGAGCGGGGCTGGCTCCCCGCGATCCTCATCGGTGGCCGCCTCGCGAACGTGAACGAGGCTTTCACATTCACGAGCGTCCGCAACGACGCCCCCTTGGATCAGTTCAGCGGAGCCTACGAGATCCAGACGCAGACCTGGCTGGCGGGACTGAACATCGGCGGCGAACTGATCAGCCAGAACGAATTCTACTACTGGGGCTTTCGCGGCCGGGTCACGCCGGCGATCAGCTTCGCCGGCAACCAGCAGGCGGCCGCGGGGGTCAACCTCCTCCCGCCCCCGCCGCCGGCGGCCGAGTTGCGTCGGGGTGCGTTCGCGTGGCGGCAGTCCGCCAACCAGGTGGGGCCGGGCTTCATCGGCGACCTCACGATCCTGGCCGGCTGGCAGGTGACCCCCAACTTCTCGATCCAGGCCGGCTACGACTTCCTCTGGGTGGCGGGCGTGGCCACGGCGACCCGGCAGTTCAACCTCGACAACGTCCGGCCCAATTCGATCGACGCCGGCGGCCAGATCCTCTTCCAAGGCGTGTCGATGGGCGTCGAGGGGTCGTGGTGAGCGTTGCCCCACTCCGTCGCGACACCGCGGGAGACGCGGCGTTCAGCGGTCCGCGGCCACGACCACCGCGGCCGCCTGGCCCATCGAGCAGAGGTTGACGGACAGTGCCGTTCCCGGACGACCCGCGAGCGGCTCCCCGTGGACGACGGAGACCGGACACAGCGGGTCGGGCGTCTCGTAGTTGAGCGTCGGTGGCACCAGCCCCGCCTCCACGCCGAGGATGCTCGCCGCCAATTCGACCGCGCCGCTGCCCGCCCCGAGGTGTCCGAAGAAGCTCTTCGGGGCGGTGACGGGCACGGGACCGAGCGTGTCGACGATCGCCCTCGCCTCGACGCGGTCGGTCTCGACGGTCCCGCCGCCGTGCGCGTTCACGTGGCCGAGCCCGTCGCCACCGACGGCCGCGGCGGCGAGCGCCGCCCGCATGGCCAGCTGCAGGGACGATCCCGTGAGCGGCCTGCCCGTGCGACGGGGCTCGCACCGCGAGGCGGCTGCGAGGAGCCGCGCCCTGATCCGCGCGCCGCGGCGATCCGCGTGCTCGCGGGACTCCAGCACGAAGACCGCCGCCCCCTCGCCGTCGAGCATGCGGTCGCGGTCGCGGTCGAAGGGCCTGCAGATGCGACGCCGATCGTCGACCGACCGGCCGAGCGGCGGCTCGCCCCGGGCGACCAGCGATGTGGGGTGCAGCCGGCAGCCGGTGCCGCCGGTGAGCATGACGTCGGCCCAGCCCCGGCGGACGACGCTGGCGGCTTCGCCCACGGCCAGCAGGCTCGAGACGTCGCCGAGCACGATCGTGTTGTTGGGGCCACGGGCGTCGTGGGCGATCGCCACGTGGGAGGCGGTCATGTTCGGCAGGTGCTTGAGCAGCCACAGCGGGTGCAGCTCCTCCTGGATCGCCTCCGACCACCGCCCGAAGTCGAACCGTCCCGACTGCAGCGCCCGGCGGTAGGTCAGCTCGAGGTCCTCGATGTCGGCGTAGATCATGTCGCCCCCGACGACCACGCCGAACCGTTCCGGATCGACCGACCCCTCCGGGATGGAGGCGTCGGCGAGGGCGAGGTCGGCTGCCGCGAAGCCGATCTGGATGTCGCGGCTCATCACCTTGAGGCTCTTCCGTGGACGCACGTAGAGCTTCGGGTCGAAGGCGTCGAGCTGGCCGCCGTAGGGGGTGTGCAGCCCGCCGGCGTCGAAGATGTCGATCGCCCGGATGCCGCTGGTCCCGCCGACCAGGGAATCCCAGAAGGCGTCGCAGCCGATGCCGATCGGCGACACCACGCCGACACCGGTGACGACCACTTCGCGGGCTCGATTCATGACCTGCACACTAAACCACCCGGCCCCGGACAGGAAGTGGCGGGCCACCGACGCGGCGGCCGGAGGGCGTTTCCGCGGCAGTTCGCTCGGCGGGGGATCAGCGGTGCGGGGGGTGGTCGCGGCGCCAGTCCGCCGGCTGCTGCGGACGGTCGCCGGCCCAGAGGCCGCGGCGGGCGGCGCGGGCCGCGGACTCGGCGTCGAGCAGGTCGGGGTCGGGGCTGAACCCGCCGAACACCCAGGCCCAGCCGTCGGCGACGAGTTCCCGATTGACGTTCCGGTCGTCGATCCAGAGCGTGCCCAGCAACCGTCCATGCTGGTCCCTGGCGTCACCCTCCACCCGCACCCGCCCGCCGGCGATCTTCGACGCGAGCGCGGCCCGTGACTCGCGGCCGAACGGCTGCTCCATCTCCGGCGCGTCGATGCCCACGAGCCGGATCTTCCGCGGTCGGTTCTGCTCGTCGACGCAGGTCACCGTGTCGCCGTCGTGCACGTAGTCGACCCGCCAGAGCGGACGCCCCTGGCGGTCGTTGACCGGGCACATCGGCATGGCGGCAACGATCGCCGAGACGAGCGTCGCCGTGATCACGTACCAGCCGCGCAACCGGCGAGGCATGCCGGGAGGGGCTCGAGGAATCCGCAGTTGGCGGGCGGACATGTCGCCGGTCGCACGACCGATCAGGACTCGAACCGCTTGAGCGCGGAGATGGCAGCCAGGGCGCGGTCGGCGCCGCCGAACTGCCCGACCACCCGCTTCGCGGCGATCAGATCCTCGACCGACACGTCGCCGGCACGACCCACGGACGCCTTGCGAGCGGCGGCCGCCGCCTTCGTGGCCGCGGCGTCCTTGCGGCGACGCTTGCGGGGGCGGAAGCCCATCTTCTTGAGCACGTTGCTGACCTGCGGGCTGACGACGTCGATGCCCTTGCTTTTGAGCGTGGCGATGATGACCACCGGCCGCGGCTTCTCCCCCTTCTCCTTCATGGCGGCCGCGACCTTGCGGATCTCCGCCGACTTGTTCACGCCCTTGGATGCCTTCTTTTCGGCCGCCGGCTTCTTCTCGACCATTACGCTTGAATCCTCTGGGGGGAATCGGGAGGGAATGTCGGCCCGGCCGCCGCGAGGGTCGAGAAAGTGCGGCTCGCCAGCGCGTGCTCGTCACCTCCGGGCCCCTGCAACGTACGCCCGGCCCACTGTCGTTCACAGCTGAATACTAATTGAACCATTTCGAATTACAAGCGGTGCGGGAAAGTAACTCGCTGTGGGGGGCGACATTGCACCCTGGAACGAGAACGTCGGCACGGTCGGGGCTGCGGGCCGTCGGCGGTCACAGCTCGCAGGTGAAACCCGCGATCCCGTGGGCCTCGATGTGCGCGGCCACCTCCGGCGCGACGTACTCCTTCCACGACGGGTCGCCGTCGCAGATGCTGCGTCGCACGTCGTCGCTCGAGTAGGTGCGGAGCGTCGCCTCGTCGCAGGTCAGCCTGCGGATCATGCCGTTGGCCCGCAGGTGCTCGAGCAGATGCACCAGGTGCGGAGGGACGTCGAGCGAATCGGCCGTGACGACCCGGCCGTCGTCGGAGGCACGCGTCGGGTAGACGTAGAGCCGCACGCGACGGGTGAACAGGCGGCCGAACGCCTCGAGGATGCCGCCGGACAGGTCGGTGTAGAAGGTCTCGTTGAACAGGTCCCGCAGGAGCGGCACGCCGATGACGAAGCCCGCCCGTGCCACCGAACGCTCGGCGAGATACTCGCCGAGCGCGTAGAAGGTGGGAAGGTCGCTCACGAGCACCCGCTTGTGCACGGCCGACAGCAGTTCGACGCGGGCCAGGAAATCGGCGTCGGCGGCCTGCCAGTGTTCGCGGTGGTTGTGGATCGTGATCTCCATGATCTCGCACACGTCCGCGCTGCCGGCGGCCTCGGGCCCGGCATCGGCCACGAATGCGGGCCGGGCCCGCTCGAGCATCTCGAGGTTCATCCGCGTCACGGGCGCGAAACGGCCCCGTTCGACGAGCACGGGGGCGTGGTGGAGCGCCTCGGAGGCGAGCAGCGGGGTGCCGTCGGTGTCGAAGAGCAGCGCGGGCGTGAACCCCAGCCGCACGAGGTGCAGGTCGAGAAGGCGGTTGTCGGTGCCGGCGAACGCCGGTCCCCGCGTCATGATCCAGTCGATCTCCAGTCGCTCGCGTCCCACGTCGTCGAGCAGCCGATCGACCATCTCCTTCGGCTCCCGCCAGCGCGTGACCGCCGCGTGCAGGAGGTTCACGCCGAGGCGTCCCAGCGCGTCCTGCTGCAGGGCGTTGGTGGCGTCGAGCAGCCGCACGTGGAGGATCACGTCGCTGGGCTCCGTGCGGCAGGCGTGCTGGAACCGCAGGCCCATCCACGCGTGGCACTCGCGTCCGTGCGAGTACGAGCGGGCCGCGGCGGTGTCGGCGAACGCGAAGAACCGGGTGCGTTCGCCGCGGGCCGTGTCGAGCCGCTCCAGCAGCAGGCCGTATTCGTGGTCGAGCATCTCCTCGACGCGCTCCCGCGACACGTAGCGCGAGGCCTTCCCGTAGATGGCGTCGCTGAAGGTCATGTCGTAGGCGGAGATCGTCTTCGCGACGGTGCCTGCGGCCCCGCCCACGGAGAAGAACCAGCGGGCGACCTCCTGGCCCGCCCCGATCTCGGCGAACGAGCCATACACTTCGGCGTCCATGTTCAGCCGGAGCGCGCGCTCCGCGACGGGGTCGGCGGCATGGGGCATGGCGGTGCATCCTGCGGACGTGGAGGGGGCCGGTCCATTGTGCGGCGGCGGCGGGATCCACGCCTACCCGGCGCCCCCCGCGGTCGACCACGGGCCTGACGGTCGCCGCGCACGCGGCCCCGCCGGGGGCCGTTTTGTCGCGGGCGTCGGCGGGGCTACCATCAGCGACGGCGGCCGGGTGACCCCCTCCCGGGAACGGAGCCAGCCGGATGAGCGATTTCAATCCGTATGCCGCGCCGGAGACGGATGAACTGCGGGGCTCCATCGCAGCGGCGTCCGATGTCGCCGGGCCCTGGCGGAAGGGCCGCGTGCTGGTGATGGCGAAGACCGGGGAACTGCCCCCGCGGTGCGTCGCCTGCAACGCACCGGCCATCGGCCGGCCGCTGAAGCGCTCGCTCACCTGGCATCCGGCGTGGTGGTACCTGCTGCTTTTGATCAATCTCCTCGTCTACCTCGTCGTCGCGCTGATCATCCGCAAGACGGCCGTCATCCGGGTCGGTCTGTGCGACCGGCACCGCGGCAGGCGGCGGATGTGGATCGCCCTCGCGTGGTCGCTCGTTCTCCTCGCGATCGTGGTGCCAGTGGTCATGTCGTCTGCCGGCTGGAACGAGCCGCTCATGTTCGTCGGCCTGATTCCGCCGTTGCTGCTGGCGGCCGCGCTGATCGGGATATTCGGGGCACGGGTGGTATACGCCAAGCGGATCGACGATCATCACGCCTGGATCGGCGGCGTGTGCCCCGCCTATCTCGCGGCGCTTCCTTCCTGGGAGAGCGGGTCGTCCCCCGGGTGACGTGCGGCCCGGATGTCGGCACCGGCCGTGTCGCCGGCATCGTCCGGGGAGTCGTCGCCGTCGGGCACGCCGATTCATGGCCAGCATCGACTCCACCGACGTCGCGCGACCGCTCGACACGACGCTGGTCGTCGTTAGCCCGGAGAACATCGCCTTCCAGTTCCGCCTCGCCGGGCCGGCGGTGCGCGGGGTCGCCTTCGTCCTCGACGCGCTGCTGATCCTGGCCCTGTTCGCGGGCGTCGTGTTCGCACTCGGCCTGCTCGGGGTCGTCGCGGAGGCCTTCGTGGGACTGTTCCTCGTGGCGCTGTTCTTCGTGTGGTGGGGATACGGCGCGGCGTGCGAGGTGATCGCCAACGGCCGGACCGCGGGGAAGGCGGTGCTGGGCCTGCGTGTCGTCGGGCAGACGGGGCTCTCGATCAACCCGGCGCAGGCGATCCTCCGCAACCTCCTGCGGGCCGTCGACGTCGCGCCGCCGTTTTTCCCCGGCGTCGTCTCGATGGCCTGCACCTCCCGGCTGCAGCGGCTGGGTGACCTCGCGGCCGGGACGATCGTCGTGCTCGACCGCTCGCGGCAGGCGCCCCGGCCGCCGCGGGTGGCGTCGACGTCGCCGGTGGCCGTGCCCCCGGGCTTCCGCGTCGAGCCGCGGCTCATGGAGGCGCTGGCGGCCTACGTCAGCCGCCGCGCCGACCTCTCGCCGGCCCGGCGCCGCGAACTCGCCGGCATCGCCGCGGTGCGGCTGTGCGCCGCGTGGGGGCAGCTGCCGCCCGAGGATCCCGACGCCGTCGTCTGCGGCCTCTACGAGCGGGCGATCGCCGCGGACGCGGGGCAGGAGCCATGATGAAGGCTGCCGACATCATCACGGCCCGCACGCCGGAGTGGATCGCCCTGGAACGGGACGTGTCGTGGCTGCGGCAGACACGCGGCCGGCGGCTCGACCCGGACCGGGTGGCGGCGTTCGCCCGCCGCTATCGGGCGGCCTGCAGCGACCTGGCCCTCGCCATGGCCATGCGGTTTCCCGACGGCACGATCGACTACCTCCAGCAGCTCGTCGCCGACGCCCACACGCAGCTCTACCGCATCGAGTCGTTCAGCATCCTCGCCTGGCTGCGGAACCTGCTCGTCGCCGTCCCGCGGCGCATCGTCGCCGATCCGTGCACGTGGATCGCCGCCGCGGTGTTCGCGACGCTCTTCGGCGGCGGCATGATCGCGGCGTGGCTCCATCCCGGCTTCGCGGCGGACGTCGTGGGCGAGGGGCCGCTCTCGCGGGTGGAGGAGATGTATGCGGAGCCGTCCGACGGCGGCGGCTTCACGGCGGCGCGGGCGCGGATGGCCGGCTTCTACGTCTTCAACAACGCCGGCATCGGCCTGCGGTGCTTCGCCGGCGGCATCCTCTTCGGCGTGGGCAGCCTGGCCGTGCTGGCCTTCAACGCCCTGTTTCTCGGCACGATCTTCGGGCACATGCTCGCCGCGCCCGCGGCGGACAACTTCGCGGAGTTCGTCACGGCCCACGCCCCGTTCGAACTCACGGCCATCGTGCTGTCCGCGGGGGCCGGGCTGCGGCTCGGCTGGTCCGTCGTCGACACCCGCGGCTGGTGCCGCCGGGAGTCGCTCCGCCGCACCGCCCCGGAGGCGCTCGCCACGGCGGGCATGGCGACGCTGCTCTTCATCCTCGCGGCGGCGATCGAGGCCTTCGTGTCGCCGGCCCCGATCCCGCGCGCGGTCAAGACGGGCGTGGCCTGCGTCAGCGGGCTCGCGCTCGCCGCCTTCCTCGCCACCGGCGCGATGCGCCGATCGGAGGATGGCCGTGCGGAGTGACGGAATCCGTGTGGCGGTGCGGCCCCGGGGCGTGCTCGAGTGCCTCGACCTGGCGGTCCTGTTCTGCGGGCGGCGGCCGCTCGCGGTGCTCCTGGCGACGGTCGTCGGCAGCCTCCCGTGCGCGGTCGTCAACCGCACGCTGTTCGCCGGTGCCGACGACGACGCGCTCGCCCTCCTCGTGCCGCTGCTGGCGGTCGAGGCGGCCTGGGCGGCCGTGCCGCTGACGCTCTACCTGGGGCAGTCGGTGTTCTCCGACCGCTTCTCGTGGCGCGACGCGGTGCGGGCGTTCCTCGGCGGCCTGCCGGCGCTGGTGCTCTTCCAGGGGGTCGTCCGCGGTCTGTGCATGGGCTCGTGGATCCTCGCCCCCTTCGCGCTCGTGTGGCTCTACTATCTCGACCAGATCATCCTGCTCGAGCAGCCGGTGCTGCGGCGGGTGTGGGGTCGGCGCGGGGCGATGACCCGCGGCAACGTCGGACGCGTGGCCCGGCTGCTGTCGATCGATGGGCTGCTGCTCGGGGTCGGCGCGGCGGTCTGCCTGCAGGGACTCTCGTCCGCCGCCGCGGTGTGGCAGGGCGGTGGCTGGTCCCCGGACGGGTCGGACGGCATCGTCTCCGCGGTCTGCTCCTGGCACGGCCAGATCGCGTTCTGGGCGACGGCCGGTTTCATCACGGTGTTCCGGTTCTTCACCTACCTCGACACGCGGATCCGCCGCGAGGGCTGGGACGTCGAACTCAAGCTCCGTGCGGAGGAGACCTGGGCGGGCGTGCGGTCCGCGCCCGCCGCGCCGCGGCGCGGCGGGCTGGCCACGTTCGTCCTCGGGCTGGCGGTCGTCCTGACGGCGGGCGTCGGCCGCGCCGATGACGCCGCTGGCGACGGCGGTCGCGCGCGGCGGGCGCTCTCACGGCAGTCGTTTCCCTGGTACGACGAGGCGGCCGACCGCTACCGACCGCTCGTCGTCGCCCCGCGAAAGGCGGCGCAGCCGGTGCCGCAGCGTCGGTCCGGTGACGAGGGCCCGGCGGTCGACATGGAAGGGCTCGGCGCCGTGGCGTCGGGCCTGATGCTCGCGGCGCTCGCGGTGACGGTCGGCGGCCTCGTGCTGCTCGTGGTGCGGCACGGGCTCGGCGACGCCAGGATGCGGGCCGAGCCGGCGGCAGCCACGGCGGAGGCGACCTCGTCCGCGGAGCCGGTGGAGTCGCTGCCGGCGGGCGTCCGGCTCGCCGCCGGCGATCTGCTGGCGACCGCCTCGACCCTCGCCGAGGCGGGCGATTTCACGGCGGCGGCGATCCACCTCCATGCCTGGCTGCTCCTCGACCTCGACCGCCGCGGCATCCTGACGCTCGCCCGCGGCAAGACCAACGGCCAATACGCGGCCGAGGTCGCCGCCGCGACGCCCGCTGCGGCCGGCCTGTTCCGCGACTCGACGCGGCTCTTCGAGGACGCGTTCTTCGGGCGGCTGCCCGTCTCGCGAGATGCCTACCTCGATGTCTGGCGGCGCAGGGACCTCGTCGCCTCGTTCCCCGCGACGGTGCCGCCATGACGCTCCGCACGCCGCCAGCCCCGGGACGGCTCACCGCCCCTGCCCGCGCCGTCGGGGCGATCGTGCTCCTCGCGGTCGTCGCAGGCGGCTGCGCGTCCCGGTTGGACACCGACTACGGCACGATCCGCGGCCGGAGCATCAACGGCGTGTCGGCGCTCGTGCAGCTCCTCCGCGACACCGGCCGCGGCACCACCGCCCTCCGCCGCCTGCCGGCCTCGATCGATCCCGACGTCGGGACGGTGGTCGTGGTGGACGACTCGTTCACCGGCCTGCGGCCCGAGGCGCACGACGTGCTCGAGCGTTGGCTGGATGCGGGCCCGTCCCGCGTCCTGCTCCTCGTGCTCCGCGACGACGATGCCTCGATCCTCTACCATCGCGCCGTGGCGGGCCGGGGCGACCTGTCGGCCGCGGATGCCCGCGAAGCGCGGGCCCTCCTCGCCGATGCCGAGCTGGCGCTGGCAGATGCCACCCGTCGTGCCCGCATGGCGACCGCGCCGTTTCCCGACGGCCTCGAGCCCTGCGAGCGCGGCCGGTCCGAGGACGGCATCGCGGTGCGGACCGACGCCGCCGCGGAGCCGATCGTCGCCCGCTGGGAGCTGCACCGTCGTCTCGACGGCGGGTCGGACGCCGATCCGCTGTGGGAGGCCGACGGGGAAGCGATCCTCGTCCGCGTCCGCGCGGGCGACGACGACATCCTCGTGCTCGCCTCCGCCGCACCGCTGCTCAACGGCAGCCTGGTCGATCCCGGCAACCGCCGGCTCGCGGAGCGGCTCGTGGCGCTGCTCCCCGACGGCGAGCGGGTGCTCCTGGCGGGATCGGCCGCGGTGTCGGCCGAGTGCGACGACACCGGCGCCGCCGGCAACGAGGGGGACCAGGCCGCCTGGCGTCTGCTCGCCATCCAGCCGCTGCCGTGGGTGGCCGTGCAGGCGGCGCTGGCGATGGCCGCCTTCTGCTGGTACACCGCACCGATCTTCGGCCGCCCGCGCCGGCTGCGGCAGGATCACGCCCAGGACTTCGGCCACCACGTCGCCGCGCTCGCCAGCCTCGTGGCCAAGTCCCCGGCCGGGGCGGCCTTCAGCCTCGACCGCATCGACCGCTGGCGGCGCGGCGGTCGCGAGCCCGTCACCGTGGCGGCCTCCCGCGGGCCGCAGCGGTCCGCGCCGTCATCGACTTCCCCCGCCACCCGAGGACGACGATCATGAGCATGGATCAGGACACGCCCCCCGCATCCGCGCCGGCGATCGACCGGCGGTTCGATCAGGTCCGCACGGTGATCGACGCCCTCGTCGCCGAGGCGGGCAAGATCTACGTCGGCCAGGGGGCCTTCGTGCGGCTCACGCTCGCCGCGCTCTTCGCCGGCGGGCACGTGCTCATCGAGAGCGTGCCGGGGCTCGGCAAGACGCTGCTCGTGCGGATCCTCGGCGAGACGCTCGGCTGCCGCTTCAGCCGCATCCAGTTCACGGCCGATCTGATGCCGTCGGACATCACGGGGCAGCCCGTGTTCGACGCCCGCACGCAGGAGTTCCGCTTCCGTCCCGGCCCCGTGTTCACGCAGATCCTGCTCGCCGACGAGATCAATCGCGCGCCGGCCAAGACCCACGCGGCCCTGCTGGAGATCATGCAGGAGGGGTGTGTCACCGTCGACGGCACCACCCACCGCATCGAGCCGCCGTTCCTCGTCCTGGCCACGCAGAACCCGCTCGAGTCCGAGGGCACCTACAGCCTGCCGGAGGCGCAGCTCGACCGGTTTCTCTTCAAGATCGTCGTCGACTACCCGACCGCGGCGGAGGAGGACGACATCCTCCGTCTTCACTGCCGGCCGCAGGAGGTGCAGCAGCAGGTGTCCGGCTCGATCCGCACGCTGCTCGATCCGGCGAAGGTGCTCACCGTGCAGCGGCTGTGCCGCCAGGTGAAGGTCGACGACAGGGTCATCTCCTACGTCAATGCGATCGTGCGGGCGACCCGGGAGTGGCCCGCCTTCGCGGTGGGGGCGAGCCCGCGGGCGGGCATCGCGCTGGTCTCGGCCGCCCGCGTACTCGCCGCGTTCGCCGGTCGTTCGTACGCGATTCCCGACGACGTGCGGGAACTGGTGCTGCCCGCCCTGCGGCACCGCGTGATCCTCGCCCCGGAGGCCGAGGTGGCGGGCGAGACGACCGACGGCTGCCTCGCGTCGCTCCTGTCGTCGGTGGAGGTGCCCCGGCTGTGATCGCCCCGACGCGGCTCCTCTGCCTCCTCGCGGTCGTGCCGCTGGTGCCGACGGTGGCGATGTTCGCCGACCACGGTCTGTGGCCGGCCGTCCTCGCGGCCGACCTCGTGGTGGCAGCCGTGGCGCTCGCCGACCTCGCGACGCTCCCGCGCCGGGACACGGTGCTCGTGACGCGCCAGGTGCAGCCGATCGCCACCCGCGGCGCCCCGCACGCCGTGGCGCTGGTGATCACCAACCGTTCCGGCCGGCCGCTCGATCTCGACGTGGTCGACGACGCACCCGACTCGGTGGAGGTGGCGGCGCCGATTCCGCCGCTGCGGATCGCGGCCGGCGCCCGCTGCCGCGTGGAGTCGCGGATCGTGCCGCAGGAGCGGGGCGAACTGCGGCTCGAGGACGTCCACATCCGCACCCGCAGCCGCATGGGACTGTGGCGCGGCCACCGCCGCCTGCCGCTGCCGAGCGTGATCCGGGTCTATCCGGCGCTGCGCCAGATCGGGCGGTACGCGGTCTATGCCCGCGTGAACCGGATGTCCCTGCTCGGGGTGCGGCGGAGCCGGCGGATCGGCACCGACAACGAGTTCGAGCGGCTGCGCGACTACTCCTCCGACGACCAGTTCCGCTCCATCGACTGGCGAGCCACGGCCCGGCGGCTCAAGCTCACCGTCCGGCATCACCAGTCGAACCAGAGCCAGCGTGTCGTGTTCGCCATCGACTGCGGCCGCATGATGGTCAACCGCGCGGAGGGCGAATCGCTCCTCGACGCGGCGCTGGACGCCGCCCTCACGCTGGCCCACGTGGCGCTCGCCCAGCGGGACGAGGCAGGCCTGTTGTGCTACGACGAGGGGGTGACCCGCTGGCTGCCGCCCCGGGCGGGCCGCGGGCAGCTCAACCGGATGATCGAGACCGTGCACGACGTCCAGCCCCGGCTCGTGGAGAGCCGGGCCGACGAGGCGCTCCTCCACCTCCAGCGGCACTGCCGCAAGCGGACGCTTCTCGTCGTGCTCACCAACGTGATCGACGACCGCAATGCCGACCGCATCCGCCGGCATCTGGCCCCGACGGTCGGGCGTCATCTGCCGCTGGTCGCACTGCTCCGCGACCCGGCGGTCTTCGCGCCGCTCGAGGCCTGGGGCCGGCAGGGGCCGGGGGCCGCGGCGGCGGGCGGGCTCGCGCGTGCCGGGGCCGCGGCCGACATCCTGCTGTGGCGCCGCCAGGTGATCGCGGGCCTCGAGGACGACGGCGTGCTCACCGTCGACGCGGCCCCGAAGAGCCTCACCGCCGACCTCGTCAGCGAGTACCTCGCGATCAAGGCCCGCCGCATGCTCTGAGGCCGCGGCCACCGGGCGGGGTCATCGTGCCCGCGTGACACCGTCCGCGGAAGGGGAGTGGGCGATATAGGACTCGAACCTATGACCCCTAGCTTGTCGAGCTAGTGCTCTAACCAACTGAGCTAATCGCCCGCGGATCTACCACGACAGTGTTGCGCCCGATGGGCTGCCAGTCAAGCGAACGCCGTGCGGCCCCGGACCGGGCGGCAGGGCTCACACCAGCCAGTCGGTGAGTCGGCAGAGGCCAGGCGGATTTTGGCAACGGCTCGGCTGACCGGATTAAACTACCATTCGAGATTCACCTCAGGAGCCGCTGTGCAATGGAAAGATTTGGTCTTTCCGACGTTCCTTCTGCGATACCCTTTCCCGATCCGCGGGCGGTCATCGCCGCCGACGCAAAACGGTTTCGAAGGCTCTCGGCCACGGAACGCTGGCAGGAACTATTCGCCCTGAATGCGTGGGGAACCAAACAAGCGGCGGCCTCAGGCCGGCGGAATGAGACCGATCGGCTCTGGGCGGACGAAGAGAATCGGTGGCGGCGGATTCAAGAGGAGTTATTTTCTCGACATGTCCGCTGAGACACCCGGACCGACCGAGCCGTTGCAAGCGGCCCTTGTGCTCGTGATCACAGCGTTGGATCGACGTACGTTGCGGTATGCGCTCATCGGGGGACTGGCCACCGGATTCCGCTCGCGGCCGCGATTTACGAAGGACGTCGATCTGATTCTCGATGTGCCACAGCTCGCGTTGCCCGCGCTCCTCGATGACCTGCATGCGGCAGGCTTCACGTTCGACACGGTGGAGGTCATTCGCGAGTTTACGCAGCATCACCTTGCGGTCCTGTGGTACGACAGCGTGCGCGTCGATTGGCTGAAACCGGTACTCCCGGCGTATCGCCATGTCATCGATACGGCCACGGAGGAAGCGGGTGTTGGCCCGACGATTCGCGTCGCGACTGCAGAGGGCCTGATTCTGTTGAAACTTCTTGCGTTTCGCCTCCAGGATCAGACCGATATCGAGGCCCTGGTCGCGGCGAATCGGGACACGCTCGACGTGGATTGGATCAAAGCCGAATGGCAGGCGATCTACCCGCTTGACGACCCACGCATGGGTTGGCTCGTCAACGAGTTGGCACGGGCTTCGCCCTGACGGCGATTATGACCTGACAGCGCTCGTGATCGGTCCCGACGCCAGCCAGTCGGTGATCACGCGGCCATGCACGTCGGTGAGCCGGAAGTCGCGGCCGCTGTGGCGGTAGGTGAGCTGCGTGTGGTCGAGGCCGAGCAGGTGGAGCATCGTCGCCTGCAGGTCGTGCACGTGCACCGGCTTCTCCACCGCCTTGAAGCCGAGTTCGTCGGTCGCGCCGTACACCGTGCCCCCCTTCACGCCGCCGCCCGCCATCCAGACGGTGAAGCCGTGATGGTTGTGGTCGCGGCCGCTGCCGTCGCCCCCGGCGTTGTTCTGCAGTTCGACCGTCGGCGTCCGGCCGAACTCGCCCCCCCAGAGCACGAGCGTCGACTCGAGCAGGCCCAGGCCGACGAGGTCGTCGAGCAGGGCGCCAATCGCGCGGTCGCACTCGCCCGCGAGCCGGCGGTGGTTCTCCGCGATCTTGTCGTGGCTGTCCCAGGGCTGACCCTCGCCGTGCCACACCTGCACGTACCGCACGCCGCGCTCCACCAGCCGCCGGGCGATCAGCATCTGGCGGCCCTGCACGTCGTCGCCGTAGCGGGCCAGCACGTGGGCCGGCTCCCTCGCGACGTCGAATGCGTCCCCCGCCTCCGACTGCATCCGCCAGGCCAGCTCCATCGAGGCCAGTCGGGCCTCCAGCTGCGGGTCGTGCGGCCGCGCCTCGAGGTGCCTGCGGTCGAGGGAGGCCGTGAGGTCGAGCTGCCGCCGTTGCGTCTCGCGATCCAGGAACGGATGGCGGACGTATTCCACCAGCTCGTCGACCTTCTTTTTCTTCGTGTCGACGTAGGTGCCCTGGTACGCCCCGGGCAGGAAGGCGCTCCGCCAATTTTCCGTGCCCTTGATCGGATAGCCGCCCGGGCACATCGCCACGAAACCGGGGAGGTTTTGGTTCTCGGTGCCGAGTCCGTAGGTCACCCAGGCGCCGGCCGCCGGGCGGACCAGCCGGGCGTCGCCGCAGTTCATGAGCATCAGCGACGGCTCGTGGTTGGGCACGTCGGCGTGCATCGACCGCACGACCAGCAGCCGGTCGGCGTGGCGGGCGACGTGCGGGAAGAGCTCGCTCACCTCCAGTCCGCTCTCGCCGTGCCGCGCGAACGCGAAGGGGGAGGGGAGCGCGGCGCCGGTGCGCCGCTCGGTCGGCAGCTTGTTGGGAATCTCCCGGCCGGCGTACTTCTCGAGCTCCAGCTTGCGGTCGAACGTGTCGAGGTGGCTCGGGCCCCCGTTGGCGAAGATGTGGATCACGGCCCTCGCCGTGCCCGGGAAGTGGGCGGGCCGCGCCGCCATCGACCGGGGCACGCCGCCCGCCGAGGTCGCGGCCCGGGCGTCGGCTTCCAGCAGGCTCGCCGCCCCCAGCCAGCCGAGACCGAGACCCGTGCGCACGAGGGCCGCGCGGCGGGAGCATGACGCCTGCGTGTGGTCGAAGTCGTGCATCATGGAGAGACGCTCCCGGAGAGACACTTCCGGTCCCGCGACCGCTAGTCGACGAACTGAAACTCCGACGTGGCCAAGACCGCCTGCGCGAGCCGGGCCCAACGGTTGAACTCCGGCGGCTTCTCCGCGGCCTGGTCGCGTTCCGCTTCCGACGCCAGCCACGCGACCGCCGCGGTCCGCTCGTCGGCCGAGGGGCCGCGCGAGAGCACCGCCCGCCAGAGCGCCGTGATCCGGGCATCGACGTCGCCGCCTGCCGCCTCCCGCTCGACGCGGTCCGCGACCTTCCGCGCCGCCGTCACGACCAGCGGTGCATTGAGCACGGCCAGAGACTGCTGAGGCACGGTGGTGGGGGTGCGAACGTGCACGGCCGTGTCGGGATTGGCGATGTCGAAGACGCGGAGGATGCCGGGAACGTCCTGCCGGTCGAGGCGGCTGTAGACCGAGCGGGCATGCACCGCGGACTCCGCCAGGGGGTCGACTCCCGGTCCGCCGCGTTGCCGGCTGCCCGCGTCGGCCTGCTGTGCACCGTCGAGCCGCGGCGGAGCGAGCGTGCCGGCGGCGACCAGCATGCCGTCGCGCCAGGCTTCCCAGTCGAGCCGGCGGCGGTTGGCCCGGCCGCAGAGGCGGTTGTCGGGGTCGCGTTCGACGGCGGCAGCCGCGGCGGCGCTCGTCTGCCGCCAGGTGCGGCTGGTGACGAGCTCGCGGTGCAGCCAGCGGAGGCTCCAGTGCCCCTCCTCCACGAACCGTCGCGCCAGGTCGTCGAGCAGCTCCGGGTGGCTCGGCGGCTCGCCCCGCAGGCCGAGGTCGCCGGGCGTGTCGACCAGGCCGCGGCCCATGTGGTGCGTCCAGGCCCAGTTGACGATCACCCGCGGCGCGAGCGGATTGGTCGGCGCGACGATCGCCCGCGCGAGGTCGAGCCGGCCGCTGTCGTGCCGCGACACGGCGGCGCCGCCGAGCAGCTTCGGCAGCCGGCGCTCCACCTTCTCCCCCGGCTTGCCGGGATTCCCGCGCAGGAAGACATGGCTGTCTCCCGGCTTCGCGTTGTCGAGAAACACCATCGCCCGCGGCGGGCCGCCCGCGGCCTCGGAGTTGTGTTTCGTGATCTCCTTCTTGCGACGGCGCAGCTCCGTCTGCTCCGTTCTCGTGGCCACCCGCATCGCCTCCGCCCGCGGCACGACCAGCGGCGTGCCCTGATCGCCGAGAGCCTTGCGCAGTTCGCCGAGCTCCGCGGGCTCGTCGGGCTTCTGCTCGGGGCCGCCGGCGGTGGCGGGGGCGACGCGGGCCGCCAGCCGGGCATAGACCTCGGCGAGCTGCCGGAGGCTTTCGGGCTTCGACGACACGAGCTCCTGCAGCACGAGCGGATTGACGACCTTCGCGGCGGGCGACTCGCCCCACGATGCGACGACCGCGGCGACGGCCGGCCCCACCTCGGGATCGGGCTTCCCGCGGGCGGCGGCCCAGGCTCCGAAGATCGGGTGCGCGGGCTTCGCCCCGTCGAGCAGCCGCTTGAGCCGGTCGAGCATCAGCTGCTCCATCTCGTACGCGTCGGCGAGTCGTGGCGGCCGGTTGTCGGCGGACCGCGGCGTGGGGCGGGCGGTCTCGAGAAAATAGTCGGCCGCGTGCGCCACGGCCTCGCGGGTCGCCCGGGCGTGTACGGCGTCCTCGTGCGCGACGACGTCGGCCTCGAGCTGCTCGAGCTTCGCGGCGAAGGCTTCGGCCTCCGGCCCCGGCGGGCTCCCGCCCACCACGGGCAAATCCTCCGGGATGTGACCGCTCGCGAAGATGCCGTGGAGCGCGTAGTAGTCGGTCGCGGCGAGCGGCTCGTACTTGTGGTCGTGGCAGCGGGCGCAGGCGACGGTGAGGCCCATCAGGCCGCGGGTCACCAGGTCGATCCGGTCGTCGATGATGTCGTGCGTGTTGCCGAGAAACGTGCGGCCGACCGTGAGAAATCCCAGCGCCGCGAGGTCGCTCGTCGGCACGGCCGGATCGATGCGGTCGGCGGCCAGCTGCAGGGTGACGAAGGCGTCGTAGGGCAGATCGCGGTGCAGGGCGTCGATCACCCAGTCGCGATAGGTCCAGGCGAACGGATACCGCGGGTCCTGATTGTCGAACGCGTAGCCCATCGTGTCGGCGTAGCGGGCGATGTCGAGCCACTTTCGCGCCCAGTGCTCGGCATGCTCGCGGGACGCGAGGAGCCGGTCGACCGCGGCGCGAAACGCCGCATCCGCCGCCTCGGGGCCGGCGGCCGCCGCGGCACAGAACGCGTCGGCCTCGTCGGCGGAGGGGGGCATGCCGGTCAGATCGTAGAAGAGCCGGCGGATGAGGTCGCGCGGTTGCGCCTCCGCGGAGGGCTCCAGGCCGGCGGCCGCGAGGCCGGCCCCGATGAACCGGTCGATCGCCGTCGTCGACCAGTCGGCCCGCACCGCCGGAGCGAGTGACTCGGGCAGATCCGGCGGCTGGTGCCGGGCAGGCGGCACGAAGGCCCAGTGCGACTTGAGCGCCTCTGCGAGCCGCTCTTCCATGGCGGCCGCGCGGCTCGCAGGCGGGGCGTCGCCGGCATCGCCGCCCGGTCCGCTCCAGGGCGCGCCGGCCGCGACCCAGGCTTCGAGCGTGGCGACCTCGTCGCCGGAGAGCTTTTCATCCGGCGGCATGGCCAGGCCGTCGGCGTGCCGCACGGCGGCGACCAGCCGGCTCTTTGCGGCATCGCCGGGAACGACCACCGGACCGGTGTCGCTGCCGGCGAGCATCGACCGGCGGCTGTCGAGCCGCAGGCCGGCCTCGGCGAGCTTGTCGCCGTGGCATCGCTGGCACTTCGCCGTCAAGAGCGGCCGCACCTTCGATTCGAAGAGCGTTTCGAGTTCCCGCGACGTCGCTTCGGCGGCGGCGGACGGGAAGGTCGGCACCGCCGCGGCGACGGCCGCGACGAGCGGGAGCACGAAGCGGCTGTGGCTGCCGAGATGGCTCATGATGCGGGGGCCGGAGGCGGGAGGCCCAGCCCGCCGTTCGGCCGTCTGGCGGGCCCGGAAGGCTCACGTCAATTCTATTATAATCGGCTGCCAGAGCCGATTGCACGCGACGATTCCGCCAAAACCCGCTGGAAAGGGGAGGGTACGTGCGGTTTGCGGCGGTGCTGTCGTCCGGTTGGTGTGGGGAAGGTGTGGGGAAGGCGTGGGGGCCACTGTGGCGGGCCGCCGCAGCCGGATACGATCGGCCGACGAGGTGGCCGCAGCCGGAGCCCGAACCGGGATTCGCGTTCCAGCCAGCCGCGTTCCAGTCAGCCGCGTTCCAGTCAGCGTCGTTCCAGTCAGTCAGGCAGACCGCATTCCTGCGGGAGCGGGTTCCGGAGTGGGCCCAGATGGACAGTCAGGAGCGTTCTCGCGGCGCCATGGATGAATGTGCCCAGACGACGAGGCCGGTCCTGCGGAGGCTCGCGATGGCCGTCTGCCTCGGTGTGGTCCGCGTGGCGTTCGGCGGCTGCGCCACAGCGAACGATGCCGTCACCGATCCCGCGCTGGGCAGGGAGGCGGTGGTCTTCCGCGAGCAGGTCTTTCCCGCGGACGACCGTCCCACGCCCTCCTGCCACGCGAGCACGATCGTCGACCTCGGCCAGGGAGAGTTCGTGGCTGCCTGGTTCGGTGGCGAGAAGGAGGCCGCCGCCGACGTCGGCATCTGGGTGGCGAGACATTCGGGCGGCCACTGGAGCCGGCCGCAGGAGGTCTGCGTCTGGCGGGATCCCGACGGCAGCCGCCGTCCCTGCTGGAACCCGGTGCTCTTCACGATGCCGGACGGGTCGTTGGCGCTCTTCTACAAGGCGAGCGGCAGCCCGAAAAGCTGGCAGGGGCTCGTGCGCACGACCGCCGACGGCGGCGCGACCTGGAGCGAGCCGCAGCCGATCCGCCCCGATCCGCGGACCGCGACGACGCTCGCCGGCGTGCCGGTCGGGCCGGTGAAGAACAAGCCGGTGACGCTGGCCGACGGCGCGATCGTCGCGCCGTCGAGCACCGAGGACGACGGCTGGCGGGTGCACTTCGAGCGGTCGACGGACGGCGGCAAAACCTGGCGGGTGATCGGGCCCGTCAACGACGGCAGGGCGATCGCCGCGATCCAGCCGAGCATCCTCCGGCTGGACGGCGGCCGGCTGGTGGCCCTGGGCCGCACGCAGAACAAGCGGCTGTTCCGCGTCGAGAGCCCCGACGGCGGACTCACCTGGGGCGAGATGACGCTCACCGACCTGCCGAATCCGAACTCCGGCACCGATGCCGTGACGCTCGCCGACGGCCGTCACCTGCTGGTCTACAACCACACGGAGCAGGGCCGCTCGCCGCTGAACGTGGCGATCAGCGGCGACGGCGTCGCGTGGACACCGGTCGTGACGCTCGAATCGGCGCCGGGAGAGTATTCATACCCGGCCGTCATCCAGGCTGCCGACGGTCTCGTGCACGTCACCTACACCTGGAACCGCCGCACGATCGTCCACGTCGTGCTCGATCCGGCGAAGCTCCGGGGACGGTGACGCACGCCTCCGCAGGGCAGGTCTCCGCTCCGTCTTGTTGCGAATCGCGTCTTCTCACGCAGTGCAGGCCGCTCTTCCCGATGCCCGAGCGACAGGTCACCGATGCCCCGCAGGGCCACATGCTCACCAACGCCGCGGTGTGGTCCCCCGACGCGCGGTGGATCGTCTACGACACGCGGTCGAGTCCCGACGGCGCCATCTTCGACGGCACGCGGATCGAGCGGGTGGACGTCGAGACGGGGCGGGTCGAACTGCTCTACGAGTCGCGGCAGCGGGCCTGCTGCGGCGTGGTGACGGCGAGCCCCGTGGACGACCGGGTGGTCTTCATCCTCGGCCCCGAGAACCCGACAGGCGACTGGCGGTATGGCGCGGCGCGGCGGCAGGGCGTGGTGGTGCGGGTCGCGCGGCCGGGCCGGATCGAGCCGCTCGACGCCCGCGACCTCGTGCCCCCGTTCACGCCCGGAGCCCTCCGTGGCGGCAGTCACGTCCACATGTTCAGCCCCGACGGCGGGCTCGTCAGTTTCACTTACGAGGACGCCCTCTTGGACGCGCCGCCGGCTGCCGCGGCCGCCGGGACGGCGCGGCAGAAAAACCTCCGCGGCGTCGGCGTGAGCGTCTGCGGCCGGCCCGTCCGCGCGCCGGCGACACATCCGCGGAACCACGACGGCTCGGCCTTCACGGTGCTCGTGACGCGGCTCGCCGACGGGCCCGAGCCCGGCGGCGACGAGATCGCGCGGGCCTGCGAGGAGGCGTGGATCGGCACGGACGGCTACGCCCGGCCCGACGGCTCGCGGCAGCGGCGGGCGCTCGCGTTCCAGGGGACGGTGGCCGTGCCGGGCGGCCCGTCCGCGGAGCCGCGACAGATCGCCGAGGTGTTCGTCTGCGACCTGCCCGACGACCCGGCCGACCTGGAGATCGCGGGCGCCGATCCGCTCGCGGGCACGGTCACGACGCGTCCCGCGCCGCCCCGTGGCGTCCGGCAGCGGCGGCTGACCTTCACCGCCGGTCGGCGGCATCCGGGCATCCAGGGGCCGCGTCATTGGCTGCGGTCGAGCCCCGACGGGGCGCGGATCGCGTTCCTGATGCGTGACGAAGCGGGCATCGTGCAGCTATTCACGGTGAGTCCCTCCGGCGGCCCGCCCGTGCAGCTCACCCGCGATCCCTGGAACGTGGCCAGCTGCTTCACGTGGAGCCCCGACGGCGGACGCATCGCCTGCATCGGCGACGGCCGCGTGCGGCTGGTCGACGCGGCGGGTGGCGGAAGCACGCCGCTCACCGAGGCCGCTTCCGGGCCGCCGCGGCCGGAGGCCTGCGTGTATTCGCCGGACGGCCGACGGATCGCGTTCATGCGCCGTGTGGCCGGCCCCGGCGGCCCGCACAACCAGATCTTCGTCGTCGACGCGCCGGCGTGACTGACGGCGGCATGCGTTCCCTCGCCGCGGCCGGCGCCGTCACGTCTCCCAAGGCCGATCCGGTCAGGGCAGCCGTTCAGAGCAGCCGTTCAGAGCAGCCGGCGGTATTCCTCGATCGTCAGCCGGCAGGTCCTCTCCCAGCTGAACCGGCGGCAGTTGGCCTGCCCCCTGCGGATCAGCGCGTCGCGGTCGATCGATCCGGCCAGCGCCCGGTCGAGCACGTCCACGAGCGATTCCTCTTCCCGCGGATCGAAATACTCGGCCGCGTCTCCGCCGACTTCGGGCAGCGACGTGGCGTTGCTCGAAAGCACGGGGCAGCCGAGCGTCATCGCCTCCAGGATCGGCAACCCGAAGCCCTCGTAGAGGGACGGGAAGACCATGTATTCGGCCGAGCGGATCAGCGCCTGGAGCGTCGCCGCGGGCTGGAACCCGAGAAGCTTCACGCAGCCGGAGAGGCCATGGGCGGCGACGAGTTCGCCCAGCCTCCGCCTGTCCTCCGCGTCGAACCCGCCGGTCAAGAGCAGCTGCATACCGGCTCGCGCGAGCGACTCCCGCCGCCTGCCCAGCGACCGGAGCAGAAACTCGTGGTTCTTGTGCGGCCAGGCCTTGGCCGGGAAGACCATGTAGCGGCCGAGGCTCCGCACCCAGGCCTGCGCTGCGGCGGACGTCTCCGGCAACTGCGGGTCGTCCGCCGCCAGATGCGTGACCACGACCCGCTCGGGGGCGATCCCCAGCCGGTCGACGATCGTCTCCTTCGTGAACTCCGAGTTGGCGAAGAACAGGTCGCCTCGATCGGCATAGAAGGTGTAGAGCATCCGGCGTCGCAGCAGCGAGACGTCGTCGAAGAACTGCGGCAGGTCGAAGTCCTGGATGTCGTGAAAGGTCACCAGCAGTTTCATCCGCGGCGAGAGGGCGAGCCGTCCGGCCGCGGGACAGACCGCGTAGTTGCTCAGCTCGTGGAGGATGATCGGCCCGGGGTGCAGCGACCACGCGGCGGGCGTCGTCGGTGTCGACTGACCGCCTCCGTCAGCCCAGCTCCGCAGGCCCTGTACGGCGGTGTCGGGGAGGATGCGGCGGGCCAGCCGTCCCAGCCGGCCGCGGAGGGATCGCCGCGGCGTCGCCACGGACGGCGAGGCGGGAAAATTGACGAGCTCCAGCCGGCAGCCCGACAGCAGCTCGGCCGTGGACGGCCGCCGCAGCCGCTGCTCGAGCTGGCGGGCGTATGTGCCGGTGCCGCCCGACCTGCTCACCTCCAAGCCCTGGCCGTCGACGACCAGCAGCGGGCACGCCGGGTCGAAGACATCGATCGGGTCGGTCGGTTTCGGCACCTGTTCCGCCACCTGCGTCTCCTGGGCGCGGCCCGCGGAGGTGCCGACTCCGGGCGTCGACCGCCCGCGGCCAGACCGCGGTTCGCGCCGCGGCCCGGCGTCCAGAGGATAGTTCCCCGAAAACGACTTTCCCACCCGGGAGCGCGGGCGTCGACGGGCCGCGCGTGTCCGGCCGCGATACGATGAGAGCCGCGAGGAACGGCGGCCGCGGTCCGGCTGCCGCAGGGACCGATCTGGAGGAGGGCGTCCGATGAACGTCTGCCGCCGGCATGCCGCGGCGTGGTGGTGCGCGGCCGTGGTGGCGTGCGTCTTGCCACGGGCGACGCACGCCCGGCCCGCAGCCGGGAGCGGCCCTCCTGCAGTGCCTTCAGTACTGGGCGTGGTGATCGACCATCTGCCCGCCACCGGGAGGCAGTACGTCGGCTCGCCGAGCCTCGCCATCCTGCCCGACGGAAGCTACGTGGCGACGCACGATTTCTTCGGCCCGGCCAGCAGCGAGTGGACCTCCGCGATCACCGACGTCTTCGCCAGCGGCGACCGCGGGGCGAACTGGACGAAGGTCGCGCGGATCGAGGGGGCGTTCTGGTCGAGCCTCTTCGTGCAGTCAGGCGGGCTGTACCTGCTCGGGCCGACCCGGCACCACGGCCCGCTCGTGATCCGGCGCAGCGGCGACGGGGGCCGCACCTGGACCACGCCCGCCGATGCCAGGACCGGCCTGCTCGCCGAGGGTGAATTTCACACGGCGCCGATGCCCGTGCTCCTGCACGCGGGCCGCATCTGGCGGGCGGTCGAGGATGCCAGCGGCGGCAAGGAGTGGGGCAAGCGGTACATGGCGATGATGCTCTCGGCACCGCTCGACGCCGACCTGCTCGACCGGGCGAGTTGGACCTTCTCCAATGCGATCCCACGCGACCCCGCTTGGCTCGGCGGTCGCTTCACCGGCTGGCTCGAGGGCAATGCCGTGGCCACCGCCGACGGCCGCGTGCTCGACATCCTGCGGGTGGAGGCCGGCGGGATCGAGAAGGCGGCCGTCGTCGCGGTGAGCGCCGACGGCCAGGCCGCCTCGTTCGATCCGGCCACCGGCTTCATCGACCTGCCGGGCGGCGCCAAGAAGTTCGCGATCCGCCGCGACCCCGCGGCCGGCGCGGGGCCCGTCTGGTGGATGCTCTCCAACCCCGTGCCGCCCGCCTTTGCCGGCAAGGCCAAGCCCGCCTCGGTCCGCAACACGCTCGTGCTGTCGCGGTCGGAGAATCTCCGCGACTGGGATCGCCGCTCCATCATCCTCCATCATCCCGACCATGTCCGGCACGGCTTCCAGTACGTCGACTGGCTCTTCGACGGCGACGATCTGGTCGTCGTCAGCCGCACCGCGTGCGACGACGATGGCGGCGGCGCCCACAACTTCCACGACGCCAACTTCCTCACGTTCCACCGCGTGAAAAACTTCCGTACGCGATCGATGGCCGACTCCCCCGTCGATCCCGCCCCGCTCGGCTGGTGAGCCCATGCACGAGAACTCGGCGAGTGTGCGTGTCCGCGTCGCGATGCTGTCGCTCGTCGCCGCCGTCGTCGGCTGCGCGCGGTCGCCCGAGGAGGCGACCCTCGGCGAGGTGCGCCGGCTCGGCGGCCGCGCCGCGTCGATCCACCGCCTCGACCTCGCCCACACGGCGGCCGCCGATGCCGACCTGGCGAGACTGACGGCGATCGGCGGCGACGCGCTGGCCGGCGTCGAGGAACTCGATCTCACGCACACCGGCATCTCGGACCGCGGGCTCGTATCGCTGCAGGCGTTTTCGGGATTGAAGAAGCTGTCGCTCACGCTCACGGGCGTCACCGACGCCGGGCTCGCAGCGCTCAAGCCGTTGGAGAGGCTCGCCGACCTGGCCTTGGTCGAGACCGGGATCACCGACGCCGCCGTCGAGCCGCTCTCTTGTCTCACGGGAGTGCGGCGGCTCGTGCTCCTGCGGACCCGCCTCAGCGAGTCGGGCATTGCGCGGCTCCGGCAGTCACTGCCGGAAGCGGAGATTCACGTCGAGCCGGCGGCCGTCCGCGGGCGGAGGGCCGCCCGATGACCCGCCGCCCGGGGTTCACGCTCGTCGAGCTGCTCGTGGTCGTGGCGATCATCGGCCTGCTCGTCGGCCTGCTCGTGCCGGCGGTGCAGGCGGCCCGCGAGGCGTCGCGGCGGTCGCAGTGCGGCAACCATCTCCGCCAGATCGGCCTGGCCCTGCAGGCGCACGAGGGAGCCAAGGGCCGGCTCCCGGCGGGCAGCACCGACCCGGTGGTCGACGGCGTCTGGAACTGGGCCGAGACACCCGACGCGAAGCACCACGGCTGGCCCACGCTCATCCTGCCCTACCTCGAAGCGGCCAACATGGCGTCGTCGTTCGTGCCGCAGAAGTCGGCCTTCGACGCGGCCAATCGGCCGGTGGCGGGGATCGTGATCCCGATCTACCGCTGTCCGTCGTTTCCCGGCACCTCGTTCGCCACCGATCCGCTCTACCTGGCGCTCGGCACGCCGTATGCGCTGCGGAATTACGTGGCGCTCGGGGCCACGACGGCGGGGAAGCTCTACTGGGAGCCGTCGTTTCGCACGCCCGAGACGCAGGACGGCGGCATCTACCCGCAGTCCAAGACGCGGTTTCGCGAGATCACCGACGGGCTCTCGCGGACGATCCTCGTCTCCGAGACCCGCGAGCAGCGGGCCGCGGCCTGGATCGACGGTTCGACCGCCAGCATCACCTCCCGCCGGATCGACGCCAACAACGCCCCGACCTACACCGGTCCCGAGAACGCGCTCAACTACGTCCCCTATTACCGCTACGGCGGCGGCCAGTCGATCGACATGGACTACGGGCCTTCGAGCGCCCACGCCGGCGTGGTGGGGCAGCTTCGCGCCGACGGCTCCGTGGAGTTTCTCGCCGACTCCACGGCCGCCTCCGTCTACGACGCCCTCGTCACCCGTGCCGGATCGGACTGACCGCGCCGTCGGCCGATTTGCCACGGCAGGCGGCGGGGGATAGGTTGCGTCGGTCGAGTGGCGGTCTTCCATCCGCCCCGGCGCCGCGCCTGCCGGAGGCTGCCCGCGATGACAGCGTCGAAGACCTCGATCCTCGTGCAGTCGTGCCGCCGGGTCGCGCTGCCGCTCGGCTGCCTCGTGGCGCTGGCGCAGGCCGTGCCGTCCGCGGCCGCAGCCGAATCGACGAAGCTGGCGGAGCCGCTGGCGGCGATCCGCGGCGTGGGCCGCGAGGGCGCCGGCAACGCGGCGGCCGCGATCGCCTGGCGGACGGTCGTGGCCGGCGACGCGGCCGGGATTCCGGCCGTGCTCGCCGCGATGGACGGCGCGAATCCGCTGGCGGCCAACTGGCTCTCGGCCGCGGTCGACGCGCTGGCGACCGGCCACGGCCCGGTGCCGCTCGACGGCCTGCGGGCGTTCCTCGCCGACACCCGCCACGATCCCCATGCCCGGCGGCTCGCCTACGAGCTGATCCGCGACCGCGATCCAAACGCCGCCCGCGGGCTCATCGCGGGGATGCTCGACGATCCCTCGGGCGAGCTGCGCCGCGACGCGGTGGAACGGGAGGTCGATGCCGCCGCGGCGGCGAAGAAGGAGGGCCGCAAGGACGATGCGATCGCCGGCTATCGCACGGCGCTCGCGGCCGCGCGGGACGTCGACCAGATCAAGGCGATCGACGCGGCGCTCGAGGGGCTCGGCCAGACGGTCGACCTGCCCAGGCAGTTCGGCTTCCTCATGCACTGGCAGGTGATCGGCCCGTTCGACAACACGGAGGGCCGCGGGTTCGCCGCCGTGTATCCTCCCGAGGAGCGGGTCGACCTGGCGGCGCCGGTCGCCGGCCGCGACGGGCCGGTGTCGTGGAAGCCGCTGGCCACGACCGACCCCTACGGCATGGTCGACCTCAACCCCGCGTATCCGGCCGAGGGCGGCCTCAAGGAGGTGCTGGCCTACGCGTTCACCGAGTACGAGGCGGCCGAGGTCCGCGACGCCGAGCTGCGGCTGGGCTGCAAGAACGCCTGGAAGATCTGGCTCAACGGCCGGCTCCTGTTCGGCCGCGACGAATACCACCGCGGCATGAAGATCGACCAGTATCGGCTGCCGATCCGACTGGAGCGCGGCCGCAACACGATTCTCGTGAAGCTCTGCCAGGACGGCCAGAAGCAGGAGTGGACGAAGGAGTGGCAGTTCCAGCTGCGGGTCTGCGACGCTGGCGGCACGGCGCTGCTCGCCGTCGATCGGTCGCCGAGCCCCGCCGCCCCGGCCGCGGAGAAGAATCGATGAACGCCAGCCGCTTCATCGCACGTCTCATGCTCGCCACGCTGGCGACGGCGTGCGGCCTCGCCTCGGCAAAGCAGTCTTGGGCGCAGCCGGCGGCTGCTCCACAGGTGGCCGCCGGCCAGGCCGGGTGGCCGCGGTTCCTCGGTCCCGGCGGCGACGGTGTGGCGTCCACGGCCGCCCTGCCCGCCGAACTGACGCCGTCCAGCCGGTCGTGGGCGGTCGACCTGCCCGGCCGCGGCCTCTCGGGCGTGCTCGTCGTCCCCGGCCGGCTCGTCGTCACCTGTTCGAGCGGCCCGGAGCAGTCGCGGCTGCACGTCGTCTGCCTCGATCCCGCCGACGGCCGCACGCTCTGGCACCGGCAGTTCCGCGCCACCGGCCGCACGATGTGCCATGCGAAGACGAGCGTGGCCGCGGCCACGCCCTGCACCGACGGCAGCCGCATCTTCGCGGCGTTCTCCTCGAACGACGTCGCCTGCCTCGACTTCGACGGCAACCTCCTCTGGCTGCGCGGGATCACCTCCGACTACGCCAACGTCAGCAACAGCCTCGGCATGGCCAGCTCGCCCGTGGCGACCGACGGCACGCTCGTGCTGCAGGTGGAGAACGACAGCGAGAGCTACGCGCTGGGGCTCGACGCGACGACCGGCGTGAACCGCTGGAAGATCGACCGCCCGAAGGCGGCCAACTGGACGAGCCCCGCGGTGCTGCGGCCCGACCTCGTGGCCCTGCAGTCGAAGACCGGCATCGATGCCGTACGGGTGGCCGATGGCAGCGTGGCGTGGAGCTACGGTGACGGCGGCTCCACGATCCCGTCGAGCTGCCTGCACGCAGGCATCCTCTGCGTGCCCTCGCACGGCATCACGGCGCTGGCGTTGGACGCCGCCGACGCGGCCGCGGAGCCCAGGCAGCTGTGGCGGAGCAACCGGCTCTCTCCGGGCACGGCGAGCCCGATCGCCGTCGGCGACACGGTGCTGGCGATCAGCAAGGGGGACGTGCTCACCGCCGGCAGCCTGGCGACCGGCGAGCGTCTCTGGCAATTGCGGGTGGAGGGCCCCTTCTCCGCGACGCCCGTCTCCGACGGCAGGCTCGTGGCCTGCGTCAACGAGAAGGGTCTCGTGCAGCTGGTCGACGTCACCGGTGCGGAGCCGAAGCTCGTGTCGTCGCTCGACCTCGGCGACGAGATTCTCGCGTCGCCGGCGCTGGCCGATGGCGGCCTCTACCTGCGCAGTAACACGAAGCTCTACAAGGTCGGCCGCTGACGTTCGCCGCCGGTGTGCCGCCTCGCGAACGGCCTTGCCTCGCGGCCCGTGCGCCGCCGATACTCTGGTTTTTCGGGGCCGCGGCGGTCCCGGCCCCCAGCCCTCCCACTCCGGTCCCCCACACACCATGCCCAGCGTCCGCTTTGCCGATGGCGTCGTCCGCGAGTTTTCCGAGGGCCTCTGCCTGGCCGACGTGGCGGCCGAGACCGGTGCCGCGGCGGCGAAGAAGAAGCGGCCGATCGCGGCGCTGCTCGACGGCAAGGCCGTGGGGCTCGACGCCCCGCTGCCCGCGGGCGAGGCGACGGTCGAATGGCTCGCCGCCGGCGATCCGCGGGCGCTGCCGGTGATGCGGCACTCGACCGCCCACATCATGGCCCGCGCCGTCATGCGGCTCTTCGAGGGCGTGGAGCTGGCCTTCGGCCCCACCGTCGGCGAAGGCTTCTACTACGACATGCGGGCGAGCCGCCCGATCACCGACGAGGACCTGCCGCGGATCGAGGAGGAGATGCGGAAGATCATCGCCGCCGACGAGGCCTTCGAGCGGGTGGAGGTGCCGCGGGGCAAGGCGGTCGAGATCGTCCGCGACCTCGGCCAGCCGCTGAAGGTGGAGCACATCGAAACGGGCCTGGCCGAGCATCCCACGCTTTCCTTCTACCGCCAGGGGGAGTTCGTCGACCTCTGCCGCGGGCCCCACGTGCCGAGCCCCGGCTGCATCGGCGCCTTCAAGCTCACGAACATCGCCGGCGCCTACTGGAAGGGGGACGCCAACAACGCCCAGCTCCAGCGGCTCTACGGCACCGCCTGGTTCTCGCAGGAGGATCTCGACGCCCACCTGGCGGCGCTGGAAGAGGCCCGCAAGCGCGATCACCGGGTGCTCGGCAAGCAGCTCGACCTCTTCACGACGAGCCCGCTCGTCGGCTCGGGGCTCGTGCTCTGGATGCCGAAGGGGGCCGTGCTCCGCGGCGTGCTCGAGTCGTTCGTCCGCGACGAGCTGGCCGCGCGGGGCTACCAGCCGGTCTACACCCCGCACATCGGCAAGGTCGACCTCTACAAGATCTCGGGCCACTACCCTTACTACGCCGACAGCCAGTTCAAGCCGATCGTGATGAGCGACGACGAGCAGTACCTGCTCAAGCCGATGAACTGCCCGCACCACACGATGATCTTCAAGGCCCGGCCGCGGAGCTACAAGGAGCTGCCGTTGAGGCTGGCGGAGTTCGGCACCGTCTACCGCTACGAGCAGTCGGGCGAGCTCGGCGGCATGACGCGGGTCCGCGGCTTCACCCAGGACGACGCCCACATCTTCTGCACGCACGAGCAGGTGGAGCATGAGGTGGAGGGCTGCATCGACTTCACGCTCAAGGTGCTCGAGAGCCTCGCCTTCGACAACTTCCGGGTGCGGCTCGGCTTCCGCGACCCGAAGAGCGACAAGTACGTCGGCCCGCCGGCCCGCTGGGACGAGGCGGAGGCCGCGATCGAGCGGGTGGCCCGCCGCATGAACCTGCCGGGCTGCGAGCCGGAGCCGGGCGAGGCCGCCTTCTACGGCCCGAAGATCGACTTCGTCGTGCACGACTCGCTCGGCCGCGAGTGGCAGCTCGGCACGGTGCAGCTCGACTACAACCTGCCGAGCGCGGAGCGGTTCAACCTCGAGTACATCGGCGCCGACAACGCCCGGCACCAGCCGGTGATGATCCACCGCGCTCCCTTGGGCAGCATGGAGCGGTTCGTGGGCGTGCTCATCGAGCACTTTGCGGGGGCGTTTCCCCTGTGGCTGGCGCCCGAGCAGGTCCGCGTGCTGCCGGTGAGCGAGAAGAGCGAGGCCTATGCCAGGCAGGTGCAGGCGCGGCTGGAGGCGGCGGGCCTCCGCGTGGGCGTCGACCTGGCCGCCGAGAAGCTCGGCGCGAAGGTGCGGACGGCGCAGCTCGACATGATCCCGGTGATGATCGTCTGCGGCCCGCGGGACGAGGCGGCCGGCACGGTGAGCCTTCGCGACCGGATCGACGGCGACCTCGGCGCGATGAGCCTGGAGGCGGCGGTCGAGCGGCTGCGGGACGAGAACGCCCGTCGCGCCGTCCGCCACAAGCCGAAGCCGCTGGCGGTGGCCGGCAGCGCGGCGGCGGGTGGCGACGACTACTGAAGACGCCGGATGCTCGGCTGATCGGATGAAGGCGTGGCGGCCGCCGTGGCCGCGGGAGCGGATCGACATGCCCCGGTTCGCCCTGCTCGAGCACACAGCCGCTCCCGACGACCCTGCGGGCCGGCACTTCGATCTGCTTCTCCAGGCGGGATCGGCCTGCCGCACCTGGCGGCTGCTGGACCTGCCGCAGCCGGGCGGCGAACCGGTGGCGGCGCTGGAACTGCCGCCGCATCGGCTCGTGTGGCTCGACCACGTCGCCGGCGAGGTGTCGGGCGGCCGCGGGTTCGCCACCCGCGTCGATGCCGGCACGTATGAACTCGTGTCGGGCGACGCCGCGGATCTCGCGGCAGTGACGTCCTGCGTGATCGCGGTCACGGGGGAGACGCTCGCCGGCCGGCTGCGGCTGGAGGCGGTCGATCGCGGCTGGGCCGTGCGGCTCGATTGAAGCCGCGGCGGCCGCCTGACATCATGACGGCTCACCGGATCAGAGCGTGGTGCAGTCGTCGCGGGGAGCCAGCCATGTCTACCGTTCGTTCGTCGTGTCGCCTCGTCATCGATCGTCTGTGCGCACGTCGTGCGGCGGCAGTCGTGCTGCTCTGCGGCGCGTCGGTGGTGACGGCACAGGCGCGTGCCGCCGACCCGGCCGCGGCGACCGAGACGATCCGGCTCTGGAAAGGCGATGCGCCGGGGGCGCTGGGCACGGCCGACCAGGACGTGCCGGTGGTCTTCTGGTGGCCGGTGGCGGGCGCGAAGGAGCCGACGGCGGCCATCGTCGTCTGCCCGGGGGGCGGCTACGGCGGCCTGGCCGACCACGAGGGCAGCGACTATGCCAAGTGGCTCAACGCGCAGGGCATCGCCGCCTTCGTGCTGCGGTATCGGCTGGGCAGCAAGGGCTACCGCCACCCCGTGATGCTCGGCGACGTGTCGCGGGCCATGCGAGTGGTGCGGGCGGAGCACGCGCGGCTGGGCGTCGATCCCGCCCGGGTGGGTGTGATGGGCAGCTCCGCGGGAGGCCACCTGGCGGTGACGCTCCTGACGCACGGGGACGATGGCGACGCGGCCGCTGCCGATCCCGTCGACCGCCAGCCCTCGCGGCCCGCCCTCGGCATCCTCTGCTATCCGGTGGTCAGCATGCTCGATGCCAACGGCCACGCCGGCTCGCGCCGCAACCTGCTCGGCGAGAATCCTCCCGCGGAGCTCGTGCGGGAGCTGTCCGGCGAACTGGCGGTGAACGACACGACGCCCCCCGTCTTCGTCTGGCACACGATCGAGGACAAGTCGGTGAAGCTCGAGGGCGTACTCGACCTGGCGGCGTCGCTGCGGCGGCACGGCCGGCCGTTCGAGCTGCACGTCTACGAGAAGGGCGCCCACGGGATCGGCCTGGGCTTCAAGCCCTACGATGGGTTCACGCCGGAGCGGCTGCACCCCTGGACCGTCGAGTGCCGCCGCTGGCTCGGCGAGCAGGGTTTCGCCGGCCGCTGATGCGGGTCGCGCGAGTTGTCCTCGATCGTCAAGCGTCGTGCACCGGGGTTGCCCACGCCCCATCGCCGGACGTTCGCTACGGCCCTCCGGGGCCTTCGCTCACTCGGAGATGACTGCGCTTCGTCATCCTGACTGCGCTGGTCATCTACGCCGGCTCCCGGGGCATGGGCAACCCCGGCCGTCGCACACCTCCGGCTGATCGGGCTCGGATACCGTTGCCGGCCTGCCCCTTCTGGCGCGAGCGTATGATGGAGCCTCCGGCCGGGCAGCCGCCCGCCGTGCCGCCCCGCGCCGACAGGAGTCGTCCCGATGAAGCCCCGTGAAGTGCTCGCGATGTGCCGCGAGAAGGAAGTGAAGGCCGTCGACCTGCGGTTCGCCGATTTCCTCGGTGCATGGCAGCACTTCACGATTCCCGTCGGCAAGCTCGAGGAAGACACCTTCGACGACGGCCTCGGCTTCGACGGCTCGAGCATCCGCGGCTGGCAGGCGATCAACGAGAGCGACATGCTGCTCGTGCCGGTGCCCGATTCGGCCTTCGTCGATCCGTTCGCGCAGATCCCCACGCTCGTGATGGTCTGCAACGTGCAGGATCCGCTCACCCGCGAGGACTATTCCCGCGACCCGCGGAACGTCGCCCGCAAGGCGGCGAACTATCTCAAGGGCACCGGCATCGCCGACACCTGCTTCATCGGCCCCGAGGCCGAGTTCTTCGTGTTCGACGACGTGCGGTTCGACCAGAACGCCCACGAGGGCTACTTCCACGTCGACTCGGCCGAGGCCGAGTGGACCCGCGGCCGCGCGGAGGGGCCGAACCTGGGCTACAAGCTGCGGCACAAGGAGGGCTACTTTCCCTGTCCGCCCTCGGACCAGCTCATGGATCTGCGCAACGAGATGATGCAGACCATGATCCAGTGCGGCATCGACGTCGAGGCGCAGCACCACGAGGTGGCGACGGCCGGCCAGTGCGAGATCGACATGCGGTTCCAGGAGCTGGTGCGGATGGCCGACCAGATGTGCCTCTACAAGTACATCGTCAGGAACGTCGCCCGCCGCGCGGGGAAGACCGTCACGTTCATGCCCAAGCCGCTCTACGGCGACAACGGCTCCGGCATGCACACCCACATCTCGCTCTGGAAGGACGGCCATCCGCTCTTCGCGGGCTCGGGCTACGCGGGCCTCTCGGAGATGGCCCTGCACGCGATGGGGGGCATCCTGCGGCATGCCCCCGCGCTGCTGGCCTTCACCAACCCCACCACCAACAGCTACAAGCGGCTCGTGCCCGGCTACGAGGCGCCGGTGAACCTGGCCTACTCGCAGCGCAACCGCTCCGCGAGCTGTCGGATCCCGATGTATTCCGCGAGCCCCCGGACGAAGCGGATCGAGTTCCGCTGCCCCGACCCCACCTGCAACCCCTACCTCGCCTTCTCGGCCGTGCTGCTGGCGGCGATCGACGGCATCCAGAACAAGATCCATCCGGGCGAGCCGCTCGACCGCGACATCTACGACATGCCACCGGAGGAGTTGGCGAACGTGCCGCAGGCGCCCGGATCGCTCGACGAGGCGCTCGACGCGCTGGAACGCGACTGCGACTTCCTGCTCCGCGGCGACGTCTTCACCGAGGACGTGATCGCGACCTGGCTCAAGTTCAAGCGTGAGAGGGAAATCGGGCCGATGCGGCTGCGGCCGCATCCGTACGAGTTCTGCCTCTACTACGACGCCTGACAGGCTCCGGCCGCGCCGGCGCTGCCCGGGCCGATGGGCGGCGTCGGGAGACCAGTCGCCGTTTCGGTGCCGCGCGGTCGGGAAGCGGCCGTCGTCTACAATCCCCCGCACGATGAATCCGATCCTCGCCATCGCCGCCGTGGTCGCCTCCGGACTCGCGGTCTATCTCGTCGTGGCCATGCTCGCGCCGGAGCGGTTTTCATGAGCCATGCGTGGATGGAGGCGGCGTGCATCCTCGTCATGACGATGGTGGCCGGCGTGGCGATCGTGCCGTGGCTCACGGCGCTCTTTTCGATGGAGGCCGGACGGGACGGAGCCAGTGACGGGCCGTTGTCCCGGCTCGAGCGTCCGTGGCTGCGGGCGGCTGGGTGCTGGCCGCCGCGGGAGATGGGGGCGGCGGAGTATGCGGCCGCGCTGGTCGTGATGCACGCCGTCGGGGTGGTTCTGCTCGTGGCGATCCTCCGCCTGCAGGGGGCGCTTCCCTGGAATCCCGACGGGCTGCCGGCGGTGCCGTGGGGGATCGCCATCAACACGGCGGTGAGCTTTGTCACCAACACCAACTGGCAGTCCTACGCGGGCGAGACGACGCTGTCGCCGCTCTCGCAGGTGTGCGGACTCACCGTGCAGAACTTCGTGTCGGCGGCCATCGGCCTGTGCGCGCTGGCGGTGCTCGTGCGCGGGTTCGTGCGGCAGGACTGCCAGACGGTCGGCAACTTCTGGCAGGACCTCGTCCGCGGCACCGTCGCGCTGCTGTTGCCCTTGGCGACGATCGTCGCCGTGCTGCTCGTCTGGCAGGGCGTCGTGCAGTCGCTCGCCACGTTCGACGGGGGGATCCGCACCGGGCCGGTCGCGTCGCAGACGGCCATCTCGCTCGTCGGCACCAATGGCGGGGGCTACTTCAACGCCAACGTCGCGCACCCCCTCGCCAACCCCACGCCGCTCTCCAACGCGATCGCGATCGTGGCGCTGCTCGGGCTGTCGGTGGCCGGCTGCCTGGCGTTCGGTCGCTGGATCGGCGACCGCAGGCAGGGGAGGGCCATCCTGCTCGCCAACGTGCTCCTGTTCCTGCCGGGGCTCGCCCTCATCATGGTCGCCGAGACCGGCCCCAACCGCACGCTGCCGGCCGGCGTGGACCAGGCGGTGTCGCCGGAGCACGACGGCGGGTCGCTCGAGGGCAAGGAGGTGCGCATCGGCAGCGGAGCGTCGGCCCTGTTCGCGGCGGCGACGACCGCGACGAGCACCGGCGCGGTGAACGCGATGCACGACAGCTTGAGTCCGCTCGGGGGTCTCGTGACGCTCTGGCTGATGCAGCTGGGCGAAGTGGTGTTCGGAGGCGTCGGCACCGGGGTGGCCGGCATGATCGTCTACGCGATCGTCGCCGTCTTCGTCGCCGGGCTGATGGTGGGGCGGAGCCCCGAGTATCTCGGGAAGAAGATCGAGGCCCGGGAGATGAAGCTCGCGATGCTCATCTTGCTCGTCCCTCCGCTGACCACGCTCCTGGGAGCCGCTGCGGCGTGCGTCGTGCCGTCCGCCGCCGCGGCCGCCGCCAACCCGGGGCCGCACGGCTTCTCGGAACTGCTCTACGCCTTCACGAGCGCCGCCAACAACAACGGCTCGGCCTTCGGCGGACTCGACGCCACGACCGCATTCTGGACCCTCGGCCTGGCCGCGGCCATGGCCGTGGGCCGCGTGCTGTCGGTGGTGTGCTTCGTGCTGCTCGGCGGCTCGCTCGCCGCCAAGCGTCCGGTGGCGGCGTCGATCGGCACGCTGCCCACGCACGGCCCGCTCTTCATCCTCATGATCTTCGCGGTCGTCAATCTGGTGGGCGCGCTGTCGTTCGTGCCCGCCCTCGCGCTCGGCCCGATCGCCGAGGCCCTCCAGCCGCTCGCCGGAGCCGCGCCGTGAGCCCCTCCCCCAGCACACACGACCGCGAGGACGCCGCGGCGGCGTTTCTTGCCGACTGGAGCACCATCGCCGCCGCGATCCCGGGCGGCTTTTCCAAGCTCGATCCCCGCAGGATGATCCGTTCGCCGGTGATGTTCACCGTGGAGGTCGGAGCGGTGCTGATCACGGCCCTCGCGATCCTCCGCGGACTCGGGCAGCCGGGCACGGAGTCGCCGGCCTTCATCGCCGCCGTGGCCGTGGGGCTGTGGGCGACGGTGTTCTTCGCGACCTTCGCCGAGTCGCTCGCCGAAGGGCGTGGCCGGGCCCAGGCCGACGCCATGCGGTCGATGCGGCGCGACACCACGGCCCGGCGGCTGGCGTCGGCCAGACGCGATGCCGCCGTCGACATGGTGCCGGCCTCGACCCTGCGTGCCGGCGATCACGTGCTCGTCGAGGCGGGCGATTCCGTGCCCGGCGACGGCGAGGTGGTCGAGGGCGTCGCGAGCGTCGACGAGAGCGCGATCACGGGCGAGAGCGCGCCGGTGATCCGGGAGAGCGGCGGCGATCGCAACAGCGTCACCGGCGGCACCCGCGTCCTGTCGGACTGGCTCGTCGTACGGATCACCGCGAACCCCGGCGACAGCTTCCTCGACCGGATGATCGGACTGATCGAGGGCGCGAAGCGGCAGAAGACGCCCAACGAGATCGCGCTCGACATCCTGCTCGCGGGGCTGACGCTCGTG
>Ga0214917_10000312_pt1 | contig 63105 bp, 40 predicted proteins | sample LL_1208_BB_MetaG_FD_177983 | JGI IMG/M metagenome (GOLD analysis project Ga0214917, IMG submission 177983) | Freshwater microbial communities from Lake Lanier, Atlanta, Georgia, United States - LL_1208_BB | ecosystem: Environmental > Aquatic > Freshwater > Lake | place: USA: Georgia | collected... | reverse complement strand
TAAACTCGTAGCCACCAACTCGAGCTCCCCCTCCGGCGTCTCCTCCTCCGTCGCCTCCCTGTCCGTTAATCTCGCCCCGGTCGCCCCCGCCTTCACTACCCAGCCCGTCACCCAGACGGCCACCGTCGGCGATTCCGTCACCTTCACCGCCACAGTCACTGGCGTCCCCACCCCCACCCTCCAGTGGTTCAAAGGCTCCTCTCCTATCTCCGGCCAGACCTCCGCCACCCTCACCCTCACCAACGTCCAGCTCGCCGACGCCGGCTCCTATAAACTCGTAGCCACCAACTCGAGCTCACCCTCCGGAGTCTCATCCTCCGTCGCCTCCCTGTCCGTTAATCCTCTACTCATCGCACCCGTTTTTACAAACCAACCTCAGCCGAAATCGGTTAATGTCGGCGGCACCATAACGTTCTCCACCGTCGTCACCGGCACTCCCACCCCCACCCTCCAGTGGTTTAAGGGCTCCTCTCCTCTCTCCGGCCAGACTTCCGCCACCCTCACGCTTTCAAACGTCCAGCTCGCCGACGCCGGCGACTACAAACTTGTCGCTACCAACACCGCCGCACCCTCCGGCGTCACGTCCGACACTGTTGCCTTGGATGTCACCGTCATCGCCGTCGCCCCCGCCTTCACCACCCAGCCTTTCGCTCAAACCGTTACCGCTGGTAATTCGGCTACCTTCACCGCCGTCGTCACCGGCACCCCCACCCCCTCTCTCCAGTGGTTCAAGGGCTCCTCTCCTCTCTCCGGTCAGACTTCCGCCACCCTCACGCTCTCAAACGTCCAGCCCGCCGACGCCGGCGATTACAAACTCGTCGCCACCAACTCTGCCGCACCCTCCGGCGTCGCTTCGTCCACCGCCAGCCTGACGGTCAACACCGCCCCAACCTTCACCACCCAGCCTTCGGCTCAGTCCGCGATTGCGGGTGGCTCGGTCACCTTCACCGCCGTCGTCACCGGCAGCCCCACCCCTTCTCTCCAGTGGTTCAAGGGCTCGTCTCCCCTCTCCGGTCAGACTTCCGCCACCCTCACGCTCTCAAACGTCCAGCCCGCCGACGCCGGCGACTACAGCTTGGTTGCCACTAACTCCGCCGCACCCTCCGGCGTCACTTCGTCCACCGCTACCCTGACGATCAACACCGTCCCAACCTTCACCACCCAACCTTCCGCTCAAACCGTTACCGCTGGTAATTCGGTCACCTTCACCGCCGTCGTCACCGGCAGCCCCACCCTTCAGTGGTTCAAGGGCTCCTCTCCTCTCTCCGGTCAGACTTCCGCCACCCTCACGCTCTCAAACGTCCAGCCCTCAGACGCCGGCGATTACAAACTCGTCGCCACCAACTCTGCCGCGCCCTCCGGCGTCGCTTCGTCCACCGCCAGCCTGACGGTCAACACCGCCCCTGCCTTCACCACCCAGCCTTCGGCTCAGTCCGCGATTGCGGGCGGCTCGGTCACCTTCACCGCCGTCGTCACCGGCAGCCCCACCCCTTCTCTCCAGTGGTTCAAGGGCTCGTCTCCCCTCTCCGGTCAGACTTCCGCCACCCTCACGCTCTCAAACGTCCAGCCCGCCGACGCCGGCGATTACAAACTCGTCGCCACCAACTCCGCCGCACCCTCCGGCGTCACTTCGTCCACCGCTACCCTGACGATCAACACCGTCCCAACCTTCACCACCCAACCTTCCGCTCAAACCGTTACCGCTGGTAATTCGGCTACCTTCACCGCCGTCGTCACCGGCACCCCGATCCCCACCCTCCAGTGGTTCAAGGGCTCCTCTCCTCTCTCCGGTCAGACTTCCGCCACCCTCACGCTCTCAAACGTCCAGCCCGCCGACGCCGGCGACTACAAACTCGTCGCCACCAACTCTGCCACGCCCTCCGGCGTCGCTTCGTCCACCGCCAGCCTGACGGTCAACACCGCCCCTGCCTTCACCACCCAGCCTTCTGCTCAGTCTGCGATTGCGGGCGGCTCGGTCACCTTCACCGCCGTCGTCACCGGCACCCCAACCCCCTCGCTCCAGTGGTTCAAGGGCTCGTCTCCCCTCTCCGGTCAGACCTCCGCCACCCTCACGCTCTCAAACGTCCAGCCCGCCGACGCCGGCGATTACAGCTTGGTCGCCACTAACTCCGCCGCACCCTCCGGCGTCACTTCGTCCACCGCTACCCTGACGGTTAATAACCTTCCGGCGTTCACCACCCAGCCCTTAGCCCAGACTGCGGTCGTGGGAACAAACGTCACCTTTACCGCCGTCGTCACCGGCGCCCCGACCCCCACCCTCCAGTGGTTTAAGGGCGCCTCTCCCCTTTCCGGCCAGACCTCCGCCACCCTCACGCTCTCAAACGTCCAGCCCGCCGACGCCGGCGATTACAAACTCGTCGCCACCAACTCCGCCGCGCCCTCCGGCGTCGAATCGTCCACCGCCAACCTGGTCATTGGCACCCTCCCGGCCTTTACCCGCCAGCCCAGCGCCCAGTCCGTTACCGCCGGCATGCGGGTTAGCTTTACCGTTACCTTCACCGGCACCCCCACCCCTACCCTCCAGTGGTTCAAGGACTCCGCCCCACTCGCAGGTGAAACCGGTGCGACCCTACGCATACCCGAAAGCCAAGTTTCCGACTCGGGGGTCTACCACGTAGTCGCGACCAACGTTCTCGCCCCCGAGGGCGTTTCTTCGAATCGAGTAAATCTGACTGTGAACGCCCGCCAAGAGACCGCCCCCTCCTTCCCCATCCCGCCGATCTCCGCCACCGTTAACTACGGCGAGTCCGTCACTCTGACCGGCATCGCCGGCGGCTACCCCGCTCCCACCTACGTCTGGCGCAAGGGCAACACCATCCTCGCCGGCCAGACCGGCACCAACTTGGTGTTCAACCCCGTCGCCCTGAGCGACGCCGGCACTTACACCCTGACCGCCTTTAATTCCATCGCCCCCAACGGCGTAGCCGCCCCCGCCGCCACCCTGACGGTGATCGTCCCCGCCCCCGCCGCCACCGGCTATCCCTCTTCACTCAAGGTCGGCTCGGTTGCCAACCTGGACCTCACCGGCGGCCGCGCCATCCCGACTGGGCTCGTCTACAAAGCCACCGGCCTGCCCGCCGGCCTCGTGCTTAATTCTTCCACCGGCCGCATCACCGGCAAAGTCGTCGCCAAACCTGGCTCCGCTAAAATCAGCGCCTGGGCCCAGGTCGGCTCCGTGAAAAGCATCACCCGCGAAATCAAACTTACCATCGGCGCTTTCCCCACCGCCCTTCTCGGCGCCTACGAGGCGCTGCTCGACTCCGGCGCACCCGATTTTCTGCCGATCGGCAAACTCTCGGTGAACGTAGCCGCCGGCGGTGCCTTCACCGGTCAACTCGCGACCGGCGACCTCGCCACCTACTCGCTGAAAGGCAGCCTGACCCTGTCCTCGGGCGACACCCGCGCGGGCTCCGAACTGACTATCACCCGCGGCGCAAACCTCCCCGCCTACACTCTGGCCTTCAACCTTGGCACCACCCCAGGCCTCGCCGCCACCCTGCGCACCGGCACAGTCACCATCGGCACCGCCACCGCCGGCGCTAGGATCACGACCACCCCGCCCGCCGGCGCCGCCGGTGCCTATACCCTGACGCTTTCGGATCCCGTTAATCTGGGCTCCGAGTCTTCCTTGCCCCTCGGCACTGGCTGGGCCACCGCCTCGATCAACGCCAAGGGCGTGCTTACCCTTTCGGGCAAGACCGCCGATGACACCAAACTCTCAGCCACCCTGAACCTCGGGTCTGACCGCGCCTACCGCCTTTACGTCAATCCCTACACCAAGCTCGCCGCCTCCTACCTCGCCGGCACCCTGCCCCTCACTGCCCGCACCGACGCCGCGTCTCGCTGGCACGTCGCCGCCGGCGATGCCTCCGAGGTGATCTGGCGCAAGACCTCCGCCGGCACCGGCTCCAACTACCCCGCCGGCTTCGGCCCGCTCACGCTCTCCACCCATCTCGAACCCTGGGTCAAACCCACCGCCGCCACCCCGCTCACCTCCCTGCTCGGCCTGCCTGCCAGCGGCCCAACCGCCGGACGACTCAACCTCGTCATCGTAGCACTCGGGCTGGCTAACATACCCGACCACCCCTTCGGCTCCACGCTACCGAGCGCGCTGAAGCTCGATGGACAAAACCTCTTTTCCGTCGTGTCCGAGGGCAGCCCTGCCAATCCGACTGGGTTCGAGACCAAGGTAAATCTCACCACTGGCGCCCTCACCGGCAGCTTCACCGTGCCCGCCGTGCCACCCGTTGCCGCCCGCAAAGTCGCCTTTAGCGGGGTCGTCCTCCAAAACTCTCCCGCCGACCGGTCCGGCCTCGTCGGCGGCGGCTTTTTCCTCCTGCCCGCCACCACCAAGGGCGGCCCTACCCCCTCGGGCGCCATCGAGTTCGCCACCCCCTGACGCCGTCAGGGGCGAAAGCTTTCGACTGGGAATTTCGCCGCCCGCTCCGGTTTCTCCAAGAGTTTTCCCGTCACCATGCCCATCCATCCCCGCCCGCTGCGCCTGCTGGCGTTACTCCTGATCTGCGCCCTGCCCGCTGGCTCCACTTTACGCGCCCAGGTCGAGGCCTCGCTCGTAGCCCTCGCGGCCGGCGAAGCGGGCTCCGAGCCCGGCGAACTCGTGGTCGGCCTGCGCCTCGTCCACCAGCCGCACTGGCACACCTATTGGCTGCAACCCGGCACCGGCTACCCCACGAGTCTCGAATGGCAACTCCCCCCCGGCTGGACCGCCGGCCCCCTGCGCTGGCCCGCCCCGCACCGCGTCTACGATTCCGCCAAAAATCTCGCCGGCACCGGCTACGAGAACGTCGTCACACTCCCCGTCACTCTGATCCCTCCCGCCGGTTACGACCCTACCGCTCCCGTCACGCTCCGCGCCAAAGCCGATTGGTTAATGTGCAAGGACGTCTGCGTGCCCGGCTCGGCCGAGCTTACCCTCTCCCTGCCCGCCCCCGCCCCCGCCTCCGGACAGTCCCGCGGGGATCTCATTCGCACGTTGCAAAACCTGCCAGCTCCCCCGCCCCCCGAGTGGGAAATCTCCGCCGCACCGCGCGCCGGCGGCAAAACCATCCGCCTCTCCATCCTGAGCCGCCGCGCCGCCCCCGTGCTCGCCGGCGAGGCCTGGTTCTTCGCCGCTGACGCCGCCATCGCCTACGACCAACCCCAGCCCCGTGTCGCCGCCGGCCTCCTCACCGAGAACCTCGTGCTCGACTTGGCCGTGGCCGACTACGCCGACCCCAAACCCACCCGCCTGACCGGCGTGCTGACCTTCGCCGACGGCCCCACCTACACCCTCGACATCCCCATCGCCTCCGCCGCCACCCCCTCCACGTCGGGCTCGCCCGCCGGCTCCACAACTACCCCCGTCGCGCCCATTGCCCCCAACACCCCGCTCACCGCGCTCTCGCTCGCGGCCATCCTCGCCACCGCCTACTTCGGCGGCTTGATCCTCAACCTCATGCCGTGCGTGTTCCCGGTCCTGGGCTTAAAAGTCCTGGGCTTTGTCCAACAAGCTGGCTCGGACCGTAAAAAAGTCACCGCCCACGGCCTGGTGTTCACCAGCGGAGTGTTGCTCTCCTTCTGGACCCTCGCCGCCGGCCTGGCCGTGCTCCGCGCCGGCGGTCAACAACTCGGCTGGGGCTTCCAGCTCCAGGAACCCGCCTTCGTGTTCGCACTCGCCGCCGTGCTCCTCGCTTTCGCGCTGAATATGTCCGGCGCGTTTGAATTCGCCCTCGGCGCGACCGCCGTCGGCGGCGATCTGCAACAAAAGCAGGGTCTCGGCGGCTCCTTTTTCACGGGCGTGCTCGCCACCGTGGTCGCGACCCCGTGCAGCGCGCCCTTCCTCGCCCCCGCGCTTGGCGCCGCCCTCGCCCTGCCGACTGCGATGGGCTTTGTGGTCTTCACCGCCATCGGCCTCGGCCTGTCCACGCCCTACCTCGTGTTGGCTGCCTACCCCGCCGCCGTCCGCGCCCTGCCTCGGCCAGGCGCGTGGATGGAGGCGTTTAAACAGGGCATGGCCTTCCTGCTCTACGGCACCGTCGGGCTGATGGTTTGGATCCTCGCCGGCCAGCTCTCACCCGAGCGTCTCTTGTCCGCGCTACTCGCCCTCACCGGTCTAGCCTTCGCCCTTTGGCTTTACGGACGCGCCACGCTGCCCGGCGCGCGCCGGACCACGGGCAACCGCATCGCCTTCGGCCTGTCGTTCGGCCTCATCGCCGCCGCCCTCGCCTACGGTTGGCCGCGCCCGGACGCGCCGGACGAGATCGTCTGGGAGCCGTGGAGCGCCGCGCGCGTCGCCGCCCTGCAAAAGGAGGGACGCCCCATCTACGTCGATTTCACCGCCCGCTGGTGTTTCACCTGCCAGACCAACAAAAAAACCGTCTTTCACGGCCCGGGCTCCGGCGAAGTGCTTAAGGCCTTCCGTGAGCGCAAGGTCGCAACCCTACGCGGCGACTGGACCAACCGCGATCCCCTGATCACCGCCGAGCTGGCCCGCTGGCACCGCGCCGCCGTGCCCTTTAATCTCGTCTATCTCCCCGGTCAGGCCGAACCCCGCCCGTTGCCCGAATTGCTCACCCCGAGCGCCGTGCTGGACGCCCTCAAGCCCTGAGGCGGATTCAGGCCATTGTCGTCGGCGCCTCAAGGCGCGCTGACGGCACGTTGCAGTGGGTGCTAAAACTCCGCCCGCTTGACTGCGCCGAGGCGGCGGTCTTCACGGCCGGCGCAGTCGCGCAGGGTGACGCCTTCGACGTTTTTGAAAACGAACTCGGCCCCGCCGTCGCGCCGTCCGCCCGCCACGGCTTCAAACACCAACCCGGAGGCACTCTCTGCCACGACCGCCGGCCGCACATCGGGCCTCAGGGTCTCAAAACGCACATCCTCCACGCGCAGGCCCTTGACGTGGCGAATATAGAGTCCGTGCGCCGAGGTGATCCCGAACATCGAGGGTTCGGGGTAGGCGAGTTCGTTTTCCGGCATCTCTCGCGCCGCTTGCTCGGCCGTGCCCCCTCCGGCGGCGACGATGCGAATGTGGCTGAGGCTGACGTCTTCGATCTCATGCTCGGGCAGCCCGGCTAGGATGGAGGCGTAGTTCGGGTCGGCGTCGTAGACGGTGATGTTGCTTAGGCGGATGCGACGCATGCCGCCAATGGTAGCGCCCTCGGGACCGCGCAAACGCCGTCCCACTCGCAGGAAAATCGGCGCAGTGGTGATCTCGCGCATGGTTAGGTTAGAGATGTTCACATCCTCAAGCACCCCGCCGTCCACCGTCTCGAGCGCGATGCCGCGACAGCGTTCGAAGACGCAGTTGTTAATCGTGATGTTGCGGAAACCGCCGTTGGACTCGGTGCCAAACTTGATCCGCCCGGTCACGCGGTCGCGGTCGGGCGCGAACTCCTGGGTGCGTCCGCGCGTGCCATCGAGCAACGTGCCGGGGTCAAAGCCACTAACCTGACAGCCAGTAATAACGACGTTCTCAGTAGGCCGGGCGAAACCGAGCGCAAATGAACTCTTGAGCACAATGGCGTCGTCATTGGGCGTGTTGACCGCGCAGTTGGCGATCCGCACGTGGCGGCAGGCATCGATGTCGAAGCCGTCGCGCTGGGTTTCGACCGTGACGTTGTCGATCAGGAGATTGTCCACTCCGGTGGCGAGAAGGGCGAAGTGGCCGCCGTTGAGGACGGTGAAGTCTCGCAGCACGACGTTGCGGCAGAGTTTAAGCGCAAGGGCCTTGTTGCCCTCGCCGATCATGGCTGCGAACTCATCGCGCCCCTTCGCCTTGCCCTCCGGATCGACCGCCCGGGCGGCGTCAGCAGCGTCCTTGAGCGTGGTCGGGGTGTCGCCGGGTTTCTCCACCCGGCGCGGGCCGGGGCCGCGTCGGGTCAGGCCGGCGCCGTCGATGCGGCCGGGACCGGTGATGCTGATGTTTTCCAGATTTTCTCCCCAGAGCAGACTATTGCGCCAGTGGCTGTGCCCGAAATCCTGATACATATCCCACAAATTAGGCTCTGGGTTGTCATAGGCGCCAAAGCCCGGCGCGGGCGTAGCCGCGCGCAGGACCGAGCCCGCCTCGAGCCGCAAAGCCACTTGGCTGCGCAGACGAAGGGAAAAGGAAAGGTAGACGCCCGCAGGCAGCACCACCGTGCCGCCACCCTCGGCCGCCGCGGCGTCGAGCGCGCGCTGGATGGCGGCGGTGTCGAGCGTCCGGCCGTCTCCTGCCGCGCCGAGTGCCCGCACATCATGCTCGCGCGCCCCCGCCATGCTGAGGGTGATCACGTAGCCGAAAAGGAAACGGACGAGAAGGATCGTCAATGTGGGACGCGCGGACACGACGTGGGAGAAAGCGCAGGGATAGGGCATGTAACAAAACCTAACCGCGGATCCCTGTCCGCCAAGCCCGGCGGCTTCGGACGGTTCGATCCGCATGTCTGCGGATTTTTTCCCAAAAAAAACGTTTAAGCCTTCCGCCCGCCGTGCGCCAAGGTTTCGCTCTCCAAGCCGACCCAACGCGATTACCACCCATGCCCAACGCGAAAAAGCCGAGCCGTCCGCGCGCTATCCCCATCAAGGCCCCTTCTGCTGCCCGCAACCGCGCCCCCCGCAACCGCCCAGTGGAGGACGACCGTATCCCGAAAAAAACCTATGATCTGCACACTGCTCGCCTGCGCGAACGCTTGGTCGATCTCCAAGTCGAGCTAAAGGAGCAGCCCTACCGCGTCCTTCTGATCGTGGCAGGCGTCGCCGGCGCCGGCCGTGGTGATGTGTTGAACACCCTTGGCGGCTGGCTCGACCCGCGCGGGGTCGAGACCTTTTCCTTCACGGCCCCCACTGACGACGAACGCACCCGCCCCTTTCTGTGGCGCTTCTGGCGCAGCCTTCCCGCCAAAGGCAAAATTGGTGTTTACGCCGGTTCGTGGTATACCGAAACCCTCGCCGAGGAGGCCCGCAGTCAAAAGGACCTCGTCGCGCTCGACGCCGACCTTGAACGCATCCGGCGCTTTGAAAAAGCCCTGGTGGACGACGATACTCTGGTGGTGAAAATCTGGCTCAACCTCGACAAGGAGACTCAGCGCCAGCGCTTCAAGGCCCTCGCAGCCGACCCGAATACCGCCTGGCGGGTGACCGAGGACGACTGGCGCCACCATCGCATCTACGACCGGCTCGAGCGCACTGCCGTGCACATCCTAGGCGCCACCCACCGCCCCTACGCACCCTGGACCGTGGTCGACGCCAAGGACGAGCGCGCCCGCAACCTCGCCGTCGGCGAACTTCTCCTCGACCAGTTCGCCGCCCACCGCCGACGCCTTGCCCGGTTGGCCCACAGTAGGAAACCCGGCCGCCCCGTAGCCGCGCCAGTTTCCCTACGGCCCACCGGCCTGCGCCGCCTACTCGCCCTGCCCCTCGAACAGACGCTCACCGCCGAAGCCTATGAGGAAAAACGCGACAAATGGCTGGGCCGGCTCAACGCCGCCGTGCGCGCCGCCAAGCTCGCCGGACGGGCCATCACCTTCGTGTTTGAAGGCTGGGACGCCGCCGGCAAGGGCGGCGCGATCCGCCGCCTCACCAGCGCCATCGACGTGCGCGACTACCGCGTCTACGCCGTGGCGAAGCCCACCGAGGAGGAATACGCCCACCACTACCTCTGGCGTTTCTGGCGCCACCTGCCCCGCGACGGCCAAGTCGCCATCTTCGACCGCAGCTGGTATGGCCGCATCCTGGTCGAGCGCATCGAAGGCTTTTGCCGCCCCGACGAGTGGCGCCGCGCCTTCCAGGAGTTGAAGGATTTCGAGCGCGAACTCACCGACCACGGCCAGATCGTGATCAAGTTCTGGCTGCACATCAGCCGCGAAGAACAGCTCGCCCGCTTTCGCGCCCGCGAGGAAACCAACTTTAAGAAGCACAAAATCAACGAGGAGGACTGGCGCAACCGCCGCAAATGGAACGGCTACGAGATCGCGGTCGGCGACATGCTCGCCCTCACCGACGCCCCCGCCGCCCGCTGGCACCTCATCCCCGCCAACGATAAACGCTACGCCCGCCTGCACATCCTCCGCACCGCCTGCCGCGCCATCCAGTCAGCGCTCGAAACCCCCTAAACGCGCTTACGGCCATTCGCTCCTTAGGGTTTGTTGGCTGGTTTTTTAATCGTATCTCATTGGATAATAAATGATTGACATATAATTTACTTCTGCGGTTAGTGATTTTACTACCCGTTTTTTCACCTCAAAGTCACGCGGACAGTTTGCAGTCCGTGGCAAGCCATCTGCTTACTTGGGGCATGAAGTGTCTATCCAAGGCCCCTCGCCACAGCGAAAGGGCCGCCACCCGAACGGACGGTTTTACCCTCATCGAGTTGCTTACGGTTATAGCGATCATCGGCATACTGGCTGCGATCATCATTCCAACGGTGAGTAAAGTTAGGGAGACGGCGCGATTTTCAAAAGGGCAGGCCAACATTCGCGAGATTGCTCGTGGAGCTCTGATGTTTGCCAATGATAATAAAGGTTATATCCCACATGATGGCGGAGCCAGTGTGACGGCTTCCAACGTGGATAAGGATTCTTTTGCCCCCAAAGGAATCGCCGGCCCCTGGTGGAACGAAATTCCCCCCTACATGGGGCTGCAAACCTTGGCTTACATGAACGCGAACCGGATACCCCTGCCGACGTTTCGGGACAATCATCCGTTCATCTGCCCCAACGCCTCGGTGAACTCTACCAGCACGGCGCCCGCTTGGCTCTGCTACGCCCCGGCCTTTCCGCTGAGTCAAAACGGAAAATTGGCCAATATCAGTCTCGCGTCCAACAACGCCTCCCGGACGGTTCTTTTCGCCGAAACAACCAACCACGCGCCGGGACAGACGGGAAGTTTCGGCACCTCAAATCCCAGTTACATGGGCGCCCAAACGGCTACCTCGAGCGGCTCCCGATGGGGTGGTAAGTGTTTGGTAAGTTTCTTTGACGGAAGCGTTAAGAGCTTCACGCAAACCCAGCTGCTCACTCAAGGCGGCGACCTTAAAGGCACCAAAGGCGGCCCCATCTGGGACCCCCGCTAGAATCATTATTTTCCGCAACGTCCTCACTCATCGTCCCCCCCCATATGAAAACACGCACCCGCTCCGCTCTGAAATTCGCGACTGCGACCGCCATTCTACTTGGCGCTATCCACTCCCTTACTGCCCAAGTCTCCTACGTTTCTGGCACCTACACGCAAAACTTCGACAGCTTGGCCACCGCTGCCACCATCAAAGCTGACGCCTTTGACTTTGCCGATAACGTCACCCTCCCCGGTTGGTATGCAGAATCATTGACCACCAACTACACTGGGGCGGCCGCCACTTTCACTTTGGCAACCACCGTGGCCGTCAGCACACGAGCAGATAAATACAGTATCTCGGATAACTCAACTAATGCCGGTGACTTATACAGCTCGGGCACCTTGAATAGCACGGATCGTGCGCTTGGCTCGGTTGGATCATCCAGTATTGATTATTTCTACGGCGTGCGGATCACCAACAACACCGGTTCGCCCCTCAAAAACTTTACCGTCACCTACGACGGCGAACAGTGGCGTCGCGGTGGAAACACAACCGAGCGGGCTGAAACCCTGAACGTGGCTTACCGCATCGGCGGCACGGCCCTCGATAACTCCGGCACTTGGATTCTCATTCCTGAGCTGGCTTTTACATCGCCAAATATCACTCCGACGGGCCCCGGTGTCGCCGCCGGCTTGGACGGAAATGCAGCCGCAAACCGCGTCGCCGGCATCACGAAGAAAGTCACCGCCGCGATCGCGAACGGCGAGTCGGTCTGGATCGTCTTCGCTGACGCCGACGACGTAGGCAGCGACCACGCGATGGCGGTGGATAATTTTTCCTTCACCGCCGAGGTAAACACCGGGTCTAATGTGTCGGTTGGAGCGGGGTCCACTTTCACCGCCACCGATTTAGCCGGAGCGCCTTTCACGGCCATAGACACTGCGGTGTTTAGCGGCTCCGGCCGCACGATCACTCTTAGCAACTCGGCGGGATCGGTTGCCGCCGCCGCTCTCAAATTCAGCAGCAGCGGTTTCACCTTGGCCGGGAACTCTGCGGCACCGCTGACGCTAAATGGCACCGTAACGGTAGATACCTCCGTAACTGCGGAAATTTCTGGAGTGATCGCTGGATCCTTCGGCTTTGATCAAAAGGGTCTGGGCTCAATCACTCTCTCGGGAGCCAATACTTTTGTCGGACCCGTGGGTATTGAGGGTCGGGTTATCGTCACGAACGACGCAGCGCTCGGTGACGCCGCCAACGACATCGCGTTTGCCGGCTCGTCCGGTGTCCTTGCGGTTCCGGCCGGCTTCACGCTTGGCTCCGGGCGTTCCGTAGGAGGCTCCGGCACCTTGGAAACCTCTGCTGCCGGTTCTGTTTCCATCGCCGGGCCTTTGTCCGCCACTGCGTTGACCATCAATACTGCGGATACACTCAACCTCACCGGGTCGAGCAAAACGGTCGGTAGTTTGACCTTCGCCAACGCGGCGGCTTTGAACATTACCGGGGGCGATCTTCAGGTCACATCCGGCCTCGCTTTCAATCAGATTTCCGGAAACTCAACCATAACCGGCAACGTTGGCTTCAACTCCGGCACCAAAACCTTGTCGATTGGTGGAGGATCGGTTGGCGTAAACGGCACCCTCACGTTGGGAGGCGGACGCATCCAAAAAATTGGTGCGGGCACCTTTGATTTGACCGGTTCCAGCACCGTCGTTTCAGGCACGGGCGGTTTACAGGTGGGCATCGTCGGCAATGAGGCCACCATGCGCGAAGGCGGCACCGTGAAGATCAACAATGCCGGCGACCTCGGCACCCTGCAGATCTTCTTCAACTCCGGCACTCTCGCCGCCACCGCGCCGATCACCTCGCCGATCAGCATGTCAATTGGCGGACGGGCAGACACGAGCGGTGCCTCCCTCATCTCCCTGCCGACCCTTTCCGGTTCGAACCTTACCTTCACTGGAAACGACAATTACTTCTTCTACAACGCCTCCGTCTCGGCGGCCTACGATCGCGTGGCGGTAGAAGTGAACAACACCACTCGTTTCGAGGGCACGTTCGCCAAGACCGGCACGAGCGCCACCGTCGCGCTCACGAGTCGCGTGTTCATCCTGGTCGGCGGCACCGGCACACTTGAGTTTGCCGGCAACGCCTCCGCCATCGTAGACGACTTCGATCTGGACGACTCGACAACGCTCTCGATCGCGTCCGGTGCCACTTTGGGCGGTCGTCGTGTATTCGTCGATTCCGGCACGACCTTAGCGGGTGCGGGCACTTTTGTGGGTCAAGCCAATGACTCGGTCGAACCCGCAGTCTTGGTAGCTTCCGGTGGCACGCTGAACCCGATCGGTATCCTCACCCTGAACTCCAGCCTTAATCTCGGCGGATCAGTCCAGTTCAACATCTCCGGCCTCACCCCCGGCTCCGGCTACGACCGCGTCGCTCTAACCAACACCGCCTCTACCACGGCCTACACCCTGGCCTACGGCGGCAACCTGAACTTGGATTTCGGCGCCACTGCCGCCAACGGCGACTACACCCTGTTCACCACGGGCGCTAACATCACCCGCACCGGCTCCTTTAGCGCCGTCGCCCTCACCGGCACTTACAGCGGCTCCCTCACTGCCAGCGGCACCACCTGGTCCGGCACGGTCGGCGGCAAGACCTTTAGCTTCGAGGAAACTACTGGCGTCCTCACCGTGTCCGGAGGCGTTACCCCACTGGAAGCCTGGCGCTCGGCCAACTTCCCCGGCAGCACCGCGACCACCGGCAACGGCGCCGACACGGCGGACTACGACGGCGACGGCCTCGCCAACCTGCTCGAATACGCCACCGACACCGACGCGGTCCTGACCAACACCAACGCCAAGATCGCCGGCCCCAGCCTCGTGGTCGCCTCGACCGTCACCAACGGCAGCGGCACCTTCCTGACCCTCAGCTACCCGAAGAATCCCGCCGCGACCGACCTGACCTACACCGTCCAGACCACCAACGACCTCGGCGTTACCTTCACCACCGGCACCGGCTCCACCAACGTCAACGGCAACACCGTCACCTACACCGACAACGTGCCCCTGAACTCCACCAACGCCCGCCGCTTCCTGCGCCTCCAGGTCGCCCACTAAAGCAAGCACCCGGGCCCGCGGCCCGTTCCTCCGGCCGGCGATCCCTCGGGTCGCCGGCCTTTTTGCGGCCAGAGCTTGCGCCCGCCGACCCGCGCGGTGCTGTTTCCCGCCCATGCAAGATGCCCCGCCCCACCCCTCTACTCCGGCGCAACGCGCGGCTCGGATCGACGCGCGGTTGGCCGCGCTCTACCCCGAGACCCCCATCCCCCTCGACCACACTTCGCCCTATACCCTGCTCATCGCAGTTCTCCTGTCCGCCCAGTGCACCGACAAACGGGTAAATCTCCAGACTCCCGGTCTCTTTGCCCGGGCCGATACCCCGGAGAAGATGGTCCACCTCTCCGTGGCCGAAATCGACGCCCACGTGCGCCCTTGCGGCCTCGCCCCGCGCAAAGCCGAGGCCATCCGCCGCCTTTCCGAACTCCTCCTCGAAAACCACAACGGCGAGGTGCCAAGCACCTTCGCCGAACTGGAAGCCTTGCCCGGCGTGGGCCACAAAACCGCCTCGGTCGTCATGGCCCAGGCTTTTGGCGTGCCGGCCTTCCCGGTAGACACCCACATCCACCGCCTGGCCCAGCGCTGGAAACTCACCCCACTCGGCGCGAACGTGGAACGCACCGAGCGAGACCTGAAACGCCTCTTCCCCGAGGCGCACTGGAACGCGTTGCACCTGCGGATCATTTTTTACGGGCGGGAGCACTGCACCGCGCGCGGCTGCGACGGCACGGCGTGCCCACTATGCCGTGAACTCTTCCCGGCGCGCCGCCGCGCCGTGCGGGTGAAAAAAGCCTGAATCCCTCATACCCCACCGCGCAACTGCTGGCGGATGTCTTTACCCTCCGCCTTCATCCTCGCCAGCACAGGTCTACATCTTCGAAATCGGTATTTAGCCGTGGAATCCGTGGTTAAAACACGGTTTTAAGGTTGATTCACGCCAGAGCGGGCGGCACGTTGCTCGGCTCATCAGTCGGACGCCTAGCTCAGTTGGTTAGAGCACATCCTTCACACGGATGGGGTCACAGGTTCGAGTCCTGTGGCGTCCACCATTTTGCTGGCCCGTCTCCGGAGCTTGCGGGGCGGGCTTTTTGGTTACCCGATGGCGTGCGAGAAACGGGGCGGAGCAATAAAAAACCGCCTCCGGTTGGAAGGCGGTTTCGAGAGGAGCATTATGCCTCCGAGCGACTTAGCGCTTGGAGAACTGGAAGCGCTTGCGGGCGCCGGGCTGGCCGGGCTTCTTGCGCTCTTTTTCGCGAGGATCGCGCATCAGGTGGCCGGCCTTCTTAAGGGCAGCGCGCAGCTCGGGATTGAGCTTCTGGAGGGCGCGGGCGATACCGTGAGCAACCGCACCGGCTTGGCCGGCGACGCCGCCGCCAGCGATGTTGGCGGTGACATCGATTTTATCCTTCATCTCGACGGTGAGGAGGGGGATGTAAGCCTGCTTGGCGAAGTTCTCGTGGGAGAAGTAGTCGTCGAAGGTGCGGCCGTTGGCGATCAGCTTGCCCGTGCCTTCGGTGATACGGATGCGGGCGGTGGCGGTCTTACGGCGACCGGTGCCGGTGAAAACGGTGGTTTCAGCGCTCATGGGTAAAGGGGGCTTAGCGGACGGAGATCTTGACCGGGTTTTGGGCCACGTGGGTGTGGGTGGGGCCGGCGAAAACGCGCAGCTTGGTGAGCATCTTGCGAGCGATGCGGTTCTTGGGCAACATGCCCTTGACGGCGTGCTCGATCAGAAACTCGGGGTGGCGCTCACGCTGCTGCTGGAGCGAGCGGTAGCTCTCGCCGCCGACGAAGCCGGAGAAGAACATATACTCGTTCTGCTCTTCTTTCTTACCGGTGACGACCGCCTTCTCGGCGTTGATGACGACAACAAAATCACCGGTGTCGACAGACGGGGTGTAGGAAGCCTTGTGACGACCGCGGATGATGTTGGCGGCCTTGACGGCGATACGGCCGAGAACCTCGCCCTGGGCATCGATGAGATACCACTTGGGCTGCACGGTCTCCTGTTTGGCGAGGAACGTTTTCATGAGAAAAGAGGTGGAAGGCATAAGACAGGCGCGGGCCTGTCAACTGTCGATTTGCAATGAAAGAAAAAACCCGCCTCCGCACAGGGCGGAGACGGGTCTCGATAAGCTTTTAGACGATGGAAACTAAGTTGCTCGAGGCAAACTTAGAAACCGATGGCGAGGCTGACCTTGCCGACGAGGGCGTCGTGGCCTTGGCCGAGGGAGTTATTGTAGCCGAACAAACCAGGACCGACAGCGCCGAGGCCCGAAGGAGCGTTGTTGAAGGTATCGAGGCGGTCGTCGTCATTGGCAACGTAATCAACACCAACGGTGAGGGTGGCGTTTTCGCTGAGCTTGTAGGGGATGGCGGCGCTGAGGACACCGTAGAGATACTCTTCGTTGTCATAGGCGTTTACGAAGCCAACCAAAGCGGTGAGGTCGAGGGAGGAGTGGATGACCTCCAAGGCAAAGCTGTGACCGATAGAGGCGGTGTAGGTAGAGACGCCAGCGTTCTGAGCTTCTTCGCTGTAATAAGCGTAGACGCTGGGCTTGAGGAAGGTGTCAACCGTGGCACCGATATAGAACTCGGTGGTGTCATCAGGAGACAGACCTTCGTAAAGGTAACGGGTCACGCCGATATCGAGCTTAACCTTATCAGAAACCTTGTAACCATAACCGGCATAAAGATCGGTCTCGGACGAGGTAACGATGCGGTGGCTGTTGTAGTTAACGGTGTTGACGGCATCGGAATACCAGACACCAGCATAGAAGTCACCGTAGGTGGCCTCGATGGAGGGCTGAATGGAATCATCGGCCTGAAGGAGGCCGCGGAACACGTATTGGGAAACGTAGCTGATGTCCGCGGTGACGGACAGAGCGGAGGACTTGGCGGCCTGAGCGGCCTCAGCAGCCTGGGCGGAAACGCCGGCGGTGAGCGCGGCGAGAGCAAGGATGGTCTTCTTGATCATGTTGGTTTTGGTTTGGTTGGTTTGGTTGTGTCGCAAAAAACGACGTAACCCAAAAGAAGGAAGCTGAGGCGAAACGCAAGTCCTGACTTATTAACGCCATTAATCTGAAACAGCTCCACTGGAGCCGATAGCCCCGATGAGAAGGCTCGCCGCGAGCGCGGGAACGGCTCAGAAATGCTCAGCCCGCGGCCCAATCCGCTGCGAAAGCACCCTCGCCTCTCCGTGAAAACCCGCCCATACCGCTGCGCCTCCCTCTTCGTGCTCCTGCTTCTGGGGGCGTGTAAACCCGCGAGGCCTACTCCGGGAGCGGCGACCGCCACACCCCCGCCGGAGCGCAAGGGCAACTGGGCCGAGGCCATGGGCATCAACCCCGAGGGAGAAAACCTGGGCCGGGACACGCCCGCCCCTTTGGCCCAAACCACGCCAGCCTCCGCACCGGATGGGGTAGCTCAGGCGCTCCGGCGCACCCTGAAGGCGGCGGATGGCCGCACGCTGGATGCGGTGCTGCTATCGCGGACGGAGACAAGCGTGCGCGTCCGGCGGCAGGCAGACGGACAGGAATTTGTGATTCCCTTGGAGAAACTCTCGCTTGGCGACCGGGATTTCATCCGCGCCAGCGCCCTCCCGGTGACGGCAGGGCACTGAAAGCGGGTGAAACTCAGGCCGTGGCGTGACTGACGGCGACCTTGGCGGGATCGAAGCGGTAGAGGGGCTTGGGCGCTTCGGGGGTGGGCGGGAAGGGCACGACTTTCCAGAATTTGCCGACTTCGGCATCCCAATTGGCCACCAAATGCTCGGCGTGCGGGCTGCCGGTGAGACGGAAGTGCAAGGCGATGATCTCGCGCAGGCTCTTGACTTCGTCGGCATCGGCCAAGCGCTCCAAGCCGATCATGGCGGGGTTGATCTTCTTGGCGAAGCCACCGGCCGCGTCGTAAACGAAAGCCAGACCGCCAGACATGCCGGCGCCGAAGTTCACACCCGTCTCGCCAAGGATCACGACAAGACCTCCCGTCATATATTCGCAGCCGTGGTCACCCACGCCCTCAACCACGGCGGTGGCGCCGGAATTGCGAACGGCGAAACGCTCGCCGGCGCGGCCAGCGGCGAAAAAGTTGCCACCGGTGGCGCCGTAGAGGCAGGTGTTACCCGCGATGCTCTGGTCCTTCCACTGGAAAGTCTCGGAGGCCTTGGGCCGGATGACGATCTCGCCACCGTTCATGCCCTTGCCGACGTAATCATTGGCCTCGCCGAGCAGGTTCAGCCGCACGCCATTCACCAGGAAGGTGCCAAAGCTCTGACCGGCCGAACCCGTAAAGGTGAGGTCGATGGTGCCGGAGGGCAGGCCCTCGTCGCCGTTATAAAGGGCGATCTGGCCAGAAAGCTGGGTGCCGACGTCGCGGTTGATATTGGTGACTTTATAGCTGCGAACGAGGCTCTTGGACATCTTCAGCAACACGTCGCGGGCATCCTGCACGATGGCCTCGTCCAGCGAGCCCTCGCCGCCGAAGCGTTCGTTGCGTTCGCGGGTGTGGAAGCGCTCCAACTCGCCCGAGGGGTCGGGGTTGTGGAGCAGGCCGCCGAGGTTAAGTAGCTTGGTCTTAGGGTTGGCGGGATCGTCGATCTGCTCGAGCAGGTCAACGCGACCGATGATCTCGTTGAGGTTGCGCGCGCCGAGCTTGGCCAGATAATGACGCACATCTTCGGCCACGGCATTGAAGAAATTGATGATGTTTTCGGGTTTGCCGCGGAACTTAGCCCGCAGGTCCTCGCGCTGGGTGGCGACGCCGACTGGGCAGGTGTTGAGATGGCAGACGCGGAACATGGCGCAACCACCAGCGATCAGGGCGGCGGTGCCAAAGTTGAACTCCTCGGCGCCGAGCAGGGCGGCGACCACGATATCGCGACCGGTCTTCATGCCGCCGTCGGTGCGGAGGACAACGCGTCCGCGCAAGCCGTTCATCATTAAGACTTGGTGGGCCTCGGCGACGCCGATTTCCCAGGCCGAGCCGGCGTTTTTGATCGAAGCGAGAGGCGAGGCACCAGTGCCGCCGTCGTGGCCGGACACGAGCACCACATCGGCATAGGCCTTGGCCACGCCGGCGGCGATGGTGCCTACGCCGGAGCATGACACGAGTTTCACGCAGACTTTGGCGCGCGGATTGACCTCCTTCAGGTCGAAAATCAGCTGTGCGAGGTCCTCGATGGAATAGATGTCGTGATGGGGCGGAGGTGAGATAAGCATCACGCCGGGCACCGAGTAACGGAGTTTGGCGATCAGCGGGGTGACCTTCGCGCCGGGCAGCTGGCCGCCCTCGCCGGGCTTTGCGCCCTGAGCCATCTTGATCTCGATCTCCTTGGCGGAGGACAGGTAGGCGGCGGTGACACCGAAGCGGCCGGAGGCGACCTGCTTAATGGCGGAGTTGGCGTTGTCGCCGTTGGCGCGAACATTGAAACGATCCGGGTCTTCGCCGCCTTCGCCCGAGTTGGACTTGCCGCCGATGCGGTTCATCGCGATGGCGAGGGCCTCGTGCATCTCGGGGGAGAGGGCGCCGAGCGACATACCCGCGGTGGTGAAGCGTTTGCGGATCTCCTCGATGGTCTCGACCTCTTCGACGGGCAAGGCCGTGCGGCCGGCGAAACGGATCTTTAGCAAGTCCTTCAACGCCACCGGTTGGTGTTCATCACTCTGGGTTTTCCACTCCTGGTAACCGGCGAAATCGCCCGCTTTGATGAACTTGTTCATCGAGGCGACAACCTTGGGATTCCAGCCGTGGAACTCGCCTTCGCCGCGCTTGTTTACGCGATAATAACCCTCGGGCTGCAGAGCAAGGGGCGGGGCGTCAGGCGCGGGCGCCTCAACCGGGAAGGCGCGGGCGTGGCGGCGCAGGGCCTCCTCCGCGATCTGCACGTAGTCGATGCCGCCGATGGGCGAGGCGGTGCCGGTGAAGCACTCGGCGACAACCTTGGTGGACACACCGAGGGCCTCGAAAATCTGCGCGCCGCGGTAGGACGCGAGGGTGCTGATACCCATCTTGGCCATGATCTTGTAGAGGCCGGCGTCGATGGCGTCACGGTAGTTGGCGAGGGCCTTGGCGGGCTCGACCGGCTTGCTGGTTTTGCCGGCGGCGGCGAGCTCGGCGACCGTCGCGAGGGCGAGGGTCGGGTAAACGGCGTTGGCGCCAAAACCGAGGAGACACGCAATCTGGTGAACTTCGCGGGCCTCGCCGGTCTGGGCAACAAGGTCGGCCTGGAGGCGCAGGCCGGCGCGGACCAACTGCTGATGAACGGCGCCGACGGCGAGAAGCATGGGGATGGCGGCCTGCTGGGCGGTGACGCCGCAATCGGAGAGGACGACGAGCTTGGCGCCATCGCGCACGGCCTTTTCAGCGGCGGCGGCGAGAGCTTTCAATGCGGGCTCGAGACCGGCGGGGCCAGTGGTGGGCGAGAAATGGGCGTGCAGGGTGGCGACGCGGCCTTGGAGCGCAGGGACGTTCGCGAGAGCGGCGAACTCATGGTGGAGCAACACCGGCGAATCGATCTCCACCAAACCAGTGCTCTCAGGGAACTCCTCGAACAACCCAAGGCGGCCGCCCAAAAGCATGTGCAGAGACATGACCGCCTTTTCGCGCACGGAATCGATGGGCGGGTTGGTGACCTGCGCAAAGAGTTGCTTAAAATAGGTATACAGCAGGCGCGGGCGGCGTGAGAGCACGGCCAGCGGGGTGTCGTCGCCCATGGATCCGGTGGGCTCAGCGCCCTCGGCGAGGGGGGTAAGGACGAGCTCGAGTTCGTCGGTCTCGTAGCCGAAGGCGAGCTGGCCGGGGACAAGGACCTCGGGAGCATCGGGGGCCGGCGCAGGGGCGGGGCCAGCGAGAGCGGAGAGGTTGACCAAGTGTTTGTCGCACCACTCACGAAAATGCGGCGAGGAGGCGATGGCGGCCTTCACCTCGGCGTCGCGGAGGAACTTCTTGGTGGCGAAATCGATCGCGATCATGCGGCCGGGCCCGAGGCGGCCGGACTCGATGACCTTGCCGGGAAAATCGTGCACGAGGCCGGCCTCGGAGGCGAGGATCACGTAGCCGTCGTCAAAAATCTTGTAGCGCGCGGGGCGGAGGCCGTTGCGATCGAGGGAGGCGCCAACGACCTTGCCGTCGGTAAACACCATCGCGGCGGGACCATCCCACGGCTCGATGACGGCGGAGTGGTAGCGGTAGAAGGCGCGGGTCTCGGGGGCGAGGGTCTTGTCCTTCTCCCAGGCCGGAGGCATCATCATCATGCAGGCGTGCAGGGGGCTGCGGCCGCCGAGGGTGAGGAGCTGGAGGGCGTTATCGAAGGAGGCGGAATCGGAACCGGAGGGCTGGACGAGAGGCTTGAGGTCGTCGAAGCGGTCGCCCCAAACGCCGTGCGCGGTGGAGTTTTCGCGGGCGTGCATGAGGTTGCGATTGCCGCGGATGGTATTGATCTCGCCGTTGTGGGCCAGCATCCGGAAAGGATGGGCCAAGTGCCAGGTGGGGAAGGTATTGGTCGAGTAACGCTGGTGGAAAAGTGCGAAGGCGGTGGTGAACAGCGGTGACTTGAGGTCGAGGTAGTATTTCTTGATCTGCGCAGGGGTCAGCAGGCCCTTGTAGACGATGGTGCGGGCAGAGAAGGAGCAGATGTAGAAGCCGGGGATCTTGGCCTCGAGGATCTCTTTCTCGGCGGAGTTTTGCACGAGGAACAGCTTGCGCTCGAACTCGTCGTCGGAGGTGTCGTCCTTGCGAGCCACGAGGGCCTGAACGATGGCGGGCTGAGTCTCGATGGCCTTGCGGCCGAGACAGGAGGAGTCGGTGGGGACTTCGCGCCAGCCGAGGAAGGAAAGGCCCTCGGCCTTCACGGCGGCTTCGACGATCTTTTTGCAGTGGGCCTGAGCGTAGTCATCCTCGGCGGGGAGGAAAATCATGCCAACGCCGAGATCGGAGTCTTGGAATAGGGGTTTCTCGATGGACTCGAGGTAGTCCTTAAAAAACTCGATCGGCAGCTGGGTGAGCACGCCAGCGCCGTCGCCGGTGACGGCATCAGCGTCGATCGCGCCGCGGTGGGCGAGGGCCTTGAGGGCGCTCAGGGCCCGGTTGAGCACGTCATAGGAGCGCTCGCCAGTAAGCTTCGCGATGAAGCCGACGCCGCAGGCGTCATGTTCCTGGTCAAAGGAATACAGCGGGGACGGGATGATGGCGGGCGTGGACGTGACGGGCATGGGAAAAAGGCGTGGAGCGAGGTGCAGGAGCCTGAGGAGGCGGGAGTAAGGCGTGGAGGCGAAAAAAAGCCGGCTGCGCGGGGAATCGCGAGAGCCGGCCCGAGTCGGGAGGGGTTGGAGCTCGCGGGGATTTAGAAGAAGCGGATGGTTTTGGCGGCCATCTTGGCGTGTTCCTCATCCGAGCAGGCCGCGTTGGTCGGGGCGTCGGCGGGCTTATCGGTCGGTTTTATCAGGTCGTTGGCGAGCAGGTAATTTTCCACCTCTTCGCCGGAGATATCGGCCAGCATGACGCCGTCGATCTCGACGCAGGGAGAAAGGGGCTGGCCGGACTTCGCGACCATCTCAGCGTAGTTAGCGCGGTTGTTAATGATGTCGATGTCCTCGTAGGCGAGGCCGTGCTTGCGCATGATGGCGCGCACGCCGTTGGACCAGCCGCAGGAGGGTTTGAGATAAGCTTTGATTTGCATGACGGACACCGGATTCAAAAGGCGAAGCGGCGCAAGGTAGGGAACGGGGCGGGACGCATGAAAGAAAATTTAACGTCCAAAGAGCAAAAAGTGCGCCCGGAGCGCTCCGAACGGGCAAAGTAGCCGGAAAACGAGGAAGAAAGGCGGGATGAGGCCGAGTTCACTTCGGCAGCTGGGCGCGCAATTCCTGCTGGGAAGCGTAGGCTTTTAATGCGCTGCGGAAGTTGGCGCTGTTTGCCTCGGCGGGAACGGCGGCGAGGTGGGCCTCGGCTTTTTTGAGATCGGCGTCAAAGGCGTTCCAATCTTGGGAGCCGACGGCCTGCAATTGGTCGGCGAGCAGGGTAGTAAGATGTTGCTGAGCGGTGCTTTCCCAAGTGGCGGCGGGGCCACTGGCGGGCGGGGTCTGATGAACGAACAGGAAATAGCCGCCACCGATAAGGAGGACGGTGAAGAAGAGATAGAGGAAGAGTTTCATGGCTGGGTGGGTTTAGGGGGTGGAGTCGTCCACCTCGCGGGCTTCGCCGGCATGGTGGAGAAAGTGATGGAGCTCGGCGGCGAGTTTACCGCCGAAGCCGTCGACCTGGGCGAGTTGTTCGGCACTTGCGCGGCGGAGGCGATCGATATCGCCAAAGCGTTCAAGGAGGGCGGCGCGGCGCACGGGGCCGAGGCCGGGGAAGTCGTCGAGCACGCTTTCGCGAATTTTTTGGGAGCGGAGGTCGGCGTTGTAGGTATTGGCGAAGCGGTGGGCCTCGTCGCGCAGGCGTTGGAGGAGGTGGAGGGCGGGGGAGTTGAGTGGCAGGTTCAGCGGGGGACGCGCATCCGAGAAAATGATCGTCTCGTGTTTTTTAGCGAGGCCGATCAAAGCTGGCGGGGTGAGGTCGAGAGCAAGGAAGGCCTTGAGGGCGGCGCCGATCTGGCCGCGGCCGCCATCGATCACGACGAGATCAGGGAAGGGCCTGCCCTCCTCGGCGAGACGGCGGTAGCGGCGGCCGACAACCTCCTCCATGGCGCGGAAATCGTCGTTGCCGATGAAACTCTTGATTTGGAAGCGGCGGTAGAGGGCTTTGTCAGGGCGGCCCTCGGAAAAATGGACCATCGAGGCAACGCAGTAAGTGCCGCTGATGTGGGAGATGTCGAAGCACTCCAATGTGCGAGGCGCGGGATCGAGACCGAGGGCGCGGCCGAGTTCGGTGATCGCCTCCTCGTCGGTGATCACGAAAGGCCGGTCGCGCTCAAACTTGCGGGTTTTCTGGAGGGTTTTTTCCAAGGCGAAGACGATGTCGCGCAGCTCGGCGGCCTGCTCGAAATTCTGTTTTTCGGCGGCGGCGGCCATCTCGGCGCGGAGGGTTTCGAGCCACTCGCGGGATTTACCGTCGAGGAAAGCACAGGCGGCCTCCACGCGTTCGCGATAGGCGTCCGGGGTGACGACGTTTTCGACTGCATAAAGTTCTTCGCGCACATCGTCGTAGAGTCGCCAGCGGCCGTCAGGCAGGCGCTGGGGGGTGGCGTCACCGAGCAGAATACCAAACTGGCGGCGCATCTGCGCGAGGGTTTTGCGGAGCAGGCCGGAATGGGCAAAGGGGCCGAAGTAGCGGGAGCGGTCTTCCTTGCGCAGGCGGGTGAGGCGGAAACGAGGAAGGGTTTCACCGAGGTCTACGCGCACCAGCAGGAACCGTTTATCATCGATGAAGTCGGTGTTGTAGCGCGGTTTCCACTGCTTGATGAGCTTGCCTTCGAGCAAGAGGGCCTCGGGTTCGGACTTCACCTCAATGGTATCAAAATCGTGGATCAGGGCGATAAGGGCGCGGATCTTCGGGTGAACCGTCATGGCCCGCGACGGTGTGAAATAGGACGAGACACGTTTTTTGAGGGCCTTGGCCTTGCCGACGTAAAGGATGCGGCCGAGACGGTCCTTCATGAGGTAAACGCCGGGTTTGTCGGGCAGGCGGCGCACCTTCTCCTTAAGGTTCTCGGGGGCGGCGGAGTCTGGGGCGGGCGCTGGCATTTTAACAAAGAGTAGCCAAGGTGGGTCTTTCGCAACGCATGGTTTCCCAGACTTCTCACCCTACCGGACCCGCTCCAGCCTCCAATGTCGCCGCCATCCGCTATGAGTTAATCACTCTGGGGGATGAGTTGCTCTTAGGCCTGACCTCAAATACTCACCTGACCTTTATCGGGGCCGCGCTAGGCCGGCGTGGCGCGAGCCTGACCCGTAACGTCACCATCACCGACGAGGCCGGGGCCATCGCCGAGCAGTTCCGCGAGAGCTGGGCGCGCAGCGACGTAGTCATCACCACCGGCGGCCTTGGCCCAACTTGCGACGACCGCACCCGTGAGGTGATCGCCGCCGTGCTCGGCCAGGAGCTGGTCTTCGAACCTGCCGTGCTGGCGGATATCGAGGCGCGGTTCGCGCGGCTCGGGCGCAAAATGACCGACAACAACCTCAAGCAGGCCTACCGTTTTTCCCGCGGCGAGATCCTGCCCAACGCAAATGGCACCGCGCCCGGCCTCTGGGTGGAGCAGGACGGAAAACTCCTCGTCATGCTGCCCGGCCCACCCAACGAGCTGCACCCGATGTTCACCGAACAAGTCCTGCCGCGCCTCGCCGAACGCGGCCTGGTGGCGCAGCGTGAGTCCTATGTGCAGATTCGCACCGCGGGCATCGGTGAGAGCGCGCTGGAAATGCGCCTGCAACCCTTGCTGGCCCCGCACGGGGCAGCCCTGAATATCGCCTTCTGCGCCCACCAAGGTCAGGTCGATGTGCGCCTCAGCTCACCTGACGGCACGCGCGACGAAGCCGGGCTGGAGGCAATCGCGCGAGAGTGCGCGACTCTACTGGGCGACGATTTCCTCTGCTACGGGCATGACTCGCTGGCCAAGGTCTGCGCCGACTTGCTACGGGCGGGCGAACACACCCTCGCAGTAGCCGAGACCGCGACGGGCGGGCTGCTCGCGAACGGATTTACCGACATCGTTGGCGCCTCAAAGTTTTTCGCCGGCGGTTGCGTGTGCTACTCGAATGAATCGAAGATGCAGCTGCTCGACGTGCCCGAAGACCTGCTGCTCCAGCATGGCGCGGTCTCAGCCGAGAACGCCGTTGCGATGGCCGCCGGGGTGGCCGAGCGACTGGGCGCCGACTACGGGCTTGCCGTGACGGGCTTCGCTGGACCCTGCGGTGGCACTCGGGAAAACCCGGTCGGCACGATCTACCTCGCTCTTTACACCCCCAGCGGAGTGTGGTCGCGCCGCCTCAGCCAGTCCGGGCCGCGCGGCGCGGTGAAACAGCGCGCGGTCAATGGAGCGCTCGACTGGCTTCGCCGCGAGCTCGTGCGCGGCAAACGCGGCGGCTCCCGGCCGCCCAGCGGCTAAAACAACCAGCCGCGAGGCGGACCTTTCGCGCACGATTGGGGCGTAGCGCAAAATCCCTTCGGCAACAGCTCACCCCTTGTCCAAGTCGACGGCGCTCGCTGCGGAAAAAGCACCAGGCGGAGATCTCTTTTCCCCAGCGGCAGACGCGACGTTAGCCCATTAAGTTGCGCAGAGCCTGGAGATACTTGTCGCGGGTGCGGGCGATGACATCGGCAGGCAAAGCGGGCGCGGGTGGGCGCTGGTCCCAACGTAGGGCGAGCAGGTGGTCGCGCACGAACTGCTTGTCGTAGCTCGGCGGCGAGCAATCCGGACGGTAATCGGCGGCAGGCCAGTAGCGCGAGGAATCAGGTGTCAGCACCTCATCGATCAACACGAGCCGGCCATCGGTATCCGTGCCGAACTCGAACTTCGTATCGGCCAGAATCATGCCCGCCGCCGCCGCTGTGTCGTGGCCCAAGGCATACAGGGCAAGGCTGGTCGCCTTGACCTGCGCGTAGACCCCTAAACCGACGATGACCTCGCCTCGGGCATCGTTGATGGCCTCATCGTGCTGGCCCTTAGGGGCCTTGGTCGTGGGGGTGAAAAGCGGGGCGGGCAAGCGGTCCGCCTGACGCAGCCCGGTCGGCAGGCGATGGCCGCAGACCTCGCCGGCTTTTTGATAGGAGGCCCAACCGCTGCCGACGAGGTAACCGCGCACCACGCATTCGATGGCCAGGGGGCGGAGTTTGCGCACGATCATGCTGCGGAGGCGCAGGTCAGGATCAGTGATACCGCGACGGTCAAATTCGCCTGCTTGGTCAGGCAGGAGGTGATTCTCGATCACATCTGCAGTGCGGGCGAACCACCAAAGGCTGAGCTGGGTGAGGAGGATGCCCTTGCCCGGGATGCCGTCGGGCAGGATGACGTCAAAAGCCGAGAGACGGTCGCTCGCGACAAGGAGGAGGGCATCGCCGAGGTCGAAGATCTCACGGACCTTGCCGGAGGCCACGCGAGGAAAAGGCAGGCCATCGATGGCGGTCCGGGCGTGAGCAGGGAGGGCGGCGGCGATCTGGTCGGCGGTCAGCATGGGCGGGGATGTTCCCGCCCGCGCTTTGCCGCCGTCGAGCCGAAAGCGGCGCGGCCCGCCAGTCCTCACACCGTCACCAGCGCGATGGCGGCGAACATCAGGACTGCCCCGACGAGGCGGCGGCGGAAAACACCCGGCGGCAGTTTGCGCTCTCCGGCCGTGCCCAGCCAACCGCCGAGCAAGCCGACCGCGAGCACACTCCAGAGGCCGCGTGTGCTGTAGAGGATGTTGGCAGCCGTGGCCCGGCCGTAATTACCCATCGTCCATGCCATACCCGAGGCCTGCACCGCCAGCATCACCGCGCCAGGCAGAAGCCAGGGCCAGGCCGCTGACGGCACCGCGCGCAGCGGGGCGTGGAAAAATGGGATGAGCCCGAAGGAAAGGAGGGCGACGACGCCAAAGGCTAGGGGCAGGAACCGCCCGGAACCCCAAACGGGGGTGAAGCGCTGCAGCAACACGTCGGCCAGGGCGTAGGCCAGCGCAGCCAGCGAGGCCAGCAGCACGGTGCGGCGCGGATGGGGTGCGCCGGCGGCGGGTTTCACCGGGACGAGACCGGCGGAGGCGCGCGGCACCCACTGAAGGAGAATGGCGGCGGCGGTGGCAAGGGCGGCGGCGAGCCACCAAGTCGGGCGGACCGCATCGTTGAGGAGAAGCGAGCTGGCCACCGCGACAAAAAGGATTTTAAGCCCGAGCACCGGGGTGGCCAGCGAGACGTCGCCGGCGAGGGCGGCGAAAGTAAAAACCTGACCAGTGAAAAACAGCGCCGCGAAGAGTAACGGCTGCCATAGACATGCTGGATCGAAGGGCTGACCGCCGAGGAGCCAGAGCGGGGCGAAAAACAGGCCCATGGCGAGATTCGAGATAAAGGCCGTGCGCCACAGCCCGACGCCGTGGACTGAGGCGCGTTTGACCAGCAGCACCCCCACCACGTAGCCGAAGCCACTGGCAAGCGGCAGGAGGGTGGCCGCGAGCGGCGCGGGGGCGGTAAGGACAGCAGCCAAGTGTGAAGAAAACTCTGCCCCCGTCGCCGCGCCCATTCGGGCGAACGCGACGGCGGAGGCAGGGGCGGATCAGCGATACTCCTCGGCGGTGAGGGCGTTGATGATCTTGAAGTTCTCCACGTGATAACTCGGGTCGGCGCGGAAGGCCAGTTTCACGCCGTATTCGCGCTCCATGCGGACCAACAGGTTGGCGTCCTCGCTGCGCAGACGCTCGAGGATGCCGGGGTGGACCATCACGCGCAGGTTGTATTCCTTGCCATCCTGGCGAGCGACGAGGCGGCGGATGACGGCGCTGAGCTTGCGCTGGAGCTCGACCGACATGGTGGTGGCGCTCTTCACGATGCCGCGGCCACGGCAGTAAGGGCAGTCAACGTAGAGGTTGCTGGTGAGGCTCTCCTGCTGGCGCTGGCGGGTCATCTGGAGGATGCCGAGCTGGCTAATGGGCAGGATGTGGTTCTTGGCTTTGTCCTCCGCCATGGCCTCGCAGAGCTTCTCGTAGACGCCGTTGCGGTGGCGGCGCTCCTTCATGTCGATGAAGTCGATGATGATCAGGCCGCCGAGGTTGCGCAGACGGATCTGGCGGGCGGCCTCGACGGCGGCCTCCAGGTTCACGGAGTAGATGACGTTCTTTTCGTCGCTCGACTTGTTCTTGTGCGAGCCGGTGTTCACATCGATTGCGATGAGGGCCTCGGTCTCGTCGATGATGATCTCGCCGCCGCTGGGCAGGGCGACCTTACGCTGGTAGGTCTGCTCGATCTGGCGCTCGATATTGAACCGCTCGAAGATCGGTATGCTGTTCTGGTAGAGCGCGATCTTGCCCTTGGAACGCTGGCTGATCTGGGCGACGGAGGCCTGGCAGCGGACGTGGTCCTCAGGATTATCGATAAGCACGCGGTCGACCTCCTCGGTAAGGAAATCGCGCACGGTGCGCTCGACGATATCGGGCTCCTGGTAGAGAGGGAGCGGGGCGCGCTGGGTATTGAGCTTGGCCTGGATGTCGGTCCAGGTCTTGAGCAGGATGTAGAGGTCGCGGACGAAGTAGCGGGATTTTTTGCCCTCGCCGGCGGTGCGCACGATCACGCCCATGCCCTCGGGGATGGTCAGGCCGTTGAGCATCTCGCGCAGGCGGGAGCGTTCCTTCGGGTCCTCGATCTTGCGGGAGATGCCGCAGGAATCGGAAAACGGCGTCAGCACGAGGTAACGGCCGGGCAGGGAGAGATTGGTGGTGGTGCGCGGCCCCTTGGTCCCGATGGGGCCCTTGGTCACCTGAATGACGATCTCGGACCCTGGCGGGTAGAGCTGGGGGATGTCCTTGACGGTGGGCTCCTGACCGGCGGGCAGGGCGTTTTTCTTTTTGTTCACGCGCACGACCTCCACCGAGGAGTCGGTGGCGGCGGGCAGCATGTCCCAGTAGTGCAGGAAGGCGTTCTTGGAGTAGCCGATGTCGACGAAGGCGGCCTTGAGACCGGGGTCGAGGTTCTTGACCCGGCCCTTAAAGATGCCGCCCACCATACGGTCGGCGTCGTGGCGCTCGATCTCGAACTTCTCCAGCACGCCATCTACGAGCAGAGCGACGCGTTTTTCCAACGGTTCGCTGTTGATGATGAGTTCGCGGAAGGACGTTTTCTCCTTCTTAAAGACGGAGAGGATCTTCTGGAGGAGCGGGCGTTGTTTGGCACGCTCTTGGGCGCCGGCCTTCAGCTCGGCGCGATCCACGGGCTCGCCTTCGGATTCGGCGGGGGGTTGGGCGAGTTCTTCGTCGAGGCTCTGGGGAGACTGGGAAGGCGACGCACTGGGCGCGTCGTCGCGGTCATCCTCGGGATAGGGCTCGCGCTCGGGCGAGTCGGGGGGGGTGCGGTCGTTCATGGCGGGTGTGGTCCTGTGTTTCGGGTTGGACGGGGCACCCTGATGCGCAAGCGGAGGCGCAGGAAATTCCGGTCGGGAGGTCGGAGGCGCAGGAAAGGTTCAGTTTCACGTGAAATCCTTTCTGAAGCGATAGACGCTCTGGACGAGTCCTTGCAGCAAACAACAACTGAGCACGAAGGAGCCACCGTAGCTAATGAAGGGAAGCGGTATGCCCGTGATGGGCACGAGGCCGATCGTCATCGCGATGTTCACGAACACATGCACTGCGAACAGGACCGTGACCCCGACGGCAAGCAAAGTGCCGAAGCGGTCACGGGCGAGTCCGGCGATGCGGATGCCGTTGAATAGGACGATGCCAAAAAGGCCTAGCACGGTGAGACTTCCCAAAAATCCCTTCTCCTCAGCGATGACGGAGAAGATAAAATCATTGTGCGCGACGGCGCGGGGCAGGTAGCCCAACTGGGCCTGCGTTCCCTCGGTCCAGCCCTTGCCGGTTAGGCCGCCGCTGCCGACCGAGATGAGCGACTGGCGCTGGTTCCAGCCTATGCCCATCGGGTCGATCTTGTCCGGAGCGATGAAGCTGACGATGCGGTTGCGCTGGTAATCCTTCAGCGGAATCCACGAGACCGCCTCGTAACGGCCGCGGTCCTTTTGATAGGACAACTTGCTTGCGTCCATGTAGTTCATATAGCGCCCCATATCCCACGAAACCACTGCCACGAGGATCGTAAACGCGCCGAGCGCCCCCGCAAAAAAGCGGGTCGAGAGCCGGGAAACGTAAAGCATGGAAAAAACCATGGGGGGTAGAACAATCGCCGATTTTAGGTCCGGCTGAAGCAAAATGAGCAACATGGGCCCGCCGGCCGCAAGGGCCAACTTACCCAAAGTGCCCAAGGATTGGCGGATGGAGCCCAAACGCGCCCCGACCAATAGCGACGCGGTCGCGAATAACACCGCCGCCTTGGCCGGTTCGCTCGGCTGCACCGCCAGAATCCCGAGATCCAGCCAGCGCTGCGCCCCGTAGCGCTCCTGCCCCACCCCGGGCAGCAAAACCAAGACCAACAACAACAAGCACGCGAGGTAGAACCAGTGCCACACGCTCAGCCAGAAACGGTAATCGACCAGCGAGACGACGAGGTAGACGCCCGCGCCCGCCCCCAGCCAGACGAGTTGGTTGATCCAGTTGGAAAGGGAGGTGGAAAACTGCGCCGAGTAGATAAAGGCCACCCCGATCGCGCTCAACCCGGCGAGGGCCAGCGGCGTCCACGGATCCCAGCGCTCGCGCGTGCTGGTCTTGAAGACACTAAGGTAGGCGCTGGCGTCGCTGAACATGGGTTACGCGCAAACTCCACGCAGAACGCCCCGGGTGCAAGTGCAGGATGAAGGGCGTTAGCCGTTGTATATGAGCATGGCTTGTGCTCCCAGATAATGGTTTCAAGAACACTCCAATCCCGCCTATTCGCCGTTTTAACTGTCCACTTTGGCGTGTTCACCAAAGCGGATTATTCGCACTCCAGAAGACCGGGCTTAGATTCCAACTTGTCATCGGGCACTCGCAAGCTATCGCTTACCCGCCTGACAACACGCCGGGCGAATACGTTGTTTCGGATCATGTGTCCTAATGTTGAGATAAAATGGATCAAAAAATGCGGTTAAAACACACCTCGCGATTCCTCAATAATGAGGATTTCACTTTTTAACATTTCTCGGCCCGACCCCTTATTCTTAGCCGCTTTGCGAACTCACGCCAAGTGACACTAGGACCGCGAAAGACTCCGGCTGAGGATACTCTTATGGTTAGGTCGGACGAAGGCGAAGGTTTATTTACTTTTTACTCCCATGACACTACACCCGCAGTGCCTTGGCAAAATCTCTATATTCAAATTTTCTATATCAATCTAGCTACATTCGACGCCAGCCCCTACGACTCCTTTGCATTCGACTTTAGCGACCTTATCGGCACTGGCGACTTGGTCATCGAAATCGGTTTTGGTCCATCTTTCTATAACGAAACGACCTTGAGCACTCCTATCACCGAACCAGGCTGGCTAGAAGTGCCGATGGAGGCGATAAACTACAGCCCACGCGGCGGCGATACGCTAAATACGTTTCATACGATCCACTTCACCTTCCGCGCCACCAGCCCGACCTTCGGCTTCACGCTGAATGAGATCGCCCTCACCACGGTGCCCGAGCCGGCCAGCGCCGCCGCGCTGCTGGGCGGCGCCGTGCTTGCCGCCGCCACCCTTCGACGCAAAAGGCGCGGCAATCGCTGGACGGCTATCTAAACTTCGAAGCCGCGTTACTCACGTAAGCCCGCGAAGATTGAATAAGATGGCATGGTGGCAAAACTAAAAGCCTGCGTTTTTTGGGGGTCGAATTTCAATCGTTTGCGTCATGCACGGCTGGGATTGGCCGACACAAAAGATCGCGTATTTGATACCGCCCTATTTATCAAAAAACAGGGTTTCACCTCAAGCACCCCATGAAAATCCGTTTTACCACACGATTCACGCTCCCAGCTATCTTAGCCCTAACTCCGCTTTTTGGCAATAGGCTGCACGCCTTGGTTGTAGATTCATTTGTCGATGGTCCATTTTACGCCGAAACATCGATCAACAGCCCTTTGGCTACATTGCGCCAAGCGACCCTAGGGCGGCCAAACTAATGGGGTCAGGCCGAGAAACGCAAAATCGACACTTGCTGGTTGGGTGGGGCTGAAGGATGTTTGGGTAAATGGCGCGTAAACTACGAATTGAGTTCGAGGGGGCGATTTACCACATCTTGAACCGAGGGAACTACCGGCGGGATTTGTTCACCAATGCCGGGGAGGCTCAGGCGTTCGTCGGGGCCTTGCGGGAGGCGGGCCAGCCAAAGGGGTCAGGTAAGATGAGTGGCAGCTAAGGGAAGAAGCCGCGCCGACTGGCGGAGCGTGATACCCTTGGCGGTGCCATGAACTACACCGGAATCGACCATCACAAACGTTATTAGGTGGCCTGCACGCTCGACGGACAACCTTGGCAACTTTCGCGCGCAGGCGCGGTCGGATTGGACACCGCGCCTCCCCCACCCCACTGTTATCTTTCCTCTCCTCACCCATGAAATCAACCTCGCTCCTCCGTCGCCTGCTCGGCGTCTTCGCCCTCTCGCTCCTCGCCGCCCCCCTCGGCCTCGTCGCCGAGGACGCCGCGCCCGCCGAGGCCAAACCCGTCGTCGTCGCGCCCGCCGCCATCACCGACGTGCGCATCGTGGTGAAAACCGACAAGGGCGACATCGAGGGCGTCATCTACGCCTCCAAGGTCCCGATGACCGCCGCCAACTTCCTCAACCTCGCCAAACGCGGCTACTACGACGGCCTGACCTTTCACCGCGTCATCCCCGACTTCATGATCCAGGGCGGCGATCCGCGCGGCAACGGCACCGGCGGGCCCGGCTACCAATTCGCAGACGAGTTCGACAAAACCCTCCGTCACTCCAAGCCCGGCATCTTCTCCATGGCCAACGCCGGCCCCGGCACCAATGGCAGCCAGTTTTTCATCACCCACGTCGCCACGCCGTGGCTCGACGGCAAACACAGCGTCTTCGGCGCCGTCACCAAGGGCCTGACCACGGTCAACGCCATCGCCAAGGGCGACAAGATCCTGAAGATCGAGGTTCTCGACCCGACCGACGCCCTCTTCACCGTCCAAGCGGAAAATCTGGCGAAGTGGAACGCGGTGCTGAAGAAGTAGCTAAACCGCGAATATTTGCCAGCACGGGAGCACAGCTCTCCCTGAGGCGCACGCGGCGGCGATCAGCCTTTGCGGGCTTTCCCACCGCCTTTGGGCGGGGGAAAAAACGGACGGGAAATAGGCTTGGCCGATATGCCGCTTCCTTGAACGCCGCCACAAGGCGGACGCGAGGCCGGAGGCGGTTCTTGGCGTGAATTTTTCGGCAGTCCAGGCGAACCTTGCGGCACTCTCATACCGCAGGGCGCGGTCGTCATGCCCGGGCCGACCGGCGTGATATGCGGCGCTGGCGTGACATCGCGGGTGGGCTTGTTTTCGTCGAGTAGGCGGCGGGCGATTTCGGGCAGGCCAAGCCGTTGCAAAGTGCCGCGCAGGGCCTTTTTCATCTCAGGCTTATACCAGAAAAAGAAGCTCCGCTGCTCCTGCTTCTCCTCGGGCGTGCGGGCGACATCAACCGGCTGGCCGTCGTAGGGGTGAACGCCGGTGGCGTAGATCTCGGTCGCGACCGTCATGGGCGTGGGCGTGAAGTCCTGCACCTGCTCCAGGCGGAAACCAAGGTCCTTGGTCTTAAGCGCGAGTTCGGCCATGTCCTCGGGCCTGGAACCGGGGTGTGAGCTGATGAAATACGGGATAACGGGCGTGTCGGGTTTACCGGCCTTGGCCGAGGCGCGGTCGAACTTCTCCTTGAACTTGTAGAACAGGCTGAAGCTCGGTTTGCGCATGACGCGGAGCACGTGATCGCTGGTGTGTTCGGGGGCGACCTTGATGCGGCCGGGCACATGGTGGGCGGCGAGTTCCTCGATATATTTCTCGTGGCTGGCCTGAACCTCGGGGGTGACGCCTTTGTCGTGCAGAAAAAGGTCGTAGCGTATGCCGCTGGCCACATAGGCGTGGTTGACGCCCTCGGTCTCGCGCACGGATTTGTAGATGTCGAGGAGCGCGGTGTGGTCCGTGTCGAGGTTGCGGCAGACCTCGGGCCAGATGCAGGAGGGGCGCACGCACTCGTCGCAGATCCACTGCTCCTTGCCCTTCATCTTATACATGTTCCCCGAGGGCCCGCCGAGGTCGCTGATGGTGCCGCGGTAGTCCGGCATCTGCTTGATCGACTCGACCTCGCGCAGGATGGACTCCTTTGAGCGGGAGGCGACGAACTTACCCTGGTGGGCCGAGATCGTGCAAAAGCTGCACCCGCCGAAGCACCCGCGGTGCATGTTGATCGAGTGTTTGATCATCTCATAGGCGGGGATGGGGCCGCGCTTGCGATATTTTGGATGGGGCAACCGCGTGTAAGGCAGGTCGAACGAGGCGTCGATCTGCGGCTCGCTCATGGTCGGAAAGGGCGGATTCACCACCAGCAGGCGGTCGCCGGTGGGCTGGAACAGGCGGCGGGCCTTAACGCGGTTGGACTCGGTCTCGATGGCCTTGAAATTTTGGGCGTAAAGCTCGCGGTCGGCGCTGCACTCCTCGTGGGTGTGGAGCGTGTGGTCCTCCCAGTTGGCGTTTTTCGGCGCGGCTTTGCCCGGGGGCAGGAGCACGGCGGTCTGCGGAATAGTCGTGAGTGAAGAAAACGGCACCCCGCGTTTCAGCAGGCGCACGGTCTCTTTTAAGGGCAACTCACCCATGCCATAAATTAACAGGTCTGCTCCGCTCTCGGCTAAAATGGAGGGCTTTAGCGTCTCCGACCAATAATCGTAGTGCGTCACGCGCCGCAGGGAGGCTTCGATACCGCCGATCATGATCGGGGTCTCGGGGTAAAGCTGTTTCAGCACGCGGGAATAGACCGTGGTGGCGTAGTCAGGACGGAAACCGATTTCGCCGCCGGGCGTGTAGGCGTCCTCACTGCGGGGTTTGCGCGCGGCCGTGTAGCGGTTCACCATCGAGTCCATGCAACCCGAGGTGACGCCAAAAAACAGGCGGGGCGCGCCGAGTTTCTTGAAGTCACGCAGGTCATCACGCCAGTTCGGCTGCGGCAAGATGGCTACCTTGAGCCCCTCGGCCTCGAGCAGGCGGCCAATAACCGCGGTGCCGAAGGCGGGGTGATCGACGTAGGCGTCGCCCGAGACGATAATCACGTCGAGTTGATCCCAACCACGGGCCTTCACCTCGTCGGCCGTAGTCGGCAACCAGCGAGATGGGTTCCAGACGGGTTCGCTGGAATAAACCTTGGTGGCGGCAGATGGGGTGGATGGGTTCACGGCGAGACTCAAACCAACGTGGAGGAAATCGGGCGCGGGGGAATGCGTAAATCGCGATGTTTGCGACGGATTTCCCCACCCCGTTCTTGCCGCAGGCAACAAGGCATCCACGTTACTTCGACATCATGTCCGCCACCGCGTCTCTCGCCGCCCTCGCTCCCACTGACGTCTTTGCTCCACGTCACATCTCCCCCACCCTAGCCGAGCGCGAACACATGCTGGCTGCCCTTAGCCAACCGTCCTTGGCTGCTCTGATCGACGCCACCGTGCCCGCCGGCATTCGCCTGGCCAAACCGCTGGCCCTGCCGATGCCACTCAGTGAATCCGCTGCGCTTGCTGAGTTACGGTCCATCGCTTCGCTGAATAAAGTATTTCGTAACTTCATCGGCCAAGGGTATTACGAAACCCTTACTCCTTCCGTTATCCAACGCTGTATTTTGGAAAATCCAGCTTGGTATACACCCTACACACCCTATCAGGCTGAGATTTCGCAAGGGCGGTTGGAGGCTTTGCTGAATTTCCAAACGTTGGTCACCGACCTCACTGGCCTCGACATTGCGAATGCGTCTCTGCTCGACGAAGGCACCGCTGCCGCGGAAGCCATGATGCTCTGCCACCGGATCCGCACCGCGGAAGGCGGCACCTTTTTCATCTCCGAAAAATGCCACGCTCAGACCATAGAACTGGTTAAAACCCGCGCGGAACCTCTCGGCATCGAGGTGCGCGTGGGCGACCACGCCAGCCTGGATCCCGTCGCTCTGCCCGAACTCTTCGGGTTACTAGTGCAATATCCTGACAGCCATGGAAACATAACCGATTTTGCGTCACTTTTTACCCGTGCCCACTCCGCCGGTGCCCTATGTGTAGTGGCCACGGATCTGCTCGCCTTGAGTCTGCTCCGCCCTCCCGGGGAATTTGGTGCAGATGTTGCCGTAGGCTCAGCCCAGCGTCTCGGCGTGCCCCTTGGCTTCGGCGGGCCGCACGCTGCTTTCTTCGCCACCCGCGATGCGCTCAAGCGCCAGATGCCCGGGCGGCTAGTGGGTGTGTCGAAGGATGCGCAGGGAAACCCGGCCCTACGCCTCTCCCTAGGCACCCGCGAGCAACACATCCGCCGCGATAAGGCCACTTCCAACATATGCACCGCACAGGTCCTGCTCGCCGTAATGGCTTCCATGTATGCGGTTTATCACGGACCTGAAGGGCTCCGGAAGATCGCCACTCGTATCCATTTACTTACGACTACTCTCGCCGATGCCCTTCGGCGGGCAGGCGCTTCGGTCAGCGCGGGGCCATTTTTTGATACGCTCACCATCGGTAATGTCTCCGCTACTCGCGTGCATGCCGCCGCCGAAGCGCGCAAAATAAACCTGCGCCGACTCGACGACCACCGCGTTGGCCTCTCCCTCGATGAAGCGACTACGCTGGACGAATTGGAAACCCTACTGGACTGCTTTAGCGAGTCCGCCGAACTGATCCCTCAAGTCACACCTGATCTCGGGCCCTTTTCAAGGAGTTCGCCCTTCCTCGGAGCCAAGGTATTTCAAAACCACCGCACCGAGCATGAACTACTCCGTTATATCAAACGGTTGGAGTCGCGCGATCTCTCCCTGTGCCACTCCATGGTATCGCTAGGCTCATGCACGATGAAGCTAAACGCGGCGGCGGAGATGTTTCCGCTTTCTTGGCCGGAGTTTTCTCGACTGCATCCATTTGCGCCCGCAGAGCAAACCCGTGGCTACCAACGCCTCGTCCGCGACCTAGAGGCCTGGCTAGCGGAGATCACCGGATTGGCGGCTGTTTCCCTTCAGCCCAACGCCGGCTCCCAGGGGGAATATGCAGGGTTGCTCGCGATACGCGCCTACCATTCCGCCCGCGGCGAGGGACACCGTAAGGTGTGTCTTATACCCACTAGCGCGCACGGCACTAACCCCGCCAGCGCCGTAATGGGTGGGCTCAGCGTGGTTCCGATAAACTGCGACCCCCAAGGCAACATCGATCTAGCGGATCTGCGCGCAAAGGCGGAGTTGCACGCCGCCCGTCTGGCGGCGCTGATGATCACTTACCCATCAACCCACGGTGTATTTGAGTCCTCAATACAAGAAATCTGCGAAGTTATTCATGCCCATGGCGGTCAAGTTTACATGGATGGCGCCAACATGAACGCTCAAGTCGGCCTAACCTCGCCAGGGCGTATCGGCGCGGATGTGTGCCATCTAAACCTGCACAAGACCTTTTGTATTCCACACGGAGGCGGCGGGCCGGGCGTGGGCCCGGTTTGCTTGGCCGCACACCTCGCACCTTACTTGCCAGGGCATTCGGAACGCCAACCGGTTCATGAAATAGCGGGCGGAGGTAGCGTAACTGCAGGTATTGGCGCGATAGCCGCCGCACCTTACGGGAGCGCCTCAATCCTGGTCATTCCTTGGATGTATATTCGTATGATGGGTGGCGTAGCCCTTGCGGAGGCGACCAGCGTTGCGATCCTTAGCGCCAACTATCTAGCTCATCGCTTAAATAGTTATTTTCCAATACTTTATCGTGGAACAAAAGGGACGGTTGCTCACGAATGCATCATTGATTTACGCAGCTGGAAAAAGCACGGCTTGGAAGTCGAGGACGTGGCCAAACGCCTGATGGATTATGGCTATCATGCGCCCACCATGAGCTGGCCCGTAGCGGGAACACTGATGATAGAACCAACTGAAAGTGAAGATCTCGCCCAGTTGAACCGGTTTTGCGATGCGCTGATCGGCATACACGGGGAAATGCAGGCTGTCGCCGAAGGACGCTCCGATCCGGTGGATAATCCGCTGAAAAACGCACCCCACCCCGCCTCACTAGTTTGCACTGATTTATGGTCGAAGAACTACAGTCGCGAACAAGCCGCCTATCCTGCTGCGTGGAACCGTGCCTTTAAATTTTGGCCCTACGTCGGCCGAGTAGATAATGTCTACGGTGATCGTAATCTCATCTGCAGCTGCCAAGGAATGGATGCCTACCAAAATTAGGCCAAAAACGCCAATTAAAGCCTAAGCCAGCTCACTCGTATTTCGCTGCCCTTCCAAAATAATTCAAACTTAGCATTTCTTTCCATACACGATAGCGGCCCTCATAACTGATACGACCGTGCTCCTCATGCTCGGAATGAGGTAATAGAAAACCGAGTTCCGTATTCAACCTTTCCAAATCTGCTTGTTGCGCATTTAGGTCTTCGCGAGGCTCCCGGGACCATTCAAGCGTTGGCTGACCTGATTGGATAACACGTTGCTCATGGTAACGAAGCAGCCGAAGAAAATTTCTTACATTGGGTTTGCGGTGGATAAACCAAGATTCTGCATAAAATCCGGCAAACGGAAGATAATGATTATCGGTTACCAAACAGGTGCCATTGGCAAGCTGCGATGCGAAATGGAAGCAAATGGAAATGTTCCCCATCGGCTGCGGTAAAAAAGAAACCTGCAACCGAGTCTTGGCTGTAAGATCGTGATAAACAGAAACTCGAAGATAAAAACTTGTCGCCACTTCGGCTCGCAACGCTTGAACAGGATTGAAGTGGTTTTCGCGGAGAATTTCCCGTAATTTTAAAAAGCGCTTTTGCACGGGCCACTCATCACCAGATCGATTTACGATGAAGCGAGGAAACAGCGGTAATGGACTTACACTGATAGCATGTATTGTCAGCCAGCGATAGATCGAATCCAACCAAAACCAGGTAATAAAATATACGATATAAAGTATTCCGAAAGAACGATCAAACCAGCCAAAGTATAAAGAGATCTCAGCTAAAGCTCCTGCCACAATAACCCATCTTACCCAACGATTAACCAGACTTAGAACCGGAGATGCAAAATAGTGGTTTACCTTGGTTAGCACCAAAGACACAACCATGATTGGTATCAGGATTACGCTAGGCTGCACGCAAATATCAATATTAAGCCAAAGCAGACTCGGTAAAATATCGAGTCGTTGCGAGATTAAGCTTATTAAATTAGCTGATGCGAACCGGCATTACTACGCAGATAAAATTGGCATCCGTCTTTAAGACCCCCGGACTTACTTCATCTTTGAGTTCGAAATAAATTTCGTCTTTAGTCAAAGCACGTAACGGATCTATAATGAATTGCGGGTTAAAAGCAACTTGTAAATCTGGCCCGCTGTAAGCAATCGCCATGGTTTCGTTTGCTTCGCCAAAATCAGGACTACTTGCGCTAATTTCTAAATGATTAGCAGTTAGTTTTAATTTAACCGAATTGCTCTTATCTGAACACACCAACGCAGCGCGATGAACGCATTCAACCAATAGCTCGCGTTCCAATTTTATACGCTGATGTGTCTCTTTAGGGATCACTTGCTGGTAGTTAGGATAATTTCCTTCTACCACTTTGCTATACAAATAAATTGAGTCAATTAGACCAGATTCTGGATTGTCGGCATGAATTTGGAATGCTGCCCGCCTTTCATTGAATGAAATTTTCAGCTTTTCTCCCTTGTCGAGCATCCGTAGAAGTTCTGCGACGGTTTTGGCGGGTAAAATAATGGCTCCAGCTTTTTCTGTCGGAACTTCAAGTTCTTTGTTGATCAAAGCCAAGCGACGACCATCCGTCGCAACCAAAGCAAGTTTTCCATCTTTGAAATTAAAATAGACGCCATTTAAAATATATCGTGTTTCGTCTGTGGACTGCGCATACGACACACTTTTCAACATTCCGATCAATTCAGCTTGGTCTAACGTAAAGGTTTTATCATCACCGAAATCAGGCAGCGGTGGGAATTCCTCTTTGCCGATGCCCATTATGCGGAAAATTGATCCACCGGAGGTAAGTTTAACTTGATGGTTCGGTGCTGCGTCAAAAGAAACATCAATTTGGGGCAGTTCTCTGACTATTCCTGCGAGTCGCTTGACCGGTAAGGTAACTGCCCCGGTTTCTTTAACCTCTGCTTTGATTTTGGCTCGAATGCCTAGATCTAAATTAGTGGTGGTAAGTGTGATGCCATCTTTTTCAGCCTCAATTAAAACATTGCTGAGAATAGGCATCGTTGCCTTGGAACCTACGACGTTAAGCACCTGGGCTAGTCCGTTGCTGAAGTGATCCCGATTGATCTTGAATTTCATGGATGATTCGAAAGTGGACTTAAAGAAGATGGATTAAAAGCACGGGTCAAGAAGAGAGCAAGGCTTAGCTTAGAAGAATGAAAAAAAACCGTTCAAAACATGGCTGCAGATAAGTTGCTGACGATGGATAATTAAATACTCATCTATTTAAATAAATTCATCATCACCTTATAGGTGGTGAGTAACTTAAATAACCCGCAGATTTAACAGTTAAAAACAGCTTTTTTATTAGGTGAATAATAGCAGATTTATTTGTTGTAAGACCTTACTTATTCTTATTTTTATAGTTATTGGATATTATTCACCGTGTTTTGATCACGTTCTTTCACAATTCAACATCATTGTTTTCTGCTTTAGGTTTTGGATTATTCTTTAAATGCCTAATCAATCCATAAAATATATAACCCAAACAACAGATCAGCATTCCAATTTCCTTGTATATCACCGCTGCCGCTGCTACCACAACGTATAATATCAAAGTGGTTAATTTAGTTTTGGTTTGAAAGTCGATTTGCTTGCCACTTGGGTATCTAACTTTGCTAACCATTAAAAACGCGATAAGCAGCATCAAAATTGGCAATACTAATGCCCATCTTTGCAGCTCTCTTTCATGTGCTGCAAGATTCAGCAAAAAAAGAACTAACGCGGCTACAGTTCCAGCCGCTACTGGCACCGGTAAACCTAAAAAATCTTTATTTACAGGAACACCAGCTTTTTGGAGCAGCGGATGGGTGATGACATTAAAGCGTGCCAAACGGATGGCGGCACACAAAAGATAAATAAAGCCTAGTAACCATCCAATTTCCCTAAAATGTGGGTAACCTTGAGTTGGAGATAGTATCAAAAAAAACACCATCAATGCAGGGGCAAGTCCAAAGGAAACAATGTCCGCTAAAGAATCAAATTCGGCACCAAATAAAGATTCTTTGCCAACCATGCGAGCTAATCGGCCATCTAATGCATCGAATCCCATGGCGGCAAAAATCAACCATACAGCTCTTGTGTATATAGAGCTTGCCTCAGCTGTTATAATATCTGACCCCCTCATTGCATAATGGGCTTGTATACACATTATAACAGCCACAAACCCACAAAATAAATTACCAGCTGTCATTAAATTGGGCCAAAAGTATATTTTACTGGCATCGCTTGGATTTAAGTGGGGCGCGGGGTTTTCTTCACCGCGGGGTGCTTGATTTTTGGTGGGCATGCTGAAATATTATTGTTTACTTGGTAAGTCCTTCCAAGTATTTCCAAAACTTAGAGTGTTGCTCGATTAATTGGTGTTCCGAAACCGGTAGGCGGTTTCGTAATAAAAAGTCTTCAAGGGAATGAGGTTGTAATATGTAAAGCACATGGAGACGGGTTTCCTCTTTTATTTCGAAGTAATACCTCAATTCACCGTCTCGCAGACGATACAAAACGTGGCCGGATCGCATAAAGCGTCCAAGCGGTTCGCGGGGATGGGCTAAATCTTCTGGCCGTAACTTCCCGACTGGATCTAGGGCGGATAATTGCTCCAAGGGCGCGAGTTTTTTGAGCTCACCCAAGGCTTGGTTAGAAAACGTGACTTGAAACATGACGCCTTACTGAATCTTGGGCCTTTGTCTGACGCAAGGCTCACTGCGCTGAATTGCTGTCAAAGTCGAAACACCTTATCATTTTGGTCATTGCGAATACCTTAAACGGAAGGTCATTTTGCAACGTTCATGGTCTCGCTTCGCATCTTTATTTCTTTGTGGATTTGCTTATCTTGGGTTCGGGCTGCTCCACCTGAAGTGACTTTAGATATTCCTGTCTTGGTAGCGGGTTACGGTGCGGATTTTTTTGAGGAAACCGCACGGGAATTTGAAAAGCTCAGGCCTGGTGTCCGAGTGAATATTTATGGCGATCCTCGCATCAACGATCACGTTCGCACCCGGGTGATGGCAGGCGATTGGCCGGACGCAACTGATTCGGTGTTATTGTATTATAACTTAATTCAGGCCGGTAAACTTTACGATCTTAGAGCTGATCTTGACGGCCCAAACTGGGAAAACACTGGCAAGTGGCGCGAAGATTTCCGACCCGGCGTGTTAACGCGTTGGACTGTGGTGGATAAATCTGATTCTGGCTCTCCGCCCTCCGTGTATGGCTTACCTTTCGCGCATGCAGTTTGGGTTTTATTTTACGACAAAGCGCGTTTTCGTCGTGAAGGTTGGAAAGTGCCGGTCACTTGGGATGAATTTTTTGAGTTATGTCAACTTGTAGAGGCTAAAGGTGGATCGGCCCTATCTTTGCCGGGTGTTACCATGCGTTATGGTGATGCGATTTTGCGGGCAGCGCATTATAATCTCGTTGGTGATTCGGGTTATGCTGATTACCGTAATTTAGTATCAGGCACCCGTTCCGACCCGCGTTTCATTCGGGCGGCTGAGATTTTGGCGCGTGTGGCGAACGCGCATTTGGCGCGAGGTTGGGAAGGTATGACCCACACCGCCGCGCAATTAGAATTCATTGAGGGTCGTTGTGCCATGACCTTATCCGCATCTTGGTTTGCCAATGAAATGCGCGGACGGATGCCGGTTGGTTTTGATCTAGGGGCGTTTAATTTACCGGTTTTCCCCGACGGTATTACTTCACCGGATACGATTCAGGCTCAGAGCGGCTACTATTTTTTATTTCGCACAGGGGATCAGGCTAGAGAACGTGCAACCATCGACTTTTTCCGTTTCATGACCTCGCGGTCTAGGGTGCGCCGCTTTGTTGAGTTGACGGATGCACCGGTGGCCTTGCGCGGGGCAAGCCAAGCTGATTATTCCCCGCGGATGACGGATACGGCGGCATTATTGGAGCGCAGTCGTGCGACTTTTGACTCCGCACCGGCTCCGACATCTGCTGCGCAGAGCACTCTTCAGCAGGAATTTACCGATGCACGCTACCAGCTTATGACTGGACGTATTAATGCCGGCCAATTTGGACTGCGTTTAGAGTCCGCGGCCCAGGCGGAGCGGTCGCGAGTTGTTGATCCCGGGCATGTTGAGCAACGTCATCCAGTTGCCGGCCTTACTTTGGGGTTCGTTTTTTTAGGCTGCGTGGCGTGGCTAGCGAAATCTCTTTTTCGAGCGCGCAGGGCGGATGTCTCTGGTTCTTTAGCATCTGGGATTGTGGGGCACGGTTTTGGTGCTCTGTTTGTCGGGCCGGCATTCGTCCTTTATACCGCTTTTGTTTTGGTCCCAGCGGTGGCAGCATTTGCCCTAGCTTTTTTTCGTTGGGATGGTTTCGGGACGCCGGAATGGGTAGGTTTATTGAATTTCCGTTGGTTGCTGTTGGAAAGTGATGTTTTTTGGTCTGCTTTAAGAAATAATGGATTTCTCATGCTTGTGCCTCCGCTACTGGTTGTTCCAGTAGCTCTGGCCATTGCGGCTTATATCCATCGAGGGGGACTAGGTTCCGGGTTCATCCGTGTGGTTCTGCTGTTTCCGAATCTTTTAGGTGGTATTGCAGCGGCTCTGATTTGGATGGCGGCTTACGAGCCAAGCGCTGGTTTTGTGAATGCAGTCTTCTTTACCTGCGGGGATATAATCGCCGCCTGTCATGGTCCCGCCGTAGTGGTGGATTGGCTGCATGCTTTTCAGGGACATGCCTGGCTCTCGCAGGCGAATCTTTATGGTTCATTGTTGCCGATATATCTTTGGATGGCGGCAGGTTTTAACTTGGTGCTCTACCTAGCAGCCATGCAGGGGGTCCCGGATGAACTTTATGAGGCTGCGGAGTTGGACGGTGCTTCGCCTGTTCGGCAGTTTTTTCTTATTACGCTACCTTTGATTCGCGGGGTGCTGGCGGTTTCCGCGGTCTTTTTGGTTATTGGCGGCTTAAATGCGTTTGAGTTGATCTGGCTCTTAACGGGTCAGGAGCCGGCAGCGGGAACGCATACGCTAGGCACTTTTATGGTGGGCATGCTATTTGGAGAGTTTCAGGCGGGTCGCTCCGCGGCTATCGCGGTCGTATTGTTCGGCTTGGTTTTGGTGGGTTCATTGGTTGTGTTGCGCTTGAGCCGCGCCGAGGAGGATGAAGTATGAGTGGGTTAAGGAGTATTAATATCAGAGAGAACATGCGCACGGGGGTTCGATTACTGGCGCAGGGGGCTTTAGCGGCTTATGTCTTCTGGGTGGCCGCGCCTTTTTTTTGGGTGGTCGTTTCATCGTTAAAGTCGGATTCCGAAATTCTGCATAAACCACTCGGACTTCCGGAGTGGTCCGAGGTAAATGGCGCAGCTTATCGCCGGGCCTGGGTTGAGGGTGGTATCGGTTCTTGTCTGGTTAACTCCGCGGTTATCGCGGTTATATCGGTAATTTTAATACTCTGGCTCGGTTCCATGGCCGCCTATGTTTTGGCGCGGTATCGGCATCCATGGAGCCGGATTGTTCGGCTGTTGTTTTTGGCTGGGTTGATGTTACCGGCGCAGTTGGCTATGGTTCCACTATTTTTTGAACTGCGGGCGCTGGGATTGCTCGAAACAAGAGCTGGTCTCGTTATAGTCTATGTGGCTAATGGTTTGCCTTTTGCGATCTTCATCCTAACGGCTTTTTTTCGCGAGTTACCGCGCTCTTTGCAGGAAGCGGCCGTGATCGATGGCTGTTCGGAGTCGGGTGTTTTCTGGCGTGTAATGCTACCCCTTGCGCGGCCTGGATTGATCACGGTCGCGATTTTTCAATTCATTGGTCTTTGGAAGGAGTATTTTTTTGCTTTTATGTTGGTTGGCGGGGGTAGCGGCTCAGCTCGCACCCTACCCCTTGCTTTGGCAGATCTTGCGATCTCCGCCCAGTATCGCAGTGATCAGGGTATGCTATTCGCCGGTCTCGTGATCGTGACACTCCCCATGCTGGTCGCATATATTTTGATGCAGGGGCACCTCGTGCGGGGTATAGCTGCTGGCGCTGTGAAAGGGTGAAGCTCGACGCCGGGCCTCCTTCGGTTACGTTGTTGTTGTCTCTCTCATGTCCGACTTTTCGCAGTCTCTGCATACCACGATTGATGCCTTCGAGCCGATGCTCCTCGCTTGGTTGCGTCAGGGGCTTGACCAGCACGATATTGTTGCGCTCACCGACGCGACCGGAGCGATCCGTTTTGTTAACGAACGATTTTGCGAGATTTCTGGCTACACGGCGCCGGAGTTGTTGGGACAAAATCACCGTATTCTGAAATCAGGGGAGCACCCCGTCTCTTTCTACCGTGATTTGTGGGGGACGATTATGTCCGGGGAGATATGGCGTGGTTCCATCTGCAACCGGGACAAGTCTGGCCGACTTTACTGGGTGCAAACCACCATTATGCCCCTGCTAGGGCTTGGAGGTAGGATTTTGGGATATCTTTCTGTGCGGACGGATGTTACCCGTTTAGTTTTAGCTGAGCGAGAACTGGCGTTAAAAACGGCTGAACTGCACCTGCTGTTTGAGCATGCGCCGATTGGCCTGAGCTGGAGGGAATTTAACGCTGATGGGAGTCCCGGCCCTAATCATGTTAATCAGCGTTTCTGCGAGCTGATTGGGCTCAGTCGGGCCGATGCTGCTGATTTAGACAATGTCCAGCGGATCACGCATCCTGATGATTGGCAGCAGCAGGCCGCTTTGAATGCCGAAATTTATGCCGGCAAGCGTGATTCCTTTACGCTGGAGAAACGTTACCTTCACGCCGATGGCGCCACGGTTTGGGGTATTCTTACTGTGGTCGTGCTGCGCGAGAAGGATGGCCGCATCACGCATCATTTTGCGATGCTCGAGGACATCACAGCTCGCCATTTGGCGGAAGAAGAGTTGCGTCGCACGGAGGCCCGCTGGCGCACCTATATTCAGACGGCGAGCGAGATTCTTTACGCGCTAACGCCTGAGGGGCGTTTAAAATTTGTTTCGCAGGCTTGGACGGCAAAACTAGGCCATAGAGTCGAGGATGTGGTGGGGACTCCGTTTCGTGATTATCTGCACCCTGAGGATTTGCAGCGTTGGGATTTATTTTTTGAACGCACTCTTGCCACGGGAGGTGATACGGAAGGGATCGAATATAGGGTGAGAAAAAAAGACGGGCGATGGGTTTGGCATGCATCTACCGGTTCGGCTTATAGTGATCGGGATAAACGACGGGCATTTTTCGGTGTGGGGCGCGACATATCGGTTAGGCGCCAAGCCCAGCAGGAGCTACGTGCGGCGCTTGGTCGTTTGGAGGAAATGGCCCGTATCATTGATCGTTCACCCTCGGTCGTCGTCTTATGGCGCTCGGAGGCCGGCAGTTGGCCGGTGGAGTTTGTGTCCGCTAGCGTTCGCCAGTTCGGTTATGAACCCGAAGACTTGATGTCGCGTCGCTTAAATTTCCGCGACATTACCCATCCTGTGGATCGCGAGCGGGTGGGCGCCGAGGTTGATGCGCATGCCGCTGCCGGTCATCGCGAATACAATCAGGAATACCGCATTCAATGTGCCGACGGTTCGGTGCGCTGGGTGGATGATCATACTATCGTCCGCTTGGATGAACGAGGGGAAGTGACCCACCATGAGGGACTCATTACGGATATCACCGAGCGCAAGGCGGCCGAGGCGCGTGCGCGGGAGGTCCAGGAACGCGAACTCGAGCTCGCACGAGACGTCCAGCAGCATTTGCTGCCTAGCCGGTTTCCCGATCTCGACCGGATAGACGTTGAAGTGCTTTCCCAGCCTTCGCAGCAACTGGGTGGTGATTATTATGACGTTTTACCGGTCGATGACCGGTATCATGGCTTCGTTATCGCGGATGTCTCCGGTAAGGGTGCTCCCGCAGCCCTTATGATGGCGTCCTGTCGCGCTAGCCTTCGCCTGTGTGCGCCCGGCGAATTATCGCCCGCCGCAGTGTTGCGCCGCGTAAACCGCGCTCTGCAGCCCGATATGCCTCCGGGTATGTATATCACCCTTTTTTATTGTATCATAAATCTAGATACGTTAGAATTGCGTTTTTGCCGGGCTGGTCATGAATCTGGCCTGTTACTTCGAGCTGCGGGCGGTAATCCGGTATTGTTGGGCGAGGGTGGTATGGCTTTGGGCATGGCCCCGGCGGAGTTATTCGACTCCATTTTGGAGGAGGGACGGGTGGTGATGTCTCCGGGCGATTTATTGGCTCTTTATACCGATGGTGTGAACGAGGCCTGTAACGCCTCTGGCGAAGAATTTGGTCGCGAGCGCCTCGCTGACGCACTGCGTCGGCACCAAAAAGAACCGCTGGCTGAGATCATTCGGCGGATTGATCGTTATTTGCGTCAGTTTTGCACTCTAGCGCCCCGGCATGATGACCGAGCGCTTTTGGTGGTGCGCGCACGTTGAGTCGGACCGTCCGGAAGTAGATTATCCGTCTGGTTCAGTTTTGCCCTGTTCTGTTCTGGTCACCCAAGCTCGGTCGATGTCCGACGCATTCCTCCCGTTACTTTACGAGTCCCATACCCATACGCCTCTTTGTAAGCACGCCACAGGAGAACCCGAAGAGTATTGTTATCATGCTATCAAAAGAGGGTTACGTGGCATCATATTTACCTGCCATGCGCCTTTGCCGAATGGTTGGTCGCCGGAAGTGCGGATGTCCGACAGTCAGTTTCCGGCCTATGTTGCTATGGTGGAGCGCGCCCGGGCGACTTTCGCCGGGAAACTCGATGTTTTGCTTGGGTTGGAGAGTGATTATGCGCCCGGCCTAGAGCCTTGGTTGGAGTGTCTCCACCGCCGGGCGCCTTTGCACCATGTGCTTGGTAGTGTCCATTATCAGATGCCGTTTTACCGTGAGCGATATTTTACCGGTGATATCCTGGCGTATCAGAAAATCTATTACGAACATCTTGCGCTGGCGGCCGAGAGCGGACTCTTCGACACGCTGAGTCATCCCGATCTGGTTAAAAATGAACGTCCTGCGGAGTGGCATTTTCCGCGTATCCGCGACGAGGTAGAGCGTGCGCTTGACCGGATCGCTGCCACTGGGGTTGCTATGGAGTTAAATACCAGTGGGTTGTTAAAGGCGATCCCTGAAATGAATCCCAATCCGGAACAGCTTCGCCTTATGCGTGAGCGAAATATTCCTGTCGTGCTGGGTGCTGATGCGCATCGTCCTGAAAGAGTGGCAGACGGCTATGCCGCTGCCCTTATGCTCTTGGCTGAGATTGGCTATGATGAGGTTAATATATTTATTGATCGTCAGCGCCAAGCGATCCCGCTCGATCTGGCTAGGCGCAGTCTTCGCTGAAACCTCCACAACGCCTCTTTAATTCTCCTAGTTGCGTAATTCTTTGATGTTATGGTGCACTCCCCTACCCCCTTGGACGTCAGGCCAGAAATAGGCTCGCTAGAAGCAAATTCACCGCGTGACACCATTGCGGCCCTTGCGACTCCGATCGGTAGCTCGGCCCTAGCCATGATTCGTGTAGGTGGACCGGCTTGTCGCGACCTCGCGGCGGCGATTTTTGATCGCGCGCATCGGCAACTGCCTGAGCGGAGGCCTATCCATTCGTCTTATCGTTCGTTATCCGGTCAGACCTTGGATGATTTGGTTTGGACTTACTTACCGGGGCCTCGCACGGCGACCGGTGAAGATACCTTGGAATTATCTCCGCACGGCAATCCGCTTATTGCGCAACTTATTCTCGAAGATTTATTTAAAAGAGGATGCCGTCCTGCTGAACCCGGTGAATTTACTCGCCGCGCATTTTTATCGGGCAAAATTGATTTAACCCAAGCAGAGGCGGTCATGGACCTTATACACGCTAGGAGTGAACGCGCGCTTGCGGTGGCTCAGCGGCAATTAAGAGGAGGTCTGGGTCGGATAGTGGAGGGACTCATCGCCGATCTGCTGCTCGCTCTGGCTCGAATCGAGGTCTATATTGATTTCCCAGATGAGGACCTACCCACGGAAGACCGCCAGGAGGTATTAGCCACTTTGCAAGAAGTTCTACGTGGAACAAAACAGCTATTGGCGACCGAGCGTTTTGGCGGATTACTCAGGGACGGAGTGAAGACGGTGCTCTTGGGGGCTCCAAACACGGGCAAAAGTAGTCTTTTAAACGCCATCGTGGGCCGACAGCGGGCCTTGGTGGGGCCGGAACCGGGCACAACTCGGGATTACTTGGAGGAGCGACTTCAAGTTGGTCCTAATTTACTTCGTTTGGTTGATACGGCGGGCCTTAATCCTTTGCCGGGCACCGTGGAGCGGCAGGGTATGGCTAAGACCTTGGAGTGTTTGATGGAGGCCGACCTGGTGCTCTGGGTCATGGATGCAACGCAACTATCAGTAGCACTTGATCCGGTTTATGCAGTGCATCTCAAACCTGGCAAAGTAATTGTGGTTTTAAACAAGGCCGACTTAGTAACGGACAAGGCTATTTCCTTGCCCGGTCTGCCCCACCCCACCTTATCGGTATCGGCTTTAACCGGGTTCGGTTTGAGTGAACTTGGATCAGAAATCACTCGCCTAATTGATCGGCTTGCTCCCGGCGGATTGGGTGATGCCGAAGTCGCTGTTAATGCTCGGCATGCTGAAGCATTACGTCGGGCGGAAGTCGTTCTGGCCTTGGCCGTAAATGGATTATCGACTCCCAGCTCTTCTCCTATAGAATTGATCTCTAGTGACTTAAGAAGCACACTAGAAGCTTTCGGTGAAATTGCGGGACGCGTGGATCATGAGCGTATGCTCGATGCACTTTTCGCAAATTTCTGCATTGGTAAATGAGTGACTAGAGTCCTGTTTGCTTTTGTATGACGCAGCTTGTCCTTTGCTTTGGTCCACCGTGTTTTTGAGATCAATGAGCGACCACTCTGCCCTACCCTTTGATGTTATTGTCTGTGGTGCTGGTCATGCCGGCTGCGAGGCGGCCTTGGCTGCCGCGCGGACTGGCGCACGGACTTTATTGCTGACAGGCAATCTTGATACCGTGGCACAGATGAGCTGCAATCCTGCTATTGGCGGGCAGGCTAAGGGGCAAATAGTCCGAGAAATTGACGCGCTTGGTGGTGAAATGGCGATCAATACCGATGTGACTGGTATCCAGTTTCGTTTATTGAATGAATCAAAGGGTCCAGCGGTTCAGTCGCCGAGAGCGCAGTGTGATAAGAAGGCCTACCAGTTTCGCATGAAGCATACGCTGGAGCTGCAGCCTAATCTTCAACTCTTTCAGGCGACGGTTACGGGTTTAATTTTTGAGGATACTGGAGCAGGCTTGCGAAGAGTCTGCGGGGTTAGGACTAACCTGGATCTCGAATTCCTATCCCAGACCGTGGTTGTAACCACCGGCACTTTCCTGCGTGGTCTCATGCACATCGGGCAGAACAAAAACGAAGGTGGGCGGCTGGGAGATTTTAGCGCTAAAACCCTGTCAGCCAGCTTTCTGGAGGCTGGCATTGAACTCCAGCGTCTGAAGACAGGCACGCCGCCGCGTTTGGCTGGTCGTTCCATAGATTTCACTCGCATGGAGCCTCAGTATGGCGACGCCAAGCCTACGTTATTTGCGTTTCATGATACCCGAGACCCCGAACCCTTGTTCCACGTGGAACAAGGGATGGGCAAAGGGGCGGTGCTTCGGGAAGAGCGTTTAGGGTGGGCGCCGGGGCGAGATCAGGTGCCTTGCTGGATGACCTACACTACAGAACGCACGGCCCAGTTGGTGCGCGATAATCTGCATCTTTCCGCGATGTATTCCGGTGAAATCGAGGGTGTAGGCCCGCGCTATTGTCCTTCCATCGAGGACAAGTTTGTGCGTTTTGCGGATAAACCTCGGCACCTGCTCTTTCTTGAGCCTGAGGGGCGATCCACCAATGAGTTCTACATAAATGGACTATCCACTTCTCTGCCTTTTGCTGTGCAAGTAGAAATGGTGCGAAGCATTCCTGGCTTGGAGAAGGCGGAGTTATTGCGACCGGCTTATGCGGTAGAGTATGACTTCGCGCCTCCTACTCAGCTTTATCCCTCTTTGGAGTCTAAGAAAGTGGGGCATTTATTTTTTGCCGGTCAGATTAACGGCACATCCGGCTATGAGGAGGCGGCAGGCCAGGGTTTGATGGCGGGGGTAAATGCAGCGCGCAAGGCACGGGGCGAGGCGCCGCTGATTCTGGGGCGGCACGAAGCTTATATTGGAGTTTTAATCGATGATTTAGTGACTAAGGGCACTACGGAGCCGTATCGGATGTTCACTAGTCGTGCGGAGCATCGCCTGCTGTTTAATCACGGCAGTGCGGAACTGCGCTTGCTTGGCCATGCCCGCGAAGGCCGGTTAATTTCGACTACGCGTCTTGCCCGTATCGAGGCTAAGGCAGGGCGTATCGAGCAGTGGGTTGGATTACTCGAGCGGCAGCGACCGGCTACAGGGGAAACGGGGGCGGGGGAGGGGACTTGGGCGGATTTGTTACGACGTCAGGCGGCTAAGGGCGCTTCGGTGGAAATGGTTGCCGGCGGTATCGGTCCAAACGGCTTATTGGATTTATCAGAGGCAGAGCGGGCTGAGGTATGTTATCGGATTATTTATGCGGGTTATTTAGCTCGCGAGCAGCGCCAAGTGGCTAAGTTATTGGAGGTGGAGAAGGTCAAGATTCCGTTGGATTTCGATTTTTCCATCGTCCGAGGATTACGTGCTGAAAGCCGAGCCAAGTGGATGGTCGCTCGTCCGGTATCCGTGGGTCAGGCGGGCCGAATTAGCGGGGTTAGCCCGGCGGATTTGAGCGTTCTTCTGGTGGCGTTGGAGGCGCGCAGGCGTGCGCGGGAGGATGCTGGACCGAAAGATTTTAAGCCTTTATAACTACTGCAAATCTATTAAATCGAATGATTTGCATAAATGTAAAGGCTTGGTAACTGACATACTCCTTGGGCATTAATCCGGGAACTTCAGGCTCGGATTGTTCTCAAGGAACTCGGTGATAAAGCGGGCGAATACTGCGCCGAACTCTTCACGTTTCTTTTCCCCCATGCCGAAGATACCTTGCATGTCTTTTTCGCGACACGGGTATTCGCGGGCCATCTGGCGGAGCGTTTTGTCGCCAAAAATCACATACGCTGGAACCTCTCGTTCATCAGCTAGGCGCTTACGCAGCTTCTTTAGCTCGGCCAGCAGGATTTCATCGCATTCGACATCGCCTTCCCGGCGGACGGGCGTGCGTTTCGCTTTCGGGGTTAGCCCCGAGGGTTTCGTTAGGGTCACGGGCGCCCGGGATTTGAGTAGTGTGAGGCCTTCGTTGGTGATTTCGAGGGTAGGGAATTCGCCTTCGCCTAGAGCGACGTAACCGAGGCGCTGAAGTTCGCGGCCGATGGCAACCCAGTGGTGCCTCGGCAAGTCGCCGCCGATTCCGTAGGTGGTGAGGCGGTCATGGCCCCACTTAAGGATTTTTTCGGTTTTGGCTCCGACGAGAACCTCAACTACGTGATTCAGCCCGACGCCGAAGCGTGACGCTTGGCGGCAGCGGTAGACGCAGGATAGGAATTTTTGGGCGTGCAGGGTCCCATCGTAGGTATCGCGCGGCTCGTTGCAGTTGTCGCATGCGGCGCAGTTATCTAGTGGAAAGGTCTCGCCGAAGTATCCGAGGACTTCGCGACGGCGGCATCCGGTGCCCTCGGCGTAGCGAGCCATGAGGCGGAGCTGGGCGCGAGCGCGTTGCTGCTCCTCGGCGTCCGTAATCTCGTCGAGGAAGTGCGTTTGTTTGGCGATGTCACCGCCGGAGAATAACAGCAGGCAGTCGCTGGGCAGGCCATCTCGCCCCGCGCGACCAGTTTCTTGATAGTAGCCCTCGAGATTTTTAGGCAGGTCGTAGTGAATCACCCAGCGGACGTTGGGTTTGTTGATGCCCATTCCGAAGGCAATGGTGGCGCAGATGATCTTGGTTTCGTCCCGCAGGAAAACCTCTTGATTGCGGGCGCGTTCGGCGGGTTCTAGGCCGGCGTGGTAGGCCTTGGCTGCATAGCCTCGGCTGGCGAGGGATTCGGCGACGCGTTCCGCGGTGGCGCGCGAGGCGCAATACACGATGCCGGATTCATCTTCGCGGCGCTTCACCCAATCGATAATTTGCTTTAGCGGTTCATCCTTCGCGAGGACCTTGTAGGTGAGGTTTGGGCGGTTGAAAGAGGCGACGAAGACGGCTGGGTTGCGCAAGCGCAGGTGTTTAACAATGTCCTCGCGCACGCGCTCGGTGGCGGTGGCGGTGAGGGCGATTAAGGGAACCTCGGGCAGTAGGTCGCGTAGCTGGGCAATTTGACGGAATTCAGGCCGGAAATCGTGGCCCCACTCGGAGACGCAGTGGGCCTCGTCGATTGCGAGGCATTGCACGTTCCAGGCGCGCAGGTTTTCCTTCCAGTTATCCAGCATTAGGCGTTCGGGAGCGACATAGAGGAGACGGAATTCGCCGCGATGCAGACCGGCGAGGCGCGAGCGTGCGGTGGCGGAATCGAGCGACGAATTCAGGAATGTAGCGGCGACGCCGGCGGCCTGCATTTGGTCTACCTGATCTTTCATCAGGGCAATGAGCGGGGAGACGACCACGGTCAGGCCTGGCCGGTGTAGGGCGGGGAGCTGGAAGCACATCGATTTGCCGCCGCCGGTGGGCAGGAGGGCAAAGACATCTCGCCCGGTGAGGCTGGTCTCGATGATCTCGCGCTGAAGTGGGCGGAACTGGTTGTAGCCGAAGGTGGTGCTTAGCGTGTGGAGGAGTTCTTCGAGGGACGGCACGGCGCGGGTGAGGTCAACATCGGGCTCTTAACGTTTTCGTCCAATCAAGAAAGCGTGCTTGAAGACTGTGTTTACCGGAAAATTTTTCTGCAGGCAGCTTGGACAACCGAGCTAGGAATGCCAACGTGGGGTGTGTCTCTTCTTCTTATTGCTGCGGTCGCCCTCGTCGTGTGCTGCCTGCTATTTTCCGGATTTTTCCGGGTGGCGCAGCGTTTGGATAACTATGGAATCGTGGATATCATCTGGAGCTACGCTTTTGGACTGGTCGCACTGGTCTACGCAGTTCTGGCCGGCGGTTGGGCGCCTCGGCGTTGGTTGGTGGCTACGTTAGTCTTTTGCTGGAGCCTGCGTCTGGGCACCTACCTTTATCGCCGGGTAATGGGGCATCATCCGGTCGAGGATGGGCGCTACCGGGAGCTGCGCGTGCGCTGGGCGGCGAACTTTGCGCGCGAGATGTCGCGATTTTATCAATTGCAGGCTGTTTCGGTTGTGATTTTGGCAACGCCTTTTCTCCTCGCTTTGGGTCGGACGGAGATCGGCCTCACGGTCTCGGACGGTCTGGCGCTAGCGCTCTTTGTTTTCTCGCTGGCAGGGGAGGCCTTGGCCGACGGGCAGTTGTCCGCGTTTAAGCGTGACGCGGCCAACAAAGGGCGGGTTTGTGAGGCGGGGCTCTGGGCGTGGAGCCGGCACCCGAATTACTTTTTCGTTTGGTTGAGCTGGGTTAGTTTTGCGGTCTTTGCTTGGCCGGCGCCTTGGGGTTGGCTCGGGTTGATTGCGCCTGGCGGCATTCTTTACCTGATGCTTTTCGTCACTGGAATCCCGATGACCGAAGAGCAAGCGTTACGGACCAAGGGCGACGCCTACCGCGACTACCAGCGGCGGGTTTCTGCCTTTGTGCCGTGGTTTCCCCGTAAAACCTCTCTGCCTTTGTCCTCATGATCGACGCCCTACTAGAAAAAAATCTTCTGCCCGATTGGCTTGTCCGCATGGGCATACGGCGCTTGCTGGCGAAACGTATTCGCGAGGAGGAGGACGGTTATAATCGCGAGGACTACGTGACCGATCTCAAGACGCGTAGACTGGCCGAGCAGACTGCCGCCGCCAACCAGCAGCACTACGAGGTGCCGACTCCGTTTTACCAATACTGCCTTGGCAAACGCCTCAAATACTCTGGTTGTCTCTATGCAACGGGCAAGGAGACGCTCGACGCGGCCGAGGAGCTCATGCTTGCGCTTTACGCTGAGCGAGCGCAGTTGGCGGACGGCCAGCAGATTCTGGAGCTTGGCTGCGGGTGGGGTTCGCTTTGTCTTTATAATGCGGAGCGTTTTCCAAACGCGCGTATTACCGCCATTTCTAATTCACGCACCCAAAAAGAGCATATTGACAGCGAAGCGCGGCGGCGTGGGCTGGGGAACCTTCGCATTATTACCTGCGACATCAATGCCTTCGACATCGCGCCGGGGCAGTTCGACCGGGTGGTGTCGGTTGAGATGTTCGAGCACCTCAAGAATTACGAACTCCTCTTCCGGAATATCGCCCGCTGGCTCAAGCCTAGCGGTTTGCTCTTCACCCACATTTTCACGCACAGCCGGTTTAGCTATCATTTTGTGGCGCGCGACGAGACCGACTGGATGAGCCGTTATTTTTTCACCGGCGGCCAGATGCCGGCGCACGATTTACTCCTGCAGTTCCAAGCCGACCTCAAGTTTGTGCAGGACTGGAAGGTCAACGGACGCCATTATCAGCAGACTGCCGAGCATTGGCTGAAAAATATGGATGCGCACCGCAATGAGATCCTGCCTCTCTTCCGCGATACTTACGGACCTGCTGAGGCCGAAAAGTGGTGGGCCTACTGGCGGGTTTTCTATATGTCCTGCGCCGAGCTTTGGGGCTACAAACGTGGTGAGGAATGGCTCGTCAGCCACTATGTTTTTCGCAAGCCCTGAGCCCGTAAAATCGCCTCTTCTGCATGCCCTCGCATCTCGGTGCAGTCACCTATCTCGTCCGTGATTACGACGAGGCCATTGCCTGGTTCAAGCGGTGCCTGAGGTTCAGTCTTGTGGAGGACACCGTGTTGGTGGCGGCGACGGCTGACGCGCCGGCCAAACGTTGGGTCTTGGTGGCCCCGCCTGGAGCGCCCCAGACCCGCCTTTTGCTGGCCCGGGCGAGCACCCCTTCCCAGTTAAAGACGGTCGGAGTGCAGGCGGGCGGGCGGGTGATGTTTTTTCTCTACACGGACGATTTCGTCCGAGAACACGCCGCCCTCCTTGCTGCGGGAGTGGTTTTCCGGGAAGCGCCGCGGCGAGAAGCCTACGGCATGGTTGCGGTTTTCGAAGACCTTTATGGTCAGCCGTGGGATTTATTGGAGCTTAAGCGGTCTGACGGGGCTTTAAAAAAGTAGGGCCCGCCGATTACCCCTAAACGGCGGGCCCTTTTCTTTTCTAGTCTGCCACGAAGGCCGGACTATCCATGTTACCCCTAAACCCTGCCTAGGCAGGGAAGTGTTTTTAAGAACACCTAGGCATTGCAGCCCTCGTGCCAACTCGGTAGACTTCTCCGGGTTAGTGCCGGCAGTCGTGCAAGGGCACGAATTTGGCTAGTTCGTCGGCGATCTGGCGGTCGCTTCGGCAGCGGGGCATTTTATTTTGGCCACCCCAGCGGCCGGCGGAGCGTTGCCACTGTTCAAAAACGCCTGGCATGACCAGCCTGACGGTCGGGCTGAGCAGGCCGCCGCCCTTGCGCTTGGCCTCGTAGTCGTCATTCAGACGCTGCAACTCGGCGTCGAGGAGCTCGGCCAACAGCGGGCCGCTGGGGTTTTTTTCTGTGCCTTGGCGGAGCTCGAGCCACCACTCGTGGCAGCCGCGCTTTTGACCGGTGAGGGAGTTGATGAAGATCGGGGCGACGTGAAAATTCACCACTTGCCACTGGTGGCGGGTGCACACGGCGGTAAGGGCGTCCGTGAGCTCTTTTTCGATCACGTGTTCGCCGAAGGCACTTAGCTGTAGCTTGGTCCGGCCGGCGTAGACCAAGCGCGCGGGTTCGGTGGACACGAAGCGCACCACGTCGCCGATGACGTAGCGGGTCAGACCGGCGGGGGTGCTCATAACCAGCGCGTAGTCCACGCCGGTTTTTACGCCTTCCAAAGGCACTGCCTTGGCACCCAAGTGCTCTAGCTGGTCTTCGTCGAAATCATTCAGCGGTATAAACTCGTAGAAGATTCCGGCGTTGGCGATGAGGCGCAGTCCAGCGCTGGCTTCGGCATCTTGGGCGGCGATAAAGCCTTCGGAGGCCGGGTAGACTTCGTGGAAATTTACGCCCTGGCCACAGACCGCCTGTAACTCCTTCTCGAAAGGGCCGATGGGCACACCGCCGTGGACCAGGCACTCAAACTGAGGCCAGACTTCGCGCAGTGATTGGATTTTTTTCCCGCCGTGAATGCGCCCGGCCTCTTCCATCATCGCGGCGGCTAGAATCAGCACCCAGCTGGGAATGCCGGCGAGCATACGGATATCGCGGCCTGCGCAACGGCGGGCGATGGCCTCGATTTTGGTCGGCCAATCGGCTAGCTGGGCTATGTCGGTGCCAGGTTCGTAAAGGTGTTTCTCGACCCAAGCGGGCAGGTTCAAAGCGGTTATCCCGCTCAGGTCGCCTGCGAAAGCGGGGTGTTTTTTTGACTCGGCCAAGGGGGACAACGTAGTCGCTCCGCCTAGGAAAAGGTGCTTGCCGCCAAAGACGTTAGCGTGGCCGGCGCGGGCTGAATAATAGAGCAGTGAGTCGAGGCCGGCTTGCCGGAAATGTTCCAGCATGGCGGGGGTGATCGGCAGGTATTTAGTGCGACCAGCGGTGGTGCCGGAGGAGACGGCGTAGTATGCGCAGCGCCCTGGCCACAGCACGTCGGCTTCGCCCGCCTTCATCCGGTCCACATAAGGTGCGAAACCCTCGTAGGTGCGCAGGGGGACTCGCGTGCTCCAAGCACTCGGGCGTAGTCCGGGCTCGATGCCGTGGGCCCGACCGTAGGCGGTGGTAGCGAGCTGCTTTTGGAGTCCAGCGGCGACCTCGGTCTGGGCTTTTAAAGCCCAGCCGTGGGCCCGGAGCTGGCGGGCGCGGTGGGCGCCCATCCATTTTGCACCCATTGAAAGCAGCGACTTTGGCGGGGTGAACATCTTGGGGGGCCGTCAGGCGGTGCGGACGAACAAGTCCTGCCTATGGGGGGCCGCAAGGGAATTCAGGCTGCTTCCAACACTTTACGAGGTTTTAAACTACGGTAAAACCGGCCGAAGTGGGGCAGGAAATTTTCGAAGTGGAAAATCAGCGAAGCATGCTGGACTGGAGTGCCGCGGGGATTGGCGACCTCGAGGCAGCGACCACGGGGGAAGAACGAGCTGCAAGCGCGCTCGAAGGTAGGACGGGCGGTAGCGTGTTCACTCAGCACCGAGCCTTCTTTTTCGGCGTAGAGGATGAGTGCGGGGGCGTCGGCTAAAGGCAGGAGCTCGGGAGTAAGGTAGCTGGTGGGCGAGGCCATGGCGGCCATGGCGCGGACGCGGGTGAGGGCACCGTGCGGGGTGATGCCGGCGATCGTGCTGAGCACCCCGGCGCGCAGGGCGGAGAGTTCGGCCTTGGTCATTAAAGTGGCGAGGGCGAGTTTGTTCTGGGCGCCGGCCTCGAACATCCGTGCGAAGATGGCGCGGGCTTTTTCGACGGCTGCGTCGCTGGCGTGTTCGGGCGCGTCGAGCATCGGCTTGAGTGCGCGACCGAGTAGGGTGGAGGGCTTGGTTTCGCCCGAGGCGACGATATCCTCAGCGCAGCAGACTGGGCTGACCAGCATCAACCCGGCAAGGGTGGGGGCAGCGCGGCCGTTTAGACGGGCCCGTCGCAGCCAATCGAGCACTACGCCGGCGCCAAAGCTCACTGCGACAATCACGGGCGCGGCACCCTCTCTATCTATGACTTCTGTGACCAAATCTTCCAACTGTGCCCCGATCAACTCTAGGGAGAAATCCCCTTTTGCGTAGTCGACGAAGTAAATGCTTCCTTGGCGGGCGAGGAAGCCGCGCAGGAGGTAAACCTGTTCGCAGGCATCTGGCACAAATCCGCCAAGCACGATGGTGGGTCTAGCTCCACGGTGGGCCTCGCGACGCACGGTGGCGAGCGCGCCGATGCCACCCACGCCCCGCGCCAAGGCCGAGCGCACCGCCGGTCCCGCCACCGAGGAAAGGGTTTCCAAGCGCGGCGGATTAAAACGGCGACTGGTCGTGCGGATAAGGGTGCGTAGCGGTTGCGCAGGCGATACTTGGCCAAAGGCGGCCAGCAACGACAGGGCGGGGGCGAAACTCAGGGCGGGCATGACAGAAGGAAAAGACGGCGACGATACCGAGGTAGGGTAGGGGAGGGCTTAGACTGGGATTTTCGGGTGACGAGGTTTTTTACGATTGTGCCAACTCCAGTGAACATGGGTCACATCTCGCAAGTTTCGCGGGGCCACGTAACCCGCTATTCACCATCCCGAAACATATCCGTCACATTTATCCCTGGGAATCCTGCAAATCACGGCCAAAGATGATAATTAATTGCGTTTGCTCTTCGGTTCTTGGCCCCGAGGCTGGGGTCGTGCCTTTTGGCGGAGCCTGACTTATGCTTCCGCCTATTCTTTATGAGGACGATTTCCTCATCGCCTTCGACAAACCCAGCGGCCTGCTGATCGCACCTGATCGTTGGGATAAGTCACGGGCCAACCTGATGACGGAGGTCCATGCCCGCTTAGGCGAGCATGTGGCTAACGTGCATCGACTCGATGCCGATACTTCGGGCGTGGTTTTGTGCACGAAGGACAAGATCGCGCTCGATTTTGTTTCCGGCCAGTTTCAGTCCAAGACGGCCCAAAAAACTTACCAGGCGCTGTGTTATGTGCCTCCAGTGGACGAGGCGATGAAGGTCGGCCGCACCCAGCGCGACGAGTCTGGGTTATTGCCCGCCGAGTTCACGGTCGATCTAGCCTTGGGTGAGGACGAGGCCCAGCCTGGGCGCATGCGGGTTTTTAAGCGGCGCGGCGGGAAGGCTTGTGAGACCCGCTTTCGCACGCTGGAGCGATTCCATGACCGGAACGGTCGGGCTTACGCTTGGGTTGAGTGCCGGCCGCTGACAGGGCGGACGCATCAACTCCGCGTTCACCTCGCGGCGGTCGGGGCGCCCATTTTGGGGGATCCTTTCTATGGTGTGCCAGGGATCGAGTTACGGCTTTCGGATTTGAAACGCGGCTACAAGGGTCGCGACGATGAGCGTCCTTTGCTGGCTCGCTTGGGGCTGCACGCGGGCGTGTTGACGGTGAATCATCCAGTCACACGCCTCTCGGTCACGATCACCGCACCGTTGCCGCGTGAGTTTGAAGTGGCTTTAAAAAACCTGCGCCGCCACGGAGTTTGAAGCTGTTCCGGCTAAACGGAGACCGGTGAAATTAAATGCCCCTGCCTGGTTGCCGTCTGCGTTTTGCGACATTGCCGGCGGCAAGAGCCATCAAGCCGAGCCAGATCGAAGTTGCCGCCGGCTCAGGGATGGCGGTGGTCGCCCAAGCCAGACCGTAGGTCACCGCGCCACCGGGCGTGCCGTCGAGGTCGTAGACGGCGTCGTCGAAGCGCACCCGCAGGCCGAGGCGTTCTCCCGGGCTTGCTCCCAAGCGGAGGAACTCAGAGGTGTTGTAACTGCTGCGCGATGCGGCGAGCAGGGTATCAAAGGTGCCGCTCAAGCTCACCGACCAGACTTCAAGGTCGAGATTGGCGAAACTGCCGTAGGTGGTGACGCCGGTAACCGAGTCAAAAGTGTCCGTCGTGAACCAGTTAAGCGCCACGGTAAACTCGAGCGCCGGAGCTGTGCCCTCGAGAGGTGAGAGCGTGTAGGCATTCACTCCGCCGAGGTCTAGCTGGCTGAAATCCCAGCCAAGCGAGTCCAGGCCCGCGCCGCCGGAGAGACCGGGGACATCGGTAGTGCCAAAGACCGTGATATAAGCGGCGCTGCCGAGATCGAGGCGGCCGGCGCCGGTGCGGTAGTCGAGTGCCTGAGTGGTCACGAGGGCGCCGCCGGGGCTGGCGTGCTGGCCGTTATCCCAGCCCTCGGTGCGGGTGGCCGAGGCCATGAGCACGGAGCGGATCACGCGGGTGTCGAGCGCCTCGGCTTGGGGCAGGTTGTAGGGCCCGGTGCGGATGAGTTCCTTGAGCAGGCCGATGCCGCCCGCGACGACCGGCGCGGCGAAGCTGGTGCCGCTCGAGGAGAAGGTGAAGTAAAGGTTGTTCGCGGCTGTCACGAAGCTGCCAAGGGCGGGCTCGAGGCCACCGGTGGGTTGGAGGTAGGCGGCGAGGGCGAAGTTTTCGCCCGGTGCGGCGATATGCACGGCGGCGCGCGCGGCTGGCGATACGGCGTTGGTTGAGGGGTTGTAGAACGCAACCGGGCCGCTTGAGGAAAAATTAGATGGGGTCAGCCAGTTTGGGCCACCGAGGGCCCCGACCGTGATTACGTTAAACGATGAGCCGGGGCCGCCGACGGTATTGGGGCCCGGGCCGGAGTTGCCGGCGCTGAACACCGTCGCGACCGAGGGATTTTGCGCGGCCAGACCGGTGATGATGCGTGTCTCGCGTTCACGCGCGGTGGGGTCTTCGAAGCCCCAGCTGCTGTTGATCACGTCGGCCCGGCCCTGCGGACTGCCTTCGTAGAAGGCCACGTAGGGGGTGCGAAAAGAGTTATCGCTAATCTCGAAGGAGCCGAGGTTCTCTAGGGTCTTGTCGAAATGCGTGGCGATGGCGCCCGACCAGAGAGTAGCCAGCGGGGCCATGCCGGCGCCGGCGAGGGTGAGACTGATCGAGCGGTCGGGGTTCACCACGGTTTTGGCGCCGACGAGCACGTGGGCGACCATGGTGGCGTGGAAATCAAATTCGCCGAGCTCGGGCGCGTCTGGGGTAGCGGGGCTGTTGACTAGCCGGGCCGGGGTGGCGGGGATGCCGAGGGCGTTGCGGTCAAAGACCTCGTGGCCAGACCAGGGGTGACCAGCCTCCACGTTGGCGATGATGACCCCCTTGCCATAGTAGCCGGCGCCCCAAAGCACCTCGGTGCCGACTGCATCGTTGATAAAAAACGGATCCGTCTGCACGCCTCCGAGCAGGTGGGTTTCGGCGCCGAAGGCCGGGGCTGCGAGCAGCAGGGTAAGGCCAATGATGACGCGGCGGAGGGGGTGCAGGCGCATGGTG
>Ga0214917_10000311_pt1 | contig 63131 bp, 57 predicted proteins | sample LL_1208_BB_MetaG_FD_177983 | JGI IMG/M metagenome (GOLD analysis project Ga0214917, IMG submission 177983) | Freshwater microbial communities from Lake Lanier, Atlanta, Georgia, United States - LL_1208_BB | ecosystem: Environmental > Aquatic > Freshwater > Lake | place: USA: Georgia | collected... | reverse complement strand
AAATCGAAACCCACTCGGGGATCTCGAAGAAGTTTATTTTTTCCCAATGCGGAAAAAGATTCCCTGATGCTCTTTAATTCCTTCGACTGGGAAATACCGGCCCCATCCATTTCTACAACGGGGCCCTTCGAGTAATAGCGAGACTGCAGCCCTTTATTCACCGTTCGGCACACAAACTCATAATCCATGGCTATTGAAAATCCCAAATCAAAAAGTCCAAGCTGTTCAAACAGCACCTTTTTGAAAATCATGGTTTGATGAAAAAAAGGCATTCCCCGACCAATTCGGCTGGCGAGAGGCCTTAGCATCCGGTTGCCATAAACTGGATCCAAAAAAATAATAGATCCATGAGTAAACATAACTTCCGGGTTCTGGCTGAAAGTTTCAAAGGCCCAATCCAAATAATCCCCACCCATAAGCCGATCGCCGCTGTTTAGGAATAAAAGGAGATCGCCAGTGCTTTTGAGGATCCCTTTGTTGAATCCATCAGAAATGCCCTTGTCTGGTTCAGAAAGACTCTTGATGTCTTGGGCGGAATCCAAAAAAGTTTTTGTTTTGAGACAGCTTCCAGCATTGATGACTATTTTTTCAATCCGGCCGTCCTCAGGAATGCTCGAAAGGGTAGACTGAAGCTCGTCAAAGTTGTTGTAGGTCAGAGTAACGGTGGAAAGTTTCATTTCTAAAACCACTTACATTACATTGTTCAGGAATAGCAAGTATTTACGTTCGCAACGAGAAACTTATTTCTTGCAATATCCCAATGACCTAGGTACTTCGTTGGTTAGCTCCAGACTGCCTTTTTTTCGAAAGTTGAAAGTCATGCATTACATGGTTGAGGACAATGTCCCAGTTACTATTTATGAGCCCAATCAACAACGAGGCGGAATCTTGTGGGGGCTACGGCAGGCTTTTCAGGAGATCTCTTTGTCGCGACATGTCATCGCTAGGCTTTTCTGGAGGGATTTTGTCGCTCAATTTAGGCAGAAAATTCTAGGGTACTTCTGGGCTCTCTTGGGACCGCTTTTTGGGATTTTGAGCTTTCTGTTTCTTTTCTTTGTCGGGGTATTGGAGCCCGGAGAAGGAGAAATTCCTTACACAGTTTATGTTTTTGTTGGAAGCACGATTTGGGCTTGTCTTCCGGGTTCCATGGGAGCGGTGGGAAACGGCCTTCAGACCCAAGCGGATTTGATCTTGAGGACCCGGATTCCCAAGTTGGCCCTGGCAATCAGTTCTCTGGCCACTGTCAGCTATAACCTCCTGATTAGCATGATCACCATGGCGTTGGTTTTAGCTCTCATGGGCTTCAAACCAAGCTGGTGGTTTTTGGCCTATCCTTTGTTGGCTTTGCCGATGGTTTTGTTGGGAACTGCTCTGGGCTTGGTTTTGTCGGTCTTGGGAACCATTGCAAAAGACCTTGTCACCTTTGCGACTCAGATCCTTTCTTTGTTCATGTACCTCACACCGGTTATTTATTTGCACTCCTCGATTCAAAACCGCTTTATCAAAACGCTCGTTGATTTCAATCCCGTCACTTACTTGGTGGAAGTGCCCCGCTCTTTGATCTGTTTGGGGAAAGCTGAACATCTGGATATTTATTTTTGGTCGGTATTGGGGACCTTTGTTTTGGTGAGCGTTGGGCTGAGAATTTTTTATTTGCTTGAAGACCTTGTCGCGGAGCGATTGTGATGAGCAAGCCGAGTGTCTCAGTCGAGAGAGTGAGCAAAAAGTTCGGACAGTCGCTCAAGAGCACCTTGAAGTATGGTCTCGTAGACAGCATGCAACGTTTGGTTGGTTTAGAGAACAAACCAGGTCTTCGCCCCGGAGAATTTTGGGCGTTGCAAAACATCCATTTTTCACTCGAACCCGGGGATTCTTTGGGGATCATGGGTGTGAATGGCTCTGGAAAAACCACTCTTTTAAGAATTCTCAACGGCACTTACAGCCCCAACGAAGGCAGAGTAGTGCTGCGCGGACGAATCGGTGCGCTGATTGCAGCAGGGGCTGGTTTTTCCCCGGTCCTGAGCGGGCGGGAGAACATTTACATCAGTGGCGCTTTATTGGGAATGAAGCCCAAAGAAATCAAAAGAAAATTCGATGAGATTGTCCATTTTTCGGAATTGGGAGAATTTATCGACATGCCCGTTCGCAATTACTCCAGCGGAATGAGTGTTCGGTTGGGCTTTGCGATCGCAGTCATTGGCACACCGGAGATTTTGCTGGTCGATGAAGTCTTGGCTGTCGGAGATATCGCATTTCAAAAGAAATGTTTTGAAAGAATCCATAAATTGAAAAGAAATGGAACGACCATCCTGTTGGTGTCTCATTCTCCCGGGCAAGTGTGGGCTGTATGCAACAAAGGGATGGTTATTCACCGTGGGGTCACGGAGGGAATCAGTTCTGTTGAAGATGCTTGCAGGGCTTACGAGAATAACAACGCTCAAGAGCGCCTAAAAAACGCAACTTCTGCAACTGGCACTTCATTTGTGAAAGACTATGGCGGTACTCGAGGGGGCTCTGGAACCGCCTTTATCACTGGAGTTGAAGTTCTGAATGAAAAAGGTTCTCCGGTAACAACCTTGGAGTTCGGAGAAAGCTTTACTCTTAGGTATCGCTTGCGTCTGGATGAGCGAATCGAAAGGGGAATATTGAGAGTTCAAATTGACAGCGAGGTTCACAAGGCCATTGCGATTATCGACAACTATGAGGTTCATAATAAATTAATGGATCTGCCAGTAGGGGAACATGTTTGTGAAATTCGCATCCAATCCCCAAATTTAAGACCAGGAGTTTATTCCTTCAGCAGTTCAATTGTTGATAAGGATGTGGGGGTTCATATTTTTTATGAGCATAACCATGCAAAAATTTTAGTGGAACAATCCGCTGCCAAGTTTTTTTACGCGGAACCCCATGCTTCATTCCAATTAAATGCGGATTACAAAACTTTACACTGATATGAGTTTTCGTTTATGTGCGGAATTTTAGGAAACATCCATAAAAGTTCCAGCTCTTGGTCGCCATTGGCAGAAAGCGATCTTTCCAAGCTCTCTCACCGCGGCCCCGATGGCTCGGGCGTTTTTACAAACGAACACATCCAGTTCGGGCATGTCCGTTTGGCAATCATCGACCTGACAGATGCTGGGAAACAACCCATGTCGAGTCCGGACGGCCGCTTTGTGGTGACTTTCAATGGAGAAATTTACAACCACCTTGAGCTTAGAGTTGAATTGGAATTCCAAGGGGAGCGATTCTCCACTCAATCGGATACTGAGGTCCTGCTTGCCGCTTATAAAGTGTGGGGGCGGGATTGTGTCCGGCACTTCAGGGGAATGTTTGCTTTTGCTCTTTGGGACAGTGTGGAGAAAACGGTGTTTCTGGCACGCGACCGGTGTGGTGAAAAGCCGCTGTTTTATCACTTTGACGGGGAATGCTTCAGCTTTGCTTCGGAACTCAAAGCACTGATCCCTCTTCTCAAATCTCCGCCTCCGCTCGATCCTTCTGTAGTGGACATGTATTTACATTACCAATATGTCCCGGAGCCCTTCACATTATTGTCTGGGGTTCACAAACTGCCGGCAGGTCATACGCTTTTCCTCTCGTTGTCTGATTGGAACGCCAGACTCGAGCGCTATTGGGATGTTGAGAATACTCACTATGAAGGTTCGCTGCCGAAAGACAATCCTGAGATTCTTTCTTGTATCAGAGATGGGCTCGAAGACGCTGTCAAAATGACCTTAAGAGCAGATGTTCCTGTGGCAGTGGCTCTTTCGGGCGGGGTTGATTCGGGCGCTATCGCTGCTTTAGCGCAGAAGAATTACAAGGAGCCTATGCATGCTTTTTGTGTAGGCTATCCTGGTCGGCCTCCCTACGATGAGCGTCACCAAGCTCGTGCGCTAGCTGAATCTTTGGGGATGATTGTTCATGAGGTCGAGCTTCCCGTTGAGAGTTTTATTGATTTCTTTCCGCAATTGGTTCGAATCATGGACGAGCCCATTGCAGACCCGGCTGCGTTTGGGCACTACTCAGTTCCTGAGGCAGCAGCCAGAGAGGGGATCAAAGTCCTGCTGACGGGAATAGGCGGTGACGAACTCTTTTGGGGTTACGGGTGGGTCAATCAAAGTGTTCTGGCCAATGAGTTTCTGGGACAAAGACCTTGGTTGAGTGCATTAGCCAATCCGGGAATGGAAAAAATATTGAATAGAGCAGCTAAGTCATCGCGCTTGCCCAAAACCGTGAGAAGCTGGGCCGACAGAATGGGGGGGCTAGCCGACACCCACACGCCACCCGATCAACTTCGGTTTTACATGGGGGCGCCTGATTTCGGAGAGGCGTTTGATTTGAAAGAAACTGTTTCGGGTCCTGCTTTGAGGGATTTGGATTCAAGAAATCCTTTTCTTCCCACTGAAAACCCCAAACCCACGATTGAAAAAATCCCTCAAGCCATCATTAAAATGTTGTTTGATACTTGGCTGGTTTCAAATGCTGTGACTCTTGGAGATCGGGTCAGCATGGGTGTTGGAGTGGAAGCACGACTCCCTTTTCTGGATTTCAAACTCATCGAACTCGTTATGGCTCTCCGGACTCAAAATCCGGATCACCGGCTAGGCCAGAAGGCTTGGTTGCGAGCCGCTTTGAAGGGAACGCTTCCGGAAGAGGTTTTGGTTCGCCCAAAAGCAGGGTTTCAGCCTCCAGTCCATGATTGGTTGTCCGGGGTGGTGAACACTTATGGAGACGTTCTTTTGGAAGGAGTTCTGGTTCAGCAAAGGATCTTGGACAAGGATAAAGTGCCTCGAGCAGTGAGTGAACTCCGACAGAGAGGTTGGCCGGGTCTTTTCTTTGCCTACAAGTTGGTACTTCTTGAAATGTGGTATCGAAAGGTTGTTGCTTCATGACGCAGGAAAAACCCGTCATCTTGATCTACAACCCCATTTCCGGCCATGGACACTTGGATTCTTGGAATGCCATGTTTGTGAAGTTGCTCATTGAAACGGGTTGGCGAGTGCTGTCTCTGACCCCGGATGCTGCTGCTCTTCTATCCCGGCTTCCCTCAAAAGGAGCCGAGTTCAATGATCAACTGCAAATTCTGGATTGGAGTTCCAACCAGCCTGATGGACGGGACACTATTGAACTTTTGAAACGAAAGGCTCGGTACCTGGGAGATCGCTACTTGTATCGCAGGCCCGGCAGTGAAGTGACTCCCGAAATGCCATTCCTCCGAGCCCTGAAAAAAAGGGCTCTTCAAGGGACCGTGCCGCTCTTGATTCACTTGTCCTACTCTGTCTATAGAATATTGGGGGGTCAGAAATCGTTTGAGTCCTTGTGGCCGGACAATCAGCAGGAACTCCACTTGATGTGTCCTGTAGAAACCGCTCTTCGAATAAAGAGAGCGCTGAAGCGAGCCAAATGGAAGCCTCTGATTACATTCAATATGTATCTGGATGGCTATCAAACCGGTAAGGAGAAATGGGAGGCCTTTGATTCCACAAATCGGATCCCTTGGAGTGGGATTCGCTTTGTTCCTCGCTCATCTCCGAATGAAGCTTGGTACAGTTTGCCCTCTTGTAAAGGCGTCTGTTTTTTGGAGGAGTCCGTAGTGGAGAGTTACCAGACGGCTCTTCCAACGAAACACTTCCAGTACTTGCCCGACATCACTGAAGTGAGTGTGCCCCAGTCCCAAAGTGAGATGGTGCGGGAAATCAAACGCCGGGCTCGGAATCGAAAAATCGTCTTTCTGGGGGGATCTATCGGGGGTCAAAAGAATTTGGCGCGCTGGTTTGAATTGATTTCTTCAGCCAACGCCGAAGACTGGTTTTTGTTCAAGTGGGCGAAGTCCACAAAGACACTCTGACTGAAGAAGACTTGGTCTGGTTTGAAAAAGTGAGAACGTCACCCCCGGAGAATCTTTTGCTTCACACCCAGTATCTTGCGGACGAGAAAGCATTCAACGAAGTGATTGCCGCTTGTGACGTGATTTTTGCAGTTTATAGAAATTTTCCCTACAGCAGCAATATGCCAGGAAAAGCTGCCCATTTTCAAAAGCCGATTCTTGTGAGCAATCGCTATCTGATGGGCGAGAGAGTTTTGAAATACCGGATTGGATTGGCAGTTGATGAAAATGACTCCTCTCAGATTCTGTCGGCACTGTTGAGTCTTAAGGATAATCCGATCTCAATCGAATCTTTTAAAAGTTATTGCGAAGACTTTACCCATCTTCGTTTGTCAGAAAACTTGAATCGATTTCTTAATCTTTGTACAACGGGGGGAGTAAAGTGAAAGCTCAATTCAAACGTATTAAAAAGTTTCTAGCTGACCTGAAGCCTCGTCCGTCGGTTAATCCAGAAGCCCGGCCTTTGGCCTCTTACATCAACCCAAAGGATCTTCTTCCCAAAGATTCTCTGGTTCGGTTGGGAACCCCGTATGGAGGCTGGATAATACCGGAGAGGAGTCAGTTGAATCCCGAAAGCATCTGTTATTTGGCGGGTGCCGGGGAAGATATCAGCTTCGACTGCGCTTTGGTGAATCGTTTTAATTGTTCCGTCCGAATCATGGATCCGACACCGAGAGCTGTGGACCACTTTCAGAGACTCAAAGAGAGCGTGCTCGCTGGACGGAAATTTCCGGTGAATAACAGCCAGGAGGAATTTTACGAGTTACTGCCACCCCAGCTTGAAAAAGTAACGTTTATTCCTGCGGGATTGAGCAATCGAGACGAGCAGCTCAAATTCTTTTTTCCGAGAAATCCAGAACACGTGTCTTGCTCGACTGAAAATCTGCAGGATACAGAAAAATACTTTTCAGCCCAATGTTACCGGCTGAGTACGATAATGAGTCTCCAGGGCGACCGGAGATTGGATCTTTTGAAAATGGATATTGAAGGAGCCGAGTACTCCGTCATTCGCGACCTAATTGATTCCAATCTAATTCCGAGCCTGCTCCTGATAGAATTCGATGAAGCCCATACGCCCAAGGACTCTGGCGCTCCAAAGCGAATTGAAACTCATGTTCAGATGTTGCTCAATGCTGGGATGAGGTGTGTTTCCGTTGATGGCAACAACATGACTTTGATTAACACTAAAGCGAAATCGTGATCTGATGCCATCTCCTATTCTCTTATTCGTCTATAATCGGCCCGATCACACTCGCAAAACGATCGAGGCGTTACAGAGAAATTTGCTGGCCAAACAAAGCGACCTTTATGTTTTTTCTGATCATCCAAAAGACGAGGCTGCAAAAGAGGCTGTGGGCGAAGTAAGACAAATCATTTCCGATATCCGAGGCTTTTCAACTGTAACGGTGATTAAGCGGGATAAAAATCTGGGGCTTGCAAAATCTGTTATCTCGGGCGTGACGGAAGTGATCAACAAAGAGGGGCGAGTGATCGTTCTTGAGGATGACTTGGTCACGAGCCCTCAGTTCCTGGAATACATGAATCAGGCCCTCCGGCATTACGAACGGGATCCAAAAGTGTTTTCCATTGGGGGCTACCAGTTTCCTGAAAGGACCATGAAAATTCCAAAGGGTTATCCCTTTGATGCCTATAGTGGTTACCGATGCTGTTCTTGGGGATGGGCCACATGGAAAGATCGTTGGGATCGGATTGACTGGGAAATGAAATACTTTGACGCTTTCATGGCCGATGCCAAGAGCCAAGCCAAGTTCAATCTGGGAGGAGCTGACCGAACTCAGATGTTGGTTCACCAGCGGGAGGGAAAGGTGAATTCCTGGGCTATCCGGTTTTGCTATGCTCATTTTCAAAACGACATGCGCTGCATTTACCCAGCGAAATCTCTCGTTAACAATATTGGTCTTGATAATTCGGGCGTTCACTGCGGCGTGGATCCCAGCCGACAACACGATGCTTTGGATGAGAACTTTCTTCCAAAACTATTTTGCCCTGCCGAGCCCATCGTGCCTGAAATTGCAGAAGCTTTTTACAGAGTATTCAGTCCAAAGCTGGGAGCGAAAGGGATTTTTAGTCGTGGATGGGGCTTTCTGAAAAAAGCTTACCGAAAAATGCGAAACTCTTTTTTTCCACCGGATGCGGTGCTCGAAATCCTGGTAGTCAATACCATGCAAAAGTCTGGTGGGGCTGCGAAAGCGGCTTGGAGAAACTACCTTGGAATCCGTAAGCTCCACCCAAGCGCCCTCTACTGGACCCTTATCAAGGAAGATCACGACCGCGGAGTTATTGGATGTTCTCAACTCTCGCTAAGAGGTCTCCTGGCCCGTTATTTCATGAAGCTGGATAGGCTTCCCATGCTTCTTTACCCGAAACGCTCAAAAGCTACTTTCACACCGGCCCTCTTTCGGAATCCTTTTCGAACTGGCTTGAGAAAATTTCGACCCCGTCTTGTCCATCTCCATTGGGTTGCTGCAAGTTTTCTAAAAACCCAGGACCTGCGCCGCTTCAAGGTGCCCATGGTGTGGACACTCCACGATACTTGGGCTTTCACAGGGGGCTGCCATTACCCCGGAACTTGTGAAGGGTTTTTTTCAAAATGCGGAGCTTGTCCCCAGTTGAAGAGCCATTCTGAGAGCGATCTTTCTAGAACTGTGTGGCTTCAGAAACAAAAAGCTTATCAGCAGCTCAACATAACTTTTGTTTCTCCAAGCCGATGGCTTGCGGAAACCGCCCGCAAAAGCAGTCTCTTGGCTAATCACCGGGTGGAAGTTATTCCGAATGGATTAGATACACAAATTTACCAGCCTTTGGATAAAAAAGAAGCCAAAGCGTTCTTGGGGCTTACAGAGGGAGATCCTGTTTTACTATTTGGCGCCGAGTGGCTCACCGATCCTCGAAAAGGAGGGGATCTTTTGGTGGAAGCTTTGAAGCATTTGGACTTTCCTTGCACCCTGCTGAATTTCGGAGAAGGGAATCTGTCGCTTGAGGGAAAAGAAAATATTTCAGTAAAGTCCTTGGGACGTCTCCAAGATGAAATGAGTCTCGCGGTCATGTATTCCGCTGCTGACGTATTTATTTGCCCTTCCCGGGAGGACAATCTCCCCAATACCGTTGCGGAAGCCCTTTCTTGTGGAACTCCATGTGCTGCGTTTGCAGTCAACGGGCTTCCCGAAATGATCTCGCACCAACAAGAAGGCTGGTTGGCTAAACCTTTTGATGCAAAGGATCTTGCTGAGGGTATTCGTTGGATTGTAAAGCATCCCAACCCAAAAGAGCTTCAGAGTGCTGCTCGCCGAAAGGCGCTGGCAGAATATAGTTTGGATGTTATGGCGAATCGTTACAGCCAGCTTTATGGCAAGCTGATGCAGCAAGCAAGTCAAAAGAGAATCTAACTAATTGGTGCAGGCTTTTTTGATGATAAACAAAACTTAAAACTCCAGATAATCCAGAGGATTTGACAAGAAATCATGAAAAGTGTGAGCAGAGGGAGCAAGGAATATTTATAAGGGGGAAGGGGTTTCATTGAGAGCCCATAGAAAAAAAAGATCCAAACTGCATTGAATAGCCACCAAAAAAACATTGAAGCGCAGCCAAGGCCTCTTTCTTGGGGAACCTTTGAATCCATCAAAAAGAATAAAATAGGAAAAATCATCCCGTAATTATTGCTGTAAAGATTCGGTGCAAGTAAAAAGTACACGCTAATTCCCAAAAGAAAAAAGTTTCGGAGCGAGGTTCTAATAAAGGAAAATCCGATAAGACCAAAACCAGAAAGAACCGCGAGAAGACGAAACCAACTACGGCCATCGCCAAACTGGATGGGCCAGCCCCACCCATTTGTCTCGTCTACCGGGGCCGTGAAACCGTTCTTAACAACATAGACCAAGCTGGGAATGTTAAAAGTCTGGGCAAATACAACCTTTTGTCCTCGAATCAGGTCTAGTTCACCATTGATTAACGAAACCTTGTATCCTCTTTTGTTTGTACCTAAAGGTAAAAAAGTGAGCACAAGTACTACAAGGGCAATCAGAAGGCTGGGAATGGCTTCACGGGCCCTTCTAAAAAAGCCGTTTGAGTTCTTAAACTGAAAAAGCAAGACCAGCAGTAGCAGATAAACCACTTGCGGTTTAAAAAGAAATAAAAGAGTTGATTTGAGAGGTAGTTGTTTATGCCAATCAGGTTTTTCAAAACCCCTTAGAAACCAGAGACCGGCCCACAGGAAATAGATATCGGTGTATAGATTGGATACAGACGTAAATAAAAAAAAGGGGTTCAAAAAGGAGAGAAAGAAAGCCAAAAATCGAGATTTAATTTGCCTATATAAAAAAAGGTAGGAAAGAAAAATCAGAACCATAGAAGGCAAAAAGTAAAACACATCGGAGCCAAATAAATTAAGTCGAGAAAGGAGCCACCACCCTATTTGTGGGATCGGGGGGTAGCCAGTGTAAAGATGAAGTCCAGAAACAAACCCCTCTTTCTGGAATACTTGAATTTGATTCAACCACGCTGTGGTGTCTCCATGCCGCCAATCGATTGAAAAATGTAAGAGAATCAGGATGGCAAAACCGAAAATGGAAATAAAAAAAGTCGATAAAACGTTGAAAGAAGTTGGTCCGGATAGCACTCTCATGGAGTGGGCACTACAACCGCAGTTCCCCTCGGGTCGCAGTCCCCGAAACAGAACTTAAATACCAATCGTAGGCTATTTTAAGGCCTTCTCGAAGCGAAGTGTGGTGTCTCCAGCCTAAAACATGAATTTTTGAGGAGTCCATGAGCTTTCTTGGGGTCCCATCAGGTTTGGTCGAATCAAATTCAATTTTTCCCCGATAGCCAACCACATCCGCAAGTGCATGAACCAATTCCTTGATGGTGACTTCTTCACCTGAACCCACATTTACGAGGCCCGCCTCGCCATAATTTTCCATCAAGAAGAAGCAACCCTCAGCCAAATCATCCACCAACATGAATTCTCTCAGGGGAGAACCAGTTCCCCATGCAGTAAAAACTGGAGCTCCGGAAACTTTTGATTCGTGAAGCCTTCGCATCAGGCCCGGGATCACATGAGAGTGCTCCGGATGAAAATTGTCACCGATGCCATAGAGGTTCGGGGGCATCGCCGAAATGAAAGGTTTTCCATGTTGCCTGTTGTAATATTCAGCGAGTTTGATCCCCGCGATTTTTGCAATTGCATAACCTTCATTCGTGGGTTCCAGCGCGCCAGTCAGAATACTGCTTTCCTTTATGGGTTGTTCGGCAAACTTTGGAAAAATGCAGGAACTTCCCAGAAACAGGAGTTTCTTGACCGGAAACGAAGCAGCTGAGTGAATCACATTGGATGCAATCATGAGATTATCATACAGGAACTCAGTCGGGTGGTTTCGGTTCGCAATAATCCCGCCCACTCTTCCAGCGGCAATAAAAACATATTCCGGCTGTTCTTTTTTGAAAAAGTCCTCTACGTCCTTTTGTCGAGTGAGATCCAGCTCACTGTGGGAACGTGTAATAATGTTTTTGAACCCCTTTTTAGTTAGGAGCCTTACCATCGCAGCTCCCACCATGCCTCGGTGGCCGCAAACATAGAAACGAGAGGATTTATCAATTGTCATCATGTCATCTCAGCGTCATGGATTGAAAACGGAGATTGGATGCTGGACGGCCTGAGATTTTTGATTTCAGATCCTCCATATCAGCATCCACCATCATTTGTGCCAATTCTTTGAATCGGACTTTGGGTTCCCAATTCAGAACTTTTTTTGCTTTGCTTGGATCGCCAATCAGCAAATCAACCTCTGCCGGCCGGAAGTATTTAGGGTCCACTTCGACATATTGTTGGTAGTCCAAACCCACATGCGAAAAAGCGACCTCTGCGAATTCTCGCACTGTATGTGTTTCACCCGTCGCAATGACATAATCTGAGGGTTGGTCCTGTTGTAGCATGAGCCACATGGCTTCCACGTAGTCCTTGGCATAGCCCCAATCCCGCTTGGCTTCCAAATTTCCCAAATAGAGTTTGTTCTGGATACCCAGCTTGATCGCAGCCACTGCCCGAGTGATTTTTCGGGTTACAAAAGTTTCCCCTCTTCGTGGCGACTCATGATTGAACAAGATCCCGTTGCAAGCGAACAAATTGTAAGCTTCACGGTAATTCACAGTGACCCAATGGGCATAAACTTTTGCAGCTGCGTAGGGACTTCTTGGATAAAAAGGAGTGGTTTCCTTTTGCGGCACTTCTCTTACCCACCCGTACATTTCACTGGATCCCGCTTGATAAAACTTTGTCTTTGGCCGAATTTCTCTTAAAGCTTCCAGAATTCGAAGTGTTCCCAAACCAACCACATCGCCAGTGTACTCGGGAATTTCAAAACTGACCTTTACGTGGCTTTGGGCACCCAAATTATAAATTTCGTCCGGTTCAATTTTTTCAATCAACCTGTGACAAACCGACGAATCAGTAAGATCCCCGTAATGAAGAAAGAGTTTCGGGTTCGCTTCGTGGGGGTCCTGATAAACGTGATCAATTCTCTTTGTGTTGAAGCTGCTGGATCTTCGGATAACCCCATGGACTTCGTAGCCCTTTGAAAGGAGTAGCTCCGTCAAATAACTACCATCTTGACCGGTTATGCCCGTTACTAGAGCCTTTTTCATCGTTTTCCTCTATGGATTCTGGGGATTAGCCGTTCATTCAAGCAGCAAACTAATCCCTTGTAAATACGGAATGCTCGGGCGGTTTTCCCGCTCTTTCTGTGGGCCAATCAAAGGCGGATCCCAACAAAATCATGGTAGGAATCAGGACCTGATTCCACAAAAGGTACTCATCAAACAGGCCCCCCACCAAAAAAGCTGTCCAAATTCCAAAAAGTGACGAGAACCAAGTTTTCCTCTCGATTGCTCCTCTAAATTTCGACCAAACTTGGCTATTTAAAACCCAAAGGTACCAAAGAAAAGCCCCGAGTCCCAAAACCCCTGATCCAGCAAGGAAGTCGAGAAACATATTGTGTGCATGGCCGTGACCCCCGGAACGTGCCTTTCTTTCAGGGTACTTCTCGAGCTCCAAAGAAAACCGTCCAAAACCGTGCCCAACAAAAGGCCTTCGCTTAAACTCATCCCAGGCAAAACTATAAAGTTCGAGGCGATCACTAAATTTCGAACGATCCACATTCACAAAACGATCTCTAAGAGAAGAATTAAGGAAAATGGGAATGGAAAAAAGAAAAACCAAAATGGAAAGAGTAATCCATTTTCTAAAAGCGAACCCTTGCAAAAAGAAAACAAGACCAGAAGACACAACAAGAGCCGCAAAAGCTCCCCTCGAAAAACTACAAAGCACAGCTACCACGCAGAGAACACAAGACAGCCTCAAAAACACATTGAGCCGTTTTGGATTGGACTTTGTGATGCGGGGTAGAAGCAATTGAAAAGCATAGACCATGGAAAGTCCAAAAGCCGTGTGGTGGGTCAAAAACCCTGTTGCATGAGAAATCTGTGGGATATCAAACCAATGATTCAAAAAACCGATCAGTTGTTTGTGCTGGAGGATAGCGAGAGGTCCCAAGACGGAAGGAATAAACAAAGAAGCTTTTTGAATCTTGTCCCAAGTTTTGGGTAGACGAGAGAAAACAAAAGTGGATACGAACAAACACAAAAAGTAACGAAGCTTAAACAAAGTTTTTTGATAAGGAAATGGCTCTGCAAAGAAAATGGAAACCAAAAGAGCACCAACGAGAAAGCAAAAAGGTCTAAACAAAGTGTGCTTGGAAAAATGCCTGTAATCCATCGCTAAAAAGGGCAATCCCAGCAAAAGAACCAAAGTAGAACCCAAGCTCAAAAAACTGGTTCCCAAGTACATACCTAAGAAACAAAGAAAAACTCCAATTCCAAGCGAAGTCAGGACCCAAGCTTTCAGGCGTTGAAATGTATTTGAAATTTCCAGTTTGGACTCCCTCTTCAAGTTTCAGAGCTCACCAATCCCAAAAGACACAGAACGGGAATGAGTGTGTGCTGCATATCAAAATAACGATCAAAAAAGCCTCCGATGCAAAATGCGGTAAAAACAGCAAAAGCAGAGAGTGCCCACGGACTCGTTTTTAACTTGCCCGAAAGGAATTTGAAAACAAAAGCTGCAAAGAACAAAAAAGAAAGAAGTCCAACCAAGCCGCTTGTGGCAAGAAACTCCAAATACATGTTGTGGGGGTCGAGCGGTGTACCGGGAGAAGTTTTGGGAAGGTCTGAAAACTGAGGGATTCGAAAGCCAAAAGAATCATACCCTTGCCCCAAAACAGGAGCGTCTTCAAACATTTTCCAGGAGACTTTCCACAACTCCAATCGCTCTTGGTTCGCAGAGAAATTAAAAGATGCTAGTCTTTGTTTGAAGCTTGGAACGAAAAAGGACAGAGCCGAAAAAAAAGCGACCCCGATGAGACAGGATTTCAAAAAGGCTCTTTGATTTACTACCAAAAAGACCAATCCAGTTGAAGCTGCAAGCGACAGCCAAGCACCTCTTGAAAAAGTGAACAAAACCCCAACGAGGCAGGAGGTACAAGCCAGAAGGAGAACGGTTTCCTTTCGTGACTTTTTGGAAAAAAGGGTGTGGCTTAGGAGGATATGAAATAGCAGGATGAGAGTGAATCCAAAGGTCGTATGGTGCCTGGTCAGCCCGACCGCTAAATGGAGACCCGGTGATTGGGGCAAAGGATAGAGATACGGATTTAAACGAGGTAAATACTTCTGAAAAACACCGAAACTCTGCGTAACGGCAACGAGCCCCCCAAAGAAACTTAAAAAAATGCAGCTTTTAAAAAGCAGTTTTTTTCCGACCGGGTACAAACGGAAAGCCCAAGCGAACAGAAAAAGGTAAAAGGGCATTAGAATTTTAACGATCGCACCCTTGAAGGGATAGGGAGGAGCTGCGACGACTGAAGCAGAAAGGCTCAGTATCAAGAGGAAAACGGGTGGAAAAAAAGGGTCTCGGTAAAGCCACGTGAAGTTTCTGGTGGCTAATCCGAGCGCCAGCCCACTTAGAAGAAAAAGAGCAAGGCCAATCCAAATCAAGCTAATGGAAAAATAAAGTCCCAAAAAAGTCGCACAGGCCCCTATTCCAAAAGCGTATCTTACTGCCAAAAAAGCACCCATAGCCGTGTTCTTTCAAGCCAATGATTGAAATTGAAATGACGCACCCAAAGGGGGGCCGTTCGATAGAGAATCCGTTCTGGGGCAGTGTTATCGAGAGTGTCTTCGCTGGCAATAAGAGTCTTGGGCTTTGCGTGGTTGCTCACTTGGGAATCGGACGATGCCAAAATCTCCATCTTCGGACGTCGGTAGTATTCAAGATCTAGATCCGCTCTTTGATAAGGATTGTGTTTTGAAAAAATCAGCCTTTCAGGATTCAAACGGTAGATAGCTTCATAAAGTTCAGTGTCCTTGTCTGCAGGCAAAAACAGGATTGCTAATAGAAGAGCCCCATTGATCGCTCCAAACCCCCAAAAGAGGCCTCGTGGAAGAGGCAGCTTCCTCGAAAGAACTGAAACGCCCAATCCCACAATCACTGGAAAAAGATAAAGCAGAGGGAAGAGGAACCTACTTTCTTTGTGCCCCATCGCCAAATGAAAGAACAGAAACGGTAAAAGGGAAAAACTCAGAACGTGCTTTGGAAAAAACCAAAAAAACGCGAAAACGCTCACAACAAACAAAAGACTAAAAGGCGGGATGAGGTTCAAAAAGAGAACTGTGAAATAGTAATACCAAGGTTTGATTCCGAATTGGACCGCTCTACCTTGAAGGAGATTCTGTTCAAAATAATTCCAGAAAGTAACGGGCCAACCCCCATAGAGCCAATGGGCTAGAACCCATTCCAAAAACAGGACAGCACAAAAGCCAAGAAACAAGGTTATCAAGTTCGAAAGCTTTTCTTTTTTTAGTGCGAGCAGCCACATACCAAGGCCTAAAATCATAAAGCCCATTTGAAAACGGGACACAAAAGAAACCCCAAGAAGAACTCCGGATAAAAACCCTCTGGCTCTCGAATTTTCGAAAGGGGGATAGGCCAAACACAGTCCTAAAGCAAAAAAGATTCCACCCCAATTTTCAGATGAAAAACGCACGCCATTGTAAATGGAAAGCCAAAAAAAGAAGCTCAACGGAAGAGTTATCCAGACGTACTCTTTTTTGGGAATTTCCTTGGCAAAAGTTTTTAGAACTAAAACAAAAGCGAGCCAGGAAAGCACTGCAGTCAGAAGCCTCAGAACGAAAGCGACCAAGAAAGGATCTTCTCTGTTTAGTAGCAGGAGAAAGCGGTGGGTGCTAAAGGCTAAAAACGGCTGAAGGGCTGGGCGCATTTTTGCGTGAAATTCCCAAGGAAGATCAGTGGAAGCCAGCCGACCTAATTTAAAAGCCGCAAACTCCAATATCTGAAAGTGCTCATCAAAATGGTGAAAGCCTTTTGAAAAAAAAGCAGCGATTAAAAGACAAACCAAACCGAACCCAGCCCATTTTTTATCTAAAAATGCCAATTCCTTGGTTTGCAACATTGTGAAGAATGGCGGAGAGAGAGAGATTCGAACTCTCGATAGGCTATTAACCTATACACGCGTTCCAGGCGTGCGCCTTCAACCACTCGGCCATCTCTCCGCTTTTTGAAGTAAAGAGAGTTAACACAGCCTCGGGCCCTTGGTCTACAGGTTAAGGAGAAAAACCGATTAGGGCACCCCGCGTTAAGAGCGTTTTTTCCTGAAATAGTTGCTTAAAAGAGAGCCGCAAACGTCTCCAAGAATTCCACCTTCCACTTCTTTAAAACGGTGATCAAAGAGACCTTGTTCGATGGTTGGAAGAAAAGTGCGAAGCCCTGCGCCTTTGGGATCCAAAGCTCCGTAAAAAAGATGATCAAGACGTGCCCAGAGAAGCGCTCCTGTACACATAAGACAGGGCTCAGTGGTTACATAGAGAGACGCTCCCGCGGGAAGGCGCCAGGATTGAGCTTGCTGGTTGTAGTCCTCCAAGGCTTGGATTTCCGCGTGGGCAGTAGTTTTGCCGGTTTTTTCTCGAAGGTTGTACCCTTTGCCGATGATCTTTCCTTCGTGGATGAGGACCGCCCCAATAGGCACTTCATCCAACTGCTCAGCATTTTTAGCCAAGTCGATGGCTAGCTTCATTTTGTCTGTGTGTGATAGGGTCATCGGTCAAAGCTTCGTAACACGACTATGAAATACTTGCTAGATGGGATTGTTTGGTTGGGCATCTTGTTTCCTCTTTTCACCGGGGGTTTTTGGATCGAAAGAAATGGAAATCATTATGGCCTCTACAGTCCGAACGTTGGATTGGGCCTTTTTCTGATACTGCTCCTCTTTTGGTTTGTTCAAAACAAAAAATCCCTCGAGAGTGTTTCCAATCTCTCGTCACTAAGGTTTTTAAGCCGTTGTAAAAAGTTCTGGTCAAATCAGATGGGGGCGAATCCCTTGCGAACTTTGGTTGTAACAGGGATTGTTTTTGTGGGTTTTTATTTGACTGTTTCGCTTCGGAAACACTGGACGTTTAGTACGCACGCCTTTGATACAGGATACTTCACAAATGGAATTTGGAATCTAGCCTTCAAGGGCCAGTACATTTCTTCTATCAAAGCAGGAAAGAATATTTTCACCGAGCACCAGTCCCCGGTTTTTTGGCTTTGGGCCCCACTCTATCGAATATTCCCGTACGCGGAAACGCTCTTGATTTCTCAAGCGGTGATTTTGGCTTTTGGGGGTGGGGCGGCTTTTTTTTTGGGGCGCCAATATTTGGGAGAAAAATCTCTGGCAGCTTCTTTCTTCCCTCTAGTTTATTGGTTGAATCCAGCGGTCTTGTCTGCGAATAATTTTGAATTCCATCCGGAAATCATCATTCTCCCTGCCGGGCTTTGGACTCTTTGTGGAATTCAGAGTGAAAAAAAACTGTACCAGTGGCTCGCCAGCTTTCCCTTTTTACTTTTTTGGGCGGGCAAAGAATCTACAGGACCGCTGATGGTAGGAATCGGACTTTCTTTCCTTCTGGGAGCCTGCGCAAACAAAAAAATCAAGTGGGATGGATTTTTAGGAGGGGTGCTAATCGTATGTGGATTGGCCAGCTTTTATTTTTGTACGCAGTTGATTCCAAAAATGTTTGGTGAGACTTACGCTTTTGCGGGAACGTATCGGCAATTGGGCAATTCATTGTTTGAGATTTTGCTTTCCCCTATTTTTCGACCAGAAGTTTTTTGGAAAACGCTTTTCCAAGCCGACCGGTTTCGGTTTTTTTGGTACATGCTGTTTCCTCTGGGGCTTTTACCTATGCTGAGTTGGAGGCACTACCCCAGTTTTTTTGTGGCGCTTTTTATGCTGTTTTTGATGGGTGATTCGACCCGGCTCTATCCACGATTTCACTATGGAATCGAAAGTTCCGTTGGACTGTTTTGGGCGCTTCCAGCTGGAGTACGATTTCTTAGAGATCGCACCCCACTCTTTAAGAATGAAGGCTTGATTGTTCTGCTTTTGTTTGTCTGCACTTTCCTGGCAATGCGACAGAACCAGCTGTATCACGCCCGGACCTTCACAACGTCGGACCACTTTGTTTGGGTGGAGAAAGAAATGATTCCCAAAGTTAATCCAGAAGCCTCGCTCTCTGTTCCCAGCTCTTTAACACCCCATCTAGCCAATCGACCTTGGATTAGCCACGTTCCTGATATTCGAAAGCAAGATGAAAAACTGGTGGATTGCATTGTGATCGATCCGAGCATGGATATTTCACCCCTGAGAGTGGAGGCAGTCCCAGCATGGGCTGTTGAATTGTCAAAACTGGGGTTTCAAGAAGTTTTCGATTGCGGAGGCTTGAAGGTGTACCAGAACAAAGGTTCGGAACACTCTTGTTTTAAAACAACCCCAATTTGTTTTTGAATAAGTGGTGCTCGGCGGGAGACTCGAACTCCCACGGGTCGCCCCACAGGCTTCTGAGACCTGCGTGTCTACCAATTCCACCAGCCGAGCTTTGAAGATACTTATTAACTGGACAGTGCCTATTTGTCTATCCTTGCGGCTTTAGCGCGGAGAGAGGATTAAATTTCTAAAACGAACTGCACTTCCATGGTCTTGCAAGCGAATAGGGCCGGGAACTCCTTGTTTCATTTTGGCAGCGGAACCAGTTCCGCGTTCAAAAAGGCCCCGTTCAATGGTTAATTGGCCATTGTGAACCACACTGACTTCCCCTTTTTCAATGACTTTCCCTGCTTCATCCAGCCTTGGAGCGCGAAACGAAATATCATAATTCTGCCAATTTTCGGGAGGCAAAGCCATGTTGGCTAGTGGGGCAATGAGTTTGTACAAGGAAGCACAAACCCCGTCTGGATAGGTGGGGTTGTTCCAACTATCCAAAATCTGAATCTCATATCGCCCTTGCAGAAAAATACCGCTGTTCCCACGGTCCTGCCCCGTTCTTTCAGGAAGATAAGGAATCCAAAACTCCGCATGGAGATCAAAATCCTCAAACTCTTCCACTGTCTGGATATCTCCCAGTCCCGGGACTACTTCGATGAAGTCGTTTTCCACTTTCCACTGAGCAGCTGCTTTGGACTTCGCGCTCACCCAACCCCTTAAGTCTTTGCCATTAAAAAGCGGGATACTGGAACTGCAAAAAGCACAGGTTTGAAAAAATAAAACACTAAAGAAAAAGCTTCGAAAAACGTTCCACCCTTGAGCCATAAGCAGCAGCAGTATACTTTTTAAACGCAGAAGATCAATAAAAACCAGACAAAAACAAACAAATTCAACATGTTAAAACCCATAAAACAAACGCTTAACTAGAGCCCAACACTTTGTCTATGATGCGCCCTCATGGCCAAACAGGGGTTCTTTATCAGTTTTGAAGGAGGCGAGGGCGGGGGAAAATCCACCCAAATTCGCCGGCTGACTTCCGTTTTACGAAAGAACAAAATTCCCTTCGTGGTCACTCTCGAACCTGGGGGGACTGCAATTGGAAAAAAAATCCGGGAGCTTTTGCTCAATCCCAAAAACAAGAAGCTTTCCCAACGAGCGGAGCTTTATCTTTATGAAGCGGATCGAGCCCAGCATGTCGAAGAAGTGGTAAAGCCGGCACTCGAAGCGGGTAAAGTGGTGATTACCGATCGGTACGCAGATTCTTCCACGGTCTATCAAGGAATTTGTCGTGGTTTGGGAGTTTCATGGACCGAAAAGCTGAATGATTTTGCGACCGGAGGGATTTATCCCGATCTCGTGATTGTGTTGGATATCCCTGAGACAATCGGCCTTGCTCGCGTTAAAGCTCGTTTGTCCTCTGATCCCAAACTTCATGGCAAGAGACGAGTTGTTAAAATGGATCGTCTTGAAAGAGAAAAACAGTCTTTCCATCGAAAAGTCCGCAAAGGCTTCATCGCTCTTTCCAAAAAACACCCAAAAAGAATCACTCTGCTGGATGCTACCCAAGCACCCGATGAAGTTTCCCGGCAAATTCTTGAAGAAATTGGAAAAAGGTGGCGGAGAAAGCTCTTATGAGTGCCAGCGGACAAGCTTTGTTTGATCGTTACTTAAAAATGAAGAGGATTCACCCCTGTCTCCTATTGGTGGGACCAGACAAAGCAATCAAGTGGGCTGCTGCTCTTCGAATGGCGAAAGCTGTTTTTTGTTCAGGCAAAACCTCCGATCTTTTTTGTGGTCAGTGCTCCAGTTGCCAGAGAATCGACAAAGAAATTTATCCGGACCTTCTCTTGTTCAAAGAAGATAATGAAGAAGCTCTCAAGGTGGAAAACGTCAGGGATATCATTTATCAAATGGAAGTCGCACCTTTGGAAGGCCGTGCGAAAATCTGCATTATTGAAGAAGCCCATCGAATGAATACGGCTTCCTCCAATGCTTTTTTGAAGACGCTGGAAGAGCCCAAAGAAAACCGATTTTTTGTTTTAACAACGACAAAGCTGGGAGCTTTATTGCCGACTTTGGTTTCAAGAAGCCTGCTCTTTCACTTTAAACCCGAGTCGGAAGGGGTTCAGTTTTCGGTTGAGGAATGGGCGAGCCTTGAAAAGCTGGTGACCGATTTTCAACATTCAAAAGATCCTGAACCTATCCTAGATTTTTGTGATGAAAAGGAATCCGCTCTCAAATTCATCCAGTTTTTGCAAACAGCTCTCAGACAACAAGCTGTCGATGAGCCACGCGGCAATCTATTTAAGAACTTTTCCCCTTTGGATTGTTCTTACAAGTACCAAAAGACGGCTGAACTGGAAGGAAAGCTCCGATCGAACGCCAGCACCAGCCTTCTCATGGAAAGCTTGATGCGACAGGAATTCAACGTATGAAAAAAAGCTACTACATCACGACCCCCATTTACTATGTCACGGATGCCCCGCATATTGGGCACCTTTACACCACTGTGGCTGCCGATATCTTGGCCCATTACCACCGCCTCATTGGAGAAGATGTTTGGTTTTTAACTGGAACAGACGAACACGGTCAGAAGTGCGAAAAAAAAGCACGCGAAACAGGTGAGACACCGCAAGCTCTCGCGGACCGAGTGGTTGAACGGTACAAAAGTGCTTGGCACCAATACGGAATCAGATACAGCGATTTTATTCGAACAACGGAAGAGCGGCACAAGAAAGTTGTGACCCACTATATCGAAAAGCTCATGAAGACTGGCGATATTTATCTGGCGGAGTATGAAGGGCTCTACTGTGTTCCTTGTGAAACCTATTGGACGGAAACCCAGGCCGAAGGGGGAAAGTGTGCAGACTGTGGAAGGCCTGTCGAAAAACTAAAAGAAGAAAGTTATTTTTTCAAAATGTCGGCTTACGAGAAAAAACTCGTGGATCACATTGAAAGGCACCCCGGTTTTATTTATCCCGAGAGCCGAAAAAACGAAGTCCTCGGTTTCATCCGACAGGGCCTCAAAGATATCAGCGTAAGCCGGACGACCATTCAATGGGGTATCCCCATGCCGAAAGACCCAGACGGCAAAAAGGCCTCAAAAGAACACAAAGTTTATGTGTGGTTTGATGCTCTCACCAATTATCTGTCTGCTTTGGGTCCCCTCGAAAACGATCCAAAATACAGTCAGTACTGGCCCAACGCCATTCACTTGGTTGGGAAAGATATTTTGCGTTTTCATGCCGTTTACTGGCCCACATTTTTGATGGCGCTGGGGTTGCCCTTGCCCAAACAAATTGTAGCTCATGGCTGGCTGACCGATTCCAATCGAAAAATCAGCAAATCCCTGGGCAATGCAATTGATCCAATGGCTTTGGCGCAGGAAGTGGGAGTGGATGGAATGCGCTACTTCCTTTTCAGGGAGTTTGTTTTTGGATTGGACGGAGAGTACACGAAGGAAGTGATGATCCAGAGAATCAATTCAGATCTTGCGAACGACTACGGCAATTGTGTCAGCCGGGTCTGCTCAATGATTCTCAAATACTGTGGAGATGCCCCTGTAAATGTGGAAACCATTCTGACTGAAGCTTGTGAACCAAAGGAGGCTGTCGGTGAAGCGATTCCCAACTACCACAACGAAATGCAAAGTTATGGTTTTCAGAGGGCTTTGGAAGCTGTTTGGAAAATGATCAGTTCTGTGAACCGATACATTGATTCCCAAGCTCCCTGGGCTTTGGCGAAATCAGCAGACCCCGCTGACAAAGAGAAGCTGAAGAAAGTTTTGTTTCAATGCCATGAAGCTTTGAGAGTGGCTTCCGTTTTTCTTCTCCCCTTTATTCCTGCGAGTGCTCGAAAAGCCTTGAAAACTTTGGGGGCGGCAGAAAGCTTCTCCGGTGAAGCGCCTCTTCTTCAAAAAAGCGGCTGGGGTCAAGGGCCCCGGGAAATCAAAGTGGAAAAACCTGAACCGCTCTTTCCTCGTTTGGAATTTAAAAAATGAGTGGATTTACAGACACGCACGCCCATTTGGCCATGCTGGAACATGCGAGCCTTTCGGAGGTCTTGGAACGTGCGCGCCTGTCCCAAATTGAAAAAATGGTGACAGTATCGGTGGATGAAAAAAGCTGGGAGGCAAACCGCAATTTGGCGGAAGCCCTTTCCCATGTTTGGTACTCTTTAGGACTTCACCCGCACGAGGCAAAAGATTGGCTTCAATGTAAACCGCGTTTTATCCAAGCGTATGGACTCGCACAGAAGAACAAAAAATGTGTTGCATTGGGTGAGATGGGGCTGGATTTTTTTTACAACCACTCTGACAAGGACGTTCAGATTCAATGTTTTGAAGAACAGTTGGTTTTGGCAAATCAGTGGAATTTACCGATCATCATTCATTGTCGGGATGCTTTTGAAGATACTTACAACATTCTTCGAAAAATCGGCTTGGGCCCCCGAGGCGGGGTCATGCATTGTTTTACTGGAAACAGGGAACAAGCTAAAGAAGCGGTTGATTTGGGCCTGATGATTTCTTTTTCTGGAATAGTCACTTTTAAAACAGCTCACGATTTGAAAGACGCTGCAAAGAGCCTCGATCTTTCTCAAATGGTCATCGAAACAGATTGCCCTTTTCTTGCACCCGTTCCTTTTCGGGGGAAGCCAAATGAGCCCTCTTTTCTTCCAGAGACAGCCAGGGTTTTGGCCCATCTAAAAGGGGTTCCCCTCGAGGAAATCAAAGAAAAGACGACCGAAAATGCAAGCCGCCTGTTTTCCATTTGAGAGAATCTTAGCCACACACTGGTTGTCTTCATTTCGAGATTAAGCCCAAGGCCTCTGGAATAGGGGTTGCATCCCTACTGTCCCATCGATTGAGGTTTTGGAATGAATTCCGTTGGAATACACCCTATTTGGCTGTCCTCCCTGATTTTGGGACTAATTTTGGGGACCACGCCAGCTTTCTCAGAAGTGGGAGAATTTGCCATCTCTGAGTCCCTCATCCGCGAATTTGAAATCCTGACCAACCAAAACAAACCTTTCACTAAAAAGGGGCGTTTGGTTCGCCCATCCATGGATATCAGGATGTCTCCACTGGTTAAGGATAGTGGGGAAAATATCTCATTTGATTTGAATATAGATTTGGAAGGAACTTCCAAAAGCCGGAGCTACACTCCGGTCACTGGAAATAAAGGCGTTACTGCGGACATCACAGCCCACGTGAAAGCAGAGTACCAACAAGCCATGTCTTTTGATGGGGAGAAACTGGTTCCTGGAGAGTTTTCAGGAAGCAGCCAGATCACTCCGGGCCCGATATCCGTCCAAAACAACTTTGGCTTACTGAACGGTTTGGTGAACAAAAAAGCCCGGCAAAAAGCACCGGCCCAAGTGCGATCCGAAATTCCTCAAGAGAAAAAAGATCTGGAAGAGCAAATCCGAACTGAAATTGAAAAAGGCGTCAGCCGCGCAACTGTGCACTTGGATACTCTGAACAAGCAGATCCACCAAGTCTTCACGGAAACGCAAAACTTTCCGTTTGATTCGCAGTTTAGTTCCAAAGCAGGCCCTCAAGGGGGCATCCAACTTAAATTTTCCGATGTGGGAGATTCGCCAACGCGTGGGGCAAAGCCTGAATTTTCGTTGCGGGACCAAATTGCTTCTTCTGGTGTTTTTCATGAAGACCTCCTGACCAAGACACTTTCAAAAGAAATCGCTGGTAAAGAAATGAAAATTGCGGAGCTTCAAGCCCATCTCTGCAGTCCCAACATAGCCAGTTTGATTAACTTCTGCGATCAGGACAAATCCGTGGAAGCCTTGGGATTGTCAGTTGTTTTCGATGAAAAGGAGCCGATAAAGTTCAAGTTTGAAAATGGCAAAGTCTCCATTCAAATCAATGCAAAAAACAGATTGGGAATTGGTTCCCATCCTCTCACCACAACAGAATTTGAGCCCTATCAAGTCAACATTTCCTACGCATTAAAAGATGGGATGGCCCTTCTTGAGGATATTTCAGTTCGAGGGATGGCTGAAGCATCCGCACCCGTTGAGAAACCCAAAACAGAAAACCAGCACGGAGCCAACAAATCTTGGCTTGGAGTTTGGAATCGCATCACCACTGATGCCGAAAGCCTGGTCTCTTCAGCAACAAAGAGCGGGATTGAAAAAGAGTTCAGAAAAATCATGAAAGAAAAAATCGAGTTTCCGATCGTTTCTTTTCCCACAAAACTGAAAACGGACCCTGCCCAGCCCACTTTCAAAGCGGAAGTGTTGGAAGCGGCCAGTCTGGTTCCCATGGAAGTCAAAGCCGAGAATGGTTGGCTTGCGGTTTCAGCAGCTCTATGCAAGGAAAACATAAAGCCCCTAGGAGTTTCTTTCGATAAAAACAACAGAATCAGCGCCATCCAGCCAGGAAGCCCCGCTGCTTTGTCTGGATTCAAGTTGGGCGACCGGATCGAGTCCTACGGAAGTTCTGATGGGCGAAACACAGCCCTAATTTCGGATATCGATCCTTTTATTGAATTTATCGAAGACCACTCACTTTCCAAGTCTACTACGACTCGAGTGGTGGAGCTTTCAGGCAAGAGCGCTTCAGGAGTTCCTTTTAAACGGAGTCTTTCCCTCTGTCCGAGCCAGATTAGTCCCCGCGAAGAAGCAGAAAAACTTTTATCTCTGGGGAGTGAAAAATAGCAATCATGATGAGATTTGTTCTTATAACACTTCTAATTTTCCAAGGCGTTTTAAGAGCCGAAGAGGATTTGGGAAGTTTGTCTTTGGAATCCATCGAACGGGCCATTATTTGGGTGAAACCCAGTTTGGAAACCAAAAAAGTAACTTCTTATGCAAGGGCTATTTTGAAAGCCTCCACCCGGTACAAAATAGATCCTTTGACCTTGATTGCAATTGCCCATCAAGAGTCTTCCTTTCGTGAAAATCTCCCCATGGGCAGAGCCGGCGAGTTGGGTATGCTTCAGATCCGGCGTAGTTGGGTCCAAAATCCAAAGTTCAAGAAAGCATTTAAGAACGTAAAAGAGCACGACCTGAAAAATCCGGTCAAAGCCTTTACCTACGCAGCTTGGATCTTAAATGACTTGAAGCGATCCAAACTTTCTCAGAAGCTGCCGTATTGGACGCTCTATAATGCCCGAAAGTTCGAGAACCGTTTGAAATACTATTTGAGAGTGAAGAGACACTTGACTGCCATGGAGACTAAAAAAGAACGGTACAAAGCAGTTGAAGTGGTTGAGCAGTGGCAGCCTGAAATGTCCCGAAGAATATTTCGGACTCAACCCCGGGATCTTCTGAATCAAATCAATTGGCATCAAAAAGCACTGGAAGTGCTGAAGGACCAAGAAAGTTAATTGAGAAACGGATTGGTTCTTTTTTCCTGACCGATGAGAGTGCTGGGCCCATGTCCCGGGAAAACCCCAATATCATCATTGAGGACCAATAACCTGTTCTTAATGGATGCAATCAGCTCTTCGTAATTTCCACCCCACAAATCGGTTCTCCCAATACTTTGCTTAAAAAGGGTATCCCCCGAAAACAGCGTTTCATCGCCTGCTGTCAATTTAAAGCAAACTCCGCCGGGGCTGTGGCCGGGTGTGTGAATGACTTGGATGCCATGGTCACCAAATTGAAGGATCTCCTCATCTTCCAAGTATTTCTCCACCGGGGGAGCTGTCTCAAACTGGAATCCAAACATTTTCCCCTGCATCGGAAGCATCTCATAAATGAATTGGTCTGCTTTATGGAGGCAGACCGAAGCCGAAGTCTGTGCTTTGATGTCCTTCGTCGCACCAATGTGGTCAAAATGGGCATGAGTATGGAGGAGGTATTTAACTTTCACTCCCAATTGGGTCAGATGCTGGAGGATCTTCTGAGGTTCGTCTCCAGGATCAATCACAATGGCCTCAAGAGTTCTCTCACAAGCCAAAATACTGCAGTTGCATTGAAGCGGTCCGACGGGAAATGTTTTGTGAATCATGTGCACCCCTTGGGGCTTAAAAGATAAATACTCCCCCGCCTCGCATTCTGTCTGGGATTCAACCGAACCAAAAGAGCTTCGAGTGGGCCAGGGCGAAACTCAGTGAGGGTTGTCAGTTGGCTTCGCAATTCGGGATGGGCAGCCGCTTTATCTTCTCTCACAGCGAGTATTTTATCACAGCCACCCTCGCTCGTAGGGAGAGCTGTCCCTGCTTTAAAAGGGCTCACAGAAAAAGGCCTCAAAGAAAAAGCATGAGGAACAAGAACAACCGAATCTTCAAAATCCAAAACAGTGGAGTACTGTGAGTGGGTACCCATGTAACGGACTAGAGCAATGACATTGTTTTGAGGGGCCGAGAAACTGGTTAAGACCAACAGGATAAAGTTTAGGCCGCAAAAATAACAAGCTCTCGCCCGGCTCTTCAATTCAAAAACCCAGTAACTGGCAAGAGGCACCAAAAGAATCAAAAACTGAACTAGAACGGGTACCATGAAGCGCTCTTCTTTGTGGGGGATTAAAGAATGGGCCACGACAAAGATTGAGAAAAACAAAAGAATCGGCAGCAGGTCCCGGTACCGGTCTTTCCAATCAAACCCACGGTAGCGTCCAAAAAAAGCAGGAGGAAGCGAGAGCCCCAGAAACAAAAGAAAAAAGGTATAAAACGGGGTAGTCCCGTAGCTGGAAGCATGGTGCAAATTGTATTCAAAATAAGCAGCTAAAGAGCGGTGAAATCCCCCCGTTAGAAAAAGATCCAAAAGCCCGGTCCCGACAAAACTTAAAAGGCAGGCGCCGATAAAAGTCCACCCAGCGGATTTTTTGTTCTTGAGGAATATGAGAAAAGGAAGGGCCAAAACACAGATGCCGCTCTGAAAACGAAAAAGAGAAGCTGCCGAAAGTGCCAGAACGGAAAAAACCACCCACTTGTTTCGCGCTTCTTGATGAAATTTGAAAGCAGCATACGCTGCCAAACTGAGGCAGGCTCCACTCATGTTTTCTATCAGAGGCCGGCTGTAAATTAGGGGCAGGATGAAATAACACGAACTAAATAGCAAAGCGATCGCACGGTCTTTCTGCCCTGAAAAAACATTCCTCGCAGTGAAAGTATGAGCGCAAAAAACAATCGCCCCTAAAAGCATCAAAACAAACCGTAACTGCTCAACAGGTTCCCTGAAGCCCAAGCCAAGAGCGGCTTTGCTTAAAGAAAGAAGGACCATGGATTGAAAAGGCAAACGAATGCCTGCACTTTCGGCTGTTTCTTTAAATGAATGGGCTTGTGCGGGAATGAATCGGGCAAACCCTTCCGAATAATCATCCAGTGCAATAATCCCGTGATTGAAGAAGCCCACGCTTAGGGTCAAAAAAAGCCCCACCGACCAAATCACGCGCTCGGTTCGATTCCATGCTTTCATCCATGACCTCCCATCAAAAAGGGCTGTCCGTCATTGATGGGTTTCTGAAATCCTTGTTTTCCAAAAAAATCCAATGCCAGTTTTCGAAGCTCATCCACATCATGGGTTTGAAAGATGCTGCCCCTGAAAGTGGAACTGTACGGGTACCCAGCCGCATACCAGCCCATAAACTTCTTGAGCGACAGAAAGGCCCGGTCCCGATCCTTCTTTTCAATGGCAAGATCAAAGTGCTCGTGAATCAAACCGATGAGATCGCCAGAAGCAGCGCTTGGGGATTCAAGTATTTCTTGAAAAATCCAAGGGTTCTTCAGAGCGCCACGACCTATCATCACGGCATGGGAAAAACCCCCGTCGATCTTTGCGTGGGCTTGCTCTGCAGTGATGATGTCCCCGTTTCCAATGATGGGGATGGGACTTGATTGAGCCACTTCCCGGATGAGATCCCAATCCGCCCAACCGGAATACCCTTGGGCGCGGGTCCGCCCGTGAATGGCAACCCAAGCAACGCCACATTGAGCAGCGACCCGAACAATTTCTTTCACATTCCGGTTTTGCTCATCCCAACCAGTCCTGACTTTAATGGTGAGAGGGACTCGAAGATTTGCTTTCAGATTACTCAAAAGTTCGCCCATTTTTTCGGGCTCTTTAAGCCAAGCTGAACCACTTCCATCACAAACCACTTTTTTTACGGGACACCCGAAATTGATATCGACAAAGTCAGCTCCTTCTTCTTGGATAATTTTCGCTGCTTCAGTCATGGTCCCAATGTGAGAACCGAAGATCTGTATCCCAACAGGCCTCTCTCGCTCATCAAATTGCATCATTTGCCGGGTCCTAGCTCCGCCTCTGACCAACCCTTCTGCGGAGAGTAGTTCGGAGACAACTGCTTGGCTTCCCATTCTTCGCATCAGCAAACGGAAGACCGTATCCGTAATTCCCGCCATGGGAGCAAGGATGTAGCGGACATCGCCAAAACGTTCTTTAAAGACTTGAATCGGGGGTAACATGGAGGAACCGGTTATAAACTCTTTCTTTGATACTCATCGATGGAGTATTTCCACACGGGTAAACCGCAATACCGGTCTCCTTCCGGGCAATAAGGGGTGATCCCAGCTCGAAGACGCAAATAACAGGGAGCTCGCAAATGCTCGGCAATTGCAGGAGCCACTTGTTTCACTTGTTGGATCTCATCAATGGTGGCCTGAAATATTTCTTCTTGGGCATTGTAGCAACTTCGCATTTTCCACTTGTGCTGATAAGCCTGTAAATCCCCGCTGGAGATCATCCGGATGGCCGTGCTGTTTGGAAGCAGGTAAAACGCTGATTCCATGCTTTCACCCATTTCGATAAGCCGGGAAACAGCAGCAAACGATTCTTCCATTGAGCGGGTGTAAATGTCGTGGGCCTGTTCAGACTGGGTGATTCCGTAGGGTGTGATGAAGTCAGGCTTTCCACTGAAGTGGGTAGCCAGCAAGGGCCTGCTCGACATGACCATTCGGTGCCGTTGGTCTTGAGAGTCAGCCGTATGGCTGATCTTCTTTTTAAAAGTGAAATGGACGTGATGAAAAATTTGGGAAAGTCTGTCGAAAGTTCCGGCGTTGAGGGAGTCGGCTAAAATCGGATTCATTTTGGGATCCAACAACAATTGAAGCGCCTTTTCGTTGCTGATCTCATTTTCCGTTCGTCCAGTTGCTGTCCTGAAAGAGTCTGCCAAAACCTTGTCGGCATCGTGAGTATACTGAACAAGTTTGGAGGTTCTTCCGTCCAAGTCCCGATCAAAATCCTTGATAAAATCCAAGCTACAGTTCGAAAAAGTATTTTTTTGATCTTGAAGCAAGGAAAACTCCAAGGTTTTCTCCAAGGAAACTGGATCCTGAATCTCTTTTTCAAAAAGGGGATCCAAAGCTTTCACAGCTTCCAGCATTTTTTGGACTACAACCCGCTGTTCCTGGGGTGTTTCAAATTCCTGACAAAGGCGCCAGTACCGCAACAAAGTGAGCGCACTTACTGTGTGGTAAAGGTAGGCAGTTGTTCCAACTCCAAGGGCATAGCGAGCCACTTCGTAGAGGCGCTTTTCCACTTGGGGATCCCACTTGTCGGAGTACTTTCGACGCGATTTGAATCGGTCATAATAATCCGTCCGGATTGGGGGACGTAAAACTTCAATCAGTTTTTCATAGGTCGCCATCTGATTGCGAATGGTTTCTTCGTACAGTTTTTGGCCTTTTTCAGAAAGGGGCGGAACAACAAAGCTGGAGGACTTCACTTTTACGTAGCGCTGGCTTACCTGTTCTGAATTGTAAAAAGGGTGGCTATGTAAAAAACTCCAAATGAATTGTCTGGAAACACCGCTTAGAGCAAAAACAAAGTGGGCATGTTGTCGAGTGGTCAAATGGCCTGCCTCCAGAGTGGAAGCGGCGATTTTGTCTCGAAGCAAAACAGCTTTTTCATCTTTTGAAATATCTTGTGGGTAGATAACCCCGCGTCCCGAATAACAAGTGCGGGCAGAAGCAACCGAGAGCTCATAGGGATTTTGAACCGTTCCAACCAGCTCGACTTTGATATCCTTAAAAGTACTTAAAAGTTCCATTAGGCGTTCTTCTCTTTGTGATTTTTTTCCTTCGGATGCGCTTTTTGATAGGCATCCCGCAACCGTTCCACATCCACTTGGGTGTATTTTTGGGTTGTGACCAATGACTGGTGTCCCAAGAGTTCCTGGATTTCCCTGAGTCCGGCTCCTCGAGAAAGTAAATGAGTGGCACAGGAGTGCCTTAAAGTGTGGGGAGTGACTTTGGCTCCCAGGGGCCCAAGGATTTCAATCGCAAATTCCCTCAGGTTTCTCTGAATGCTTCTCACGGACAGAGCTTCTCCTTCCTTATTCAGAAAAAGCGGGGTTTGGGGGCCACGCTTTTGGTGGGAGGGCATGGACTCAATGTAATTCAAGAGAGCTTTTTGACAGTGTCTTCCGATGGGAACAACCCGTTCTTTATTTCCTTTTCCCAGCACCAAGATGGTGCCAGTGCGAAAATCTATTTTTTCGTGAGTGAGTGAAGCAAGTTCCGAAACCCGGATTCCCGTGGAGTAAAGAAGCTCAGCAATTCCACGCATTCGTTTTTCCCTCAAATTATCAGAGGGAATCCCTTCAATTAGCTTAATGACATCTTCGGTTTTTAGAACAAAGGGAAGCCTTTCCCCCTGCTTGGGAAGAGAGATGAGTTTCGCGACATTGGTTTCTAAAAGGCCCTCACGGTGCAAATACTTTAGAAAACCTTTTATAACGGACAACCTTCTCCCAACTGTCGCCCTGGAGTATTTCTCCATTTCTTTGCTCAAATATTTTCTCAACAATTTGAAATCAGACAATCGATCCAAACTGAAAGAGCCCACTGAATTTTCAAAAAGAAATTTAAACCAATTTCTTAAATCAATTTCATAATTGAGGACTGTGTAATGGCTCGCCGATTTCTCGGATTTCAAATGCTCCAAGTAGCCTTCAAGAAGCTTTCCTGGTTTCGGCGATGAGCTTTGGTCAAAAAGGTTTCCCTGGGCCATTTCCCAGATATTTCACAACCGGAAACCCCTTGGCAACGAACTTGTTTTATAACGACTAATGCAATGCGCAAAGTTCGAGTTCTTTTGGGATTCAGGATACAATAATCAGAATGAATTCATGGACTCGTTTAGGTCTGCTGGTTGTATTGATTCTCAGTAGCCGCTCCACTTGGGGTGCGAAGCTACCCGGGGCTCTCAAACCAGCGGAAGTAGAGAATATTGTTCAGAAAGTAGGGTTTGGTTCCGCGAGCCGGCTGATGAGATCGGCTGAGGCTTACCCCATTTGGGCCGGACTCAAAGTAGGGTTGGAGCTTCCCATTACTCCAGCCGGTGGAATCGGGGACTACGGAGATGCAAACGGGACTATTGGGGGCGTGCTTTTGGGGCCCAGACTTTACTTGTGCAAGGGCCTATCCGATGGCTTTGAAATTACTTTCAATTTCTTCAAGCCCCTCATGCTCAATACTCCGGGCACTTTTGGAGCGATCTTGAAATACAACTTTGTAACGGAAGAAAAGAGCTGGGCAACTTCGTCTCTTTATGTGGCATACACCAGTGTCGCTTCCTTCACTTCGTCCAAATCAGCCGAACTAAACCCAGTAGTGGCCTATAACGGGACGGATCTGGAAGTGGGGGTCTATTCCAGCCGGGATTATGTGAAACTCAAGCCTTATGCAGGTTTGGGGGTCTTGATGGCTCATGGTGAAATCGATCCTGAATTGGTCCTTAGTCAAAACTCTTCTTGGCAGGGAACAATCCATTTATTCGTAGGCTCCGAGTTCGAGTGGCCGATGAATTTTACGGCCCAAATCGATTTTATGAATTTGGCCATGATGGGCTCATTGGCTTTTACATTCAAATTTTAGTGGCGCAAGTTTTCAATCAGGGAAGTAGTCGAAAATCCGGGAGCCAAAGGGAGACAACGAACTTTCCCGCCGTTTTTTTCCACAACCGCTTTCTCCGGCAGATCATCGGGTCGATAATCGCCCCCTTTAACGTGCAACGAAGGTTTTATCAGATCCAAAACATGGTCAGGAGTGTCTTCTTCAAAAACAACCACGTAATCAACAGATTCCAAAGCAGCCAATTGCTTGGCGCGGATCCCTTCCGGGTGAATCGGCCTTGATGGGCCCTTCAATTTTCTAACTGAGGCATCGCTATTCACTGCACAAATCAAAACGTCCCCCAACTCCCGGGCTTTCTCAAGGTACTGCAAATGTCCCCAGTGGAGGATATCAAAGCAGCCATTGGTCGTAACAAGGGTCTTCCCGCTTTTTCGGATGGATTCACAGAGCGGTTCCAGCTGATGTTGTTGAATGACTTTGCTCTCTATACTTCGCATAACCTTCAACTTAACTTAAATACAAATTGCTTCCCGAGAGAGCATCCACCAAATTTCGATCATTCTTTCTGAAAACCAAGAGAAGCGAGGGAACCAACGGGGCATAGAAAATAAAGCTCCAAAGAATTCTCATCAACTTTCGCAAACCATAATTTTCATCTTTTTGGTTTCCATAAGAAATTCGAATGCCCCAAACCCACATTCCAAACGTCATGTTGAAAATTCCCAAGCTGATGGCCAGATAGGCCAGCCAAAGGGCTGCAAACTCTAGAACCGCAAATCTGAAAAAGAGCGGCTCAGAAAGCCCCTTAAAAACCCCGGTAGAAAGGCCGGTCTCAAAGCCCGAAAAAATATTTGAAGTGATAACCAAAGCGATAGTCCACAAAGTTTGAACGAAAACTTGATCCAAAAATAAAGAAGCAGCCCGTTTTAATAACGAAACGGTAGGAAGCGGAGGCGGTGTTTGAGTTTCAACAACAGGAGTCTGTACTGGAAGTTCGGGAGAAAAATCAACTTTTGGCTTTGGTGGTGGCGCGACAGGAGTGGCCACTCGTCTGGGCGTGTGAACGTCCTGCTTGGGAGCCGGTGTTGCAGCAACAGGTTGTTTTGGACGGTCACTCGAGCGAGGGCTCTCCAAACCAAGGCCCTGAGTGATAGGACGAACTCCTTCCAGTTTTTTCTCTTTCTCTTCTTGCAGGAGCTGTCCCAAGAAAACCTGAAAATCCTTGATGGTGTCCGAATTCATGGCCCCATCATAGCTTTAGTCTGCCAGTAAAGCACTGAGTTTTTGAACCTCCCGCAACTGATTTTCCAAAGACGGATCCCCGGTTGAGAAAACCAATTTTTGATCAGGGGTCAGGGAATAGAGTTTGGACTGGGTTTGAATCAGTTTGACCAATTTCTCCGGACTTGCCGGAGTGCTGGAGGCAAACTGGAGCGAAGTCTTTTGTGGCCCACAACTCATTTTGAGTACGTGGAGCTTTTTGAGGTGGAGTTTTAACAACATGAGGCCCAGAAGGTTCACCACTTCTTTGGGCGGAGTTCCAAACCGATCTCGAATCTCGGTTTCAATTTCTGAAAGAGCTTCATCAGACTCAATGGAGGACAAGCGTCGATAGAGAAGGATTCTCTCTCCGATGTCGGGCAGATAGCTCTCCGGAAAATAAGCGGCAATTTTCAAAGTAATCTCAGGCTCAATGTGAAAACGTTTGTCCTGACCCCTTAATTCCCTGATGGCTTCATCCAAAAGCTCCATGTACAGGTCGATTCCGATTGATGTAAGATGACCGGACTGCTCTTTTCCGAGCAAATTTCCCGAGCCGCGAATGTCCATATCGTGACTGGCGATATGAAAACCGCTCCCCAATTCCGTGTAACGTTGGATGACTTGGAGCCTTTGCTTTGCATCCTCAGTCATTTGATTTTCGTTTTCCACAAGCAGGTAGCAGTATGCTCTTTTGTCTGAACGACCCACCCGGCCGCGCAATTGGTACAATTGCGCCAGTCCCAGATTCTGAGCCTTGTCGATAATAATGGTATTGGCTTTAGGGATATCCAATCCCGACTCAATAATGGCCGTTGTCAGCAGAAGATGGAAATCTCCCCGATAGAAACCGAGCATTTTCTTCTCAAGTTCATCCCCATCCATTTGGCCATGAACGACTTCAAAAGTAAGCTTGGGAAAGATCCGTTTGAGCTCCTCTCCCACTTTGTAAATCGTCTCGATGCGGTTGTGCAAAAAGAAGATTTGGCCATCCCGAGCCAGTTCATTCGAAATGGCATCCCGAATAACTTCCTCAGATCGCCTGCAAACAAAAGTTCGGACTGACAAGCGATCGGGGGGAGGCGTTGTAATGATTGAAATGTCCTTGATTCCCGTCATTGCCATATTCAATGTTCTTGGGATAGGGGTTGCTGTCATTGTCAGCAAGTGAACTGTTTCGGACATGCGTTTCAATTTCTCTTTGTGGGAAACGCCGAAGCGGTGTTCTTCGTCGATTACGATTAAGCCCAGATCTTTAAAAACAACATCTGAAGAGAGAAGGCGATGCGTGCCGATGATGATATCGATTTTTTTCTCCGCCAACCCGGCCAGCACTTCCTTGACCTGTTTCGCGCTGCGGAGGCGGGAAACCATTTCGACTTTGGCTCCTGTGTTTTTGAATCGGTTTTTAAAGTTTTCGAAATGTTGAAAAGCAAGAACAGTAGTGGGAACAAGAACAGCCACTTGTTTTCCACTGAAAATCGCTCTGGCAGCAGCCCGCATGGCCACTTCAGTCTTCCCATACCCTACATCTCCACAAAGCAGCCGATCCATGGGGTGGGTTTGCGACAGATCCGTCCCAACTTCCTCGATTGTCTTCAGCTGATCGGGAGTTTCGTCAAAAGGGAACTCCATTTCAAACTGGTGGTACTCGTTGGCTTCTGCTGAAAAAGGAACAACGGGAATCAGCTTTCTCCTAGCCTGAATATTCAAGAGCTCAGCAGCAAGCTCTGCGATTGCTTTTTCTGCTTTTGCTTTTGTTTTGGTCCACTGTTCGGTCCCCAGCTTGTCCAAGGCAACTTCAGTGCCTTCTCCGCCCTGGTATTTTTGCAAAATATTGAGTCGGTAAATGGGAATGTAAAGCTTGTCGCCGTCTTTATATTCCAAAAGAACGTAGTCGTTTGGCACTCCCAAAAAGTCCATGGATTTAAGGCCCAAGTACCTGCCAATGCCAAAATCCCGGTGAACAATAAAATCACCCGTTTTAATGTCCCGAAATCCCGCCAGCAATTTTTCCGGGGAAACCTTGGGAGAAGTGGCTTGGCGTGAGGAACGTTTCTTAAGACCAAAGATTTCATCTTCGCTCAAGACAATTAACTTCAGTTCGGGATAGGATTGACTCTCGGTTATGAAGCCAATCCAAAGGGAGAGCCTTTGAAAATCAGTTTGACCCAGTCCTTTAACAGGAACCAAAGCTTCTTCTTGCAATTCGGTGTGAAGCCCATAAGGCTCAAACAGCAAACTGATCCGATCTGCGTGGTTCTTCGTGTGACAGACAATCTGTATTTTATACCCTTCCTCAATCCACCCTTTGAAACGCGAGCTAATCGACTCCAACAGAGCCAGTTGGGTTTTGGATTTGATGGCACTGCGTTCTTTTGAAAAATCAATTTTCAGGTTTTTGGCAGCCAGCTCTTCGTTTCCATGATGGTGTGAAAAATCTTCAAAGGACCAAGAGGGCCTTTGTTCCAAAAGTTCGGAAAGAGATTTGCTGTCCAAGAACAGGTTCTCTGCTGAAGCAATGGGTAAATGATTTTTCTCAAAAAGTTGAGCGTGGTGCAGTAGCTTCGGTATCTCCGTCTCGTTGGCCTCTTCCAGTAACGCCTTGGTCCCGTGCCAAACAAACAAAGTCTCTGCGGGGAAATAATCGGTGATGCAGCTGGAACCATCCGAAAGCAGGGGAAATAAAAACGAGAAATCTGAAGGAAGCACTCCCCCGGAGAGCGTCTCCAAAACCTCGTCTCTTTTTTGTTTTGGGATTTCTATGCCGTCCATCCGGTCTTTTATTTTCAGAGCAGCTTTCTCAAAATCGGTGCCGTGGGGAACGAGACTCAATCCCACTGGCACACACTGGACTTTTTCGATTGCTTCCAGTGATAGCTGGGTTTGAGGATCGAAAAAACGGATTTCCTCAATGAAGTCTCCAAAAAATTCCAGTCTGATGGGTTTGGGATAGAGGGGACTAAAAATATCCACCGTTCCCCCTCTGACGGAAAACACGCCCGGATCTGAAACAGCGGGTTGGCGTTGATAGCCTGCTTCCACAAGATTTTGGATTAAGTCATCTCTATCAATCTCATCCTCTTTTTTCAGTGAGAGAGTTCCCCTAAGGAAAGCCTCGGGAGTTACATTTTTCTGGAGAAGGGCATGGAGAGTAGTGATGAAAACCCGTTTGTTTGGATCGTTCAAAGCCTGAAAAAGGGATGTGTTTCTCTCACAAAGAGTCTCAGGATTTGGAAGAAGACCCCGGTAAAAATCAAAATCCAGAGGGGGCAAGTAATGAATTTTCTCCTCAAAAGTTGGTCCACCCAAAAATTTCAAATTGTCGATAGCGTTTCTGGCATCCGAGTGGGAACGAAACACAACCAACAGGGGTTGATTGCTCCGCTCGTGAAGCGCATGAAGAGTCCATGCCTGAGAAAGAGCATCCAATCCACAAAAGTGGAGTCCCTTTGGGGGGAGTTCTTGAGACGAGGACAGCCAGCTTTCCCAACTCTTACCACTCATCTTTGAGCTCTCGATTCATAAGATCAGAAACCGCCTGTTTCGGATTTTTCCCTTGGTAAAGAATCAGATGAATCTGTTCGAGGATTGGCATTTCCAATTTGAGTCTTTGGGAAAGGGAATAAGCGGACTGGGCAGTGTAATAACCCTCAGCGACTCCCCCCAACGCTTTTAGCGTTTCGGGCACGCTCTTTCCCTGTCCCAAGGCGACTCCAAAATTTCGATTGCGACTTAAGGGACCTGTACAAGTTAAAATCAGATCGCCCATTCCCGCCAAACCGAAAAACGTCATGGGATTGGCATTTAAGACTTTTCCCAAGCGCATAATTTCAATGAGCCCGCGATTGATCAGGGCCGCTTGAGTGTTGTAACCCAAACCCAGACCGCTCACGATGCCTGATGCAATGGCAATGATGTTTTTCAGAGCGCCGGCGAGTTCGACACCCACCACATCTTCTGACGTATAAGTTCTAAAGTAGGGAACCGCCATCAGTTTTTGAACGCTTTCGGCTTCTTCTCTTGTGAAAGCGGCCAAAGTCACAGCAGTTGGGTTTTTTTTGGCGGTTTCCTCTGCAAAACTGGGTCCGGATAAAATCGAATAAATAACGGTCGTTTGAATTTCCTGGAAAATTTCGCTGACTCGGCGGTTGGTCCCTACTTCAATCCCCTTGGCCGTATTCATGACATGTTTGTTCTTCAAAAGATTGGCATGAGGAAGGAACACTTCTCGAATGGCTTGAGTCGGAAGAGCGTTCACCACAAGATCCGCATTTTTCAAGCAAACCACCAAGTCGGTGGAAGCTGTTAAATTTTTTGAAAGGGTAATGCCCCTTAAATAGTGGGGGTTTTCATGAACTTGATTGATGGATTCGGAAACCTTCTTGTCCCGGCCCCAAATCACTGTGGGTTGGCCCGCTTCCGCAAAAATATTCGCGACAGCCGTTCCCCAAGCTCCTTGACCGACGACGCAGACTGATTTCATTTGAGCTAATTTAGATGAGAAGCTCTCTCAAGTCGATCGTTAAGTGCTTTGCCAAGTCCCCGGTTGGGAAATCGATAAGCGACGATGCAATCCAAAGAAGCTTGATCGAGCTTTCTCAAAGCGCTGTAAAACTTCGAAGCTGCTTCTTCCAAATCTCCAGTGGGTGACAGTTGTTCGTGACAATGAAAAACTTTTGGATCGTGACTGTTTTCAAGAGTGAGGAGCCCCAACTTTCCTGGGGGAAGGGGATCTTTTTCTTCCAAAATAACCAAGGGGGTTCGAGGCGCATAATGTTGGGGCAACATCCCTGGAGCAATCGCTTTAGCGGATTTACCGACTTGAGCGACAGGGCCAATCACTGCTTCAATTTTTTCTACTGCAAGCCCTCCTAAACGCAAAATACAAGGGCGAGGATCCAGAAAACTCACTATGGTGGACTCTACTCCAACAGAGCAAGCCCCCCCATCAAAGACAAGAGGGGAGTGAGTCCCAAAGCTTTCTTCCACATGTTGAGCAGTGGTCGGGCTGATTCTTCCAAATGGGTTGGCACTGGGGGCTGCCAATGGAAATCCACACTGTTCAATAAGAGATAAAGTTGCCGGGTGGTTGGGGATTCGAATCGCAACACTTTGCATGCCTCCTGTCGTGAGGTCGGGAACTTGAGGCTTTTTCGGCAAAACCAAAGTTAACGGTCCCGGCCAAAAAGCTTTTGCTAGAACCTCTGCGTCCTTTGGAAAAGAAGTGGCCAGACTCCGGGCTTGCTCCAAACTTGAGACATGCACAATGAGAGGGTGGTCCAAAGGCCTTTCTTTTAGCGCAAAGATTTTGGAGACCGCCCGTGCATCCAAAGCGTTCGCTGCCAGGCCGTAAACGGTTTCTGTGGGCAGGGCAACGGGCTTCCCCCGTTTTAGCTGGCTTAGGACTTCCGAAAGATCTTTGGTAATCATCTGAAGCGCTTTTACTTAAAATTTGAAAAAAAAGCGACTTGCAAAAAGAACAAGACCGGGGTGCCATACGGGGACATGCGCAAACCAGGGCTTTACTACGATTCTCATTTTCTCACCGAAGCAGACGAGAAATTACTTGTTCAATGGCTGTCCTCTCTCCACCCGCTTTGGGAAAATCGGTATTCGAAGCATCGGCCCCCTCCTTCCGGAGAAGTCCAAAGACAGCTTCTAAGGCCTGTGTACTGGTTGGGAAATTGGCAATTTGCTTTCTTGGATTACTACCGGCCCCCTAAAGGGACTCGGTTTCGGTGTGTCCGAGCCGAGCCTTATCCCAGCGTTTTGCAGAAACTGGTCAAGAAAATGGAAAAGATTACTTTTCAGCAGTTTAGGCCAAAGGACATTCCCAAGGGCTGGAAACTCAATACTTGTCTTGTGAATTTTTATGGCAGCCATCTTGGAACGGGAAAACCAATGGATGTGGCTCGGGTGGGAGAACACAAAGATTTCGAGCCCGGCCCAGTGGCTTCTCTTTCTCTTGGAGAGCGGGCAGTTTTTCAATTTGTGCAAAGTCAGGGACGAGGAAGACCAAGTCGTGTTGTGTTTCAACAGTGGCTTGAAAATGGCGCTCTTCAAATATTTGGCGGGGAGCGTTATAAGAGCCATTTGTTTCATCGGGTCCAAAGAGTTGAAAAGAAGACAGGAATCCAATTTCCTATTAAGGTGGAAAATTTTAAGACGCGACGTATTAATTTTACTTTTAGATATGTACCCGAAGAACACATTCTTCCTCTCAAAGAATTTCCGTCCGAACTTTTGGAAGATCTTTTGCCGTATGTAAGAGAACTCGCCCAACACTCTCCTTTCTTTGCTTCGGAAATTAAAAATATTTGATTCCCTTTTCTTGACTTTAAGCATGCCACGCCAGTAACTTTGCCGAGATTTGTAATTTCAAATAGTTAACTCCTTTTGAGAGGGCATCTTGGAGACAGGATACATCAGTGCTTTCTGGTTCATCGTAGTGGCAGCAGTTACTGTGCCCCTTATGCTCGGAGTCGGGGCGCTTCTTCGACCCAAATCCATTCCGACTCGTCGAGGAACTCAAGCTTACGAATGCGGGGAAGACCCCATCGGAAGCGCTTGGGTCAAATTCAACATCCGGTTTTATGTAGTCGCTATCATTTTTATTATTTTTGACGTGGAAGTAGCGGCCGTCTTGCCCGTTGCAACCCAATTCAAAGAAGCAGTTCTCAACGGGGGAGCTGGTTTGGTCTTTGCGGAACTATTTTTGTTTATAGCTCTTTTAATCTTGGGCCTGATTTATTGTTGGGTTCGAGGGGATTTGGAGTGGGTAAAAGGCGTGACATTGAACGCCCCCAAAAAATAAATGCCGGCAAACTCTGCACTTTTTGCTCAATCATTAACTCAATGGACTCAAGGCACTTGGTTTGCCTCTGTTCCGATTTGGGTTTGGGCTCTTGTCTCAGCTCTATTGGTTATTTACATGTTGGCACTCCCTTTTGGCGGTATTGCCACTTATGTGGAACGAAAAATAGCAGCTGATATTCAAGATCGAATTGGCCCAAACCGGGTTGGGCCCCTGGGTATTTTTCAGTTTGCAGCAGACGCCATTAAAATGATTTCCAAAGAAGACTACGTACCACCCGGAGGGGACCGTTTTCTTTTCAACATTGCTCCTGTTCTGGTCGTGGTGGGTTCGTGCGCTGGATTTGTGGCCTTGCCCTTGGCGCAATACTTGGTGGCTGGAGACATCAATATCGGAGTTTTCTACATCATGGCCATTACGACGATTATTGCCCCTGGAATTTTGTTGGGTTCATGGGCTTCTGAGAATAAGTGGTCGCTTTTGGGGGGATTAAGATCGGCGGCACAGATTGTCAGCTATGAAATTCCAGTGGCTCTATCGATTCTTCCAGTCATTTTGATCTCTGGAAGCCTTCAGATGGGCGAAATTGTAAAGCAACAAGGCTGGCAAAGCGGGCACTTTTGGAATGTGTTTCACAACCCCTTCACTCTCATTGCTTTCTTCATTTTATTTGTCGGCGGATTAGCTGAGACCAACCGAATTCCTTTTGACCTCCCAGAAGCTGAGTCGGAATTGGTTTCTGGTTTCAACACTGAGTTTTCCGGGATGCGCTTTGGCCTCTACGCTTTGGGAGAATTCGTTGATGTGTTTGTCATGTGTGCTTTGGTGACAACTCTTTTTTTAGGGGGCTGGCAATTACCCTTTGTTGAGTTGGATAAGTTCATGATCACGCTGCCATCGGGATTGATTGCGCTGATTCAAGTAGGTTTTTTCTTGGGTAAAACGTTCGTGATGGTTTTTGTGGTGATGTGGCTTCGTTGGACCCTCCCTCGTTTGAGAGTGGATCAGCTGATGGGACTTTGCTGGAAAGGGATGGTTCCCATTGCTTTGTTTAATATTTTGGGAACAGCCATTTGGATGTGGGCTTTCAAAGGGCAATCCATGCTCCAAGTTGCTTTGGGACTTTTCTCAGGTGGAGGCAGTTCCCATTAAAGTGGAAGTGGTGTCATGACAAACGGAATGAAATGGATACTTTTGGTAGCTGAGCTTTTAACGGTGGGCTCTGCCCTCATCGTGGCGATCAACCCCAACATTCTCTATTCAGCGGTTTTTCTTTTGTTTTCTTTTTTGGGTGTAGCGGTCATGTATCTCTTTGCTGGAGCTGATTTTCTGGCGGGAGTTCAAGTGGTCGTTTATGTGGGTGGAGTTACGATCCTGATTCTGTTTGCCATCATGTTGACCCAATGGCTTTACCGTTTGAAATTAAAAGATATTGGAAGCAAGTTTGTTGTGCCCGGAGTGGTTCTTGCTTTGGGGTTGGTTCCCTTTCTTCATCGCGGCCTGACCGAGCTGGGAAAAATGGTGCAAGCCGCTCCCCCCGAAAAAATGGCCGAATTTGCCGGTTCTCCCAAAACAGCTTTGATCGGAAAGGCCTTGTTGACGAACTACTTACTGCCTTTTGAAGCGATCACCATTTTATTACTGGGCGCTCTAGTGGGTGCCGTTTGGTTAGCGAGACCTAAAGCATGAACTTACTTGATTTCTCAAACAGCATCGAAGGCTATCTATTGGTCAGTTCCATTCTTCTGACCTTGGGGATTTTCTCAGTGCTCACTCGAAAGAACGCAATTGGAATCCTTTTGGGTGTGGAACTTATTTTGAATGCTGCCGGAATTAACTTTGTTGCTTTCAGCAAGTTTCATTTGGCCGCCTTGGATGGCCAGATGGTGACTTTATTTATCATCCTGATAGCAGCTGCTGAAGCGGCAGTGGCCTTGGCGATCATTTTGAGATTTTACCGGTTGAAACAGACAATTGATGCTGACGAAGCATCGCTGCTTCGCAATTAGAGGAGATTATGGCTCAGTCTTGTCTTTGGATAGTAGCTTTACCACTCACTGCGTTTGTGATTCAGGCGCTCGTGGGAAAAAGGCTCCCTCGCCATGGCGATTGGGTGTCCGTTCTGGCTATTTTGGGTTCCTTTGTTCTGGCCACTCCCATCTTTTTGAAACTTTTGTCTTCTGGGCACGTAAACGATTCTCTTCAATTCAACTGGATGGTGATGCCAGGGGTTCAAAAAGCAGTCACGATCACTGTGGGTGTTTTGGTGAACAACTTAACCGCCATCATGCTGTTCATGGTGACGCTTTGTGCTTCATTGATCCATATTTTCTCAACGGGTTACATGCATGGAGAGAGCCGCTACCACTTGTTTTTTGCTTATATATCTCTTTTCTCGGCAGGCATGTTGGGTCTGGTGATCTCAGATAATTTGCTGACTCTTTTCATGTGTTGGGAAGTGATGGGGCTTTGTTCCTATCTTTTAATTGGATTTTATTACCAAAAACTTTCTGCAAACCACGCCAGTCTAAAAGCTTTCATGACCACCCGAGTGGGGGACGTGATGTTTTTCTTGGGAATTTGCGGGCTCTACTATGTTTTTGGAACCAGCAATTTAACCCAAATTTACGAAGGGATTAAATCCGGCGTGGGCAGCAACGTGACGCTCGTTGGGATGCCTGCTCTGACTTTTATCGGTTTCATGTTGATGATGGGAACGATAGGAAAGTCAGCCCAGTTTCCTTTACAGGTTTGGTTGCCCGACGCCATGGAAGGCCCAACTCCAGTATCTGCGCTGATTCACGCTGCTACGATGGTGGCCGCCGGTGTTTTCTTGTTGGTTCGCACTTACCCGGTTTTGGAAGCTGCCCAGATTGTTTTGCCCGTTGTGGCTACGGTTGGAGCCCTCACTGCTTTTTTGGCGGCTTGTATTGCTTTGGTTCAAGTCGATATTAAAAAAGTTTTGGCTTATTCCACTATTTCCCAATTGGGTTTCATGGTTTTGGGAATGGGAGTGGGCTCATTTGCTCCCGGCTTCATGCACGTCATTACCCACGCTTGTTTTAAAGCCTGCCTCTTTTTGGCTTCCGGTTCGGTAATCCATGCTGTTCATACCCAAGATATGCGCGAGATGGGGGGATTAAGATCCAAAATGCCCATCACTTTTCTAACCATGTTTATTGCAACGCTTGCGATTGCGGGGGTTCCCGGATTTAGCGGGTTTGTCAGTAAGGATAGAATTCTGGGTGATGCTCTGGCCTACGGGATGACCCACCCAACCCTGATGTGGATACCGATTCTGGGATTCATTACTGCCGGCTTAACAGCTTTTTACATGTTCCGGCTCATTTTCATGACTTTTTTTGGTCACGCTAGAGACGAACACAAACACCACCACGCACATGAATCTCCCATCACAATGACTTTTCCTCTGATGGTTTTAGCGGGTCTTTCTTTTGCCATTGTGTTTGCAGGTCCCACTGGAATCCACTCGATTGATGCCAATTTGTTGCCGGTCCATTGGTTTGACCATGCTCTTGAGAATGTAAAAACTGAAATGGGAGTGAAGGGACTCCATGTAAGCGAAGAAGTCGAACACCATGCTCACAGTCTTGCCATGGTGATTTCTTTGGTTGTCGCTGGATTGGGTATTTTCCTCTCAGCGCTGACGTACCTCAAGAAAGTGATTTCCGCAGAGGCTTTTGAAAAAGCTCTGAAACCTATCCACACTCTGTTGTGGAACAAGTATTACTTCGACGATTTCTACATCAAAGGGATTATTCAGAAACTTTTCTTACCCCTGACTGTCGTCATGGCGAAATTTGACGACAAAGTGGTTGATCGTATTTTAGTGGACGGTTGGGCCAGAGTCGCGATGGTTCTGAAATCTATCATCGGCAAATTTGACGATGTCGTTGTGGACAAAGTGGCTGTCGATGGTTCAGGAACGGTTGTGGCTGCAGGAGGTTGGGTTTTGCGCCAGCTTCAGACCGGGAAAGTTCAACAGTATTTGATTCTGACTTTTATTGTTTTTGGAATGTTACTTTTTTACATGACGAGGTGAGATAAACGCGTATGGCTCAGTTACCAATTCTTAGTTTGATGACTTTTATTCCGCTCTTGGGAATGTTCACAATTTTAGCCCTTCCCAAAGACAAGCCCAACATGGTCCGATGGGCCTCTGTAGTGTTCACCGGAATCCCGCTTCTCTTGGGGATTTGGCTTTATTTCAATTTTGATAGAACCACTGCTGCGGTTCAATTTGTCGAGCGTGCTTCTTGGATCAAAGCTTTCAATATTGAGTACTATATGGGTATCGACGGTCTCAGTGTCCCCATGGTCCTCTTAACTGTCCTCTTATCTTTTCTCTGTGTCTTTGCTTCTTGGGGAATCGAAAAAGGAGTCAAAGGGTACTACGCCATGTTCCTGTTTTTGGAAGCAGGGATGATGGGTGTCTTCTGCGCTTTGGATTTCTTCCTGTTCTTCATTTTCTGGGAAGTCATGCTTCTGCCCATGTATTTCTTAATCGGAATTTGGGGCGGCAAAGACAAAGTCTACGCAGCTATCAAATTCTTTCTCTACACTTTGGCGGGTTCAGTGCTGATGCTCTTGGCGATGTTGGCGATGTATTACTACTCCGAGCCACACTCCTTTGATCTTTTGGCGCTTGCTCAAAATCACACTCAGTTCTTGAACAAAACAGTCACTTTGTTTGGAACCCAGTACGCTCTCGATAAAATTCTGTGGATTGCGCTTTTTATCGGGTTTGCGATCAAAGTGCCGATTTGGCCGTTTCATACTTGGTTGCCTTGGGCCCACGTGGAAGCCCCCACTGCTGTTTCGGTGATTCTGGCCGGTGTGCTTTTGAAAATGGGAACTTACGGTCTGCTTCGAATGAATTACCCCATTTTTCCAGAAGCCACAGCTTGGGCTTCTACTGCCATGATGATTCTGGGCGTGATTAATATTATTTACGGTGCATTCTGCGCGATGGCTCAGACGGATCTCAAGAAATTGGTCGCCTATTCCTCTGTATCTCATATGGGCTACGTGATCATGGGAATGGCCAGTTTTACGGTCGCTGGAGTTAATGGCGCTGTGATGCAAATGTTCAATCACGGAACCTCAACAGCCATGCTATTTCTTTTGGTCGGGGTAGCTTACGACCGCGTTCATCACCGGTGGATTGTGAAACCAGATGGCTCCAAGGGCTTTGGAGGGATTGCTTCTGTGGCTCCCGTCTATACCGGGATGATGGCGATTGCTTTGTTTGCCTCTTTGGGACTGCCTGGTTTGTCAGGGTTCATCAGTGAAGCGCTGGTTTTCTTGGGAACTTTCTCCAATCCCAAATACCAAACTTACGTCGTAGTGGGCTCTTTGGGAATTTTGCTTGGGGCAGCCTACCTTCTTTGGATGTTCATGAGAGTTTTCTTGGGACCTTTAAACGAAGAACACAAAAACATGGAGGATATGAACTGGAGAGAGCGCCTCACACTCATTCCTCTCTGCGTGTTGGTGATTGTTCTTGGAGTATACCCAATGCCGGTTCTCAATTTGATGGGTCCCACACTGGCAAAGCTGTTAAGTGCACTGGGGGTAGCATAACGTGACTCCTGAAATGGTTGTAAGTTTAAAGGCCTTTGCTCCTGAACTCACTTTGGTGGGTTTCTTGTCAGCTCTCTTTTTACTGGACGGTTTTGTTCCCAAACTTCGAGAGAACTCCTTTTCTCTGATTTGGGTCATCATCACTTGTGTTGCTGCAGGCTTGGTCACTGCCGCTGGAAAAGGGCTCTCTGGTGAGTTCTTCTCAGGCTTGGTCACAGAAACGGGTCTGGTTGCTTTCTTTCGTTATTTCTTTTTCTTCGCTTGTGCAGTGACGGCTTACCTCACTTTGGGTTCCAAAGAAATAGAAGTACGAGGGCGGTCAGAGTTTTCGCTCCTCATTCTCTGCATGACTTTTGGGATGAGTTTGATGGTCCTCGCGAACCATTTTTTGATCCTCTATATAGGGATCGAAACGGTTTCGATTATTTCTTTTGTCTTGGCGGGCTTTGCTCGGGAAAGCTCCCGATCAAACGAAGCTTCTTTTAAATACTTGGTTTATGGAGCTGTCTCTTCCGGCCTCATGATCTACGGTATCAGTCTGGTTTATGGGTACACCGGGGCGCTCAATTATCCGGCCATTGCTCAAGCTTTGATTAAAAATAACGGCACACACCCTTATGTTTTTTATTTGGCCTTGGCGATGATTTATTCAGGCTTTGCTTATAAAATCTCTTCCTTTCCGTTCCATTTCTGGACTCCCGATGTATACGAAGGCTCTCCTACTCCGGTTGCGACTTTCTTCTCAGTGGGTCCAAAAGCAGCGGGCTTTGGAGCTCTTCTCCATTTTGTTTTAACAGCCCTGTCTCAGAAACAAGGGGATGGCACTTTTGCTCCTATCGCAGGGATACACATTGCCCCTATCATGGCTCTGATTTCCGCGGCGACCATGGTGGTCGGCAACTTGAGCGCGATTGCTCAGACTAACGTGAAGAGAATGCTGGCCTTTTCCAGTATTGCCCATGTGGGTTATGTTTTGATGGGGTTTGTTGTCATGACTCCTGCTGCTTTCTCCTCCATTATTTTTTATTTGGTCGCTTACTGTGCAATGAATCTGGGAGCTTTCTGGATTGTGGGGATAGTGACAGACCAAAAGAAAAGTTCCGATCTCAGAGATTTTACAGGAATGGGATGGAGGATGCCTCTCGCAGGGGTTTGTATGGCGGTCTTTTTGTTTTCGCTGACGGGCATTCCTCTTTTTTCAGGTTTCATTGGCAAGTTTCTTATTTTCGGAAGTCTCATTCAGAGCCATTCTTACCTCTGGTTGGCCCTTTTGGGAGTTTTGAACAGCGTAGTTTCTTTGTACTACTACACCAAAATTTTAAGAGCCATGTGGTTGGAGAAGCCTGAGGGTGCAGATTTGGGAGAACTGAAACTTCCCTTGGCACAGGCCATCGGATTGGTGGGGCTTGCAGTCCCCACTATCATTCTGGGCTTGTTCTTTTCGCCCGTTTTGGACATGGCTCAGCGGTGGATCGCTCAGTAAATGGAAACTTTACTTCCCTTAGCTATTCTTCTCATCGTCTCTCTTCTTCTTTGTGTTGGAATTTTGGCTGTCACCCAGATCTTGGGCCCCAAGCGGCCAGTACCGATGCAGCTGAGCACTTATGAATGTGGAGTAAAGCCTGAAGGGGGTTCCCACGTTCCTTTCAAAAGCAGTTTTTATTTAGTAGCCGTTTTATTTCTCTTGTTTGACGTGGAGGCGGCTTTCTTTTTGCCTTGGGCTCTTGTTTACAAAAATTCCTTGGCGGAAGGGCCGGCTCTTTTTTGGGCTCTGATTGTTTACTTGGGTCTTATGGCCATTGGCCTTTTTTACATTTTGCGAAAAAACATTTTAAGATTGAACTAAAATGAACGGACTTGATTTTCTCATTGCTGCTTTAAAAGCCATAGTGATCTTGGTGGCAGTTATTCAAGTGGTTCCAGTCATGATTTACGTCGAACGGAAAGTCGCTGCTTTGATACAGGATCGGCCCGGACCTAACCGGGTGGGGCCCTTTGGGTTGTTCCAGCCCGTAGCCGATGCGCTGAAGTTTCTTCTGAAAGAAGACCCAATTCCTCATTACACAAACCGGCTGCTTTATACCTTGGCGCCCTTTTTGTCCCTGCTGCCTGCGTGCTTGGTCATTGCAGCTCTTCCCATAGCAGACAAAGCCATTCTATTTGGAAGAGAAGTAACCATTCAAATTGCAGAACTCGATGTTTCCCTGATTTACATTCTCGCCATCGGCTCCTTGGGAGTTTATGGAATTCTCTTCGGAGGTTGGGCTTCGAACAATAAATACTCGCTGATCGGTTCCTTGCGTTCCGCTTCTCAAATGGTCAGCTATGAACTGCCGCTCGGCCTAGCAGCCGTGGGAGCGGTGATGGTTTTTGGCACTTTTTCCTTGAGGGAAATGGTCCTCCAACAAGAAGGGACTTTGTTGGGATTTCTTCCTAACTGGGGCATTTTTTATCAGCCAGTGGGGTTTCTGATTTTTTTGATTTCTTCTTTTGCAGAGACCAATCGACTCCCTTTTGATCTCCCTGAAACAGAAGCTGAATTGGTTGCCGGATTTCATACCGAATATGGCAGCATGAAATTTGCCACTTTCTTCATGGCTGAATACATGAATTTGGCGACGATGGCAGGTCTGATGACAGTCATGTATTTCGGTGGGTGGCACCTGCCTTGGATTACGGATGCTGCTTTATTGGAATTGCTCGGGTCCCAAAACCTGCTCTGTTTGGTTCAAGTGCTTACCTATATCGTAAAGGTATCCTGCTTCATGTTTCTCTATGTGCTTATCAGATGGACTCTCCCGCGATTTCGTTTTGATCAGCTTTTGAGTCTTTCCTGGGGAAGTCTCATTCCCTTGGGGCTTTTAAACATCATTGTGAGCGCCACTTTGATGTACTTAATCGGGGTCAAGCAATGAAAGAGATGGTATTTGCCATTTTCTCGGTTTTCACTCTGCTGACAGCTGCTGGGGTCATTCTTTCCCGAAATGTTATTTACAGCGCACTCAATTTGGTTTTGTGTTTTTTTGGGTTGGCCACCCTGTATCTTTTGTGGGGCGCTACTTTTATTTCGATGATTCAGATTCTTATTTATGCTGGAGCCATTGTGGTTCTCTTTGTGTTTGTCGTCATGCTGTTAAACTTTGAAAAACCAATTGATCAAAGCGTGAAACTACCCCTGATGCTTTTATCGGGAGCCGGTGCTTGGGGCTTGGCGTTTCTGCTCCTCAGAGTGCTTTCAAAGAGTGTGGGCGAGATCCCCATCTTGGAGTCCAACAGCGGGGCTTCGGTACGAACTGTGTCTAAACTCCTTTTCTCTCAATATGTATGGCCATTTGAAGTGCTGACCATTTTTCTTTTAGCTCTCATTGTCGGTATTTACGTTCTCGCCAAACCGGAAGGGGAGGAGAAGAAATGATTCTCTCTGAAAAGCTGGCTTCCATCGGGTATTGGACTCATTTTGTAACAGTGGCTCTGTTTGCACTGGGGTTGATAGGGTTTTTAATCAGACGAAATGCTTTGATTGTTCTGATGAGCTTGGAACTGATGTTAAATGCAGTGAACTTGTTGCTGGTTCAAATCTCCATGCGGACAGGAACCTCTGAAGGAATGGTTTTGGTGGTTTTTGTGATTACGATTGCCGCTGCTGAAGTAGCAGTGGGGTTGGGGATCATCCTGAATCTCTATCGGATGAAAAAAACAGTGGATTTGGATTCTTTTAGGAGCTTGTCCGGGTAACTATGCAAAGTATTCTTCTCATCATGATGTTGGCCCCGCTCTTGGGTGCTGTCACTAATGGTTTGATTCTCCGACCAAGCCATGCCCGGCTGGCTGGAAGCCTTGCAACTGTGGCGTCTGCTCTTTCCTTTGTTTGCGCTGTGGCTCTTTTTTCACAGGTCGCTTTTGGGGATCCTGTCGCTGTTTCCTGGCCCTGGATCCAAGTGGGAGACCTTAATATTGATTGGAGTTTTAGATTCGATCGCCTGACTTCAGTCATGGCACTTGTGATTACCGGAGTGGGCACTCTCATACACCTTTACTCCATCGGTTACATGTCCCACGAAAAAGGAAGCTACCGGTATTTTTCGTATCTAAACTTGTTTGTTTTTCTGATGTTGGTCTTGGTCAGCTCTGCCAATCTGATGGCTCTTTTTGTGGGTTGGGAGGGCGTAGGCCTGTGCTCCTATTTGTTGATCGGCTATTGGTTTGAGGACCCGGAAAAAGCAAAAGCCGGCATGAAAGCTTTTCTAGTGAATCGAATGGGTGATGCAGGATTTTTGATTGGAATGTTTTTTTGTTACCGGCTTTTTGGAACTTTGGAGTTTCAGCAAATCAACGCTGCCATTGATTCAAAATCCAGCTTTGATATCCAGATGATGAATGTTGCCGCTTTTTTCCTTTTTGTAGGGGCAACAGGTAAATCGGCCCAAGTTCCACTTTATGTTTGGTTGCCTGATGCCATGGCGGGCCCCACTCCCGTCTCTGCTCTGATTCATGCTGCAACCATGGTCACTTCCGGGATTTATTTAATTGCGAGATTGGAGCCCCTCTTTGTTGTCACTGCACAGACAAATGGGGTGATTGCTATTGTTGGCCTTTCAACCGCTTTGTTGGCCGCTTTGATTGCAACCAGTCAGAAAGATATTAAAAAAGTATTGGCTTATTCCACTGTGAGCCAGTTGGGGTTGATGGTCTTGGCTCTTGGGTGCAGGGCTTATGTTGCTGCTCTTTTTCATTTGGTAACCCATGCTTTCTTCAAAGCCTTGCTGTTTTTGGGTTCGGGCAGTGTCATTCATGCTCTCGATGGAGAACAAGACATCACCCAAATGGGAGGTCTTAGAAAGAAGCTGCCCCTCACTTCGCTGACTTTTCTCATCGGCACAGTTGCTATTGCAGGAATTCCTCCCCTTGCAGGTTTTTTTAGCAAAGACACGATCCTGCACGCAGCTTTGGTTTCGGATTTTCGTCTGTGGTTGGGGGGAGCAGCAGTAGCCACTCTGACCGCTTTCTACATGTTCAGACTTTATAGCCTGACCTTCTTGGGGGCTTATCGGGGAACAGCTCACCCACATGAGAGCCCTTGGGTAATGACGTTGCCTCTCATCCTTTTGGCCCTGGCCAGTATTTTTGCCGGGTTCTTGGGAGTACCCCACGAGTTTCATTGGATTCCCAATTTTTTCGAAGAGTATTTGAAGCCTGTCATTCCTCCCTATGAGTTTGAAGGAACTCTGGCGTTGTCGTCTGGAAACGCAATGCTGGTCACAACGGGTCTGGCTGTTTTATCGAGTCTTTTAGGTCTTGTTCTCTTTTCAAGAGCCAAAAAATCCGACCAAGCGCCTGTTCTTATCCGGCCATTCCAAATGGTTTTCAGCAATAAGTTCTGGGTCGACGAGCTCTACGGGATTCTGTTCGTGAAACCTTTCCAAGCCCTTTCCCGTTTGATGGCATTTGTCGTGGATCCCAAATTGATTGACGGAGGGTTCTTGGCCCTCTCTCAAACTACAAAACGATTCGGAAGCTGGGTGGTTCTGTTCCAAACTGGAAATGTTCAATGGTACTTGTTTTTGATGATGGTGGGCCTTTTGGGAGGAATGATTTGGTTGCTTAGCGGGAGGGTGATTTGATGCTGTCTTGGATCCTGCTTGGCCTTTTTATTTTACCGATCTTGGGCTCTCTCTTGGTTTTTTTAGCGCCCGAGTCAGCTTCCAAGAAAATTGCTTTAGCTTTTAGCACCCTTTGTTTTATTTTATGTTTTCCCCTTTATTTTGGATTTGATGGGACTCAATCTCAGACTTTTCAAGGGGTTGTTTCCATCCCTTGGATCCCCTCTTTGGGGGTTCGGTTTGCTTTAGGCATTGATGGCTTAAGTTTTCCCTTGGTCCTTTTGACCCAGCTCATGTTACCAATCACTATTTTGGCCAGCTGGCATGAAGAAAGAAAACCAAAAGCGTTCATGGCATGTTTTCTGGTTTTGAGTGCTTTTATGACAGGAACTTTTCTTGCGACAGATTTGTTCCTCTTTTACGTCTTCTGGGAAGCCATGCTGATTCCTATGATCTTGTTAATCGGAGTCTGGGGCAGCCAAGAGAGAATTTATGCAGCCATAAAGTTCTTTCTGTTCACTTTTGCTGGCAGCCTTCTCATGCTTTTGTCAGTTTTTACTCTTTTCATTTCTTACAAGAACCAAACTGGAGTACAGACTGCCGATGTTGCCGAACTGATGAAAGGGGTGCTTTCAAAAGATCCCGTTCTGTGGGGAATGAGCTTGCAGGATCTTGTCTTCTGGGGATTCACTCTAGCTTTTCTGGTGAAAGTTCCTTTATTTCCTCTCCATACTTGGTTGCCTGATGCCCACGTTCAAGCGCCAACGGGTGGCAGTATTTTGCTGGCTGCGGTTCTTTTGAAAATGGGAACTTATGGGTTGTTGCGGTTTTCCATTCCCTTTGGTGGGGAAAGTTTTGCCAAGTACTCCACACTGATCGCAGTTTTGAGCTTGGTGGGTATTCTCTACGGTGCTTTTGTAGCTTTCCAGCAACAGGATATGAAAAAACTGGTGGCCTATTCTTCCGTTAGCCATTTGGGACTCGTTGTCTTGGGGATTTGTACCCAGAATGTGGATGGATTGACTGGATCCGTGATTCAAAATGTAAATCACGGGTTGAGCACTGGTGCGCTTTTCTTTCTGGTGGGTTTTTTATACGAGCAGCGCCATTCTCGTATGTTCTCCGATTATGGTGGGCTGGCAGCACTCCTCCCGCGGTTTTCCTTTTTTCTGGTTTTGGTTGCCTGTTCCAGCATGGCAGTGCCTGGTCTCAACGGGTTTGTGGGAGAAGTGTTGATTTTGTTAGGGGCTTTCGAAGCCCGTACCCTTTGGGCCGGTGTTGCAGTTTTAGGTGTGGTTTTTGGGGCTCTCTATACTTTGATTCTTCTTCGAAAAACCCTGTTTGGTCCTGTGACGTGCAGTGAGAATCGATCTTTAAAGGATTTGAGTTTAAAAGACTTACTGCCCTTGGTAGTTCTCGCTCTGTTCATGTTCTGGATTGGTCTGGCCCCATCCTTTTTGATCAACAAAATGAGACCCACTTTGGAAAACTACTGGAAGAAACCTGAATCGGCCTATGCCAAGAGTGGAAATCCAACATGATTATCAATGAGTTCTTGATTCCCATTTCTCCCGTTTTGAGTTTGATGCTCTCAGCAGTTCTGCTCATTGTTTTGGAAGCCATTTTCAGAGGGGAAAAAGCCCACTTCGGAAAGGTTTCGGTTGCGCTCTTGGGCCCTTTATTTTCCATTTTATTCGTTTCTTTGGTGGTTCCCTCTGCTCTGACCGAATCAGCCGTTGTGGACTCAACTCAACTCCCCGCTTGGCTTGGCGAATTTCACAACTCGTACAACTTGGATAAATTGAGTGGTACCCTGTTTCTTGCCATCAGCTTTTTCCTGCTTTTGGCCATTGTCTTTGCCGAATCTTTTTTGGCCGGCTTTCACGAAAAGACCGAAATTTTCTCGCTTCTGCTGTTTGCGGGCTCAGGAATGATGCTTTTGGTTTCCGCCGGAAGCTTGCTCATGGTGTTTATGGCACTTGAGTTGATGTCTTTGCCCACCTACATTTTGGTGGGGTTGAGGAAAAATGACCTTCGCTCCTCGGAAGCAGCTCTTAAGTATTTTCTGTACGGTTCTTTTGCGACAGTCCTCTTGGTTTTTGCAATTGCTTTGCTCTATGGACAATTTGGGACCCTACAGCTGAAAGCGATTTCAAATCTTTTTAGATCCCAAGTCCCGACGGGTGTGGCGACTCTGGCCGCCTTTGGACTTTTGGTCTCTGCCATTGGTTTTAAAGTGGGGATGGCCCCCTACCATTTGTGGGTTCCCGACACTTATCAGGGGGCGCCGACTCCCGTAACGGGCTTTATGGGGAGTGCTATCAAGCTTGCAGCTTTTGGTCTGGCTATCCGGGTTTTTGGACAGACTCTTCTTCCTCTGGTTCAAGACTGGTCAAAGCCCCTGGCTGTCTTGGCTGTTTGTACTATCTTCATTGGTAATTTGGGCGCCCTTCGCCAGAACGAATTGAAACGGCTTTTTGCCTATTCCAGTATTTCTCATGCGGGTTATCTGTTTCTGGGGATAATTGCATTGGGAGGAAGCCCCCAAAGCGAATCAGTGATGCAATATTACCTTTGGGTTTACGGGCTTTTGTTTTTGGGAACTTTTGGCCTTCTTTCTTGGGTGGAAAGCCATAAGAAAAGCTTGGAATTTGATCGATTGAACGGCCTGGGATTCCAGAGGCCTGTTTTGGGATTTTGTTTTTTATTATTTCTTTTATCGGCCGCCGGGATCCCTCCAACTGCTGGTTTTTTTGCAAAATATTTTATTTTGACCCAAGCTTTTCAGTCTGGCCACCCAGTAGCCGTTGCGTTCGCTGTATTGAGCAGTTTGATAGGGGTGTTTTACTATCTAAAAGTTCTCTCCCATTTGTACATGAAGTCCAGCGAATCCACTGAATCCATCCTTCCACAAGCACCTAAAGCTGTTTTCTTGGGCATTGTGCTTTGCGGGTTGGGCATGATCTATTTTTCCTTGTTTCCTGCAATCTTCCATCTTTAAAAAAAAGAGCCACCGAGTCTTTTAAGTCCCCGAAACAGGTTCCGATCGCGTCGGCACACCTTCTGCAACAAGCGAAGCTGCAAAGGAGAAAAAAATGAACACAAGACTATCACTTTGGCGACCGGAACGAATGATCTCATTCAGGGATTTGAACAATCTGCAGAGACGATTTGATCGACTATGGGAAGATGCTTTTGCGCCTGTTAGCAGCGAGGCCCAGTCGGTGGTCGATTATATTCCTCCCTGTGATGTGGAGGAGACAGAAAATCACTATGTCGTGAGCTTGGACGTTCCGGGAATGAGCAAGGACAACTTGCACGTAGAAGTTTCGGACGAAAACCTCATTATTTCGGGAAGCAGGAAAGAGGAGCGCGTCACCAAAAAAACCGAGCCCCAAGTTTCAGAACGCTATCAGGGCCGCTTTTTCAGAAGCATGAGTTTTCCGGGGCTTTCCGATGAATCAAAAATTGAAGCGGTCTACAAGGACGGAGTGCTTCGAGTCGCAGTACCTAAAGCACCGGCTGCGCGAAAAAAAACAATCACTATCGCAGATGAGAAGAGCAGCTTCTGGTCCAAATTGTTGGGCCGAGCAGAAGAAAAGAAAGAAGAAAAAGCAGCCTAAGGAGGCATCATGAAAAAAGTACTTTTTACGATCGGTCTGGCAGTCATTGCACGTTCTTCTTTTTCCATGGAGGGAAAAGTTGAGATTATGGGTCGGGGAACTGTCGAAAAGGCCCCTGAGTTTGTCGAATTACAAGTGAGAGTGATTTCCCTTTGTTATGACAAACCCCTGATCGCTCAAAACGACAACAGTGCTTTATCCAAGAAGCTTCTGGACGTGATGAAGGGCTATATCCGAACTGATAAGGATAAATTATTGGCAAGTGGTGGCCATTCTTTGCGTCAAACTGAGTATACTTCGGATGATGACGGGCAATCAAAAATCCTCTGTGAGAGAAAGTGGAGGACCAGCAATCTGTTGACCCTCCAAACAGAGGATGTCGAATCGGTAGCAATCATTCAGGATAAGTTTCTCGAAGTGTTGGCAAGTGAGGAGGGGATGAATCCCCAGGAAAAACAGCAAACCTACGCTGAGTTGGAGCAACCCGCTTTTGCCGTCTATCCTGAGACCTATGCTGACATGAAAAAGGAAGCACAGGGAAAAGCCTGGCTGAATGCTTTGACCCAGTTCAAAGGGTTCGTGTCACGATGCGATCTCCAGAACGCAAAGCTTGCTCAGATCAGTGAGCCCGAATATTTTGGGTTGGCAAAGTCAGCACCTCTCAGTGAAGAAGTGGGTGCTCCAATCATTCCGGACTCCATCTCTGTCAGTGCAAATTGGAAGTTTGTCTGGAGTTTTGATCCAACAGCCTGTTTTCGTTAAAGGCGTTGTTTCAAGCTGAACTTGTCCTGGGGGCTCATCCGATAAAGAGCCCTCAGGTTTTTCAGTAGATCAGAAAATTTTTCGCTCGTAGTGAATTGAGGCCTGTGTTTCAGGATGAATTCCCGGGCGAGCCGGTTTGCAGCACGGTAACGTTCCTGCTCCTCTTCGGTAAGTTCTACTGAAAGGGAGAAGCTTTCAAAAAGCTGAGAATAAATGGATTCGAAGTTTTGAGCCAAGAGGTAGAACAATAGGAATTTGTCGATTTCCCCTTGAAATTCGAGCTCCAGTTGGCTGACCGCCCGGCTCTGTTCCGCATGAAAAATAAAGCATCTAAAATGGCTTATCTCTTCAGTTGCTACCGAGAAGGCTTGATTCTGGCTCAGGCTCCAAGATGAAAAATTGTCGGTACTCAGCTCATCAAGCACACTTCTGATCTGTTTGTTGAAGGCAATAGCCACTTCAATTTCCTTGAGCTCGGGACTGCCCTCTCGAATCAACAGAGCTCCTTGTTTTTTAGGATGATTTTGATCAGAAACATAATCCGACGATTTGATGGAAGTATCAATCTCGTAGATTGAACCCAAAGCGGCATCAATTTTAGCAATCAGAGACTTCAATGAGCCTCCACTTTTATTGTTTGGCCAGTTTGGATTGAACGACAGGCTGGATTCCCTGTTCACTGAGCAACTTTCTCAGACGATCACTTCCTGTAGCCATCCAACGTTCGTAAAGTCTTAAAATATCTTTGTTGGATTGTAGACCGGTCCGTTCACCCATTTCTCCCAAGACATTTGAAAATGGCTGGAACTTTCCCGAGAGTTCTTTGTAAACGCCTTTGTTCTGTTTGTTGTTCTCCAACTCTGAAAGGGTCTGATACGCAGTCCCTCCCATCCCAAAGTAGTAATCGATGTCCACCAATTTTGATTGAAGGCTTTCGCCGAAGTACCCGGACATTACCAAACAGAGGTCGCCCATTCTCTGAAGAATGGCCATTTGCTGTTCTCTTGGTGACTGAGTGTATTGAACATAGAGGTCAAACAGAAGCGTATCTTCATAATTTCCATCTGTGTTTACCCGGAAAAAACTTTCGGATGAGATGCACTTTACGAGGAGCTCCACCAAGTAATCAAAACTCGAAGGGCGAGCAGAAACTCCATGATTGTGCAGGGTGATCCTCAGCTCGGAGGCAAAAAACTCCCTAGCATCAGCTACGGTAGCAGGTTTTAACCGATCCATCAGACCTCCCAAGGTTAGGAAGTTTGAGTTCTCACGGCTGTCCTACAAGGTGCGTTATTCGCTGTGCAGATATTTAATTGTAACATTATCTCAACGAACTCAGCAAGTTATCGGACGTTATGACGAGTCGCGTGAGGACTTTTTTGAGGGCAGACGTAAGAATTTGAAATTCTTGTGAAAATAGGTCATTTTACTGTCTGGATTTTTGACATGAAAGCCTCTGATTTGACCCGTTCAATGCCCCAAAGCCTTATTGGGCTTGTGTTTACAGTGATGCCTTTGTCGTTGAGCCTTTGGGCTTTAGAGCCCCCTAAACGGTGGGTTTCCACAAGTCCTCAGCTCACTGAGCTTTTGTTTCAGTTGGATTTGGGTGAGAAGGTGGTGGGAACAACGGATCAAAGTGATTACCCCTCTGCTGCCCGTAAAATTCGCCGGGTCGGCCGCCTTTTTGCCCCCAATTTGGAAGCTATTTTGAGCTGTGCCCCTGATTTGGTTTTGTGGGACAGCTCTTCTTTTGATCCAACGCTTGAGTCACGCCTTTTTTCCATGGGAATTCCTTCTTTAAAGTTCCCTTTGGATTCAGTTGAGAGCGTTTTTGCGGCGAGCAGGCGCTTGATTCAAGAGTTTAGGCCAGGAAAAAAACCGGACGTCCTCATCAGGGCTGAGATCGAATGGGATCTTAGGAGAAAGAGGAATTTTTCCTTTATAGCCTTGGCTTGGGCGGATCCTCCCATGGTCTTTGGTAAAAAAACATTTTTATTCAGTTTGTTGGAAGGATTGGGAGGGAATTCGATATTACCCGCGCGCTGGAACACGCAATATTTGAAAGTTTCAGAAGAGTGGATCATGGCGCAAAATCCCACCCATTTGTTTTACTTAAAACATGATGCTCTCAGCGCTTTTGCTACAAAGGAGCAATGTAAAAAGTGGTGGCCGAATCAAACAGTAGAATGCGTCGGAATCGATGCGGAAAAATTTGCCCGGGCAAGTTTGACACCGCTTCTCTTTCTTTCAACTCTGGACTTCATTGGAAAGAACAAACAATGAATAAAAACTTTTCTACATTTGCTTTTATTGCAGTGCTGATCCTAGCCGCAGTTCCATGGATGGGAGCAGAGCCCATTTTGTTTGGAGATATTTTCAATTCACAAACTCTGGGGCATCGTATTTTTTGGGAACTTCGAATGCCGAGGCTTCTGATGACCTTGGCCCTTGGAGGTGTTTTGGCGAGCATTGGGACGACTTACCAAGGACTTTTTAGAAATCCTCTGAGTGATCCCTACATTTTGGGGATTTCATCGGCAGTTCTTTTGGGCGTTGTTGTTGCAGAAATAGGCTTCAATCAAAAAGTGGGAACCCCAATCAGTTTTGTTTTTGGAATGCTTTCTGCTCTATCGCTTATTTTTATCTTGATGAGTTTTTCTTCAAGCCTGCTGGCATCTTCTGACAGGCTCATTTTATTTGGAATGGGGGCAAACTTTATTTTATCCTCCCTCCTGTTTCTTCTCTTGTCATTTCAAACGCAGAGCGTGGGCGGAGGCACGCTCAAGTGGTTTTTTGGTTTTCTGCCGTGGCTGAAACGAGGGGATGCTTTGTTTTTTCTGGGAGTGAGTCTTTTAGTTCTCGCAACACTCGTTATTTTTGCAAGGCTCATTGATGCTTTGAGAATGGGCGACTCAGTGGCACGAACGCTTGGAATTTCTCCAGGAGGAACCAGAAACTGTTTTCTTTTACTCACTTCTTTGGTGGTGGCTTTGACGGTTTCCTTTTCAGGCACGATAGGTTTTGTCGGATTGGTGGTTCCCCAGCTTTGCTTGATCCTTTTCAGACCGGCCTCCACTAGGGTTTTGCTACTCCAATCTTTTGGGCTGGGGGCACTTTTTCTGTCTTTGGCGGATGGAATTTCCAGAGCGTTGCTACCACCGTTTGAATTCCCAGTAGGGGTTATTACGACTCTGATAGGCGGGCCTTTGTTTTTATTCACTTTGTGGAGAAGATCGTGAACTCCTCCCTGATAAAAATTGAAGACTTGGTGATTGGGTTCACCAAGGAAACCCCCCTCAATGCCTCCCCATGGAATTTCGAAATTCCCGAGAGCGAGCTGGTTGCCATCATTGGGCCCAACGGGAGTGGAAAGACGAGTCTTTTGAGGGCTCTGATGGGAGAGCCTACTGGTTTATCGGGCGGAGTCTTCCTGAAAGAGGAACAGGGACCGGTGAAGGAATGGAGCAGTCAGAAGATCTGCCGGTATTTTTCTTATCTTCCCCAGGAATCCCAATTTGATCCGCTCCAATTGACTAAACACCAACTGGGGCTGGCATTTTTGCCGACCCTTGGTTTTTTTCGAACGAAAGTGACTCCGCTGGAAAGAGAGCGGTTGGAATTTTTGATAAAAGAGAGTGGTTTGGATCCTTTTCTGAACAAGAGGCTTCAGGAATTAAGTTCGGGAGAGAGGCAGAAAGTGTTTTTAGTGCGGACACTCCTCCAGAATTCCAAAATCGTCCTTTTGGACGAGCCTACCAACCACCTCGATCCTGATGTTCAAGAGACCATTTGGGGATTGTTCAAGAATGAAATTAAAACAAGAACAGTTGTTGTTACAACTCACGACCTTGCCCAGGTTGAGAGACACTGCGATAGAGTCGTCGCACTGTCCAAAGAGGGGCTGGTGTTTGCGGGTTCCGTGTCGGATTATAAAAGCCAAGGGATCAAGCGCCGGATTTTCCCTCTTATTGATTAGCCGTTTGAATCAATTCCTGGGGAGTCATTTCCAGGTCATTTATGGGGAGTTGGCTTGTTTTTTCTCCTGCCAGATCCCGCCGTGATTTATTGGCTAAATTGAGCTTTACCGCGTTGATAGGCCCTTTGATTTGGTGAGAGAGAATTCGATCAGACTCATCTGAAATATGGCCAATCGTTCCTTTTGAAAATTGTTGCCATGATTGAGCTGCGGTTTTCAGCATTTCATTGTAGGCACCGATTTGATCTTTTGGAAGCTCATAAACCGTTTTTTCGTTTCCGTTTTCACTCAATACAACGGCGCTACCCACTTCTTCTTGAGTAAGGTTTGCATCCGATGGTTTTGTGATGGATGAAGCTTCTTTTGTGAGGTCATCAACGAGATCAATGTTGGCTCTGACACGCCATTGATCAATTTGTTCCTTGTTGGGGTCTCCGCTTGCGATTTGATCCCCTTTCACTTCCGGATTTACGGTACGAACGGATTGGTTCATCATTTGACGGCAAAGCTGTACCCGCTTTTCCAAATCCATGTCCCGAGTTTTGTCATCAAGAGGGCCTTGATCTCTTAGTTTCTCATCCGTTTCTTCAGAGTTTTGATTGCTCATGATGATGTTGCAATCGGTATAATTAACTCCACCGGGTATTTCCACTCCCTTGGTATTTCTCCATAGACCGCCCAGTAAACCCACCAAATTGTTTCGATAAGCCATGGTCAAACTGCCTGCAATGGCCCTGAGAGACTCCATGTTGGGCATGGTTTCTTTGGACTCGTCTTGATCCACCGTTTTAACCATGAGGTCTCCTGCAGTGTCTTTTCCGATTTTGTCGAGTTCTTCTTTTACTTCTTCTTTGAGTTCAAACTTTGTGAGCGCTTTTCGGTTTAAGCGGCCTTGTTCATCTTTGATTGATTGGCCAGCTTTGGTTTGGACATTCCAAATTGCCCATTGATTATCACTTTTATTCTCTCTCATGCCGGCATAGAGCGAAGCGATTTTGCCTTCCAGTACCGACTTTTCATCGCCAAAACCGTGTTGGGAGATATAAGGATCCAGCCATTTTTTGCAAGTTTCAGCATCGAGCCATTCCTCACAAACATCCCAAGTATAACTATGGTAAGTGGTGGTGCTTCCAAAAGGGTTTGCATCGTTTTTGTTTACGTCTTGTTTCTTGCCCGAAGCAGAGCGGGTTTGAGCGACTCGGATATTGGGATCGTCCATGACTCTGCTTATTTTTTGAGCCAATGCTTTGTTCGGGTTCTTACCTGAAGAGGAAGTTCCCACCAGACTGAGGCCACCGACCAGGCTTGCCCCGACTACTAAAGCTGCTGCAGAGTTGAATTTATCCCCGATGCCCATGTTTTCCCCTTGGGGCTTGGTAAAGCAAGATAGGGACCATGGGCTAAGTATTCAATATTGGGATCAAAGCGGATTGGGAATTTTCGGGTTTTGAGGTGTATTCGAGCTGTATTCAAAAAAAAGTGAATAGTTCCAAGGAACTTAATCTGTCCAAGAAAAAGACATTGTCAAAGGGCCCAATGTATAAAATGTATTCAGGTTTTTTTGGGAAATATTGATATACTTCGTTCAAAGGAGAACCGTATGAGCGATCACAAAAACAAAGTCTTGGCCCACTTGGATAAAATCTTGGAAGCGGAATTGTCGGGCGTCGTTCGATACCTCCATTACAGTTTCATGATTTTTGGACCCAATCGAATTCCAATTACAGGTTGGTTTAGAAGCCATGCCAATGAGGGGATAGCCCACGCTGTTTCCATTGGGGAGAAGATTACTGCTTTGGGCGGGCACCCCTCGGTCAAAGTAAAACCTGTTCCAGAGACCAACCAGCATAATGTTTTGGATATTTTGGAGGAATCCCTTGCATTTGAGCGAGAGGGCCTCAAGCTCTATCACGAATTGTTGGCCATGGTTGGAGATGATGTCGCATTGGAAGAAATGGTCAGGGGCTTGATTCTCGATGAAACAACCCACATCGAAGAAGTTGAAAAAATGATCCGCGGCTCCAAATAATGCCGCGCAGCGACTAGCCAATTAATAGGCCTGCCGGTACTCCCTACCGCATGCTTTCTACAAGTCATCCGGGTGCTGTGACCCCATTGATGCAGCAATATTTGGGGATCAAAAAGGACTATCCCGATTCAGTCCTTTTTTTTAGGTTGGGTGATTTTTATGAAATGTTTTTTGAGGATGCCGTTTTGGCGGCTCCTCTCTTGGAAGTCCAGCTGACTTCCCGGGATAAATCTTCTGAGAATCCCATTCCCATGTGTGGAATCCCTTACCATGCGGCGGGGAATTACATTCAGAAACTCATCCAAAAAGGCCTTAAGGTCGCGATTTGTGAGCAGACCGAAGTTCCTGCTTCTGGAAAATCTGGAAAAACCGTCATCAAAAGAGAAGTCGCTCGAGTGGTGACTCCCGCTTTAGTGGGAGATCCTGAATTGGTCGCTGATTCACAACAGAATTTTCTGCTGACAGTTCATTTGGCTTCTGAAGATGAATTTGAATTAGCCATTCTGGACCTTTTGGGGGGTGAACTCAAATTGGGTCATGTTTCGACACGCGAAGGGCTCATCGATTGGGTTCTGAGATTGAATCCGAAGGAGTTTTTGATTCAAGATTCACATCGGGAAACAGATTGGGTGGGTCAACTCAAGGCTCTCTTTCCCAACATTCCAATGACTTTCAGGGGAGTCGCTTTTTCAAACGGGGCTCTGGGTGCAGCCCGGGCTTATCTTCGTGAAACAATTAAGCGTGAAACCCCCATGTCATTTCTCGAACCGGTCTCTTTGGAAGAGCAAGATCGGTTATCATTGGATGCCACTGCACTGAATGCCCTTGAAGTGATTCACTCCCACTCTGCGTCGGGTGAGAAAAGCAGTTTGCTCTCGGTGTTGGATTATTGTGTTACTCCGATGGGACGTCGG
>Ga0214917_10000310_pt1 | contig 63197 bp, 61 predicted proteins | sample LL_1208_BB_MetaG_FD_177983 | JGI IMG/M metagenome (GOLD analysis project Ga0214917, IMG submission 177983) | Freshwater microbial communities from Lake Lanier, Atlanta, Georgia, United States - LL_1208_BB | ecosystem: Environmental > Aquatic > Freshwater > Lake | place: USA: Georgia | collected... | reverse complement strand
ACAGGGTTGATTTACCAGATTTAGGTAAGCCATAGACCATTGCAGAAAAGCCTACCGAGGGATCTCCAATCAATTCTTTGTATTTCCCTTTCAATCCGATGGTCTCAAAGTCCATTCCGAGCAGTTCACCGGAAGGAACAACAATCGCACCTTCCTCATCATCTTCGTAATCGGTTCCGTTTAGACTTTTTTTTTGACCGAATAAGTCATCACCTACTATTCCCATTAGACCGTTGAGTTCAGCTCTGCTGATTTTTAGTGTATCGACATTTCCGGCTACAAAGTTTTTCAATGTTTCGAAGGCATCGTTCAATCGCTTTGCGTATTTGTCCGACTTATGAATTTTACCCTTCTGAACAGCTTTGGTCATTCGCTCAATGAGCTTTTCAGCTCGCTCTTTCATTCCCTTCTTTCCGTTCAGGCTCACATAGGCTTTGAGCAATGTAATGGATAACATGTTCTCCTGGCTTCCTGCAATTTCCAGGTAGCGTTTCAGATTCTTGGCATCAATCTTAATCTCAGCCATATCACCCATTTTCTCATAGGCTTTTATGAGTTGCTCCTGCATGAGATTCACTTCCTTGGCGTAGGGAGAATCTTTGCGGATCCTCCGTTCCAGGATGGCTTTCTGTAAACCGGTAAGCAGGTTCAATACTTGGGCTTGTGTCTTCACCTTGCCGTGCATAGAAGCATAGCGTTTGATGAATTGTACATCGGTATCAATTCGCTCAATTGGCGTTGCTTCGTTTTCATCGTCATCATCTTCTGGAATTGGCTTTGCTGATTTAACCAATATCATTTCGTTGGCATCAACAAAATGATTCGCATCTTCAATCGAATCAAACTTTTCATTGGCAAATTTCTGACCTGATTTGATGTCCCAAATAATAAACTTGGAAGATGTTGCAGATGCCGGGCGTATTTCCACTTTTAGCCCTTTGTAATTTAATCTCGGGGCTTGTTTAGGTGCTGTCTTGACAGCCTTCTCCGGAAGTGCTTTAGAAGTTTTAGCTGGAGCATTCTTTTTTAGATAGTCTCCGAGTTTGGCGAAATAGGCATCCACCACACGCTTGATATTCTCATTAGAGTTGTAGGCTGACCAATTGCCCTGGGATGCACCCACGACCAAGTTATGTCCTTTAGAGAGGGCTTCGGGCATGGTAGCCCAGTCAATGTCCTTTATTTCGGTAAAGTAATTCTTTGTTGTAAGCATGATTTTCTGTGTATTTGATTAAAAGTCAAGTAATTCCAATTCGAGTTCCAGTGCAAGGGCTTCAAGTTCCAATTCACTGCTCCTTGATTCCTCAACCGGAGCCTGTGTAGGAAGTGCCTGTTTGTATTCCAACAGGTAGTTTAACCGCCCAAATTCCTCCGCCCGGTTCTCGGCTGTTCGGCCTTCCACCTGGAGGGCTGATTTCTTTTGCTCGATTTCGCCCCTTAATTCGCTCCAGCGAGGCGAACTCTGTTCTCCATTGTATGTCTCTGCCCGAAGCTGCAAAGCGGCTTTATCGGCTTCGTATTGGGCTAAAACAGGGCTCAGGTCGCTTGTTAGGCTGTACCCCTTGGGCTTGAGGATTGTTCGCTCGGTTTTACGCACCTTGCTCACATACTCCTTGAAGTACCCTAAATAGTACCGGTTGGAGAAATATACCCCAAGTACCGGGTAGCTATTTTCGATTTTACGCCCTAGGGAAAGGATGTCCTTGTCGGCCTGTTCGGTTCCGTTGAGCAGGGCTTCAATTTCCTCTTTGAGCTCCTTTGCCTTTTTGACCTGCTTGTTTTGAATTTCACCGTCCTCGGCCACCTTCGGAATTTCTTTCAGGAAGTCACTGTTGAGTAGGGAGGTATGAAATCCACGGATGGCTTCTAGGCTCTTTGTCCGGTATTCATTGTAGTCCTTGATGTCGCTCTGTACTTCCTTGATAGCCTCGATAGCGGTTCCGAGTTTTCTGTATTCTCGGTTGAGTTGCTCTCTCTCCTGGTCAAAAAACATCTTCACCAAGCGATCCACATCGGTAATGAGTGCGAGCTTAATTTCTTCCGGATCCAGGCTCTCAAGGTCGAGCACATTTCCACGGTCTCCACGGAACCAAATGTCATTGATACGAGAGGTCTTTTCTTCGAGCTTTTGGAATACGAATACATCCATTGAATCCTGGATCAGTGGCATCACGATTCGTACATAGCTGAATTGATTACCCTGTCTCCAAATACGCCCTTCGAGCTGACGGATGTCGGTTGGATTCCATTCCGGATAGCAGTTGTAAATCACCGTTCCTCGTTTCTGCAAATCAATACCCTCACGGATAGTCGCAGTACCAATGATGATTTTCACAACACCGTCCAGGAATGCCTCTTTGATTGTTTCCTTTCTTGTATCGTTTATTTCAGAACTGATGATTTCTACTTCATCCACTTTGGTTTTATCATACATGACACCACGCTGATAACCAATTTCATTTTCCAGGTATTCTTTGATTAGCGGAAAAAACTGTTTGCCACGATTCATGTAAATCACCTGACCGGACACATTTTCGGAATGTTGTTCATGCCAGTTCTTTACAGAACGAATACACTCCATGACATACTGAATCTTTGGACTTTCTTCGACAAACTCTTTGTAATTCTCCGGTGTGCCATTCAAAATGAACGGTGATAAAGCATTGTCGAGACTGTATGCAAGAGCCCGGAAAAGATTGCCCATATCGAGCTTGCCCTGGGTAGATTTCTTTGCCATGGCAACAATACCATTCTGATTCTCCCTTTGTTTGGGAGTCATATTGATGTAGGTCAGCACTTGCTTGTCTTGCGCCAAGCGAATCTTGGTATTGTTGAAGTCATATAGCAGCGGTAGGTTGATTTTCTTAGGTCGAACAACGCCAGCTTCTTCACCGGTTTTGTATAGGATATGATTGTAGATGAGCTTTTGTAATATCCTGCGATTCGTAAAGCTCTTAATTACTTCCTTCTCGACTATTTCCTCTTTGTAATTGGCTGTCCATTCGACTGTTGGTAGCACAAACAAATCAAAGAAGGTATCGAGGTTGGCAATCCCGTTATCTCGCAGTGAATCATACGCCACTAGCGAGAGCATAGAGTATATCTCCAGCGGTGAATTGGTGAAAGGTGTTGCTGTGAGCAGCATCGTATTTCGTCCAAACTTTCTCTGAATGAAGTTGAGAATCAAAAATGCTTTCTGTCCGGTTTCAGAGGTAGCCGATTGTATGTTGTAGCGTTTATTTCCGTCATCATCAGCCTTTACCTGACTGAATACATTCTTGCATCTGTGCGCTTCATCAATTACCGCATAATCAAAGCCTAGCACATCTACATCGGCAATAGTATTCTTTAGGCCAATGCCGATCATCTCACGGAATTTCTGATACTCGATTTCTTTGTCTCGGTGTGTTTTTTCTTTGGATTGTCCGAGCACATTCACAAGTTCAGTGAACAGTTCATCCGAAACAGAATCGCCAAACCCTAAACGCTTGAATCCTTCGTAAGTCACCATGGTGATTGACTTCTCCGGTACAGCTTCATTCAGATTTATTTTACTGACTACATCTGTTCCCAGGTTGAACCAATCATTTACTGTGATGCCGGTATGCGATAGAACGCCCGATACAAATTCACCGGTCTTTTTATCCGTGAATCCAATAATCTCATTCATCCACTTTTTGTAGGTGGGCTTTGGAACGACAACCAGTGGTCGTTTGCATTTTCCTGAGTAGAGATTGTGAGCGAGATTGACAATAGCTGTCATGGTTTTTCCTACGCCCACATCAAAGGCATTAATGCCGGAGCCCATGGCTTCCATGAACGCCACACCTTCACGCTGTATGTCGGTAATTTGAAGTAGTCCTGATTTGAAACGAGCAGAACACTCAAACCCAATAGGCACTTTGGAATAGTTGATGTCTGACTGTCCATTATACAATCGGTTCCAAGCATAGTCCAAACGCTGCTGATCCTCAAAAGCCAGTACCTCATGAAGGAATTTTGAAAATAGCTTTTCACCTTCAATACGAGCATTGGCTTTCAGTTCTGCCTTTTCTTCCTTACTCATTTTATCATCACGCAGCGCACGATTAGCGATGTAGTAATCGGCAATATCAACCGGTGAGCTTTTCTCAAAATCAGTGTCTTGGTTGAGTGTGAATAGCCATTTGATATACACATGTTGCAAGGTGTATTTTGCCTCACCGTCAAAGCGGATATTGATTTTTTCACGGTCACGCTTTCGCTCAATTTTACCGTTTACCTTTTTCAGTTCCTCGGCATTTTCCAGCTCCATAAATTCCTCACGAACCTGTGTGATGAAAAACAGATTGCCGTCTTGGGCAAAGTCGGAAATAGCTGTAATGATTGGTCTTTCTTTCTCATCCGGATTGGTGACAGATAGAAGTTCAGGTTTAGCATCTGCAACAGCTTTGCGGTGTTTCTCAAACACATCTTCGTCCCAGTGCTTTAAAATATCCTCTTTGTCCTTTTCCAACTGCAACTCACGGTCGTACATATTTCCGTAGGTGTAGATCGGAAAGGGAAGGAGCTCTCCGGAGGTATAGAACAAAGCTCCGGCTCTAACCAGGTCAAATAGTTTTTCCTCCAGGGCTTTGCCGGTCAGTTTGAGATAGTATTTCTCCCAACCTTTCATCGGTACTCCGAGCTTTCGCTTGTACCAAATCCAAGCGATGATTTCTTCTTCAGAAATGCCTTTGTTGTAACGACTAACCACATCATCAAAAGACAATACTTTTCCCTCTGTATCTCCAAGCCCTGAAAGCTCATTGGCCTCCTTTAGCACACGGTCAAGAATATGCTTGTTTCCTTTTATCTTATTGGATAGATATGGATTGATTGCGCCTAATGCGCTGCTATGGTGTATGCCTGATAAATAACTCATAATTCGGTCATTTGTAATTCTAATTCAAGAGCCAGTGCTTCCAGCTCTAATGTTTTTGAAGATTCTTTACCTCGGTGTGCCTTCATGAAATTCATCAGGTGCAGGTTCGCATCCCTGATGTCTCTGAAATTCACATTGTCCTCGATATAGTCCCCTTTGTGTATTTGAAGATTGTAGTCCACACCACCCTGATAAATCCTAGCGTTGTATTCCCCATTTGTGTACTCCACATCAAAGTCAGGATCGGTTGCATCAAAGTATTTGATCGACCATTCAAAGGGAACTGGCAGAATCAATCTGTCCTCGCCAATGCTATGTCCAATCGTGTTTTCAATCCAAGTACGGTCTCCTTTTATAGATATTGGAAACTCCCTGGAAGTAGTAATAATTTCCTCTCCGCATACTTTTTCCGGATGCTGCGCAAACCAGGTATTGAAGCTGCAAACTTCCACAAGCGATAATGGGCTGTTTGGGAATTCCTTCTCTTTCATTCGAGCCTCGCTTTGCATTTCCTCCGATGCTTTGTTTCTCATTACACCATTACGAAGCAATGCTAAATCCGGATCATCATTTTGTGCTAGGGCAATAGCTTCCCGGAACACTTCAAGTCGTGCTCTCCAATACATCGGAAGTTCCCAGGCATAGCTCATCATTAAATCATTTCAAGTTCTTGTTCAATTAAGGGTATCACAGCTGCCGGAATCATTTGGTCGTGTAGCACTTTTCTAATAACCATTTCCTCAGCCTTTGCATAACCCTCTCGACTATGCAACAGCTCGTAAAGGTTCGGTGCATTGGCTTCGGTTACTCGTTTCAGTTGCTTCAATATTTCCTCACGGAGTTTTGTCTCTACCGCTGAGTGCTTTCCCTCTACTCCTGAAAGGCTTCTATCACCTTCATCGGCAAACGAATAATATCCCTCTCTGGTAACAATTACATGGTCAAGCAGGGCAATGTCGAACAGCTTCAAAGCTTCTTTCATTCTTTTAGTTAGCATGCGGTCAGCTTCGCTGGGCTTTAGATTCCCGCTTGGATGATTATGCGAAATGATTACAGCCTTTGCCAATGTTTTTAGGGCAACGGCAGCCACGATTTCAATATCTACCGGTGTGGAATTGATAGTGCCTGTGGAATGATGGTAGTACCCAATTATTTTATTCGCTTGGCTTAAATACAAAGCCACAAAATGCTCCTGTACTTCGATGCCTTTGAGAATGGTGTCACGAATAAATTGAAAGGCATCACGCGAGCTGGTTACATTACCAAAGAATAAACGCTCTCCGGTAAATGTGACTTCAATCTCACGAACATTCAATTCGGCATTCAGCTCATCGAGCTGCTTTTCCAGATCGTCATAGCTATCCTTGTCGTACACGAACTGTGGTTGGTATTGTGGTATTTTGTATGTCATGCGTTTGCTTTTCTTCTAAATACTAAAATGTCTGTCGGCACTTGTGATGCCTTGAATACCGGAGGTAATCGGTACGCATCCACGAAGTCTGCTATCTCCTGTATCTCCATTTTCTCCCCCTGGTAACTAATTCCATTTCTCATGAAATTGCTGGAAGTCAGATACACAAGTAATCCACCCGGACGAAGCATTTTCAATCCATAGTAGATAAAGAACAGTTCTATTTGGTGCATCTTCGGCCTTGGGAAATACGAGCTGTATTTGTTCTTGTACTTTCCATAAGGCGGATTACCTATGACCAGTGAAAAGGGATAGCTCTCCAACCAGGTGAGCTTATTTTTCAATCTTTGAGTAAACCTTGGTGGCTCTAAAAATGCCGTCTCAAAATAGCCTTGGTAGATGTGCGCATCCGGATAAGTGATTTCAGCAATTCGTTTAGTGATTGGATTGATTTCAAAGCCATAGCAGCGTTCTTTGAATGGTGCTGGTGCAAAGAATCTTCCGGTTGCAAGTGAAGGCTCGAGTATATTCCCTTTGGCATCAAAGCCATGTCGCATGGCCAGTTTCCACATCAAGTCCACGATGTACTCAGGGGTATAAAACTCATAAAGCAACCCTTCACCGGTTGCTCCTTTGGAACCCTGTCCACCATCACCCTCATACTTTTGGATAAAATCAATATCCTCGGCTGAATAATGTTCAGACTTGCTGTCCTTTGCCTTGATAAAGGCTTCTATTTTTCTATTGAGTTCAAACTGATTCATTTTGATTTTCGTCTTTGAATTTGAATGAACTCGGAATAGGTAATTCGAGCATTGGGATTTTTAAGTGTTGCCCTTTGCTGTAATTTTCGAGGTGAGAATATCCATAGCCAGGGCTTTTCTCTTGGGCCCAAGTAAACGACTTGAACAAGGGTGTCCTGGTAATTGATTTTTACTTCTTGTGTGCTATCATGTGCAATTCCCTGCACTTGATAGTAATTGTCCTTGTAGGAAAATACTTTTACTGGAATGGTGTCGTGTATGATGCTATCACGAAGCACGGTGACGATCCTCTTTTCTGTATTGATAGCTGTTGAGGAAATACTCTCGGCTCTTTTAGGATTGATTTTGAGGTTGCGGATTTCATCGAGTAGCTTTGGATATAGCGTGCTTAACTCCTTCAAGCGGAGCTGTAATACTTCATTTTCTACTGCCAGTTGCCCTGACTGCGTTTGAATCTCTTTGAGTTGTTGAACAGTCTGTGCTAGGGTTTTACTAAGCCTATCATTTTCCCTGCTCTGACTTCTCACCAGGCTTGTCAGCTTGATAGCCAGCAGGAAAAACAGAATTGCGAATACGCAAAGCGCTATCGTCCTCGATGTTCTGCTCTTGAGTATTTGAATCAGGTAGTTCATATCCGGAAGGCCTTTTGGTTTGTGCCCAGATGTAGGCTGATAAAATGGTCATGATTCCTGCTATGCTTGTGGTGGCGACAACTTCCATTTTCATGATGGTAGCCATGATGGTTATTCCGCCCAGGAACAAGGCTGCGATCACGGTGAGTTTCAGTCGTGTTTTGGTATTCATTTGATATGTGGTTAAATAAATTCATGATTAGATAGGGTATATTTCCCAGGCTCCGCCTTTGCAGACCTCTGTAACCAATCTGCGTTCAGTGCCAATTCCAATTCTGTAATTATTGTCCTGGTCGAGGTTGGTTACATCTTGAACCCAGTATATCCACATACCCTCAATTCGGATAGCATAAACCCCTTTCTCCAATACTGGAGGCTGAAAATTGACCGGACTGTTGAAGGTTTTTTCTCCTCCAATGGATTGCTGTGTGCTGGTATCAACAACGCCCTCTATTTGCTTAGGTTGAATTTTATCCATGTTGATTAGTAGTTATAGCAAACGACAATGGTGTCAGTAATTTCCGTGATATAGGGCACATCGAACGAGACTGAATTAGAGCCTTGTTGGGCACTTACCTTATTTAGAAAGACACCATTGAAAAACACCTGAACACTATCCGGATCATTGACAGAATATGTCAAACTCAATGAAATGGGTGTTCCTTCTCGAGATTCAAGATTCGTGAAGGTTTCACGAGCATAGTTCGTGTTGCTGAGACCGGCAATGATTTCTTTTATCTGAGCGATTTCAACTTGCGCAGCATTCACTGCATCCATTGTTTTCGGAATCTCAGCCAGTTCTTTAGCGAGATTCTCAATCTGTTTAATTTTTACAAAGTCTCCCATGATTATATGATTTGCAGGTATTTCACTAAAATGACATCCGTGGTCTCCAGGTTGAATGAGCCATGCCAATAGAGCTTCGAACCGTCTGTATGGAAGTCTTTATCTGTTCCATACTGATATAGGACACCATTGATTGAAAAGAACAAGGCCTTGCCATCAATACTCAACGCAAAAGGAAAGTTGTTCCCGGTCTTAGGGGAGTAGGTAAACTGTACCTCATTCCATTTTGGCGTAGGCAATGTGCCATCACCGCCATCCGAACCCACATAGGAACTGATGCGATACACCTCATTGTGAACGACTATCTCATCATTGACAGGATCACCCAACATCTCCAGGACTTCCTTGGTAGAGAAAGCCTTGATTTCGCCTGTGCGCAGATGTCGTAATGTGAACCCCATGTTTTATTTATTCGTCTTATTGTTTAATTGCTTCCATAGCCATCTTCCACCAAAAAACAGCAGTGCTGCGCCTACCAGTCCGATACCCCCTTTGGCAGCAACTTCCGGTGTTATGTCAAGGCTTTTTTTTTAACAGTATTGAGAATGGAATCGTAGAGCTTAATGATTGCACTACGATAATTCTCACGATTATCACCATTTGATTCGCTGATATAGGGCGAATATGCGATTCGCTGCGCATAGGTCTTGTAATCGTTTCCGGCAGCGTGAGCTGATTTGTACTTGCTTGAGATAAGCCTCGCAAAATCATAAAAGCTGTCTTGCGGTGTTTTGTAAACACGGAATTTCAGCTTGTATTTGTTCTGTGCCTGGTAGATTTCTCCATCCCAGTATTCATTCTTTGAACCACCTGCGGTGATTCCAAAGTAGTTGTTGCTTTTTGTAGATAGGCCTGATGTGCCCCAACCACTTTCATGTGCGCCTTGTGCAAGAATCACTAATGGATCCATGTTATACTTTAAGCCAGCAGCTTTTGCGTACTGAAAGTTGTTCACTACATAATTTTCACTCTTGGTGCTCATGATCGTATTTCTTTAATGAACCGGGCATTTACCCAGCGTTCGGTATTATCTACTGTTTTGAATTTGTAAAACCTGTCTTTGCCGGTGTCCATGGTCATCACCAGTAACCCGAGCAAAGTATTTCTATCCACACTTGCAATGGGCTGCAACCGTTCATTGAGCACCTGCACGATGTGGGTAGTAATAAGTTTTGAGGCATTGGGTGGAATCCCTTTTACTGTCTTATCCTTTGCCGGTGGAGCTTCAAAGTAGTCCAATGGCTTCATCCAGGGTGTAGCATTCACCGTGGACGGATAGCGGTCAAACATGGGTTTGTAGTAGTCGAAAATCTCCACATAGTTGGAAGATGCACTCACCCAAAAGGTGAACTTCTTTTTATTAAAAGCCTTGAAAGCCGCTGGAGCTTTTTCACCTCTTACCACATAACCGACTTCGATGAATTTCACATTGTTTACTTCATCGAAATGCTGATTGCCTGTCGCATATCCAATAAACTCACCGGCCTTTGCTGTGCGAAGGATGTTCTTTTCAGAAAACACCTCGTAAAATGCCCCATGGTTGGAAGCATCCGGAGAGCTACGAATGGTAACAGCTTTTTTAGCAACCACCAATTGCGACTTCTTTGCAAAGGTGACCGGAGGAGCAGAGCCTTTCTTGGTTGATTTGCCTGGATTAGAGCTTACTAGTGTAAGAAATTTAGAATAATCCTCAGCAGAGAGTTCTCTTTGTAAATCATCCAGTAAGTTAGACTGGTATAGATCTCGGTAATTTTTTGATACTTCATCCAGGTCGGTAATCTGACGGGCTGTATCTAAAATAAGCTGCTCGTTTGTGCCGTCTGAAGTCATCATCCAAGACACACCGCTTCGGTTCATGGCGTTGCGAAGTGTCATAGCCTGTCTAACAGAGGGCTTATCATCGGTTTGTGATTGAGCAGCCGTTTTATTGATGTCACCAATGATTTTTTTGCCAAAGCGATATGCCAGGTAAACACCGCCAACAATCAAAAGACCGTTGATGATTTTTCCCCGGTTATCGGAAACGACTTCTATGACCTTTTCTTTAATCGGCATGGCTTAAATCATTGAGCGTATTTTTAACAGCACTAAAGGGTTATCTATTTTTTTGGAAATGGAAACCAACTCCTGTGGCTTGAATGTCTTAACAATGGCTTCAATGGCCTGTTGCACTTGCTTGGCTTCAATATCATTGCGTACTGGCACATTCACGGTGACATTATTGTTCTGCATTGGTTTCTGTTGTTTTTTGCGTTGATACTTGGGTAATGAATTTGAGAATCCGTTGGATGTTCTCCTTGTCCTTCTCCAGCTCGATAAACAGCAGATAAAGCGTTCCAAGTTCCTGATTGCTCAGTGTTGCACTGAACTCTGTCATCAGGTTTATGATGCTTTGCCTTTGGTCATTTTGCTGCTCTTTGCTTTCTTCCTTTTCAGGGGAATTGAGCTCCTTTTTCTCCTTGTCTTTTTCTTCGGTTCCAGCTAAAAAGCTCATGGCAGTTCCTACCGGTGAATTGGTAAAGAACTTCGCCAGCCCGGGAAGTGCCATACCAATGATGTTTGAGTAGTACTCCACTTGCTTTTTAGCATCCAGGGTGGTTTGCAAGTCTGTGACCTGGAATTGCAGCTCCTCGTTGAGTTCCTTCTGTTGCTGTAATTCTTGCTGGAGCTGCTCCAAGGTCTTTTGCCTCTCCATTTCGTTGAACTTGCGCTGAACCATATCATTGATTTCAGCTTCACCAAGCCCTTGAAAACCGCTGGTTGTTCGGTTATGTATTTCTTCCTCAATCTCGTTTACATCGAAGGTCTTTGCCCAGATGAGAATGCCTTTATCCGTGTCCTTGAATTCTACCTTTACCTTGTCAGGACTTTCGCTTTTCTCATAGCTTCTAATGAGCTGGGAAAAAGCGGAAACATCAGCCTGCTCAATAGCATTCAGCTTCTTCCCATTTCGGTAAAAAGTGGCATTGAAAACCACAGTGCTATATCCCTGCTTCGGAAAGGTTTTAATCATTTTCCGGCAGACTTCGATAAGATGATATATTCTGCGTTTGCTCACTTTGTAACGATTTGTATAAACTCTACTGTTGTTTCAACTTCAAGAGGAAATGGAAATTCAATGGAGACGGTTCCTGAATAATCATCAATACCCTCGAGCGATTGAATGTCCATTGGAATACGCCTTGCCTTTGAATCAGAATGAATCAATGTGCCCGGTGGAATAGCTCCGGCATTGGTCAGAAACATCAGCTCATTGTATGCATAGAACTGATGATGACTTGTACCCACAGGCAACTCTATGCGATAGAATTGTTGTAGTGCCGGCTCAATTTGCCGCTGCTTCAACTGTTGCTGAATGAATACAAGATGATCGTACATGCCGCTTTTTATTTTCTATTTCACATTTTAGGTAGATAGCTACCTGGTAAGGCCGGAACCATTCCTTTGTGGTATCAAAGGGATCTGGGCTCTTTTGGGTATCCAGGTAATAACCGGTAACCAACTGCCCGGATTCAAGCGGAATGTTCAGCTCCTGATAATCCGGCAACTGATCCACCTGAGTTTCATAACCTACCAGGTCATTGATGTTCAGCTGCTTTCGGGAGTTAAACTCAATAGCTACCAATCCGATTTCAGGTATATCCACATCGGAACTAATTCCCTTAACATGCCTCGCTATATATCCTGTGCAGCGTCCGTAATTGGAAGGCAGACGGTGGCGAATTTCCACGACCTGTCCGGCATCAGTTACTTCAAGCTGAATGATATGGTAGCGAATCCTTGTCATGGGTGTTTATCCGGATGCGTTTCATTCACCAGCCACAGATACAGTTTAACATCGTATGGATATAAAGCGGGATTTGTGGAGCTAGGATCGGTATATCTGCCCTCCACAGCAGAACCACCGGCCTCAATATGCTCCTCGAATCGAAAGAACTTATTGTTGGGAGCTACTTGGTTTCCACAAGAAATCATTCTCACCTCATGCGCATCATCAAAGACATCCTGCCCATTAATCTTCAAGCCAATGGTTGCTCCAACAAGCACCTGGTCACTCGGAACAGAAGCAAACACGCCTCGTACCTTAGCATATAGCTTGTCCGTTTCGGCAGCAAATCGTACCGAGTCACCTGGTGCATTAATCCTAATCCGGATTTGTTGAAACTTATGATTCTTCATGGCTCAGAGCTTTCGCTGTTTAGGATTTGATGACTGATGTGCCACGAAGGATGGCCTTCAAATAAGACTTTTCAGGCGCATTGCTTCCCCATTCCAAATTGAATTCAATGGACTGCTGATCCTTAATAACCTTTGGGTTGTCCAGGATATACAATCCTTTGAAAATGTCCTTTCCTTCAGTGAAGAAAACTTCATTGGATGTGTTAGGTACAAGCACAGTACCGTTGGCTTTGAACTCGAACTCACCGTTGCGCACATAGTCAGGGATGACATTAAACGCCACATCGGGAGCGGTTTCTGTTCCTTCAGCAACACCTGCTAGCAATTGCATTCCGTACAACAGGAAGAAGTTTCCTTTTTCCAATTTTCCGGATGAGATGTTGGAGATACCGACAACCTTGTTGTCATCATCTTTGAACATCTTAATCACTTTGCTACCGGTGATTGATTTTACCACATACAGTGCGGTATCAACTGCTTGCAAGGATTGGTTTGCAAGTCCCTTTTGAATCTCCGAAGGAAGCATGTGAATTCGTTTTTCAAATTCGGCACGGCTGCGTGAGCTGGCTGTGGCGGTTTGAATGCGAGATTGCATTTGCATCTTGCGGAAGAACTTCTTTTTTGCAGGCATAGGCGCTGCATCCAAGGCCTCCAAGAAGTCATCTTCATTGATAGCTCCTAAAAGGTTGTGTTCGCTTTGTTCGATTTCTCCGAGCGTAAACATGATTATTGATTTTTAAGGTTGAACATTGATTGAATTACATGATTTCGATGAAGGCTGGTTCGCTTTCGCTTGCCGATGCTCCGATGTTGCGCTCAGGCATGTCAATTTCTTCCTGAGTATCCATGGGGTTGGGGTACGGCATATACACCGCATTAAGTGCCGGCAAATCCGGATTGTAGCGTTCTACTGCTAATTGCACCGGTTCACGGAATACTTTGACAGGAGCGGACATATCCGAATCATCATTGCCAAGACCACTGAAGTCAGCCAGTCCGGCTAACAAGTCTTTTTTCAGGATGACTTTTACGCCACTCAGCACACCTGCTGCACCGACACCGGTAGCAAGGAGCTTCATGTTTTTTTCTTTGAGCATCACCGCTCCGGCTGCACCGGCTGCGATTAGCACTACTGGACGAGCCATTGCTTTGGCATTGAAGCCGGTTTCTGTACCGTCCACTTTCATTACCTTGTCAATGAGTCTGCCGCCCACAGAACCCAGTACGACACCACCTCCGAGCATCGCCAGGTTTTTTACTTCTTCCATTACAGCCTGGCTGCTGATTTTGGAATTGGTTTTTCGTTGAGTTGCCATGATTATTGATTTTATTGTTTGCTTATAAGAGTTTTACTGATTTCATGGGTAATTGCTTTGAGCTGTTGTGCGACTTGCTTTTACCGGTTTGTTTTTTCTTTTTGCTGCGATAGCCCGATAGGGAAGCTGGTTTCTTTGGCTTTGATACCATTTTGTAGATACCAAAAGCAAGCAAACCGCCACCAATTACAGCTGGCACTGGATTCTTTTTGATGAACTCCATGACACCACCTCCGGAGCTTGTTCCGGAATCGGTTTCGCTGGTAGTGCTGGCTGTTTTTTGTGCGTCGCCACCTGATTCTGTGCCACTTTCCGATCCTGCCTTTTGCAGTGCTTCAGCAGCACTAGGATCGTTGGCCATTTCCTTAGCCAAATCATCGGGATTGACATTCTCGTTTTTGTTGAGTAGTCCTGAATCCTTCAGAATTTTAATTGCTGCCACGATAATAGGGGTTGCGGCTGCCAGTGTTGCGGCTGTAACCGGTTCACCAAGACCTTGAAAATCTTCTTCAACAATACCGTCTAGGTTTCCGGCTTTTCCTTTCAGAATCGCATTACGCAAGGCATCACGCTTTCCTTGGAGCTTATCTGCAAACAGGCGTTCTACTTTGGCAAGTGCATCCTTGCTTTTGTTCCATTGAGCTTCGCTGATTCCCTTTGCAGCAGCCTGTTCTTTGGTAGCATAGCCCCATTTGAGTTTAGCAGCCATTTTACCTAAGTTCGTTTTCATGGCTACCAGAAAGCCACCACGGGCTGCAATGGACACCGGATTGAAACGAACAACTGCTTTGCCGACTTCCTTTAAGCCTTTGCCAACTTTCTGAACTGCATTCTTGATGCCCTTGAAAAAGCCTTTCTTTCCTGGGCCGTTGAGTGCATACTCATCGTGATCGAAAACATCATCTCCCAAACCGGAAAATCCGTTTCTGAAATTGAGCTGTGCCTCGTTTTGTTCTAAAACTGCAAGTGCTTCGTCACGCTTATCAGTATAAAAATACTGAATGGCGTAGTCAAGCATTTTGATAAGCGCTTGTGGATCGTCAATGGAGCTGACCATTTTGGGATTGTCGGCAATACTTTTTCGGGTAGCTACCAAGTGACGGTAGATGCTGTCTAGGTCTTGTTTTGCAGTTGTAGCTCCTAAATCGGAGCCTGATAAACCTGCACCCATTACAACGGTGTCCAGGTCGCTATTTAAGCCGCTGAGTACAGCGACATTGATTCCATTTAAACTCATGGTATAATCCAATTTATCTGTGAAAGGTTTCTCGTATCCATAGGGAGAGACTACCGCATCTATGTTGATATAACCACCTCTGTTATCCGGAACAATCACATACACATGCTGCCAGTGATCGGCAGAGTAGCGAGTGATGCGGAAACTGTGTGGGATTTTTAGATTGGTCAGAATACTGCTGATGAAAATGCTCATACAGTCGCAATCCACACCGGTTCTGCGCTCTGCCCAGGAACGAGCAGGTCTGCGAAGCTGCTCCAATCCACGCTTGTCGAGCTTATACTGGATATTGTTATAAACGAAGTCGTAGATCGATTTGCAGGTTTCCTCCAGTGTTTTTCGTCTGAGTACAGGAGCAATGCGAGATGTATCAGTGAGGTACTTGTGTACTACTTTTTCCATAAGCTCCACTGTATCGCTTACTTCACCATCTTTGATGATGATGCGATCTCGTTCATCCGGCTTTGGGAAGTAACGGTCATACTGTTTACCGTCACGGATCCGTCTTTGTCCGGAAGTGATTTCAAAATCGGGCGATATGGTACGAGCCATTTGCATCACAGTAGCTTCTCAGGTGTTGATTGATAAAAGATGCCATTGGCGTAAGTAGAAAAGGTCATCTCGATAGGAATACCGAGAATCTGCCCAATATCGTTGGAGCTTCCTGGTTTGAAAGCTGCGATGAGCTGAGGGATTTTCTTCAGGATACCGGTAACAAATGTTCCGATAGTTGTCCAGCCTAATACCAGCTCAATCGTGTCAATTTTTGACACATTCAGCGGTTCAATTGTAATAGTTTTATTTTCCGAGTTAGACTGAGACAAAAGTTTGCCGTTGGTTGTAAGCGTTACCACCGGCTTTGTGATTTGAATTGAATCTTTCGTTGGGTTGTTGATAGCAACCTCTGTGCGAAAAGAAATTCCTGCAAGACTGACTTTGTGGATTCGGGGATTGACCAAGTTGGTAGAAATGGAATCGCTCACATTCTTCATGCGAAGCAATTTGATAAGCCCATAGGCTCCCAAACCAATTAGTCCTATGCCCAAAACCTTATTCATCTGTCTTTGAATTTTGATTTTGGTTAAACTTTGAACTGATGCGCTCTGAAATCTTATCGAGTGCTTTTTTTACGATGTAGCCTATGCCGGCAGAAGCAGCTGCATAGATCATCACATTGGCCAGAGAGCCAAATGTTATCGCCATCATTACCGGCTTTACGGAAATAGCTTTTACCACGCCACCAATCATTCCTGAAACTGTGGTAAATGCGCCGGTATCTTGTGGGTGATTCATAAATCTTGCCTTTGTGGAGACAAGATTCGGGAGAAGTTTTGAGAGGAAGTTGACGGTTGTCGTCCGTTGTCGTTAGTTGTTGACCAATGTAGATATTCTCTGTACGATTCCTAAGGAATTATCTAGATTAATATGTTGCTAAAATCCAATGAATCATTTCAAATAAGACGAACGATAATATCAAAATATTGCGGCTTTCAAGTAATCACATTGAAAACACTAAACAAAATGCGAAAAAATTAACAAATTAATAGAAGGTTTTAGTCTTTGCTTTATAATTTTCTTGAATCATTTTAATGAAAGCATTTTTATCGCTTTTCATTATTGCAATTTCAGGACTGTCTCTCATAATTGAATTGAGTTCCCTTACATTTTCATCACTCCAGATAGACAATTCAACTATAATTGGAGTTAAAGCCAAACCCTTTTCTGTTAACAGATATAGATTAGTCTTTTTATTATCAGGTAGTTGTTTTTTGAGTACAATGCCTAATTCTTCTAGACATTTTAGCTTGGAAGAGAGGATATTAGTTGCAATAGCCTCATCGCTTTCAGTAAAGTCTTTGAATGTCTTCTTATCCTCAATAAGCATTTGCTTTATGATGACCAATACCCATTTATCCCCTAAAATATCTAGGGCTGAAGTAATTGGGCACTCGCACCGGAATTTATAGTCCATGTTATGTTAACATTAAGTATTACTTGTGATTTGCAATTTATTTTTCTTTTTTACTTGCATTTCAAAAGTTATTTTCTACTTTTGCTTGCGAAACAAAAGTAATAATAAAAATCAAAAAATGGAAAATCAAGAAAAAAATCATGAAACCGCAAGCGCAACAAAGCCTGCATTCATTATGGTTCAAATGAAAGTTGATAGCCTTGAAGAGCTTAATCAACGTTATGCACAATTTGCAATCCCCATTTTAATTAAACACGGAGGTCAAATGATCGCGGGTACCCCTGTACCAAATGTAAAAGAAGGAGATTGGAATGGAAACTGGGCCGCAGTCCTGCAATTTCCAAGTATGGAAGCTGCCGAAGGATGGTACAACTCAGAAGAGTATCAACCATTTAAAAATCTTCGCATAAACGAATTACAATCTGAACCAGGAAGAGTGGTCATTATTCCGGGAATGTAGACATAAACCAAATTAGATCATCCCAACTCAGTTGATGCTGAGTTTGGATTCTTATTTAAATAAAAAAAGAATCAAAGCAATGAAAAAAGTATTGGTAACAGGCATATCAGGATATTTAGGACAGCATTGTGCTGCCGAATTATTAAAAAAAGGCTATGCTGTAAGAGGTTCGGTAAGAAGCCTATCTAAAACTAATGAAGTAATCAATGGTATAAAAAAAGAGGTAGACCCAAAAGGCAATTTGGAGTTTTGCGAACTTGACCTAATGAAAGATGACGGTTGGGAAAATGCAATGGTAGGTTGCGATTATGTACTGCACGTTGCGTCACCTTTTGTAGTTAAAGAACCAAAAGATGAGAACGAATTAATAAAACCAGCTGTTGATGGTACATTAAGAGCTATGAAGGCTGCAAAAAATGCTGGCGTTAAAAGAATTGTTCTTACGTCTTCGACGGCTGCTATGCAAGGAGGGCAAACAGGCATCATTAAAATTGATCAAGACAGTTGGACAAATGTGAATGCCAAAAATGTAACTGCCTACTTTAAAAGTAAAACGCTTGCTGAAAAAAGTGCCTGGGAATTTATAAAAAATCAAACTGGTGATTCTAAATTGGAATTAGTCGTTGTTAACCCAGGACCAATATATGGACCAACATTAACAGGTAATCTATCCAATGAAGCTATGGATTTTTTCAAGAAATTAATTAATGGAAAAGTACCAATGTTGCCTCGTGCTAATTCAGTGATGTCTGATGTGAGAGATGTCGCAGCTATTCAAGTTGCAGCACTTGAAAATGAAAAAGCAAATGGCAAGCGATTCATTGTCACAACAGAAAAAGCTCATGCTATGCAAGAAATAGCTCAAATTTTAAAATCAAATGGATATGAAAATGTAAGCACCAAATTAGCACCAACTTTTTTATTGAAGTTTATGGCTAAATTCAATGATGAAGCTAAAGGTATGTTGCCGTTTATAGGAAATACAGTTCAAGCTGATGTCAGTAATACGATGAATACATTTAATTGGAAACCAACTTCATTTGAAAAAACGGTACTTGACGCAGCTAAGTCTGTTGAGAAGGCAATCAAGAAATAAATCAAAAGACATCGATTTGAATTCATTAAAAGGGCCTTAAGTATTAAGGCTCTCCAAAAAAATCTACAATCAATTTGACCTGGCTTGGTGTTAAGATTTTTTTTCTAGGCTTATAGCCTAATTCATACAATTGATTTCTCAAATTTTCATTTTGCCTAATCCAGCGACCAAGTTGAGTGCTTGCGCTGTTTTTGTTGCAATTCGAAAAGTAAAGCAGTGCAAGCTCTCCATAGCCGTATGATCGTATTTTAAATTCTTTTTCCATTCCGTATTCGTTCGTAAGTGTTCACAAAAAAGCCCCGGTGTTCCCAGGGCTTCGTTTTAATTTGCCATTGTTAATCTTGTTCCTAATTTTCGTGAGAGTAGTTCCATGTCCTCACCAACCTTTTGGTCAACGATTCGTGCATAATGCTGTGTGCTATTGATGTTTTTGTGGCCGAGCATTTTACTCACTGTTTCGATAGGTACGCCATTCATCATAGTTACAGTGGTTGCGAAGGTATGCCGTGCAATATGGAATGATAAGGATTTACTGATGCCACATAAGTCAGCAAGCTCTTTCAAATAGGCATTTATCTTCTGGTTGCTCAACATGGGAATTACTGTATCCTCCGGCTCCAAGGCCTCCAGGAGGCAGTACTTCCTGATAATTTCCATTGGTATATTGAGCAGAGGGATATTAGCTCGGCCACCAGTTTTTTGTCTGCGTGTGCGAATCCAATAACCGCCTTCACTGTGTTCAATTTCGCATCGTTTGAGCTTCTTTACATCGATGTAGGCAAGCCCTGTAAAACAAGAGAAAATAAAGAAATCACGCACACGGTTAAGCCGTTCGAAGGGGGAGGTAAACTCCATCAGCTTCTTTAATTCAGCCTCTGTTAGGTAAGGTCTATCAACTTCTTTCATGCTGAGGCTGATACCGGCAAACGGATCCTTAAGCAGCCAGCCATGGCGAATAGCCAAGCAAGTAATTCGTTTGAGGTTCTGTAAAAACTTGGTAGCGGTATTGTAATTGCAACCCATTTCCGTTTTCAAGTACATTGAATACTGGGTAATCATGTAATGGTCAACCGCTTTTAGTGAAACATCATCGGTCTTGTAATACTTCAACAGGAAGTTCCGCATGTGATTCTTTGCGGTATTGTACTTCTGATAGGTAGCGTAAGTTGTCTCTTTACCGATGAGTTTTTTCAAACCTTCCACATGATCCTCCCAACTCTCAATGAGCATTCGGGTTTTAGCAGTGTTTGTTCCCAGGATAGCATCACGAAGGTCGGCAGCCAACACTTCTTCCTTGATGGAGAGAAGCTCATTGTACTTTTTGTGAGCCCTTACTTTGACGGCTTCAATGTAGTCATTGAATATCCTGGCTTCTTCGGTTCTGCCTTTCATTTGATACCGAGCAGCATCCCAGCGTTCGGGATCGATGAAGCGTTTCAATCGGAGAGATACTTTATCTCCATTGATGTTGATGCGAAGCATCACGGGGCATTCCCCGTTTTTCTTTTCCTTAGACCGGTTTATATAGAAAACCAGACTAAATGTTGTTTTTGACGACATAAGGCGCAATTAGATTTAATTGTGCCCCCCATTTTGATTGCAAAAATACTTCGCCCATTTGGCAAAAGCAAGCTTACTTCCTTGATTCTCAGTTCGATTATGTTCGCCAGCGTTCGCTCACTTGTTACCCCTTTTTGATTTTTTAAAAGGGGTCACCAGTAGGAAACCTAGTTGGCGGTCAAAAGCGAACATCAGCGGAATTTCAAAGAATAAAAAAAGTGTGTAAATCAAGGACTTACACACTTTCGAACAGTTGCGAACTGTACTCAGCGGAGAGAGAGGGATTCGAACCCCCGGAGGTATCACCCTCAACGGTTTTCAAGACCGCCGCAATCGACCACTCTGCCATCTCTCCGCCGCAAAAATACGGCTTTTCGTGAAATTTTAGGACTTAGCAATTATTTATTGATAACTATCTGAAATTCAAATAAATAATAGAATTAATGCGGAAGATTTGAATACGTTCCAATCCATTGGTTAAGCCAATGTTAATTGGTATTGACTGAAATTACCCCTTGCATTCGGGTATAAACCTGCAACACTTCTGTGATGCTCGGATAAGCCTTTTCAAGTTTTTTAGACACCCTTTCGGGCTTTACCCAACGAATTTTACTGATGCCCTCTTCTTCTTGGGGAATAAGTTGCTGTTGTGCCGAATACATGTGAAACCATACGCTTTTCTTCAGCTTTCGGTTATCAGGGCTGCCAAAGGTATGCCAGGTGGTGATTAGTTTTCGACCCAAAACCAAATGTTGAAGGCCGCACTCTTCTTGCACTTCACGAACCGCCGATTCTTCTATGCTTTCCCCTTTTTCCTTTTTTCCCTTCGGAAGATCCCATTTTTTATGTCGGTAAATAAACAACAACGAACCTTTTGGATTTTCAACCAAACCTCCACCGGCGGTAATCACTGAATACATGGATTTGAAATCGCACCATAATTTGGGAAGGTCTGAACTGTGCAAACATAATTGCATGGAATTCTTGCTGTTTTCAAGCTTGGCAATAAGCGATTGAAGGTGTTCTTTAGAACGATGCTGAATCAATTTATAACCTTCTTGGGGTTCAAATTCAAGAAGTTCACTGTCCATTAAAATCAAGCATGAAGCGTTGATGAAAACTTTATACTTTTGAGCCATGTCCTACATTCCTACAGAATCCGAGGTTTTTGCCCGGAGTTTACTGCAAATTAAGGCAATTCGTTTGCAACCGCAAATACCTTTTACCTGGGCTTCAGGATGGAAATCACCCATTTATTGCGACAATCGCCTTACCCTTTCCTATCCGGAGATTCGGGCATTTATTGCCCTGAATTTGGAGAAATTGGCCCTTTCGTTTCAGGAACCATTTTCCTCAGTTGCAGGGGTGGCCACAGGGGGAATCGCACATGGGGTGTTGCTGGCCGAACGATTAAACCTTCCTTTTGCTTATGTAAGGTCTGCCCCAAAAAGCCATGGAACAGCTAGTCAAATTGAAGGCCATATTCCTGCTGGGGCTGTTTTGGTAGTTGAGGATTTAATTTCAACAGGCAAAAGTAGTTTGGAGGCAATTCAGGTCTTGCGCAACGCCGGCCACGATGTAAACCACATGCTGGCACTCTTTTCGTATGGTTTCGACATGGCCGACCAAGCCTTTTCTCAGGCCGATGTGCAAGTTAAAACCATTTCGAACTATGCAGATTTGATTCGGGTGGCCAAGGTTGACAATAGCATTCATGCTTCTGATATCGAAGGCCTTCAGGCCTGGCGCTCAAACCCCGAAAAATGGAATTCCAATGGTTAATATTGCAATACATCCCCGAACTATTGCCGCCTCAATCTCTGAGGTTTCAACTTTTTTTTCAGATTTGCGAAATCTCGAAGGCCTGATGCCGGAATCGGTAAGCCAATTTGAATCCACCGATGAACGCTGTTTTTTTAAACTTGGCAACTTAGGCAGGATTGGCCTTGAACGCTATTCTGACAATGCTGACACCAAGGAACTCTGTTTAAGAACGGTAAACAATGAACCTTTTGCGGTCGATATTAAGTTGAATTTATACCCTGTTTCAAACCAAGAAACCGAAGTGGGTATGCAGGTTAATGCCGACATGAATGCCTTTATGCAAATGATGGCAGCCAAACCCCTGGAACAATTCTTAGGGCACTTGCTAAAAAAGTTGTCTGAGCGGTACCCTACAAATTAAGGTATAAACCTGGAATAGCTTGAAGTTTTTCTAAAACCAAATCTTCAGGGTTCAGGCTGAGTTTTGAAGATTCAAGGGTAATGGCAATGTCAGCTTCGCGGTCTGAAATCCGAAGGCGAATTACCGTATCGCCCGGATGGGCTTTGCTTAAGGCCTTTAAAGAGGCAATTAGTTCGGCATTTACCCCCTCTAATGAGATGGTGCAGGGCAATTCTTTAAGTTGTTTGGCCCTTAAATCGTTCAGCAGTTCAATTTGCAGCACTTTAAATTCCAACTGATCTGAATCTCTAAATCGGGGCTGAATGATTCCGCGAACATACAGGAACAAGCCCGGTTCAAGGTAGGGTTTGAACTTTAGGTAATCCTCACCAAATAAGGCGATTTCAAAATTCCCTGTTAGGTCTTCCAGATTTAAAATCCCAAAAGGTTTTCCGTTTTTGGTGGTTCGGTGTGCAACTTCGCCCACAATCCCGCCTACTCTTATTGATTGTCCTTGAAGATATTCTAAGGATTCTAATTCCGAAAAGGTCTTATTGCAGAACCGCTTTAATTCAAAATTAAAATCATCAAGGGGATGGCCTGAAAGATAAAAGCCGGTGATTTCTTTTTCTTTTTTTAGCAGAGCCAAAGGATTCCAAGGTCTGCAATCGGGTGGATTGGGAAAGGCGATTTCGCCGGTATTGCTTTCTCCAAATAGGCTGGGAGCCGCATTTTTCACCTGATTTTGGTAAGATGTTCCCCAGCGCACCAGCCTTTCAATAAATGGGCCGCCTCCCGGCGTATCTTCTTCAAAATACTGTGCACGGTGGAGTGGGGGAATGCTATCCAAGGCTCCTGCCAGAACCAAATTCTCAATCACTCTGCGGTTTACTGCTCCAAGATTTACCCGGATTAGAAAATCAAACACATCATTAAATTGGCCATGAGTCTTTCGTTCTTGAATGATGCCTTCCACCGCGGCTTCGCCTACATTTTTAATCGCTCCAAGGCCAAACCGAATTTCACCTTTGGCATTCACCGAATAATTGGTGATGGATTCGTTCACATTTGGACCTAAGATGGTTAAACCCATCCGGCGGCATTCTTCCATAAAGAAAATCAATTTGTCGCTGTTGCTCAAATTGTTGGAAAGTACCGAGGCCATGTATTCGGCAGGGTAATGTGCCTTTAAATATGCGGTTTGGTAAGCTACATAGGCATAGCAGGTAGAGTGCGATTTGTTGAAGGCATAGCTGGCAAAGGCTTCCCAGTCGGTCCACACTTTTTCACAAACTTTGGAAGGATGGCCATTTTTTTCGCATCCCTCCATAAACAATCCTTTGAGCTGATCCAACACAGCTTTCTGTTTTTTGCCCATGGCTTTTCGAAGCGTGTCGGCCTGACCTTTGGTAAAACCCGCCAGTTTTTGCGACAACAACATCACCTGTTCTTGATATACAGTAATTCCATAGGTTTCCTTAAGGAATTCTTCCATGTCCGGAAGATCATAAACAATGGCTTTTCGGCCGTGTTTTCGAGCTATAAACTCGGGAATGTAATCGATTGGCCCCGGCCTATACAACGCGTTCATGGCAATTAAATCCTCCAGCTTATCGGGCTTTAATTCCCGCAGGTATTTCTGCATGCCCGCCGATTCAAATTGAAATGTGGCATTGGTTTCGCCCCTTTGATACAACTCAAAGGTTTTGGAATCTTCAAGAGGAATGGCATCCAGGTTAATGTAAACCTGATGGTTTTCTTGAATCAATTCTACGGCATACTTTAAAATACTCAAGGTTTTCAGGCCAAGAAAGTCCATCTTGATTACCCCGGCATTTTCAATAATGGAGCCATCGTATTGTGTTACCAGCAGATCCGTATCCTTTGCAGTAGCTACCGGAATTAAATCGGTTAAATCGGTAGGTGCAATGATGATTCCGGCGGCATGAATTCCCGTATTCCGCACGCTGCCTTCCAACAATTCTGCTTCTTTTAAAATTTCGGAACTTAGGCCGGGAGCCGAAAGCAATTTTCTTAATTCTCGGACGCCTTTGAGTTCCTCTTCTGTCAGTTTCTCTTTGTCTTTCAATCCATCTTTTCCATCCTCAGGGGCACGAAGAATTCGTTTTAACGAGATACCCGGTTTTTCAGGAACCAATTTAGACAGGGCATTGGAATCTGATATGGGCAGGTCCATAACCCTTGCCACGTCTTTGATGCTCATTTTAGCCGCCATTGAACCGTAGGTTATTATATGGGCTACCTGATTTTTTCCATATTTATCTACCACATAATCAATGACTTTTTGCCGTCCCGCATCGTCAAAATCGGTGTCGATATCGGGCATACTTTTGCGCTCCGGGTTCAGAAACCGCTCGAACAGCAAGTCGTATTTTATGGGGTCAATGTTGGTAATTCCTACGCAATAGGCTACAGCAGAACCGGCGGCAGAGCCACGGCCCGGGCCAATTAAAACCCCCAATTTACGGCCTGCTGCAATAAAATCAGATACAATTAAAAAATATCCCGCAAAGCCCATTTGTTGAATGGTGAACAATTCGAAATTCAAGCGTTCCTCTGCCTCAGCGCTAATTTCCCCATACCTGTCCTTTGCCCCCTCAAAAGTTAAATGCCTTAAATAATCGTCCTGATGCATAAATCCATCAGGAATCGGAAAATTGGGCAGTAGAATCTGCTTCTCTAGGTTTAAGGTGTCCACCTTATCTACAATTTCTTGGGTTCGCTCAAGGGCTTCAGGCAGATCTTTAAACAAATGCCCCATCTCTTGACCCGTTTTAAAGAAAAATTGGTCGTTGTAAAAGGCAAACCGTTTCCCCTTACTCATCATATCGTCGTCCCCAAATTCCTTTACGGTTGGAGTGCTTTTCTTTTCACCCGTGTTTATGCATAGCAAAATATCGTGGGCATTGCTGTCTTGCTGATTCACATAATGCGAATCGTTCGAGGCAATAACCGGAACTTGGTATTTTTTAGCCCACTTTAATAAAACAGCATTTACTTTTTCCTGCTCAGGAATTTGATGGCGTTGAATTTCTATGTAATAATCTTCACCGAACAAATCGAGCCACCACTTGAAAATGGACTCGGCCTCCTCTTCCGTTTTTTGCAAAATGGCCTTAGGCACTTCGGCTCCTAAGCAACAAGTCGTGGCAATGAGCCCATTGTGGTATTGCAAAATCAATTCTTTGTCAATACGGGGATATTTTCCGTACATGCCTTCCATGAAACCCAAAGAGGTTAGTTTGCATAGGTTTTGGTAACCCTCTTCGTTCTTTGCCAACATGAGCTGGTGGTAGCGAACGTCTTTTTCTTCCCTTGAAAAACTTTGGCGGTGCCGGTTTTGAACCAGGTAAAATTCACAGCCTACAATGGGTTTTACCAAGAGATTCCCATTTCCATCTTTGCGCTTCCATGCCTCGGCCACAAATTTAAAAACACCAAACATATTGCCATGGTCGGTAATGGCCATACCTTTCATTCCATCGGCAATTGCCTTGTCGTACAATTTAGAAATATCGGCAGCTCCATCCAACAATGAAAATTGGGTGTGAACATGAAGGTGGTTGAATGAATGGCTTGTGGACATAAAAAAAGGGATCGATTCAAATTTACGAATCCCTAAACAGGCTTGTTGCCTGTGTTGACAATTTGTTAAGAACTTGGCTTATTCGAAGTCCTCGAAACGGACATCCGGATAATCGGTTTCCCGATTGTCCCCATCTCTGCCGGGTGTATAAACCTGCTCTTCAACCGGAGTAGGGTTGTTGTCTCGAACAAAGTCCAGCGCCTCTTGCAGTCCATCAGAAAACTTGATTAAATCTTCCTTGTACAAAAACAATTTATGTTTTTCGTAAAAGAATGAACCATCTGGCCTTGGCCTACGTTTGCTTTCCGTTATCGTAATGAAAAGGTTTTCGTCTCGGGTGGCCTTCACATCAAAAAAATACGTCCTTTTGCCTGCACGAACAGACTTCGAGAACCTTTCATTTTGGTTGTTTCTGTAATTTTCTTCCATAAGCAGAGGCTAGATTTAAAACCAAATATAACTAAAAGGATTTGCCAAACTAAAAAAGTTGCCCTTTTATTTCCTTTCTTTCCCCTGTTTTTTTTCAAATTCTTCTACTATTTTCTTTTTCAAAAGATTGACCCAAATTAAAGTTCTAAAACCCTGCCGGCACTTTGCTGTTCTAAAAATTGATAATACAATCCTTTTTGCTGATCCAATTCCGATGGACTTCCAAATTCGACCAACTTTCCATAATCCAATACCAATATAACCTGTGCAGACTGCAAAGTAGATACCCTATGCGATATCAACACCATGCAGGCATGACTTTTCAACTGCTTAAGCTGGTCTAAAATTTCCCGCTCTGTGCTGGTATCTACCGCCGAAAGTGCATCGTCAAGTATCAAACAATTTCCTTTTTTGAATAAGGCCCTGGCAATGCTGCTGCGCTGCTTCTGGCCTCCACTCAAGGTTACCCCCCGTTCCCCAAGACGGGTTTGGTAGGCTTCAGTAAATTCTAGGACATTGGAATGCAATCCTGCCTGCTTTGATGCCGTAAGTAAACTTTCCTCCGCATTTTCCTCAACCGATTGAGAACCAAATCGAATGTTGTTTTCAATAGTATCTGAAAAAAGAAAAACATCTTGAGGTACAAAAGAAAAAACCGAGCGCAAACTAGTCAATGTATACTCCTTTATGTCTATCCCATTTAGGCTGATGTACCCCGCACTCGGATCATAAAACCGCATCATTAACAAGGCAATGGTCGATTTTCCCGATCCTGTCTTGCCCGTTATTCCTAAAATTTGCCCTGATTCTAGTCGGAATGAAACCGATTTTAAAGCCTGTATGCCCGTTTCAGGATAGCTGAAATCAACACCATGAAATTCCAATACAAATTGCTCGGTATCCACCTGACGCTCACCACCTTGTATGTTGGATTGGGTATTCAAAAATTCATTGATGCGTCGCTGCGAGGCTTCTGCTCGCTGCCAAATGGAAGTGATCCAGCCCAATGAGGCCACCGGCCAGGTCAATAGGTTTACATATATTATGAACTCAGCAATCACCCCGGGACTAATCCGTTGCTGATATACCTCCCAACCTCCAACCCCAACCGCCAATACTGTGCTAATTCCTATCAACAACAATATCAAAGGAAAAAATACTGCGTTTATGGTCATCAGCCGAACTGCCTCCGACCTATATCCCAAGCTTTGGTTTTCAAACATCCCTTCAAATTCTTCCTGCCTGCCATACGATTTTACAATTCGAATGCCCGATAAAAACTCCTGCACAAACGAACTTATCGACGATAATGCTTCCTGAACTTTTGTGGATTGAACCAAAATCCGTTTGTTGACAACGTACACCAAGGCCGAAAGGAAGGGCAGCGGAACAAACACCATTAGGGTCAAAAATGGACTTGTGCTTATCATCATCACTAAAACCAGAACAAACAACACGATGGTATTTAGCCCGTACATGATTACCGGCCCCAGATACATACGAACATTGCTGATGTCTTCCGACAACCTATTCATTAAGTCGCCCGTAGCGTGCCGCCGAAAAAATCCCAAATCCATTTTTTGATAATGACCAAAAACCTCGTTTTTTAAGTCGAACTCTATCCACCGCGATGTGATGATGATGGTTTGCCGTACCATAAACAACAGTATCCCTTTGAAAAGGGCAAAAAGAAAAATAAAAGCCGACAATCGAACCAATACATAAAAAAAAACTTGGGTATCGGTTGTTTTGGGATTTGATTTTATTTCGACCAAATAGTTGCTGACAAGGTCAATGGATTCTTGAATTAATCCCGCGGGAAAAACCGCAAAGAAATTCGAACCCATTACAAAAAGAAGTCCCAGCAGAAGCCTGCCCCTATACCTCCACAAATATTTGTTTAAACTCGCTAGAGCGCCCATTCTGTAAATTGTGCCAGGTTGTCTTTTGAATCCAATGAAAAAATCTACTTTTGCAGCAAACCATATACGCCCTCAAAGGTAATCAATCAATCACCCAAATGGAACTTGCTGACGAAACCTTACTAGAACAACCCCATGTTTTAAATCAAATGTCTGCCATGGACCATGAGCAATTGGTCTTTTGCCAAGACAAACAATCAGGGTTGAAAGCCATCATTGGAATTCACAATACTACTTTGGGACCCGCCTTAGGTGGAACCCGAATGTGGGCCTACCAAAGGCTTGAAGATGCAGTGGAAGACGTTTTGCGTTTAAGCCGCGGAATGACTTTTAAAGCCTCAATTGCAGGTTTAAATTTGGGTGGGGGTAAGGCCGTTATTGTGGGTGATGCCCGCTCCTTAAAAAACGAAGCGCTCCTACGCCGGTTCGGTAAATTTGTTCAGTCCCTAAACGGAAAATACATCACCGCCGAAGACGTGGGCATGTCTACCCGCGATATGGAATACATCCACGCTGAAACCTCTTTCGTAACCGGATTGCCGGAACATTTGGGGGGCAGCGGCGACCCCTCGCCCGTTACCGCATATGGAGTATACATGGGCATGAAAGCCTCTGCCAAATTTGCCTATGGCTCCGATTCCCTCGCTGGAAAAACCGTCCTGGTTCAAGGTGCCGGCCACGTCGGAAGCTATTTGATTGAATACCTGGTGAAGGAAGGGGCTAAGGTTAAGGTGTCCGACATCTTCGAAGATAAAATTCAAGCCATCACCCAACAACAACCCTCCGTCCAGGTGGTCGCCGCCGACCAGGTCTTTAATTCCCAAATGGACATCTTCGCCCCTTGTGCCTTAGGTGGTATTTTAAACGACCACTCCCTGATGACCCTTCGCTGCGATATCGTCGCCGGTGGTGCCAACAATCAGCTGAAATCCGAAAGCGAGCATGGGCAACAATTGATGCAGCAAAACATTGTTTATGCCCCGGATTTCTTAATCAATTCAGGAGGATTAATTAATGTGAACGGAGAATTGGAAGGCTATTCCAAAGACGCTGCCATGAAAAAAGCCGAGTTTATTTACGATGTCTGTGGGTCAATTCTTAACGAAGCCCGCAACAACAATACCTTCAGCGGAAATGTAGCCATCGATTTTGCTCAACGCCGAATCGATGCCATTGCAGGTATTCGTACCCGAGGCTAAGCAAGAACCCTCGGTTTTTTTCCCTTTCTCATTTCGTTCATTTCTTCGTTCCCAGGGTTTATTTGCACACATTATGTTGAATAGAAGGCACATCAGGGTTAAGGTTTTGCAAGCCCTCTACGGCTATTTGCAGGCAGGGCTAACCAATGTACCCGCAGCCGAAAAATACATGGTAGAATCTGCCGAAGAAATTTTCCGCTTGTACCTGTTTCAATTGTCCCTTCTGCCCGAATTTCGACACCTGGCCTTTCTCGATAAACAAGACGCGAAAAAGAAAAATTTCCCCAGCCCCGATGATTTAAAAGACAGCAATCCTTTTCTGGACAATCCTTACCTTATTGCAATGGCCGAAAACCCCGGTTTGTTGCAACTGTTGGCCCATTTTAAGGTAAGTTGGTCTGCATACCAAGAAGATATCCATAAACTCTGGCGAAAAATTAAAAAAAATCCGGCCTTTCTGGAATACATGGCTCTGGAAAATCCAAGCTCGCTTCAACACCATCAAGCATTGATCTCTATTTATTCCGAGGAGGTCTTTCAAGAAGAAATATTGGAGTCCATTTATGAATCCATCAACATTCACTGGGCCGACGATCTTTATGTAGTCAACAATTCCCTAATGAAAACCATGAAATATCTGGGCGAAAAAGGCAAGTTGAAACTTGAAAAACTTTACAAAGACGAAAAAGACGACAAAAAATTTATGGTCGATTTGTTCAGAAAGGCCATCCTACGCAACGACGAATACCAAGAGGCCATTCAAGAAAAAGCAAAAAACTGGGAGCTGGACCGCATCGCCGTTATGGATTTGTTGCTGATGAAACTTGCCCTTACTGAATTGGTCGAATTTCAAAGCATTCCCATCAAAGTTACCCTGAACGAATACATTGAACTTTCTAAACACTTTTCAACACCCAAAAGCAAAACCTTTATTAACGGTATTCTGGATAAATTGGTGGCCGATTTCAAAACCTCAGGAAAAATCCGAAAAACCGGCCGAGGTTTGCTCGATGCTTAATATCTTTGCACCAATCTAAATTTCAATCCTATGATACGCTTTCTGTTTTCATCTCTTCTCTTCTCTTCCTTAATCCTGGCCGGTTGCACCGGAAAAAGCAATTCCGATACCACTGAAATCCCGGCCGATTTGGTAGGAAAAACAACTACAATGGTTTTTGATAAAGACACTTTTGACTTTGGAACCATTAAAAAAGGTGAAAAAGTGCCTTTTACCTTTACTTTCACCAATACGGGCTCCGAACAACTCATTATCGCTGACGCCAAAGGCTCTTGCGGTTGCACCGTTCCCGAAAAACCCGAAGGCCCCATCAAACCCGGCGAAAAAGGCGAAATCAAAGTGGTTTTCGACAGCACAAACAAAAAAGGCGGCCCCATTACCCAAACCGTAACCCTAACCGCCAATACCGAACCCAATGTTACCGTCTTGCACGTGGTAGGTCAAGTCATTGACCCCGAAGGCGACAAAGAAGGAGCTGACCACGCCGGCCACGACCATTCCGGCCACGACCATTCCGACGGTAGCCATGAAGGTCATAACCATTAATCCTAATCTATGAATCTGTTCCTAATGCTTGGTAACCCTGCTTCCGGGGGCGGTCAAACCGATTTTACCCAATTTATCTTCCTCGGCCTGGTTCTGCTCGTTTTTTACTTTTTCATGATTCGACCTCAAATGAAAAAGTCCAAAGACCAGAAAAAATTCCGGGAAGCCCTTAAAAAAGGAGATCGAGTCGTAACCATCGGTGGAATCCACGGTAAAATCTTGGATCTGACCGATACCACTGTTACCCTGGAAATGGTAGATAAGAACCACATTAAGTTCGAAAAATCGGCCATCTCTATGGACAACTCGGCCAGCCTGTCCGAATCCTCCAACTAAAGACTCAGCATGGCGAAATGCCCTGCCATTGTTGGACTTACCGGCGGAATCGGTTGCGGAAAATCAGCCATCGCCGCCGCTTTAAATCAACTCGGTGTTCCCGTTTTCTATGCCGACCTTGAAGCCAAGGCCTTCTACCGGTTTCCTGAACACCAACTTTGGATTGAGCAGGCCTTTGGACCCGATTCGTTTCTCCCGAACGGAGAAGTAAACAGGGCTCACCTTGCCGCCCTCATCTTCGGTTCCAAAGAACTTAAATCCCTGCTCGAATCTAAAATTCATCCCTTCGTTCAGAATAGATTTAAGGAGTGGTTGCAACAGCAGTCCGGCCCTTACATCGTTCGCGAAGCCGCTATTTTGATTGAATCCGCCTCTTACAAGGATTGTGCAGCTGTCGTGGTGGTCGAAGCTCCGCTGGAACAACGCATACAACGCGTTATGAAGCGGGATTCCGTTCAACGTCAGGTGGTGCTTCAACGCATTCAGGCTCAAATGAGCGACGCACAACGGCGCAGCTATGCCACCCATTTGCTTCAAAATCCCGATGGAAACGACATCGCCGCCGCTGCTCAAAAGCTACACCAATCCCTGCTTGAATTCCTGCAGCTTAACTAAAAATTGCCGGAAAGAATTTCCTTCCCGTGCATGCTTTTTTGGAATGAAAAAATGATTTGGGCGCTTATCCGGCTCTCACTGCAAGTCCTCGCCCGAGCGGGCTGCCGGAAAGCCGGCCTGCGGGGGCTCCCCATGGTCGCCTCCTCGGCTCGGACCGGCAGGCCGCTCGGGCTGTGGGCTTTCCGTATCGATCCGGAGCGCAAGCCACCTCAATGCCAATGGGCCACAAAAAGCACTTTTCTGCAATTAATTTTGGAAATTAATTTAAAATGCAAAAGCATTTTGGCACTTTGACTTCAGCGTTTCCCAGATTTTTTGGTTACTGAAATGCTGCCATTGGATTCAATTTTCAAAATGCATTCAGGCAAATCGGCTTCGGTCAATTTCTTGATTTCCTTTAGGGCTGCATTTTCACCGTCCAACACCGGACCTCCCTCGCCCAATTGAATTGTAGAATGAATTTTTCCGGAAACAAAGGTTCCATCAATGCTTAAATCCAATTCCATTATGGGGGCTATTCCACTTAAACCGTTTAAATTAAATCGCCCATAGGTAGCGAAATTTCCTAAACTGTAGGCAATTAATTTACCCTTGTAAAGGTCAACCGCACGTGAAACATGGGGGCCATGCCCCAAAACCACATCCGCTCCTGCATCAATAGCCATCCTCGAAAACTCATAGGGGTTCCCTCTGTTCTCGCCAAGAAATTCCTCTGTTTTTCGAGTAATGTGGTTCTTGGTTGCTCCTTCTGCACCCCCATGAAATGAAACGAGCACTACATCGCAAAGGCTGTCCAGATGCGAAATTATTTTTTTTGCCCCCGCATAATCATTGATTTGAATGGTTCCGGTATTTGGTGCGAAAGCGGCAAAACCATACTTAATGCCATTTTTTTCAAACCGGGTGTAAGGGCAATTTTCTAAACCTGCATAGTGAATCCCTGCTTTTTTCAATACCTTAATGGTGTTCTCTGTGCCGACATTTCCAAAATCCCGAATATGGTTGTTGGCAATGCTCAATACATTGAACCCTGCTTCTGTTAAATAATCTACATAGTGATCGGGCATCTTGAATGCATAGCAAGTTTTCGGGTTTGAACACTGTTTTACCGAGCCTTTGCCGCTTAGAACAACTCCTTCCAAATTGCCAAACACCACATCTCCATTAAGCAATATTTCTTTTACCGGATGCAAAATGGTTTTGCCGTCGTTGGGAGGCAAATAACTTTTATTGGGGTAGTTGGTTCCCAGCATTATATCTCCTACCGCTAACAACTTAATGGTTTTCTGGTTTGAGTTGATTGAATCAATGTTCCCCAACGCAATTCTTGAAATGGGATTGTTTTGCCCTTGAATAAAGGAGGTTGAACCGGAATCAACAGATTTTATGGAAGGAATTATTCTGATTCTGTTCAACGATGGTTCAGTTGATGCTACTTGGGGTAGGGTTCCGGCAAATAAAAACCTGGAGGTGTAATATGCATTCGTGTTGTATTTTTCAATAATGATGCCTCTGTTGCAGCTGTGCATGAGCTCAATTTCATTTCCGGTTACGGATGTTACGATAGAAACATGACCAACCTTGTTGCTGTGGGAATTTCTTCCCTTAAAAAACATTAAATCCCCTTTTTTTACTTCAGACAAGCCAATTTTTTTTGAAATGCTTGCAAGTGCAGTGGAAGACGTAGGTAAAACAAACCCTTTGTGCCCATGGATGTAGCTTACAAATCCGGAGCAATCCAACACTTTTCCTTCAGGGCTAACCCATTTATAGGGTTTGCCGACCAAAGTTTTACCAAATTCAACGATAAGGTCTATAACATCCTCCGTTTCAAATTGGCTAATTTTTTGAATAGCCAAATCTCCGTCCGGCGATTTTCCAAAAACTTGGGGAAAAGTAAACCCCAATACAATAGAGAAAATTCCCCAAGTTCGATTGAACACCTGTCTATCCATTTTTTTCTGCTTCATAATATCCAAGCCCGCTATTTTGAATTCGTTAAAGGGACTGCTTTTAGTTTACCACCCGAATATACTCAATCCGGGGCGGATTCGGTTCAGGTAGTCAAAGTTAAACAAGTGTTAAAAATCCCTTGAAATTTAAGTCTGAAAATGTCCGGGAACCAATCCAAATCATGCCTAGAGAAGAAAGGGTGGCGGCTTTTGGAAAACCGTTTTTTCTGAACACAAACAAGCCATTTTAAGGCACTTATTTTTTCGGGCAAAATTTAGTTAATCCCAAATGTGCCTCGGTTAAAAAGCCTGTCCTAAAAATGGGGTGGTTACAGTTCTACCCCGCCCGCGGCAGGGATTGAACCGGGTTGCCCGCAAGGGGGCCGGCGGCCGCTGTGGCGCGGCGAGGAGGCGACCTTGGGAGCCACCGCAGCCCGCCAACAGCCCGCCCGGCCACCGCGGACAACCGGTGAAAGCCCGTCCGCCGCCCAACCTATCCCCATTCCATTGTCTTTATTTGTATTGCCCCTAAACCGATAGCTCCAGCAGGGTAGGGCAGTGGTCGGAATGCTGCGCCCCATGCAGCAAGGCGGCCGACTTGACCTGCGGCCACAAGGCCTCAGTAACAAACTGATAGTCAATGCGCCAGCCCTTGTTGTTGGCCCGGGCATTGGCCCGAAAACTCCACCAAGAATACTGCTGCAGCTCCGGATTCAGCGCCCGAAAACTGTCCACCCAACCCCCACGCAAAAAAGATTCAACCCAGGCCCGCTCCTCAGGCAAAAATCCGGTGCTGTTTTTGTTCGAAATGGGATTGTGGATGTCCAGCTCCCGATGGCAAATGTTTACATCGCCCACCAATACGGTATGTGGCCGCTCCGATTTCAACCGGTCGGACCAGTCCGACATGTCCGATAAAAATTGATACTTGACGTCCTGCCGCTCCTCGCCCGAAGTCCCACTGGGAAAGTAGGCGCTCACCAAGGTCAATCCCCCAAAATCGGCCCGGATTACCCGCCCCTCGGCATCGTGCCGGGCTATGCCCATACCACAAACCACCCGATCGGCCGGCTGCTTGGAAAGGATTCCTACTCCGCTGTAGCCCTTTTTCTGAGCCGGATTCAGGTAAATGTGGTAGCCCAAGCGCTGAAACGGAGCCCAATCCACTTGATCTTCCATGGCTTTTAACTCTTGCAGGCACAGCACCTCGGGCGATTCCGCGGCCAGCCAATCCAACAATCCTTTGTTGAGGGCAGAACGAATTCCGTTGATGTTGTAGGAAATTATTTTCATGGGCTCAAGATAAAAAAAAGGCACCCGAAGGTGCCTTATCTATGCTGTTTGAACGGCCTTAGTCGGCCACAACTTCAAAGTCAAATTCAACGCTAACCTCTTTGTGCAGTAGGGCGCTGGCGCGGTAAACTCCAAGGGTACGGATGTTTTCTTCTTTGATTTTCAACTGCCTGCGTTCCACGGAAAATCCTGCCTTCAACAAGGAATCGGCCAACATAATGGTGTTGACGGAACCAAAGATTTTTTCGGAATCGCTGCCCACCTTTGCGCCCACTTTCACCATGCTTTCCGCCAGGCGAGCCGCAAGTTCCTGAGCCTCGGCCAACAATTTACCTGCCTTATGGGCCTGCTGACGCAGGTTTTCGGCATGGACTTTTCGTGCTGATTCGGTGGCTAAAACGGCCAATCCATTTGGAATCAAATAATTTCGGGCGAATCCCGGGCGAACTTTTACGATTTCGTTCACAAAGCCCAAGTGCTCCACGTCTTTTTTAAGAATGATTTCCATGGCTTATTATTTTAAAAGGTCAGCTACGTAAGGCATTAGCGCCATGTGGCGAGAGCGCTTGACGGCCTGTGACACTTTGCGCTGGAATTTAACGGAAGTTCCGGTAATCCGGCGGGGCAGCAATTTGCCTTGCTCATTGACCAGACGCAGTAAAAAATCGGGGTCTTTGTAGTCAATGTATTTAATGCCCAATTTTTTGAAACGGCAGTATTTTGAATTGCTAACCTCGATGGGAGGGGGAGTCAGATAGCGAATTTCGCTTTGATTTCCTTCTTTTTGATTGATGTCAATGTTGGTGCTCATGATGCTGCAAATTAAGATTTTCCGGAAAGTTTAGCCCGGCGCTTTTCACTGTAGGCCACGGCATGCTTGTCTTGCCGAAAGGTGCCAAAGCGAATGATGCGCTCGTCGCGGCGGTAGGTTAATTCCAACTGGTCGATAAAAGCGGGATCGGCTTTAAATTCAAACAGTTGATAAAATCCGGTCGACTTTTTTTGGATCGGATAGGCTAATTTGCGTAGGCCCCAGGATTCGTCATTGATGACTTCACAACCGTTGTCTTTCAGCAAATTCCTGTAGCGATCAACGGCCTCCCGAAGCTGCTCATCGCTTAACACAGGGGTTAGGATGAACATCGATTCGTACTGATTCATGAAAATGTATTTTTTCCGTTTTAAATGGAGGGCAAAGATAGGGTTTAAAGTTTAATAATGCAAGAGTTGTGAAATTTATGAGGAGCAGTGTAGATTTGGGCGGCTGCGGGCTTTCCACTGTAGCTCACTTGCCGTCAGGGGCAGGGGCTTCTTGCCGGCGGGGCTTCCTGTGGTCGCCGCGCCGGCCCGGCCCCTGCGCCTGCCGTCTTCGTTCACTGCCGTTCCAATCCCTGCCGCAGAGCGTCGTGCTCTGATTCCACTCGCTTAGGTTTAATAAAATCCTTGGGTTGAATGGCTACGGTATATACCCCAATGCTCTTTTTTTTGCCTTTCAAAACAAGAGTATCCACAAAAATCGCCTGCATAGGTGCCGGGAAATCGAGCCGTTTGGCAATGTATTCCGACATCAGTAAGCGCTGTCCCAGGTTTCTGCATTGTTGTAAAATCCGTTCTGTGGTATTCATTACATCGCCATGAAATACAATATCGGCTTTGGTTTTTCCGATTTCTCCGGCAATTACCCAACCCCCATGTATGGCTACTTTAAAGTCGGGCATAAATCCATATTTTCGAATGTAAAAACGCTGTTGCCGTTCCACGGTTTGCACTATATGGTGGTAACACCGCAGGCAGTTGGCCCCGGTCAGTCCTTCTTTCATAGGCCAGGTTATTACCACCTCATCGCCCACATATTGATAAATTTCGCCGTTGAACCTCCCCACCGGTCCTGACAAAGAATTAAAGAAATTCCGAAGCAGGGAATGGTATTTTTCAAGGCTCATTGTTTCGGCCATGCCGGTACTGGAATTTAAGTCAATAAACATGAAAATACGCTCCTCTCCAACAGGTTTGTGGTATTTTCCGCGCAGGTAATTCCAAAATATTTGCGGCCCGATGATTCTGGAAGACAACTTTAATATGTTCAAAATCAAACTGAACAAAAAGGCATTCCAGGCCAGACCCAAATACAGGCTGGGATGCAAGAATTCCGTTGCAATGGCCCATTGTCCGCCCTGTGGGAACTGCACCAGGCTAAGGGTAAAAATTTCGGCCCCAATAAACAAAATCAGCAGCAGAGCCGTACCCAACACCAAGGTTATTGGAAAATTGAATTTCCGTGTGATGTACCTGTTGAAGGGTTTATCGCCCAAATGCAAAAGGATTCCAATTAAGATACCACTGAACAAGCCTTGGGTAAAAGCCTGCCAATCGGAACCCAAAACAGCGACATTCATGGTAATAGCAATTAAAACCCCTAGAAACAAAGATCTTACCAGGTCTTTTCCTTCTCGAATCCATAGTCTGGGCCAGCGAAAATGAAATTCCTGTTGGTATTTCAGGCGTTTTTCCCCCAAAGCATCTTGAAGGGCTTCTATATTCAGCAATCGGTTCGCCTCATACAGGGTTTTGGCCGATTCGGTATTAAATTGAGTGGTTTGAATGTAATTCAATTGATGCTCCAACCATTCAATGTCGTTGTAGGTTTTGGACAAATACACCTTCCATTCATGCCTCAGCAGTTCGCCTTTCTGAAGAAATTCGCGGCTGCCCATATTGGCTCGGTCGGCATCCACGATAATTCTTTCAAGAATGGTTTCAGGAATGTGGTTGAACTTGGTGGCCGAGATTAAATCTAAAACCTGCTGAGTCGCGTATTCCGGAACTTGCATACCCTCAAGGAATTCCTTGGCTATGGCGGCGCCGATTTCTTCGTGGCCAATGTAGGAGCTTAAATACCCCAAATCATGAAACCAGGCGGCCAGTTGCACCAAAATCAAGTCGTTGGCACTTAGGTTTTCCATTTGCCCCAGGCGTTTTGCAGTGGCAGCTACTTCGGTGGTATGATTTAAATTATGAAACATCAACGATGGCATAGGTTGATTTTCCATTTGTTTGATAACAAAGGCCTTTGCTTTGTTTACGGTCAAGGCATCAAGGGGTTTTACCGCTTCCATGGATGAAATTGCATTAGCTGTTCTTTTAAATAACTGCGATCTAAATGCGTATAAATTTCGGTGGTTGTAATTGAGGCATGCCCCAGCAATTCCTGAACTACCCGCAAATCAGCACCCCCTTCAATCAGATGCGTTGCAAAAGAATGCCGCAACGAATGAGGCCCAATGTTCTTCCGAATTCCGGCCAGAGCAAGGTGTTTTTTTAAACTTAAAAAAACCCATTGCCTGGTCAGGCCCTTGCCTCTTCGATTCAGGAACAGGGTGTCGTTGTGTCCTGCCTGGCATGAAATGCCCAAGCGAACTGTTTGCAGGTAAGCATTGATTGCCAAAACCGCTGAATCGGCAATGGGTACCAGCCTTTCTTTATCGCCCTTGCCAATCACTCGAATAAATCCATCGTCAAAATACAATTGAGAACATTTAAGGTTAACCAATTCTGAAACCCTTAATCCGCAGGCATAGAGCAATTGAAAGATGGCATAATCACGAACTCCGTCCGGCCTGCTTCGATCTACAATATCAAGCAGGGCGTCCACCTCATGGATTTCAAGGTAATGGGGTAGGGGCTTTGATAATTCCGGCATATCCACCTCGGTACTGGGGTCAAGTTCGCACAGTTTTTCTTGCCTTAAGAACCTGTAAAATGCACGTAAGCCTGAAAGGAATCGGGCTTGAGTTCGAGCCGCAATTCCAAGGTCGTGCAACTCGGCCAAAAATTGCTGTAAATCAGAAACATCTGCTTTAAAGACATCCAACTGCTGCCGGTCCAAAAACCTTAGCCATAATCTAAGGTCGTGGTCATAGGCTTGCAGGCTATTGTCACTAAGGCCTTGCTCCAAACTAAGCCAACGGTAAAAGCGACCGGGAAGGTCAGTGCTGTTAGGCATACATCAAAGGTACATAGGCTAAAACTAGCTTGCAAGGTCGTGAAATATATCCAGGGCTGTAAACCTGTCTAAAATATCCTAACTTTGGATTATTGAACTTTATTGTAATGGTCAGCACCTTTCGCAATGCATTGATATTATTATGTTTGTATTTTCTAAACACAGATTTCAATGGGTTAATGGCTCAGGGGAGTCTTCAATTTAACCAAGTATTGTTGGTAAACACATTGGATACTGTTCCTGCCAATAAAGTGTGGAAAATTGAGGCAATGGCTTACAATGGAGGGGCACCATTCGCCGGACAAAGTGCCTCTTATTCTAATATTTTTAGTGGTACGCGTGGTTTTGAATGCATTGCCAGGTATTTAGTAAACGGAAATCCGGTTGTTATTCCTGTTGCATACCTTCAAAGCTATTTCAACAGCACCTCAGGGGCTAATTTTCCGTTTACGCTGCCTATGTGGTTGCCGGCAGGCAGTACGTTGAATCCGCAGACGAACATTTCGTATTTGAGTGTAATAGAATTCAATGTGGTACCATGATTAGAGAGGATGGGAAGGAAGGGGGTTTGGTTAGGGTAGGTGAGGAAGGGGATGGGGGTATAAACAATGGAAATAGGGGGGCTCTCCGGCTCAAATGAGCCAGACGGAGTCCCTTAAGGGTTGACCGGTTTTTCCAACATAAAAAGAAACCCGAAAATTTATTTGGATAACTTCAACTTCTTTTTCCTAACCTACTTAATCCACTCCAAATATCTTTTCGTTTTCCTTACCTGAAAGGGTGAATCTGCCACTTTCACCCGTCTCATTCCCAAGCTCCCGCCTCCCTCATCAGCAAGGTTTCCCTTGCATGATTTGGAAAGCTTTTCTGAGACCCCCAAGGCGAACCGGGTTCCGCTTTTCAGCTTCCTCCAAGTTCCCATAGTTCACTCCTAAAATTTCCCTAACTGTACTTCGCCACCCCAATACGTGACGAAGCCAAATATTTTTGTTTCATCGATGAGATGCGAAGGTACGAGGGGCTTTTCAATTTGTCAAGTTGAAAATCAATTTTTTTGCAATTTTTTTTGAATGTTGAGTCTCTAGGTAGAAAGGCTCAGGCGGGCATTCCCAATATAGCGTATTCAAAAGTGAGTTCAACTACCTATAATGTTTTCAATTACAGGGAAATAACGCGGGTAAGCAAGAATAGAATAGAGGTAATGAAACCCTTTTATTTGTTTTGGGATAAAAGCAGAAATTGAATGCCGTTGAAGTAATCTAAGGTTGTCAGGCTTTTTTTAACAAGTCTCTCAAAACATAATGAAGGATGCCTCCATTTTTGTAGTAGGCAATCTCAATTTCAGAATCTAGCCGGGAAAGAGTTTGGAACGAAATTACACTTCCATCCTCCTTTTTGGCTTCTACCTTCAGCAATTGCTGAGGATGAAGTCCCAGGCTAATTCCCATCACGCTGAAAGTTTCAAGACCTGAAAGTCCTAAGGACATGGCGTTTTGGCCTTCAATGAATTGAAGGGGAAGAACGCCCATTCCCACCAAATTTGACCGATGAATTCGCTCGTAGCTTTCGGCAATTACTACTTTGATTCCCAACAGGTTTGGTCCTTTAGCGGCCCAGTCGCGACTGGAACCGGAACCATACTCCTTTCCTCCTAAAACCAAAAGGGGCGTTCCTTCTTGTTGATAGCGCATGGAAACTTCATACACACTGCCGACCTCTGAACTGGGTTGGTGCAAGGACCAACCGCCTTCTTTTTCAACAATTTGGTTTTGAATTCGAACGTTGGCAAACGTGCCACGAACCATCACTTCATGGTTTCCACGGCGAGCCCCATATGAATTGAAATCACCTTTTTCTACTCCATGTTGAATAAGGTAACTACCTGCGGGGCTTTCGGGTTTAAAGGATCCGGCCGGAGAAATGTGGTCGGTTGTTACGCTATCGCCCAACATTAACAATACCTTACCGTTTACAATATCGGAAAGCTCGCTTAGCTCTTCAGAAATGCCTTGAAAGAAAGGGGCTTCTTTGACATAAGTTGAATTAGGATTCCATTGGAAAAGTTGGCCTTCTGGTGCATTAAGGTTTTGCCAATCGGAACCACCATCAAAAACAGTTGCGTAGGTGGCTCTGTAATCTTCAGGAACAATAACCTGATTTCTGACATCTGCGATTTCTTGGTCACTTGGCCAAATATCGCTCATCATTACCGGTTGACCAAGCTTGTCCACCCCAATGGGTTCCGTTGTTAAATCAATATCAGTTCTACCTGCAATAGCGTAAACAACCACCAACATTGGTGAAGCCAGAAAATTCATTTTTACTTGCGGGTGAACCCGGGCCTCAAAGTTGCGGTTGCCGGAAAGAACGCTGGAAACCACCAAGTCATTATCTTCAACAGCTTTTGCAATATGCAAAGGTAAGGCTCCTGAGTTCCCAATACAGGTTGTGCAGCCATAACCTACCACATGAAAATTCAATTGTTCAAGGTAAGGGAGCAATCCGGCATTGGTTAAGTAGCTGGTTACTACCTTAGAACCCGGGGCCAAAGAGGTTTTAACCCAAGGTTTAACTTGAAGGCCTTTTTCAATCGCTTTTTTAGCAACCAAACCGGCACCCAACATCACGCTTGGATTGCTTGTATTGGTGCACGATGTTATGGCTGCAATAACCACAGAGGCATCAGATAAATGGAATTCATTATGTCCATCTTGTATGGCAATCGACCTTAATTGTCCTTCTTGGAAATCGGTTTGCCTAGCGTCCATAGGTACATAGGAACGCTCGAAAGAATCTAGAAGAATTTGCTGCACTTTTGCATTTAAATTCCTTACCAAAATTCGATCTTGGGGCCGTTTAGGTCCCGAAACAGCAGGTTCTAGATCAGACAAATTGACTTCCACCAAACTAGAATAGGTGATGTTCTCGTTCCCAGTTCTCCACAAAAGATTTTCTTTGCAATACGACTCAACCAAATCGATTTGCTCGTCGCTGCGTGCTGTACGCTTCATGTATTCCAGGGTTTGCCCATCTACGGGGAAGTAAGTGATAGTGCAACCGAATTCGGGCGACATATTTGAAATGGTTGCTCTGTCGGGAACAGTAAGGGTGTCTAATCCGTCACCAAACACTTCAACAAATTTACCCACAACTCCGTGTTTACGAAGTGCTTCTGTAATAGCCAAAACCATATCGGTTGCGGTTACACCTGCAGGCATCTTTCCGGTAAGTTTTAAGCCAACCACTTCAGGAAGAATAAAATAGGAAGGTTGACCCAGCATGGCCGCTTCAGCCTCAATGCCGCCCACACCCCAAGCTACTACCCCAATTCCATTAACCATAGGGGTATGAGAATCGGTTCCAAAGCAAGAATCAGGAAATGCTATGCCGTCGCGAACCAAAACGCCCTTGCTTAAAAATTCAAGGTTTACCTGATGGCAGATTCCCATTCCTGGGGGGACAGCAGTAAAATTATCAAAGGCCTTCTGAGCCCATTTAAGCAACTCGTAGCGCTCACCATTTCGTTCAAATTCCAAATCAACGTTTTTCTGGAGTGCATCGCTGCTGCCAAAAAATTCTACTTGAACCGAATGGTCAATCACCAAATCAACCGGAATCAATGGGTTAATTTTCGAAACATCTTTTCCTTTCCTTCCGGCTTCGGCACGCAAAGAGGCCAAATCTACCACACAAGGTACCCCCGTAAAGTCTTGAAGCAATACCCGGGCTGGCATAAATGGAACATCTTTGTCTGACTTTTCAGGATTCCAATTCAGGTAAGTTTCAACGTTTTCTTTGGTAACACGCAAACCATCGCAATTGCGCAAGGCATTTTCAATCAGCACCCGAATTGAATACGGCAAAGTTTGAATGGAGTAACCTTGTTCTTCCAACGCTTTCAAGCTATAAAAAGAAATGCCTTCCGAAGAAGCTGGTAGAATACGTTTGGTGGAAAAAAAATCTTGATTCATAGCGTAAATCCGTGTTTTCTTACTCAACTGGATGTGCCGCGAAGGTAGCAAAATCAAGTAAAAAAAAAACCGCCAATGGCGGTTTTGTGAATCCTCTGGGGCTCGAACCCAGGACCCCAACATTAAAAGTGTTGTGCTCTGCCAACTGAGCTAAGGATTCAGGTCCTAAAATCGGAGTGCAAATGTATGGTAATTTAACAATGAGAACAAAATATATACCTTAAAAATAGGTAAGCGGTTGTAATTCAAAACAAAAAATCAAAGTCGATTCGGTTCTTAACAATGGATATTTTTTATTCCTAATCGTTTTTGAATTATTTCACGCATTAGAAGTTTTGAGTAAAATTATGAACCTTTCACCGTTTTTATTGCTTTTTGAAATGTAACTTTGGATCAGCATTAAGTCACCTTAAATTCATGCGAAAACTATTGTCTGTTTTAGTTTTTTTTCATTTAATGGCTATTCTTCTGAATGCACAAAAAGTCAATTTAGAAGGCTGTCCTGAATTAAAGAACAAAGAGGCAGATAAACTATTGAAAAAGGCTCTGAAGACAGAGGTGGAAGGCGAGGCCAGAATGTTGCTTCGCAAAACCTTAGAATTGGATCCCAATCATTATGTTGCCGCTTGGGAATTAGGACGTCGGGCTTGGATTAATGACATGAAATCTGAGGCTTTTGAGCAATTCAAAGTACTTGCAGAAAATTGTCCAAATTACCACCCTGATGTTTTTTATTTTCTTGGTAAAGCCTACGAAGAAAAAAAGGATTATGCTCAAGCCATCAATTCATATGAAATCTTTCTGAAACGAGAAGATATTTCAGATTCCCAATACGAAGAAGTTAAAACTACACTTCCTAATTTGAAGTCAATGGAAGCCCTTCTTAAAAAAAAGGTGGAATTTAATCCCGTCTTCGTTTCGAACGTTTGCACCCCTAGCGATGAATATTCAGCTTCCCTATCACCAGACAATTTATTTTTGTTTTACACCCGCAAAGAAAACCGAAGTCCAAGCGAGTTTGGTGGTTCAGTTTCAAAAGCCCCGGTAGGACTTGAAATTTTTTACCGTTCCAAAGCCTTGGGTAATAATAAATGGACACAGGGTGAAGAGATGGTGAGCCCTTTCAACCAAGGCCATACCAACGGAGCTGCCGCCTTAACTGCCGACAATAAAACTATGTATTTCGTAGTTTGCCCCAACAACGAATACCAAGCTTGCGATATTTGGTTCAGTCATTGGGATGGATTTTTTTGGTCAGCCTTACAAAGGATAAGCCAAAACATCAATTCTACATATTGGGATTCTCAACCTACCGTTTCTTACGACGGAAATACGTTGATATTCTCTTCGAATCGACCTGGAGGATTTGGCGGAACCGATTTATACCTTTCAGAAAGAAATCCTAAAACCAAAGAGTGGGGCTCCCCAAAAAACCTTGGACCTGACATAAATACAGATAAAAATGAACTGACGCCATTCTTGCATTCCGATTCTCAAACTCTTTACTTTTCATCCAAAGGCCACAATAATTTTGGTGGGTATGATGTTTTTTATGTGCGAGGCAAGCTTGATGGGAGTTGGGAAAAGCCTGTAAATATCGGAAGCCCAATAAACTCGGGGGCTGACGAGGTTAGTTTTTTTGTTTCACTTGATGGAAAAAAAGGCTATTTTTCTTCAAACAACTTAAAATCAAAAGAAGGCAAGAGCTTAGGTCCAGGCGGCTTAGATGTATTTTCCTTTGATTTATATGAAGAGGCTAGACCTTCTGAAGTCTTTTTAATACGAGGCATTTTGAAAGACAATGAAGGAAAGCGTTTAGGTGGAAGCATAGAGGTGTTTAACGAAACGACACTTCAAAAAAAAACCATTGAGGCCGACCAGCGTGATGGAGAATTTGTAGCTATTTTGGAAGCAAATCAAGTTCATACCTTTTCGGTTGAAACACCTGGACTTGCATTTTCGGCTAAATCTATAACGAAAGAAAATGCCAATGACACACTTACTTTAGCCACCGGAAAAGTAAATCAAGGGGCTGCCTTTAATTTCTCAGAATTGTATTTTGAAACCAACAGCATTACTCTTAGCTCTCAGGCTAAAACTTATTTGAAAGCCTTTTCCCGCTGGCTTGATAAAAATACAACGGTCCAAATCGCAATCCATGGTCATACAGATAATGTCGGAGATTCAAATGCCAACCTTGCCCTTTCGAGCAATCGTGCCAACGCCGTAAAACAATTTTTACTTGATTCAGGCATTGAATCTCAACGCATTGAAGCAAAAGGATTTGGTTCAACAAAACCTATCGCATCAAATGCAACGCCGGAGGGCAAATCAAAAAATCGCCGAACCGAGTTTGTGATATTAAAGCCCTAAAACCGACCGAATTTATTCAAAGCCAAATATGTCAGAAAAAATCCTTATTCTAGATTTTGGATCCCAATACACACAACTTATCGCGAGACGACTTAGAGAGTTGAATGTTTACTGTGAAATTTTACCCTACCATGTTCTTGCCAACTCGGTTGTAACCCTTGGAATAAAAGGTCTGATATTATCTGGAAGTCCAGCATCGGTTAGGCAAGAAAATGCATTGATTCCGGATTTAAATTGGCTGAATCTGGGATACCCTATTTTAGGTATATGCTATGGAGCCCAGTGGCTGGCTCAAGAACATGGTGGAATGGTTGCAGCTTCTAAATACCGAGAATACGGCCGGGCAAATCTTGAGGTTGTCCACCGGATTGACCTTTTTTCTGATATTCAGTCCAATTCAACAGTTTGGATGTCACATGGTGATAGCATTGAGGTATTGCCTTCAGAATTTTTGATTTCGGCAAAAACACCGGATATTCCAATAGCCGCATTTCACCACAAATCTAATCCCTGGTTTGGTCTTCAATTTCACCCTGAAGTTGTTCATAGTGAAGACGGCCTTAGATTGTTGAAGAATTTTGCATTTCAAATATGTGGCTGTTCAGGCGATTGGACAGAAGGTAACTTTATTGAAGAGATAACCGAAAAAATTCGAGCTCAGGTTGGAACTGATCACGTTATTTTAGCCCTGAGCGGTGGAGTAGATTCAACTGTGGCCGCTATCCTTTTGAATAGGGCCATTGGCGAACAACTTCATTGTATTTTTGTTGATAATGGGTTGCTAAGAAAATCAGAGGCGGAGCAAGTCATGGCGAACTATTCCGAATTTGGACTTTCTGTTACCTGTGCAAAGGTGGCCCCCCTTTTTTTAGAAACCCTATCTGGAAAAACTGATCCCGAGGCCAAACGGAAAGCCATAGGCGAATTGTTTATTCGGGTTTTTGAATCTGAAGCGAAAGCAATTCCACATCCTATTCATTGGTTGGCTCAGGGAACCATTTATCCCGATGTTATTGAGTCAGTTTCTGTTACAGGTCCATCCGTTACCATTAAAAGTCACCACAATGTAGGTGGGTTGCCCGAGGCAATGAACATGAAATTAATCGAACCGCTTCGTTCTCTGTTCAAAGACGAAGTAAGAAGGGTTGGAAATGCATTGGGAATACCTACTTCATTTATTCATCGACACCCATTTCCGGGACCAGGAATGGCTATTCGCTGCCTTGGAGAAATTACCCAAGAAAAACTTGTCATGCTTCGAGAAGCAGACGAAATATTTATTCAAGCGCTTCGAGATGAAAACCTTTACGATTCCATCTGGCAGGCGGGTGCCATACTTTTGCCGGTCCAATCGGTCGGAGTTATGGGCGACGAGCGAACCTATGAACAGGTTATTGCACTTAGGGCAGTAACAAGCACCGATGGAATGACGGCCGATGTGTTCGAATTTCCTGATGGCTTTTTAAAGAAGGTTGCAAATAAAATTATCAATCAGGTTCGGGGGATAAACCGCGTGGTTTATGATGTAAGCTCAAAACCACCTGCTACTATAGAATGGGAATGATTCTTGATAATCGTAACTTTATGCCGATGATCCGTTTTTTTTCAAATTTGTTGGCTGTTTTTAGTGGGTTTTGTCTTTATGGGCAGGATTGCGAAAAGTCCCACCTAGTTTTAAAGGGCGAAACGCTGTATGGCATCGCTAGGGTAAATGAACGTACGGTAGAACAAATTATGGTAGCGAATCCGGGTTTGTCGTTGCCCTTGCAGGAAGGAGCATCGATTTGCATTCCCTACAAAAAATCAATGGGTTTAAATTCTCATGAAACTTTTTCCTATCATTCAGTGGAGTTCGGGGAATCCATTTATGGGTTAAGTAAAAAATACAGATGCTCTATTGAAAAACTTTATGAGTTAAATCCTACCCTGAATGAGTCGGGCTTATATACCGGTCAGAAAATTCGAGTTCCCGCGGAATTACCCAGTGCAGTTGAAAATCGAAATTCAAATTCCCAAATTATTACCCCAACTTTTCCTTCACAACCTATTCAAATTTCGATTTTCTGCCCCTTTGATGAAACAAAGCCAGAGTATTTTGAAGTGGCTTTGGCTTTTATGGAAGGTGTTCAATTGGCCATTTCCGACTGGTCTGATAGTTTACCCGCAGGGATTTCATTAAGTGTTTACAATGAGTTTGAACCCTTTAGTGGTTTCAACGGAATCAGGCCGTCTTTTGTATTTGGGCCATTTTTAACCCAAAATTACAACCGCATTAGTGCTAAAATTTCCAGTCAAAATATTCCCATTTTTTCTCCCTTTTCAAAACAATGGGAACCTGAATATCAAAGCGAATTTAAAGTAAATCATTCTGAAGTTGAAGCTTGGGTTAATTACATTTCTGGATATCGCAAGGAAAATCCCAACAGCTCAATTTTTCTTTCTAAAGCGAGTATTGGTAAAGACAGTTTGCTGCAAATTCAGGTTGCAACTGAATTGAAAAAACAAGGGGTTGCATTTTCTTTCTGTGAAGCAACAGGTTCGGAAATAGCAACACAATCCTCAACCGGAGAAGAATCTTTGGTGGCATTGTTTATTTCAAATGAATTAAGGGTAAGGAATATATTAACTGGTTTAACGCGTTCTTCTATCCATTCGAAAAATGTTCAACTTCTGGTTCCTGACGATTGGCTTAAATTTCAGGTTATGGAAGTGGGTTATTTTCAGAAATTCAATATTCATGTTATGGCACCTTCTCATTTTTTGGAGTTTCCTTTAGATGGTTCAACATGGCCTGAGCGATATAAGCTTTATTTTAATTCCTGGCCAGATGCTTATTCTGAAATGGGTTACTTGTTGGCATCCTTTTCTTTGAGGAAATCAATGTTTCTTGATGGAAGAAATTGGGTTGAAACAATAAAAAATTCGGATGGAGATTTGCCAAATCTTCGCTTTGATTTTAGCAATCAATCAAATACAGGTTCGCAAGGTTTAAATAGAAGGGTTAGGATAATTGGGTTTCAATTTGGCCAAGCGGTTTATAAATCAATGACCAATTAAATGAATCGGTCTTTAATTTATTTTTAAATGGAAGTATTTTTGGTCGTACATTTGCCTGCAATTATTTTCGTCCTTTATTATTTAATTCTCAATCAAAAATTCCTTACTTGAAATATTTTTTTGAGGAAAATCAATGGAAATTAGCTATTTTTTGGTATGGAAAAAGTAATTGCAGAGGGTTTAACCTTTGATGACGTGCTGGTCTTACCGGCCTATTCTCATATTTTACCAAGTCAAGTTAAAACGCGTACCCAAATTGGCATGAGCGTTTCAATGGAAATGCCCATTTTGGCTGCTGCTATGGATACAGTAACCGAAACAGAAATGGCAATTGCTATGGCTAGGGAAGGAGGGATAGGTGTTCTACATAAAAATATGTCTATTTCTGAGCAAACTCTGATGGTAAGGAAAGTAAAACGGGCCGAAAGCGGGATGATAATCGATCCTATTACTGTTGAAATCAGTGCCACAGTTCGAGATGTACTAAACTTGATGCGAGAACATAAAATTGGTGGGATTCCTGTGGTGGATTCGGCTGGAAGATTGGAGGGAATTGTAACAAATCGAGATTTGCGCTTTGAGGCGAATGAGAATAGGCCCATAACAGAAGTTATGACCAAAGAAAACCTAATTGTAGCAAAAGAAGGCAAGGATTTGCTGGGTGCTGAAACCATATTGCAGGAATATAAAATTGAAAAACTTCCGGTAGTAAATTCGGAAGGCAGGTTGGTAGGTTTACTGACCTACAAAGACATTATTAAAGCCAGGGAAAGACCAAACGCATGCAAAGACGAAATGGGAAGATTAAGGGTGGCAGCTGCAGTTGGAGTGGGAGGGGATTCCGCAGAGCGCCTGCAAGCGCTAGTTTCGGCAGGTGTAGATATGGTGGTAATCGATACGGCCCATGGGCATTCAAAAAGCGTGATTGAGGCTGTTGAAATGGCTAGGCAAAACCACCCAAGCCTAACCCTAATTGCAGGAAATATAGCAACCGGAGCTGCAGCAGAAGCTTTAGCTGAAGCCGGAGTAAGTGCTGTAAAGGTTGGAATAGGGCCGGGCTCAATTTGTACTACGAGGGTAGTTGCAGGAATTGGTGTCCCTCAGTTAACTGCAATCCTTGATGTGGCTAGTGCTCTTAAAGAAAATCACCCTAATGTGTCGGTTATAGCCGATGGGGGCATTCGATTTTCAGGTGATATTGTGAAAGCTATTGCCGCTGGTGCCGATGCAGTTATGCTTGGTTCGCTTTTGGCTGGTACAGAGGAATCTCCAGGTGAGACTCTAATTTTTGAGGGTCGAAAATTTAAAACATACAGGGGGATGGGGTCGGTTGAGGCAATGCAAAAAGGAAGCAAAGACAGATATTTTCAAGCCCAAGAATCCGACCCAGGCAAATTAGTGCCTGAGGGAATAGTGGGTCGGGTTCCATTCAAGGGTAGCATTGCTGAAATTGTATTTCAACTTTTAGGGGGATTGCGTGCAGGAATGGGCTATGCCGGTGCCGAATCCATTGAAGATTTGAAGAATGCAAAATTCATTCGCATTACGAGTGCTGGAATCATTGAATCGCACCCTCATGACATTGCCATAACTCGTGAAGCCCCAAATTATAGCAGAGATTCGTGGCGTTGATTTGAACTATTAGTGCTTTTTCATCCTTGCTTAAATGTTAGTATCCCCGTTTTTTTCGACTCCAAATATCTGGATTTTCACGGATTCTCCTTTTTCTTGCGATTTTGTACCTTTGATCACCATTAATTAGTTAAGAATGAAAACATCATGGTTGATTTTATCAGGTCTTTTGGCTTGTTCTCATTTAACTGCTCAAAATCAAAACGATGTGGTTATGACAGTTGGCTCCGAAAGTGTTACCCTTGAAGAGTTTAATGCCATTTTCAGAAAAAACAAACAGAACCAAAAGATTACCAAAGCAGAATTGGATGAATACGTTGAATTGTTCCGTGTGTTCAAACTAAAGGTTTATGAAGCGAAACAATTGGGTATGGATACCTCGGCAGCTTTTAACAGGGAATTAAACGCTTACGTTAAGCAATTGGCTCAGCCATTTCTAAGAGACACCTCAGTTGAGAACAATATGGTGAGGTTGACTTATCAACACATGCTCCAGGACAGAAAAGTTCGACAAATTGTGGTCCGGTTGCCAAAATGTGCAGCAGCTAAAGACACTTTGATTGCATTCAACCAATTATTAAAAGTTGCTGATCAAATAAACAAAGGAATCTTGACTTTTTATGATGCGGTTAAACAAGTAAGTCAAGATAGTTTAGGGCGATTAAATGGCGGAGATTTGGGTTGGATAACAGGTTCTCCTTCAATTTCTTGGTCTTTTGAATCGGCTGTATTTTCGACCCCATTAGGAAAAGTGTCCCAACCAATCCGAACAACCCTTGGTTACCACTTGGTATTTATTGAGCAAGAACGCCCTGCAAGAGGAAGATTGCAGGTTTCACATGTTTTTATTTCCGGTAGCGAAGATGCTGAAATGAAAGCGAAGGCCGAAGAAAAGGCGAAGGAAATTCAGCGGAAAGCAAAAGGTGGAGAAAATTGGGAATCTTTGGTTCGCAATTATTCTGAGAATTTTCAAAATTCAAGTCGAGGAGGTATTTTAGAACCTTTTGGAATCAATGAATACATTCCCGTTTTTGAAGATGCTGCATTTTCATTAAAATCAATAGGTGAAATTTCAGAGGTGATAGAAACCCCACAGGGTTTTCATGTGCTTCGTTTAGAAAAACAGGCCATTATACCCGAATTTAAGGATTTTGAGTCGGAACTTAAAAAACTGCTATCTAAGTCAACCCGGTGGAAACAACCTTCCGAGGTTTTTGTTGAAAAACTGAAAAAGGACTATGGTTTCAGTTGGTTAGTGAAGGATTTTAATTTTTTGGCAACCCCAAAGGGGGAATTCACCAACGAATCTATCAATCCGCATCTGAAAGTAGAGTTAGCAAATTTCAGAGAAACTCGGCTAACCGTTCAAACACTTTTAGATTATCTTCAGGCTGAACGGAAAACTGTGCAACAATCTGACGCTTGCGCATTCGAAAACCAAATACTAAAACCCTTTATTGAATCTGTTCTGCTTTCATATAAAGAGGAACAATTGCCCAAAGAAAACATCAAGTTTCGCTATTTGATGAATGAATACAGAGAAGGTATTTTGTTGTTCAGTTTGATGGATGAGAAGGTATGGAAGCGTTCTGTTCGAGATACTGCTGGGTTGATCGCCTTTCATGAAAAAAATAAGGAAAAATACATGTGGGACGTTCGGTCTGAGGCCATAGTTATTGATTGTAAGAATGAGGCTATTGAGAAAATGGCTAGACAACTTGCCGAAAAACTGATATCAGGAAAACTTAACATTCAGAAATTCACCCAAAAACTGAATGCTAAATCTGCAGATAATGTACTAGTTCAACAAGGTGTTTTTGCCAAAGGCATGCATTCCGTTGTAGATTTATTGGATCAAAAAGTGGGTATAGGTCCCACCGACCGAGGAAACGAAAAAATCAGATTTGCAGTTGTAACCCAAGTTCTTCCTCCAACACCAAAAAAATTAGAAGAAGCCAGAGGGCAAATCATTTCGGACTATTCAGTTAACTTAGAAACAATGTGGATAGAGGAGTTAACAGCCAAATATCCGGTAATAATAGATTTTAAGGTGTTGTACCAATTAATTAACGAATGATAAAGACCCTTGGGGTAGGAATTTTTTTTGGAGCCCTTGCTTTTTTATTTGCCTGCTCACACGGAAATAAACCAACCGATTATAGCTCTGCAATAGCAAAAGTCGGAGGAGAAGCGCTAAATACTGAAGATATCATTGGGCTTAATTTTGGAGATAATCCAAAAGATAGTTTGATTATGCTAACTGCCTATGCAAATAAATGGGTTGAAGAACAAGTATTATATCAAAAAGCACAAAAAGAATTGGCAGGGAGTTCGTCCATTTTTGAAAGGCAATTAGAGGCCTATAAAAAGTCATTATTTATCTATTCCTATCAGCAGCAACTGGTTCGAGAAAGTATGGATACCTCGATTTCAGATAAGGATGTAGAGGCGTATTATCAGCAAAATGAAAAACATTTTTTGCTCAAGAGCGACATTGTCAAATTCCGATTGGCGATTTTTCCATCAGAAGCAAAACCTAATTCAAAATTAAAGTCTATTTTTTCCCAATTTGATCCCAAGAAAGTCCATGCTCTTGAATCCTTTTTAAGAGTAAATTCAAAGTCCTTTTTCTTAAATGATACTTCATGGACTTCGATTTCTGATGTTTCCAAACTGCTTCCTCCTAGTTTTGAATTGAGCCAAGAAAGACTATCAAAAAATTCATTTTTCGAAGTGATAGATTCCTCCGGCTTGCATTGGCTATGGATTCAAGATGTCAAAATTAAAAAATCTGTCTCGCCATTGGAGTTTGAAATTCCTCGAATCCGAGCTATACTTTTGCATCAAAATAAACAGATTTTCTTAAATAATCTTGAACGCAAATGGGTTCAACAGGCATTAACTGAAAAAATTGCCGAAATATATGTGGGAAAATCCAACCCTTAAAAATCTCGTCTGTTTCTTTGCCCTACTATTTATTCCCGTGGGAATCAAGGCACAAACTATGATTGATGAAATTGTGGCTGTTGTCGGAGCTTCACCTGTACTGCAATCGGATGTTGAAATCCGTTCTTTTCAAATGGAAGCAGACGAAAAGGGAAACAGAATACGAACAATTAGCCGCTGTGAAGTTCTTGAAGACATCTTGATTCAAAAGATATTGGTGGCTCAAGCTATTTTAGATTCAGTTATAATTGAAGACGATGAAGTCGAATCAGAAATGGATCGGAGGATAAACATGCAGGTTGCACAAGCAGGTGGTAGAGAAAGACTTGAAAAACTTATGGGTAGAACAGTTGATGAACTTCGTTCTGATATTCGGGATAATGTTTACGATGATTTGATAATTCAACGAATGCAATTTAAAATTACCGGAGATATTCAAGTTACCCCTTCCGAGGTTAAACAGTATTATGATCGAATACCAAAAGACTCATTGCCCTTAATCCCAGGAGAAGTTGAATTGGCACATTTAGCAATCATTCCTGAGGTGAGTGAAGGGGAAGATAAAAGAGTTTATCTTGCCTTAGAAAAATTAAAAATGGAATTGGAAAAGGGAAGCAGTTTTTGCATAAAAGCAAAATTTTACTCTGAAGATCCAGGGTCAGCTGAAAATTGTGGAGAACTTGGCTTTATGAAAAGAGAAGACCTAGTCCCAGAATTTTCAGCGGTGGCATTTGCATTAGAACCCCAAAAAATTTCAGAACCGGTAAAAACACAATTCGGCTATCATATTATCCAACTTCTTGAAAAGAGAGGACAGTATGCTAACCTTCGACATATTTTGATGCGCCCTAAAGTCGCACTCACCGACTTGGTGCATGCAGAGGAACGATTAAATGAAATTCTGCCCCAGTTGGATTCTTTGCCCTTTTCAGAATTAGCAATTCGATATAGTGAAGATAAAGAAACAGCGAAAAATGGAGGAAGATTAATGAACCCAACCACAGGTGCCGGGCGTTTTATGTTGGAGGAGTTGGATCCTTCAATGTATCAACTTTTAGTCAATTTAAACGAAGGACAGCATTCAAAGCCCCAAGTGTCGCTTACAAGTCAAGGTCAAAAAATGGTGCGTGTGGTGTTCGTTCAGAAAAGAATTGAAGCCCATTCGGCATCGCTAGAACAAGATTATGCCCGAATTCAACAAGCTGCCTTACAGGAGAAAAAAATGGAGGTCTTAAAAAGTTGGATAGATAAGCGAAAAAAAAACTTACATATCTCAGTGATCGGATATTCCGATAGTTGCCCTGATTTAAAAAAATGGAATCCATGAATCACTATTTTTCTTCAGATACCCAAGGTGTAGAAGTGCTGTCTGAACGTTATTTTGCTTTTAAAAAAGAAATTGCCCGAGTTATTGTTGGACAAGAAGAGGTGGTAACTCAACTTAGTTTAGCATTATTTGGCGGAGGACATTGCTTGTTGGTTGGAGTTCCAGGGTTAGCAAAAACACTTTTAATACAAACCGTTTCCAGAGCCTTAGGTTTAGATTTTCAAAGAATCCAATTTACTCCGGACTTAATGCCAAGCGACATTACAGGTTCAGAAATATTGAATGAGCAGCGAAAATTTGAATTTCAGCCTGGTCCACTATTTGCCAACATTGTTTTGGCCGACGAAATAAACCGAACTCCTCCAAAAACTCAAGCCGCCCTGCTGGAAGCTATGCAAGAAAAAGCGGTAACCATCTCAGGAAAAAGATATCCGCTTTCCAACCCCTTTTTTGTGCTTGCGACCCAAAACCCTATCGAGCAAGAAGGAACGTATCCCTTACCGGAAGCTCAATTGGACCGGTTCATGTTTCAATTGGAATTGGGTTATCCTAGTTTTGAGGAAGAGGTTCAAATTGTTAGACAAACCACCGCCGATTATTCTCCTGAACTTGAAACAGTTATGAATGGGGAATTGATTTTAGCATTCCAGGAATTGGTTCGTCGAATTCCAGTTACAGATCATGTATTGGAATATGCGGTAGGATTGGTGGCTAAAACCAGGCCTTTTGAATTAAGAGCAGATAGTCTGGCGAAGGAATATTTAAGTTGGGGTGCAGGACCTAGGGCAAGCCAAAATCTAATTCTTGGTGCAAAAGCACATGCAGCCATGCATGGTCGATTTACCCCTGACATTGATGATGTAAAAGCAATCGCAGCCCCAATTCTTCGGCATCGAATAGTTCGAAATTATAAAGCCGAAGCCGAAAGAATTTCTGAAATAGAGATCATTCGCAAACTACTTTGATTCTAAGTATCTGAACTGGGTTTTTGTACCTTTAGCAAATGGAAGTAAAAATTCATAATTCAATCTTTGAATCTTGGTTGTTCCCCTCTGAAATTGCTGAGGCGGTTAGCATTATTGCACACCAAATTCGAAAAGAATTTCCTGCAGAATGCTTAGTGTTGATGTGTGTAATGAAAGGAAGTATTGTCTTTTTTGCCGATTTACTTCGTCAACTTGAAGGTGAAGTTGAAATTGGATTTGTATCGGCATCTTCCTACAGGGGCACAGCTTCAACTGGAATCGTTCAAATACACGCAAGATCTGAAATTTCTTTAAAAGATAAGGTTTGTATTTTAGTGGAGGATATTGTGGATACTGGGCAAACCATTCAGGCCATTCGGGATGTGCTAATTCTTGAGAACCCTAAAGAATTAAAAGTAGCTACCTTGCTTTATAAAAAAGAAACTTTTTTGGGTGGAGATGAGCCAGATTATGTCGGAATTGAGATTCCCAACGAATTTGTTGTAGGATATGGACTAGACTTCGATGAATTGGGTAGGAATCTGGAGGGTATTTACAAACTTAAACGGTAATCATGTTGAACTTTGTTTTTTTGGGACCTCCAGGTTCCGGAAAGGGTACCCAATCGGCTAAACTTATTGAAGATTTTGGATTCGTTCACTTATCTACGGGCGATATTTTCCGTGCCGAATTAAAATCCAGCTCTGCTCTTGGATTAGAAGCCAAAAGGTACTTGGATTCAGGATTATTGGTTCCTGACGAGGTCGTAATCAAAATGATTGAACAAAAATTGGATTCCAGTCCTTTAAATGCTGGATTTATTTTTGATGGCTTCCCTCGTACTCAGGTGCAAGCAGAGGCCCTAGATAAACTGCTGGAGCAAAAAGGAATGCCATTGCAATTCGTAGTATTGCTTGAGGTTCCTGATTCTATTTTGCGTGAACGTCTTGCAGAACGTGCAAAAACCAGTGGTCGCAGTGATGACGCCAATCCTGAAATTATTGAAAATCGCATTCGCGTTTATCAAAATGAAACCTATCCATTGATTGATTTCTATGGAAATCAGGGTAAGCTGAACAGAGTTGCCGGTGTTGGCGATATTGATGAAATTTATTCGCGTATTCGCCTTTCATTGCATATTTAATTCAGAATAAATTGTAATGCAAACAGCTATTTTTCATGGATTCTACTTCGGTTAATTCTACGCTGGTTTCTTCGCATGTTGATTATTCCCATGTTTGGGAATTGATGTGCATGGCGAAAGCAATGACCGATTTATATGAATATCAACAAAGTACAACGTCCAAGTATGTCCACGCAACAAGCCGAGGGCATGAGGCCATCCAAATTGCGTTGGGCTCCCAACTCAAACCTCAGGATTATATTTTCCCATATTACCGAGATGATTCAATGCTATTGGCCATTGGGTTGCGTCCATATGAGTTGATGTTGCAACTGCTTGCAAAGCAAGCTGACCCCTTTAGCGGTGGACGTACCTACTATTCCCACCCCAGTTTAAACGACCCCAATAAGCCAAAAATACCACATCAAAGTTCAGCTACCGGAATGCAAGCTATCCCTGCCACCGGGGTTGCATTGGGTCTTTGGTATAGAGAACAAATGAAATTTGAACACTGGTCTGAAGGCCAAGCCCCAATAGCTGTGTGTTCTCTTGGCGATGCATCAATTACAGAAGGAGAAGTTGCCGAGGCATTTCAAATGGCGGTTTTAAAATCGCTTCCTATTTTGTACTTGGTACAAGACAATGAATGGGATATTTCTGCCCATGCTTCGGAATTTAGGGCAATGGACGCAAGCGAATATGCCAAAGGGTTTAAAGGCCTTGAGGTACGCACCATTGACGGCACTGACTTTGTAACATGCTATCAAACATTGCATGAAGTTTTGGATCTCATCCGAAAAGAGCGTCGTCCAATTTTAATTCATGCTAAGGTGCCTCTTTTAAATCATCACACTTCCGGAGTTAGAAAGGAATGGTATCGAGATGATTTGGAACTTGCATCTAGAAGAGATCCTATTGTCAAGTTTAGGCAATTTTTATCCTCAAACGGTTATACAGAAACAGAATTGAACCAAATTTCTGACCATGCGATTCAACTGGTACAGTCTGACTTTAGGGAGGCAATGGCTATGCCTGATCCAAATCCTGAAGAATTAGAGCACCATATATTCGCTGAAACTCCAATTACTGAAGAGCAGGGCGAACGTATCCCTGCCGGGAAAAAACCAACTGTTATGGTGGATTGCGCATTATTTGCGGTTCGCGAACTCATGGAAAAGCACTCTGAATGCCTTTTGTATGGGCAAGATGTTGGAGTTAGGTTAGGTGGCGTTTTTCGTGAGGCGGCAACATTAGCCAAGTCCTTCGGCTCACATCGCGTTTTTAATACTCCTATACAAGAAGCATTTATTGTTGGTAGTACTGTTGGAATGTCGGCAGTTGGACTTAAACCCATTGTCGAGGTGCAATTCGCCGACTACATTTGGCCTGGTCTAAATCAATTGTTTACCGAGGTAAGTCGATCAAATTATTTATCAAATGGAAAATGGCCAGTTTCTTGCGTTTTGCGCGTACCAATTGGAGCTTATGGAAGCGGAGGTCCTTATCATTCAAGCAGTGTAGAATCTGTCGTGCTTCAAATTCGAGGCGTAAAGGTGGCATATCCAAGTACAGGGGCTGATTTGAAAGGCTTGATGAAAGCAGCCTTTTATGATCCAAACCCGGTGGTAATGCTAGAGCATAAGGGCCTATATTGGAGCAAAATAAAGGGGACAGAGGGAGCGAAATCCGTTGAACCTGATATAGATTATATACTACCATTTGGAAAAGCAAGGCAGGTGTTGGCAACAAAGGAAGTAGAAGGAGCAACAGTGGTGGTTATCACATATGGCCGAGGAGTTTATTGGGCATTAGAAGCGGCTGGAGGATTTCCAGGGAAAATTGAAATCCTGGATTTGCGTACTTTAAACCCTTGGGATAAGGAAACCGTATTTGTATCAGTAAAGAAACATGGGCGGGCATTGGTATTAACTGAAGAGCCGTTACCTCATAGTTTCGCCATGGCATTGGTGGGCGAAATTCAAATGCAGTGTTTTTCCTATTTAGATGCACCAATTTCAGCAGTGGGAAGTGCCAATACCCCTGCAATACCTTTGAATAGCATTTTAGAGCATGCTGCCATTCCAAATGCAGAAAAGGTTGGCAAAGCACTTGAAAATCTTTTAAACTATTAGCTTTTCAGGGCATTAATTGGTTGCAACCCCTAACATCTGAATTGTCAAAGCGGCCCGCAACTAGGAATCCGCCTGTTGTTTTTTCACCAACATCTAGGGTTGATATAAAACAACAGCTGTGAATATTAGCTAAATCAATGACATTTATTCCGCCCGATTTGGTTTTTGTATGCAACGGATCCAAAGGATCTCGAAAAACAATTCTCATCCATGAGGGGCTCTGAAATATTCCATTTCTCAGGGAATAGCTCTGAGAAAGCAACTCGGTCATCCCGTATTCAGAAAGTATGCTCCGAACAGAAAAGGCTCGTTTAAGGATGGAATGAAGTTCTTCGCGCGTGATTTCCTTTGCACGGCCTTTCATACCGCCTGTTTCCATAATTTGCACTTGAGGAATCGAAATTGGATTGTTATTGGCCCAATCCAATAAAGCAAAACTAACTCCAAAGACAAGTGTTTTTATTCCTGAATTAATGGCTGAATGAAGGTTTCCAATAAAAATTTGGTCAGGTTCAGAGAAAAATCCAGCCAATGGCTGACGACTTAATCGAATCAACTCTGCTACCATGTAAACCAAGCTTGAGTTTGGGCGTTCAAGGTAAGTGGGTAGCAAGGCTAAAATGATGCACTCTTCAGGTGGGCCCAAAAAGCGTTTAAAAGTTTCAATAAAAGACCTTTCATACAATTCCGAATCTGCAATCCAATGCACTGAACGGGTATCGGCAGTACTACCACTTGAATGGAATTCTAGGCAGGCAGAAGTAAAATTCCGGTCTATTACTTTATGACTTCTAAAAAAATCTAAAGGCAAGTAAGGGATTAAGTCAGGGCTGTTTACTTTACTGACATCAATTCCCAAAGCATCCACAAATTGTGTATATACTTCTACATTTTGGTATTGATATTGAAAGGCCCAAAGTGCAAGTTCATCAAATTCAGTATTGGACGAAATAGAAAAAATTCGGTTCTTATAATCCGTCAGCATGTTGTAAAAATACCATTAAAGTATAACTAATAGAGGCATCCTAATAAGTTATACCCCTTGGCGGATGGCTTCAACGGGCGGTAATTTGCTAGCGGACCAGGCTGGAGCAATACCTGCAATTAACCCCACCAAACTTGAAACCCATAATCCGCTTATAACATTGTCAAAACTTAATACCATTTCAAAATCTGAAAATGACCGAACGCAAAGAGCGGCAAAGTAAACCAACAAAAGGCCAAGTAAACCGCCCAACATAGAAAGAGAAATGGCTTCAAACAAAAACTGCCATAATATAAAAGACCGCTTCGCGCCTAAGGCTTTTTGAAGTCCAATTTGAGGAACCCGCTCTTTTACTGATACAAATAAAATATTGGCAACGCCAAATCCCCCTACCAAAATTGCCATACCCCCTATCAAAAGTGCTACAAGGTTTAATATATTGGTAATACCGGCTGTTTCCTTTGCTATCATGCTTGCTTCGTTTAATGTGAAATCTTCCTCTTCAAGCGGATGGATTTTACGAATACCACGCATAGCCCCCATTAGTTCATTCTTAACCCGAGCACGGGGTACACCTGAAATAGGCTTAACCAAAATTTCTCTGTGTATGCCTCCTCCGTTTACTCCAAATAACGCCTTAAATGAGCCAAAGGGAATATAAATTCTACCATCTTCGCCAATATCAATCAAAGATTCCCCTTGGGTTTTTGTTTGACCTATGACCGAAAATTTGCGGGCTCCAATGCGTAGGGTTTGACCAATGGGTTGGGCTCCTGGAAAAAGATTTTGTGCCACTTCAGGTCCAATAACGCATACATCTCTGCCTGTAATTATTTCCATTTCTGAAAAAGCCCGGCCTTTTTCAATATCAAGAGGGCTTACCAGGTTCATTCCCTCCGACTGTCCGTAGATGGGGGTTGACTCGATCGAGAATTTTGAACTCCGAACATTTGCATTTGATTCCGCTTGAAAGGAAACATGAGCAATGCCTGCAAGTCGCTCCTGCAATAAAAAAGCTTCACGAGGATTTGGTTGAGGCCGCATTAAGTACTTCCAAAAAGGATAGTTAAATCCTCCCTCCCAAGGCCATTTATGAACAAAAATAACCTCATCCCCTAACCGTGAAATTGAATCATTAATGTTTTTTTTTAAAGCGTCGACTGCCGCACCAATGAATATTATCAAAAAAATACCGATAACCATCCCTAATAAAGAAAGAAATGACCTCAATTTATTTGCCTTTAAACTATTAAGGGCATAAGTTGCACTTGCAAACCATAAAAAAAGCCTCTTCATAATATTTAGTAAAAGGACAATATACTTTATCTATTTTAAGCCAAATTGATGAACTTTGGCATCCAAAGATAAAGCCCAGAACCTTTTGAAATCTAATCTTTAGCTTTATTATGAATTGCAGACCAATAAAACGTGTTTTGATATCAGTTTACACAAAAGAACCCTATGCCGGGCTCGTAAAAGTGTTGCATGAAATGGGAGCCGAATTAATCAGTACAGGTGGAACAGGTAAAGCCTTAGACGATTGGGGATTGCCCTGGACTTCCGTTGAATCTTTAACAGGGTATCCATCCATATTCGGAGGAAGGGTTAAAACATTGCACCCAACCATTTTTGGTGGGTTGCTTCTGAGAGACGAAGATAAAAACGAATCCAATCTTATAGGGATTGAATCAATTGATATGGCAATTGTTGAATTGTATCCTTTTCGCGAGACCGTTGATTCAGGATTTGATTACCAGACTTGCATAGAAAAAATTGATGTTGGTGGCGTTTCGTTAATCCGCGCATCAGCAAAAAATAATGCTCGAGTTCTTGTGGTTTGCAGGCCAAGCCAAATTCAGGAAGTAATGGAGCATGTGCAAGCAAACCAAGGAAGCACAGCGGAATTTAGATTGAAAATGGCGATTGAAGGGTTTGAGACAACTGCTTCTTATGACCAAGATATTCAGCGTTGGTTAAGTCTTGGATTTGTGCCTGAAGTACAATTGGCCACTGGCCCTTTACTTTCTTTAAGATACGGCGAAAATCCACATCAAAAAGGATTTTTCCAAGGGAGTTTAGACCGTATTTTCAAGCAACTTGCGGGCAAAGAACTGTCTTACAATAATTTATTGGATTTAGATGCCGGTTGGCTACTTATGAGTGAAGCAGCAGGACCAGATACTGTTGTTTTAAAGCACAATGTACCTTGCGGAGCCAGCCGAAACATGGATGCAAAAATTGCCTGGGAACAAGCCCTTGCAGGCGATCCGGTAAGTGCCTTCGGTGGTGTGGTGTTAACAAAACACCCCGTAGAAATGAATTGGGCTGAATCTCTAAATAAGGTATTTATTGAAATAATCTTGGCACCTTCGTACAGCTTAGAAGCCTTTGAATTGCTGAGCCAAAACAAAAATAGAATACTTTTGAAATGGGCACAGCAGCCCAAAATTGTTCAGTATTCCGAGCGAAGCGCTTTGGGTGGAGTTTTGCTCCAAGAAACCGACCAACTTTATTCAGGCCCCAATAATTGGGATTTTAGTCATTGTTCCGGTTTACCTGACTCGGTGTTAAAAGATATGTATTTGGCCCGCATTTTGGTAAAACATGCAAAGAGCAACAGCATTGTTTTGGTGAAAAATGGACAACTTATAGGAATTGGAGCAGGGCAGGTTTCACGCATCGATTCAGTAAAGCAGGCATTGGCAAAAGCTGAACAGTTCAACCACGCACTTGAGGATGCAGTTTTGGCTTCGGATGCATTTTTTCCCTTTGCTGATGGAATTGAGGTTGCAGCTAAAGTCGGAATTAAATGGGTTTGGCAGCCAGGAGGCAGCATTAGGGATAAGGAAGTCTTGACAAAGGCCCATGAATTAGGCATTCAAATGGTTATGGGCGGTAGTAGACATTTCAAACATTAATCGATTGTTGTATTGATGTTTTAATCTAAATTCTATGCTTAACTCAATAATTCATAGTACCATTCTATCTTGAAAGTTACTGCCACAGGTTGCAACATTTTCCATTTTGATTTGCCGTAATCTTCCTGCCAAAAATACAAATGGCAAAAACGATAAAAACGAAAGAAATAGATAGCTAAAATTTTTTTGCAAAAAAATGCAAAATCGACTTGACAAAACGAAACGACACCTGTAACTTTGTTGCTCATCGATGAAAAATATTTGGCTTCGCCACGTATTAGGGGTGGCGAGGTTACGGTTAGGGAATT